>Ga0070668_100004116_pt1 | contig 10766 bp, 7 predicted proteins | sample KBSS43metaG_FD_64661 | JGI IMG/M metagenome (GOLD analysis project Ga0070668, IMG submission 64661) | Switchgrass rhizosphere microbial communities from Kellogg Biological Station, Michigan, USA - KBS S4-3 metaG | ecosystem: Host-associated > Plants > Roots > Rhizosphere > Soil ... | reverse complement strand
GCATCGACTTGCCGATGGGAGTCCGTGCGAGCAGGTAAGCCACCGCAGGCACGACGACGGCGGCGACCCCGACGGCCACCGCCTGCCCGGGCGCGATGCGCACGAGCCCGAGGTCGTACACCCTGGTCTGGTCGATCGCGTACTGACGGATCTGCGGCCCGGCCACCATGAACACGACGTCGCGCAGCATGAGTCCCAGTCCGACGGTGATGAGCGACATCGCGACGAGCCCCCGGCTGCGCAGCGGCTTCAGCACCATGAAGTGGATCGCGAGCGCGAGCAACGCCGTCGCGGCCATCGCACCGATCGTCGCGGTGACGAGGTCTGCCTTGTAGTAGACGTTCACGATGAGCCCGATGTACGCGCCGAACGTCAGGTACTCGCCATGCGCGAAATTGGCAACGCGCTGGATCCCGAACACCAGCGACGCGCCTACGCCGGTGAGCGCGAGAATCGTGCCGACGATGAGACCATTGATCGCAAGCTGCAGCAATTGCTCGGTCATCGCGCCCGCCGTCGTCCACGGGCGCGGCTCCTCCCGATCCCTGCGGACAGGGAGAAGCGCCGGCGAACCTGCCTCAATCGAGCTGCCGCTTAAACAAACCCGCGCGAAACTCAGGGCTTGAACGTGATGGTCCTCACGACCGCGGCGCTGCCGTCGGGCTTGTGCTGCCAGATGTCGTAGTTCGTCGCCGTGATCCGTCCATTCGCTGCGAAGTTGATCGGGCCCGTAGCTCCCTGGAAATGGATCTTCTTGCCCGCAAGCAGCGCCTGGATAGCCTTGTCGAGCTGCTCGTACGTGTAGCTCTCGCCCGGATCGTTCGTCACGTTGACGACCTTCGCGCTGAGCTTAACCGGATCGGACGACTGGGCGTCGATCGCCGCGAGCAGCGCGATGAATACGGAATCGAACGATTCGGCGATGAACGACTGGAACTTGACGCCCTGCTTCGCGTTCTTCTCGAAAAGCGCCTTGAACGCCGGGAACGACGAGCCCGACGATGCGTTCGCCTGCGTCGCGCGCATCCCCGGATAGTTTCGCGAGCCCTTGCTCGCGCAGTCGTTCAGCGTGTCGGAGCCGAAGCTCTTGCCCGGATCCCATTTGCCCGTACGCGTCATCGGCAGCGCGAGCTTCTCGAAGGTCGGGCAGAAATCGATGAAGAGCCAGCCGTCGGGATTGCCCTGCACCACGCGTTGCGCCTCGCTGTCGAGCGTGGGCTGCTGATGGTTGTAGATGACCATCTCGGGAATCGTGCCGCCACCGGCGATCCACGCTTCCTTGAACGCGTTGGACAGATTAGTGCCGTACGCATCGTTGCGCGCGGCGACGTTGATCTTGGCGTTCTTGCCGAGCGCATCGGCGATCACTTGCGCCAGCACGCGTCCCTGCAGGTCGTCCGCCGCCACGGGTTGCCAGACCAACGTCACGGGACCGGTGTTGAGCTTGCTCAACGCAGGGCTCGTGCCGCCGGTGAACATCACAACCTGGTTGGGAATCGCGACGGCGGTGGCGGCCGCGCTTGTCACCGAGCTGTAGAAGTCGCCGATGATCACGTTGACCTTGTCGATGTTGACAAGCTTCTGCGCCGCCTCGACACCCGCCTGCGCATTGCCCTGGCTGTCCTGCGAATCGGCCAGGACGATCTTGATGTTCGGCAGGTTCATCTTCGTGAGCGTCTCGGTCGCATAGTTGACGCCGAGCCGTGCAGCTTCGTTCCAGCCCTGGCCGCTGGGCGCCGGATCGCCGGTGAGTCCCGCGAGCACGCCGTACTTCAGCGTGAAGGCCACGTTGCCTTGCGCAACCGCCTGATGAACCGGTGCGAGCCATGCGGCGGCGGCCAGGACGGCGACGACTCGAATTCGCGTGTTCATTACTGTTGCCCCCCTGAGATAGGCGATCGCGCCATGAACGACGCCGGCGCGGAGATGCGCCCGCGATCTTGCGGGATTATGGCCGGCATTGCAATTAGGGCAACACGCTCGCCCGGTGCCTGGCACCTCGATTCCGCCGCGACCGCGCCGGCCCAAAATACGAAGCCCTGCTTGGGTTCGCAGGGCTGAGAAACTACAGTAACGGCGGCAGATCGTGTTCCGGTTCCTCGGCCCAGGATAATCCTCAGAACTCGTTGTGCAGGTAGTCGCCGACGGTCCGCCTCAGGTACACCCGCAATACGGGGCGCGCACAACAGCGGAACCACAAGTGCAGCAACGAAGCGTCAACTTTTAGTACGAGGATCCGTCCTGAGCCGAATCACCGAAACGCCTTCAGTTGACGCCTTTCGGACATGCGTGTCAAGGCAGAATGCGCATCGCACCGATCGGCCGAAGTCGCTGTCGGACGTAGGTCAAAGTCTCGTGGTCCGCGCGAATGGGGCGGCGCGAGCGGCCGGCATCAGTACGGCCAGACCCAGTCGGTGATCTCGGCGCGATCCGTACCGTAGGTGTGCGCGTAATCGAGGCTGTCGACAATCGCATTCTTCATCTCTTCCTTGAGGTGCGCAGCGCGCACCGCGAGTCCCGGTACCCGGTCGATGACGTCGATCACGAGGTCGAAGCGGTCGATCTGGTTGATGATCGCGAGCTCGAGCGGCGTGTTGATGTTGCCCTTCTCCTTGTATCCGCGCACGTGCAGGTTTTCGTGGTTCCTGAACCGGTAGGCAAGCTTGTGGATCAGCCACGGATAGCCGTGAAAGTTGAAGATCACCGGCCTGTCGGTCGTGAACAGGCTGTCGAACTCGGCGTCGCTCGATCCATGCGGATGCTCGGACGCCGGCTGCATCTTGTACAAGTCGACGACGTTCACGAAGCGGACCTTGAGTTCCGGCAGCCGCTCGCGCAGGATTGCCACCGCCGCCAGCGCCTCGACCGTGGGGACGTCGCCGCAGGACGCCATCACGACGTCGGGCGCCACGCCTTCGTCGTTGCTCGCGCGCCTCCAGATGCCGATGCCCTTGGCGCAGTGCACGATCGCCTGGTCGATGGTCGTGAACTGCATGTGCTTCTGCTTGTCGGCGACGATGACGTTGATGCAGTCGGTCGAGCGCAGGCACCGGTCCGCCACGGCCAGTAGGCAATTGGCGTCGGGCGGCAGGTAGATGCGAATGACGGATGGACTCTTGTTGGTGGCCACGTCGATGAAGCCGGGGTCCTGGTGCGAGAAGCCGTTGTGGTCCTGGCGCCAGACGGTCGAGGACAGCAGGATGTTCTGCGACGCCACCGCCGCGCGCCACGGTACGTGATTCTTGGAGATGTCGAGCCACTTCGCGTGCTGGTTGAACATCGAATCGATGACGTGCGCGAATGCCTCGTACGTGTGGAAGAAGCCGTGCCGCCCCGACAGCAGATAACCTTCGAGCCAGCCGAGTAGCGTGTGCTCGGAGAGCATCTCCATCACGCGCCCGTCGCGGGACAGCTCGCCGCCGTCCGCGTCTTCTGGCAGGAGGTCGGCCATCCAGACCTTCTTGCCGACCTCGTAGATCGCCTGCAGACGATTGGACGCGGTTTCATCCGGTCCGAATACACGGAAGCTCGTCATGTTTTCGCGCACGATATCGCGCAGGAACTCGCCAAGCGGCTTCGTGTTCTCGTGACGGATGACGCCGGCCGTCGGAACCTCGACCGCGTATTGGCGAAAGTCGGGGAGCTTCAAGTCCTTCCGCAGCAGCCCGCCGTTGGCATGCGGGTTCGCGCTCATCCTTCTTTGACCCTTGGGCGCGAGCTCACGCAATTCCGGAACGAGGCGGCCGGCATCGTCGAACAGTTGTTCCGGCTTGTAGCTCCGCAGCCAGTCTTCGAGGATCCCGAGGCTTTTCGGGTCTTCGCGCATGTCGGCGATAGGAACCTGATGGGCGCGCCACGATCCTTCCACCTTGTGGCCCTTGATTTCCTTCGGACCGGTCCATCCCTTGGGCGACCGCAACACGATCATCGGCCAGCGCGGACGCTCGGCCTCGCCCGCTCGAGCCGCGCGTTGGATGGCGCGAATCCTTCCGATCGCCTCGTCGAGCGTCGCAGCCATCCGATGGTGCATTTCCATCGGGTCGGCGCCTTCGACGAAATGCGGTACGTAGCCGTAGCCCATGAACAGCGCTTGCAGCTCCTCGTGGCTGATCCGTGCGAGGATCGTGGGATTGGCAATCTTGTAGCCGTTGAGATTGAGGATCGGCAACACGGCGCCGTCGCGCACCGGGTTGATGAACTTGTTGGAATGCCACGCCGTGGCAAGCGGTCCCGTCTCCGCCTCGCCGTCGCCCACCACGCACGCGACGATGAGGTCGGGGTTATCGAGGGCGGCACCGTACGCGTGCGACAGGCTGTACCCGAGCTCGCCGCCCTCGTGGATCGAGCCCGGCGTTTCCGGCGTCACGTGCGACCCGATGTGACCGGGAAAAGAGAACTGCTTGAAGAAGCTTCGCATCCCCTCGGCGTCCTCGCTCTTGTCCGGGTAGATCTCCGAATACGTGCCCTCGAGGTAGGTCGGGCCCAGCACCCCCGGCGCGCCATGGCCGGGGCCTGCAATGAAGATCATGTCGAGGTCGTCGCGCCTGATGACGCGGTTCAGGTGCGCCCACACGAACGAGAGCGTCGGGCTCGCCCCCCAATGGCCGAGAAGCCGTTGCTTCACGTGCTCGCGCTTAAGGGGCTCCTTCAGGAGCGGATTGTCGATCAGGTAGATCATGCCGGCCGACAGGTAATTGCATGCCCGCCACCAGGCATCGATACGATTGAGCTCTTCGCGCCTCAGAACAGATTGGGGCGACTCGCGTGTGGCGGCAGGCTTGGTCATTGGAGGCCTCGTGGTCAGGAACCGTATGATGCGCTGCGATTCGCGCTCGCATTGACGCAGGCAGCGTTTTCCATCAGGAGTTCCCGCTGCTTCGTCGCTGCGTCGTGCAACTCGCGCAGGACGCTTCCGACGGGCTCGCCGTCACACTGCAGCACGGTCGTTTCCGGACTTAGGCGATAATCGCGACTCGGCTCAGGACTGTCGCGCTCCAGCGGTGATGCATGCGCCTTCCGGCGACGAGCCTGCATTGCGAGTTCCCGGACGTTCCACGACAGCGATGACTGCCGAAGCGCGCGCCCCGACCACCGCCGAGCGGCGGACCTTCGCGCTGCTCGCCGTGCTCTATGCCGCAGTGACGCTGGGGGCGATCCCCTGGGCGCAAGTTCCGGGCCCGCGCGTGCCGCGGTTCATCGCCGTCTGCAGGCGGCGTGGCGCTCGCGGACATCTGCACCGCGCTGCTGCTGTTCTACGAGTTCAGGCGCACCGGTCGCAACGCCTTCCTCGTTCTGGCATGCGCATATCTCTACGGTGCCGTGATGGCGCTCGCTCAGGTGGCTGCGTTCCCCGGCGCGCTCGGTGCGCCGCTTTTCGGCACCTCGCAGACCGCGGCATGGATCTTCCTGGCGTGGCGCCTCGGGACCGCGTCGCTATTCCTCGCGGCCGTGTTGCAGGCGCAGGTTCCCGCGGCGCCGTTGCCAATTGGCACGCTCACGCGCTCCATGGATGCCTCGCGACGCTGGCGGCGTGCGCCGCAATCATCGCTGTTGCCGCGAATGTCGAGGTGCCGGCGCTCGCGGGTGGACGCTTCACGGCGTACAACCAATGGATCGTCGTCGCCTATCTCGCGATCTGCGCCCTTGCGCTGTACCGGATCTGGCGCGCCCGCGCCTTCGATGACGTGCTCTACGTCTGGCTGTCGCTGGTGCTCGTCGCTTCGATCTCGGATCAGATACTCGGGAGCTTCGCGGGCGGGCAGTACACGCTCGGCTGGCATTTCGCGAAGGCGAGCACGGTCGTCTCGGCGTGCCTGATCCTCGTGTTCTGGCTTGGCGGCATGAGCGCGCGCGAGCGCTCCACCCTGCTCCACTCCATCGCCGCCTACGGCGCGGCTGTTGTCGTGATGATGACGGCACTACTGCTGCGCTGGTTCATGCTGCCCTGGGTCGCCTATTCCTATCCCTTCGCCACGGTGTTCGGCGCCGTCGCCCTGGCGGTGTGGATCGGCGGCTGGAAACCTGGTGTCGTGGCCGCAGCGGCCGGCTTCGTCGGTGCGACTGTCCTCTTCGTCGACGCCCCGAAGTTCGGCCCCAACGCCGAGGGGAACGTTCTCGGCGCGCTCAGTTACTGGGTGTCGTGCGCGCTGATCATCGGACTCGGTCATGCGATGCGCGAAGCGAGAGATCGCCACCAGCGGCTCGAATCGGAGGTGCGGGAGCGCGCGCAAGAGCTGCAACGCGCCGATGCGAACAAGAGCCGCTTTCTCGCGGTGCTCTCGCACGAGCTGCGCAATCCGATGGCGCCGTTGCTCAATGGCCTGACGCTGCTCGACATGCAGCCGAACCCCACCGACGCCGGGCGCACCCGCGCGATGATGAGCCGGCAGATCGATCACCTGCGGCGCCTGATCGACGACCTGCTCGATGTGAGCCGAATCGATCGCGGCAAGCTCGAGCTCGAGCGCAAGCACATTTCCGTCGATGCGTTCGTGCGTCATGCCGTCGAGACTGCCCAGCCTGTCATCGACGCAAAGTCGCACGAGCTCGTCGTCCACTACGTGCCCTCGCCCGTTTTTGTGGACGGCGACCACGTCCGCCTTAGTCAGGCAGTGTCGAACCTATTGAACAACGCCGCGAAGTTCACGCCACCCGGCGGCCGGATCGAGGTCGCCGTGCACGCCACGAAGCGGGAGGCCGTCGTCGCGGTCAGGGACAACGGCATCGGCTTCGAGCAAGGCGACGAGCTCCAGATGTTCGAGATGTTCGTGCAGCTCGAAGGTGCGCGCGCCGCAAGCCCCGGCGGGCTGGGGCTTGGGCTCATGCTCGTTCGCCGGATCACCGAGATGCACGGCGGGACGGTGGAAGCGCGCAGTGCGGGGCCGGGCCGGGGCTCGGAGTTCGTGCTGTGCCTTCCGCGCACCGCGGCGGTCGAGGTCGCAGCCTTGCCCGTGGTCGAACCGAAGCGCAGGGCGAGCGCCCGCCGCGTTCTCGTGGTCGACGACAATGCCGATGCAGCCGATACGCTGGGGCGGATCCTGACGCTCGAAGGGTTCGACGTGCGCGTTCATAGCGATCCGGTGCAGGCGCTGGCCGCGGCCCGCGACTTCAAGCCTCACGTAGCGTTCATCGATCTCAACATGCCTGGCATGAGCGGCATCGAGCTCGCCACCCGCTTGAGGGCCGAGGCGTGGGGGGCGCGGTCGAGCTCGTCGCGCTCACCGGAATGGGCCAGAAGGAGGACCTCGCTGCGACGCGCCGCGCCGGCTTGAATGTCCATCTCACCAAGCCGGCAGATGCGTCGCGCATTGTGGAGCTCGCTGCCGGAGTCAAGTCGGCCCCTTAGCGAGGGCGACGCGTCGTAAAATTACGCACGGGCGGATCGAACGCGAGTCAACGTACTCGGGGGTTGGGGGGTAAGCCATGGGTTCTGCGCAAGACATCAATGCACAGCTGTCGGACCTCGCTTCGCATCTGGCAGCGCGGCGCGAGGTCATTCTGCGAGCGTGGCGCAAAACGATCGACCGCGATCCCGTGAACACCGGCGCCGCACTCCCACGCGCTCAGCTGGATGACCATATTCCAGGCTTGCTGGACACGTTTGAAAAAACGCTGCGGGCAGGAAGGGCAGCGCAAGCCGTCCCGCTCAAAGAGGATGTCAAAGGCGACGCTTCCGCCCATGGACTGCAACGCTGGCAGCAAGGCTACGATGTGCGCGAAGTCACGCGCGAGTGGGGTCGGTTGCAGCTTTGCGTCGCGGATGAGCTCGAGCGTTATGCATCGTCCCACCGTGACGTCGACCCCGCCGTGATGGCCACCGCGCGCCGCGTCTGGGCGGAACTGTGCACCGAGGGCGCCAGCGACAGCGTGGCGAAATACTTCCAGCTCCAGCAAATCGAGGCCACGGGGCAAGTGCGCGACCTGTCGCGCGCTCTGGGACAACTGCGGGAGCTGGAACTCAGTCGTGCGGAGCAATGGCGACAGGCTGCGCACGATCTGCGCGGCAACGTCGGAACCGTAATGACGGCCACCGCTGGTCTCGCCATGCCGAACGCTGCGGCGACCGCGCGCGAGAAGTTCCTCCGCATTCTGCAAAGGAATGTCACTTCGTTGTACTCCCTGCTCGAGGATGTGATGGGCCTCGCGCGACTGCAGGCAGGTCACGAGCGTCGGGAGGTGCAGGCCTTCGACGCAGCCGCCGTTCTGACGGAGCTGTGCGAAGGCACGCACCCCATGGCCGCAGAACGTGGCCTTTTCCTGAAGACGGACGGCCCGGAGACTCTCGCTGTAGAGGGCGATGCCGTGAAAGTGCAGCGCATCGCGCAGAACCTGCTACTCAATGCATTGAAGTACACGGTTCAGGGTGGCGTCACGGTGAGTTGGGGCGACAGCCGTCAGAACGACGCCAGCCGATGGATGCTCTGCATTACGGACACGGGCCCGGGATTCCATGCCGGCCCCGGCGCTCCGATAGCGGGCGCATTGGAGGAGGCCACCGAGGAAGCACTTCACGTCGACAAAGTGGCGCGATCGCGCGCCGATTCGGCGGGGGGCGACACTACGGAGAGCGAAGCGGCGGACGACACTGAGCAGACGAAAGCCGTGGACGCTCGCCCGGTCAATCAGGAAGGCGGCGAGGGGATCGGACTGTCGATCGTCAAGCGTCTGTGCGAATTGCTCGACGCGAGCATCGAATTGGAGTCGACCCTCGGCGAAGGCACTACCGTCAGGGTCGTCTTTCCCAGAAGTTACGGCCCGCCTGACGCTCAATTCGCTGCGCAACGAGGCTCACGATGATGCTAGGCACCGCCGATCACCGGCAACTGAACGAGCTCGGCTATCTCGTGCTCCCTGACTTCGTCCCGGCGGCGATGCTCGACGAGATGCGCGAGCGTGTCGAAGCGCTGTGGGCCGCGGAAGGAGACGACGCGGGCAGCGAGTTCCGTCTCGAGCCCGGGACACGGCGGCTGGCGAATCTCGTCGACAAAGGCCAGGTTTTCGCGCGGATGATCGTGATGCCCGAAATCCTGGAGTGCGTCGAGGCGGTCATCGGTCCGAACTACAAGCTGTCGAGCCTCAACGCCCGGTCGACCAATCCGCACAATTCGGAGGCCCAGGCCTGGCACGCGGATACGGGAGCCGTCGCTGACGAGCGCGGCTACTGGGTGTGCAACACGATCTGGATGCTCGACGATTTCACGAACGACAACGGTGCGACGCGCATGATTCCGCGTTCCCACGCGTGGCGACGCCTGCCCGAGCCCGGGAATCGCGACACGCTGCCGGACGAGCAGCTCGTCACCGGAACCGCGGGAACCGTCGTCGTGATGAACACGCACATGTGGCACGCCGGCACGGGCAACCGCACCGACCGATGCCGCCGCGCGCTGCACGGCTTCTACACGCGAAGCGACAAGCCGCAGCAGCAGTATCAGAAGGCGCTGCTGCGGGCGCAGACCGTCGAATCCCTATCGCCGTTGCAGCGCAGGGTCCTGGCGCTCGACGACGCCGATAACGACCGGCTGAGCACGGCCACCACGCGCATGAGCGGTTTCCTGAAGGATTGAATGGGCAGCACGACATCCTGGAGCGCTCCGCGCATGGCCGCGAGATTCATGTCGAGACGACGATTTCTCCAGTGCGCAACCGCGCTGGCGCTCGGGCTGTCCGCTTCCGGCAGAGTCCATGCCGGACCGCGCATGCCGATCGCCGATGCGCATTCGCATTTCGGTATGTACTCATCCAAGTTGACGAATCGCTCGCTGAAGACCGAGATGGAGAACGCCGGGTTGACGCTGCTGGCGTGGGCCATCTCCGGGGACGGCCGCTGGATTCGCCGTGAAAGCACCGGAATTCAGCAGCGCGCGACGCCCGCTCCCGGCGAGCAGTCGGCTTACCTGCTGGAGAAGCTGTCGTCGATGCGCGCGTACCTCACGAAGATCGGCCTCGATTTCGTGCAGAGCGCCGCCGATATCGATGCCGCGCGCAGAGGCGCGGCGCGCGTCGTCATCGCACTGGAAGGTGCGGGCTTCGCCGAAGACAAGCTGGAGCTGTTGGACGAGGCGTACGCGCGAGGGCTGCGTCACCTTCAGCTGGTGCATTACATCAAGAACGGGCTCGGCGACTTTCAGACGGAGCGCCCGGAGCACGACGGACTCACCGAGCTCGGGATGCATGTGGTCAAGTCCTGCAACCGGCTGGGCATCCTGGTCGATCTCGCCCATTCCACCCGCGCGAATATCGATGGGGCGCTTGCTGCATCGAGCGTGCCGATGGTCTGGTCGCACAGCGCGATCACGACCCGGCAATATACGTGGCGACAGTCGAGCAACCTCTCGCGCCTCGTTGGCCTCGACGATGCGAAGAAGATCGCGCAGCGCGGCGGCGCGGTGGGGTTATGGGCATTGCGAAGCACGGTTGCCAGCAGTCCCGACGGATACGCAAACGAACTGTTGCACATGGTCGATGCGCTCGGGCCGGAGCACGTGATGTTCGGAACGGACCTCGAGGGCATGGGCCCGTATGCGGTGATGGACGAGTTGCAGGATTTGCGCAAGGTTGCCGATCTGTTGCAGGAGCGCGGCGTGGACGACAAGACACTGCGGGCGATATGCTTCGACAACTACGCGCGCTGCCTCCAGGGCGCGATGCTGCCGAGGAGCGGCGGTTGATCTATGGTCGTCAGTGCGGTCTTACAACGCCATAGCGGCGCTAGCAGGTTTAGCCCCAGCTACTGAATTACCTCGTCCGCGCGCGCCAGCACCGAT
>Ga0070668_100004113_pt1 | contig 10770 bp, 10 predicted proteins | sample KBSS43metaG_FD_64661 | JGI IMG/M metagenome (GOLD analysis project Ga0070668, IMG submission 64661) | Switchgrass rhizosphere microbial communities from Kellogg Biological Station, Michigan, USA - KBS S4-3 metaG | ecosystem: Host-associated > Plants > Roots > Rhizosphere > Soil ... | reverse complement strand
AACGTGGAGTGCCGCCCATCTTCCCGAACACCGGCTGGTCGCCCTCGATCCGGCCGGGCGGGTCGTCGGCTGGGCCGCGGTCACGGCCGTGTCTTCGCGGTGTGTCTACGAAGGGGTGGTCGAGCACAGCGTCTACGTCGATCCCGAGACCCGTGGCCGCGGAGTGGGACGGGCGCTGCTGGCGGCGTTGATCGCCTCGACCGAGAGCGCGGGTATCTGGACGATCCAGAGCGGCGTGTTCCCCGAGAACACCGTCAGCCGGGAACTGCACCGCCGGGCCGGGTTCCGGGAGATCGGGGTTCGTGAACGTGTCGGCCGGCACCACGGTGTCTGGCGTGATGTCGTCATGATCGAACGCCGCAGCAGCAGCGTCGGCACGTAGGAAAGCGAGCCGGTGCGCCCCTCGATTGCGCACCGGCTCCGGACCCTCGGTTGCAGCAGCCGGGTGCGTGCACTGCTCGCGGAACTCTTGGCGGCCAGCGCCTGACCGGTGGCTCAGCGGGACTTGTATGCGCCGGTGTCGAGGTCCTCGACGAGCGTCGGCCCGGTCGGCGTCCAGCCGAGCAGTTCACGCGTTTGCGTGCTGGTCGCCGAGAGGTCCATGGCGAAGAAGGCGCCGATCCACCCGTAGTGGTCCTGGACGTCCTCGGCCGCGACGGAGGCGACCGGGAGGTCGAACGCGCGGCCGATGGCCTCCGCGATCTCGCGGGTCGGCACCCCCACTTCGGCGACGGCGTGCAGGCGGCTGCCCGCGGGCGCCTTCTCCAGGCCGAGGGTGACGAGGCGGGCGGCGTCGGACCGGTGCACGGCGGCCCAGCGGTTGCTCCCGTCGCCGGGGTAGCCGGAGACGCCCTTCTCGCGCGCGATCGCCGAGAGGTGCGCGATGAACCCGTGGTCGCCGGTGCCGTGGACGGTCGGCGAGAAGCGCAGGCTCACCGGGTGCACGCCGCGGTCGGCGAACTCGAGCGCGAGGTTCTCGCTGCCGCCGCGCGGGGAATCGGGACCGTGGAACGGGGAAGCGTCAGCCTCGGTGGCGGGCCTGCCCTTGGCGAGCACGGCGATCCCCGAGGCCAGCAGCAGCGGCCGCCCGGTTCCCGCGAGCGCGTCGCCGATGGTCTGGACGGCGGCGCGCTCGGCCGCGTTCGAGACGGCCGGGTTCGCAAAGTCGTGCTTGTTCGCCAGGTGGATGACGGCCTCGGCGTCCGAGGCGCCGGCACGAATGCCGTCGAGGTCGTCGAGTTCGCCGCGGCGGACGTGGGCGCCCTTCGCCGCGAGTGCCGCGGCGGACGCGTCGGACCTGGCCAGTCCGGTGACGTCGTGGCCGGCCGCGAGCAGGTCGTCCACGACGGCGGAGCCGATCCAGCCGGAGGCTCCGGTGACGAAAACGCGCATGAAATGAACTCCTCTGCGATGATGTCAGCGACTGACGTCGGTGACTGACATCAACCCTACGCCCTGAAGTCAGTCACTGTCATCACCTAGACTCGGCCGCATGGTGCGTTGGGAACCGGGAACCCCGGAGCGGCTGCAGCGAGCCGCGCTCGAGCTGTTCGCCACGCGCGGGTTCGAAGAGACGACCGCCGCGGAGATCGCGCAGTCCGTCGGCCTGACCGAGCGCACCTTCTTCCGCCACTTCGCCGACAAGCGCGAGGCTCTTTTCCACGGGCAGCAGCAGTTCGTCCAGGCGTTCCTCGACGGCGTGGACACCGCGCCACCGGACGCGGCACCGATCGAAGCCGTCGCCGCCGCACTGCGGTCGGCGGCGGCGTTCTTCCCGGACGAGCGCCGGCCCCATTCCCGCACCCGGCAGTCGGTGATCGACCGGAATCCCGCGTTGCGCGAGCGTGAGCTGCACAAGCTGGCGAGCCTCGCCACGGCGCTCGCCGAGGCCTTCCGCTCGCGCGGGTTCGGCGAGCCGGCGGCCACGTTGGCGGCGGAGTCGGGCGTCACGGTGTTCGTGGTCGCGTTCACCCAGTGGCTCCACGAAGGCGAAGAGCGTTCGCTGTCCGACATCGCCGCCGACGTCCTCGGCGAGCTGCTCGCCCTGACCGGCGGGCGCCCGGCTCGCGCGCTATGAGCTTGGGGTTCGTTCCCGGTGTGCGGCCGCGTAGTGAGCGGTGCCGATCGCCCCGGCGACGGCGAGGACGAAACCCGCGGCGGCCGCGGCGGTGAAGCCGTCGCGGACCCGGTCGTCCAGGAAGAACAGGCCGATGCACGAGGACACGGCCGTGTTGGTGGTGAACATGGTGGCGGTGACCGCGGTCGCGCGGCTGCGTTGCAGGGCCATCGCGAACGCCGTCGCGGCGACGAGGCCGTTGACGATCATCGCCCAGATCGCGGGATTCCCGGCCAGGTGCCAGAGCGGGCCCGAGGCGCCGAGGGTGCGCGCCGAAACGCCGACGACGCTGAAGCCCAGCCCGGCGCAGAAGCCGAGCACGGGAGCCGACCAGCCGCGGTCGCGGCGTTCGGCGTAGAACGCGATCGCGGCGATCGGGATCGCCGCGCCCAGCAGCAGCAGCTTTCCGCCGTACGGGAGGGGCTGCGCGGGGCTCGGGTCCGCGGACAGCCCCAGCAGGACGAGCCCGCTCGCACCGACGCCCAGCGCCACCCAGCCGGCGGAGGCCAGCCGGACGCCCAGGACGGCGGAGATCGTCGCGGTCACGCCGACGCTGAACGCGAGGACCGACTGGACCAGGAACAGCGGCAGTCGGTGCAGCGCGGCGGCGGCGAAGACGAACCCCAGCAGGTCCACCGCCAGCCCGAGGAAGTAGAGCGGCTGACGCCGCAGCGCGACCAGGTCCTGGGGCGCGCCACCGTAGGCGCCCGCTCGCCGGACCCCGGCGGACTCCAGGATCGAGCCGCTGCCCGAGGCGACGGCGGCCAAGACGGCGAGGAGGTATCCGAGGATCACCGGCCGAGTCTGCCAGCCCGGCCCGGGTGGTCAGACGAAGGACTGTCTCGACGCTGTCCCCGAGTGCCAGGACGTGGGGCGAGCGGAGTCATGGGGGCCCGGTCCGCTGCCACCACGACCTTGCCGGAAGCCGTCCCGGCGAGGGTGGCCGAGGCCAGTTTCGCCACGAATGCGGCCGGTGAATCCGCCGCCGCGAACAGCGCGCGCTGGCGCGCTGCGCCCGTCTCCCCGGCGCGGACCACGGAGAACTGCCGCTCGATCGTCGCGAGGTCCCCGTTGGCTCGAAGGGCCGGCCCGACGTAGTCCAAGAGCCGGCTCACCATGAGTTGCTGCGGGACTACTGCGCCGGTGAAGGGGTCGATGCCTTGGCCGGGACAGCCACCGCGGGCCGCGGCGGTGAGCGACGCGGCGACCGGCGAAGTCCGGACCGGCCGCGGTGCGACGCCGGCCCGGAGCTCCGCGAGGATCGTGACGACGAGGGCGCGGACCAGGCCGGCGAGCAGCACGGCGTCTTCGGCGGTCGAGCCGACGTCCGCGATCCGGATCTCGACCGTCGGGTGCTTCGGGGAGAGCCGGGCGTAGAAGTAGACGCCGTGCGCGTCCATCGCTTCACCGCGGCGGACCGCGTCGTCGACGCTCGCGGTGTAGGCGGCCGCGTCGGGCCAGTCCAGCGGGGGTTGCGCGGTCGGCCAGCGTGACCACAGCGGGTACCGCCGGCTGGCCCACCCGGAGTCCGCGCCGCGTACGAACGGTGAGTTGGCGCTGATCGCGAGGAGCGGCGCCAGCCAGGGGCGCAGCCCGGCCAGGACCCGGACGCCGAGCGCGGCGGACGGGATCCCGACGTGCACGTGGCAGGCACACGTGCCCGCCTCCGCGGCGAGGGCGGGAAAGCGGGCGGCCAGCGCCTGGTACCGGGGTTCGGCGGTGACGCCGGACGGCCCCGGCAGGTCGCCGTAGGGGGGCGTCCCGGACGCCAGCAGCAGGCAGCCGGCATGGCTCGCGGCGTCCGCCACGAGCCCGCGCAACGCGAGCAGCTCCGATCGGAGCCCGTCGAGGCGGGTGTGGATCCCGGTGGCGGTTTCGATCTGGAAGCGCAGGAACTCCGGCATGACGGCGGGTTCGCCGTCGAGCAGCTGCAACATCCGGGGCGCGGCAAGCGCCACCCCGCCGGTCGCCGGGTCCGCGAGGATGAATTCCTCCTCGACCCCGATGGTGAGTTCGTCGTTTTCCGGCGGCGAAAGTCGCACGCGCACGGCCCGCTCCGTCCCTCGGTCGGACTTCCCAGTGTCGCTGGTCCGCCTCCCGCCGGAGAAGGGCCGCTGGTCATCTGTCGCGGAACTTTCGGCCTCAGTCGCCGCCGCTGTGGGCCGCGGCGGCCGGGCCTCGGTGCGCAAACCGTCCATATTGGATGGTCACGGAACGCGGCGCAGCGAACCACCCGGCTGGCGCATCCGGCGTTCCGAGGCCGCGGGTAGGCTGGGACACCGCCCCGGACCTCGGCGATGAATTCGCCGACCGGATCGGAGCGTGTCGTGGCATCAGAGCTGGGCGACCTGTACGACGAGTACCCGGTGGGCTGGATCCTCACCTACCGGCGCCGCAGGACACCCGGTCCGCCGTTCGGCAGCTGCGCCGCCGGGGTGGTCCTCGGGTCGCCGGTGCGGGACGCGCACACGGGCCTCGAAACCATCCCGCTCTCACCGTGCGACGGCGGACCTGACGCAGCCACGGTCTGGGTTTCGGACCGGGACGTCATCGGCATCGAGCCCCGCCGGACCCCGGCCGGGACCCCCGCTTGGTCAACTCTGTCCTGAATGGACACTTCAACGCCTGTGTGCCCTGCCGGATCGGGAACGTCGCCGAGCTGGTCGGGGAGCATCGCGCCGAGGCTGGGCGCGCATGCTCACCGACCGGCTCCAGGCCGTCCCGGCGGTGCGTCGCCTCAGGCGTGCACCGTGACCGGGAGCTTCGCCGGGCCGCGCAGGTTGATGCGGCCGTTCCACTCCGGCTCTCCCGCGAAGCCCAGGTCCGGGAACCGCCGCACCAGGCGGCCGACCGCGACCTGGCCTTCCAGCCTGGCCAGCGCCGCGCCGAGGCAGTGGTGGGGGCCCGCGCCGAAGGACACCTGGTGGCGCGCTTCCGGGCGGTCGATCCGCAGGCGGCCGGCGTCCGGGCCGAAGAACCGTTCGTCGCGGTTGGCCGAGGCCAGGCAGGGCATCACGAACGTGCCCGCCGGGATTTCCTTGCCCGCCAAGGCGTAGGGCTCGGTCGTGATCCGCCGCGTCTGCTGCACCGGGGAGTCGTAACGCAGGAACTCCTCGACCGCGTTGGCCGCGAGGTCCGGCCGCGCGCGCAGCAAAGCCAGCTGGTCCGGGTGGCGCAGCAACGCGGTGACGCCGTTGGCGATCAGGTTGACCGTCGTCTCGTGGCCCGCCACGTAGAGCAGGACCACCTGCGCCACGAGCTCGTCGCCGTCGAGGACCTGGCCGTCGTGTTCCGCCGCGATCAACGCCGTCAGCAGGTCGTCGGCCGGGTGGTCGCGCTTCCAGGCGATCAGGTCGCGGGTGATTCCCGCCAGCTCGGCGTCCGCCGCCATGATCGCTCGCGCGGTTTCCTCGTCGGCCACGATCTCCAGTGACCGCACCAGGGTCCCGCTCAGCTCACGGATCCGCGCGTGGTCGGTCGGCGGCATGCCGAGCATTTCCGAGATCACCGCGAACGGCAGCGGGAACGCCAGTTCTTCGACCAGGTCCGAGCTGCCCTTCCCGGCCATCCGGTCCAGGGCTTCGTCGACCAGCCGGATGATCCGGGGTTCGAGCGCCGCGACCGCCCGGCGGGTGAACACCTTGGTCACCAGCGAGCGCAGCCTCGTGTGGTCGGGCGGGTCGCGGTCGAGCATCGAGAGGTTCAACGCGCCGGCGTTGCCCTCTTCGCCGAAGTACTCGATCTGCTGGTTGAACGGACCGGGTGCCAGATTGGCGACCTCGACCGACAACCCGGCTTTCAGCACCTTGGAGACGTCCTCGAAGCGGGACACGAACCAGAACCCCAGTGGGTGGTCCTGCACCGGGTCCTCGTCACGCAGCATCTTGTACTGCGGGTACGGGTCCTCGAAGAAGCCGGGTGCGAACGGGTTGAACAGCAGCTCGTCGGGCTGGAGCAGGTCGGTCATCGCATTCCCCAAACGTCGCGACCGAGAGTGACGCGACATACATCGCGTCGGTGACATACACAGTGTATGTCCTATGCTGTGCGCATGTCGACGGTCAAGACCCGGCGGGAGCAGTACTCCGAGGCCACCCGGGCCGCCCTGCTGGCGGCGGCCACCCGCCGGTTCGCCGAGCACGGCTTCGCCGGCACGGCGCTGGAGGACATCGCCGGCGACATCCAGGCCACGCGCGGCGCGATCTACCACCACTTCGCCGGCAAGGGCGCGTTGTTCGAGGCCGTGTTCGAGCAACTCGAGACCGAGGCGACCGAACTTTGCGCGGCCGCCGCGGTCCGGGCGGGGGATCCCCGGGCGGCGGCGACCGTCGCGCTCGACGTGTTCCTCGACCGCTGCTGCGACCCGGTCTACGGCCGGATCGTCTGCCTGCAGGCACCGATCGCCCTCGGCTGGCTGCGCTGGCAGGAGGCCGAGGAACAGCTCGCCTACGGCCTCGTCGAACAGCTGATCAAGGCCTTGATGGACGCCGGCGAACTCGAAGGCCAGCCACTGGAGACCACGACGCGGCTGGTGTTCGGCATGCTGGGTACCGCCGGGGTGGCGCTGGCCGGAGCGTCCGATGTGGACAAGCCACGGCTGAAGGCGGAGTACGCCGCCACCATCGGCCGGATGGTGGCGGCGCTGCGGCCGGTCCCGGACGAGGTGCTCGGGGACGCTCGACCGGCACCGGCCTGAGAGCGGGCGTCGACTGTGACGGAGGCCACTGCCGGTCCGTTCGCCGCAACCTGGACCCGTCACGCGCGCCTTGAGTTCGGAAAGATCAATTTACTTTCACTTGGGGAGCCCATGGGGAAAAGACTGTTCGCCGTGCTGATGGCGGCCTTGACGGCGTTCGTGCTGGCGCCGGCCGCGGAGGCCGGTGCGGGCGGCCGGTTCGATCGGGAACTCCGGGCGCGGATCGTGCGGGCCCAGGCCTACGCGGACAGCCGGCCCGGCGAAACCGGCATCGTGCTGCGGGACCGGTGGACCGGCGCCGTCTACCGGAGCCAGGCCGCGGGCACGCTGATCTGGGCCTGCTCGACGCCGAAACTGGCCATGGTCGTGGACCTGCTGCTGCGCAACGACTCGGGTGCGGTCACGCTGACCGCCGAGGACCGCGACCTGATGCACCGGATGCTCAACTCCAGTGACGACGCGGCCGCGCACACGCTGTGGACGCGCTACGGCGGCGAGGCCGAGTTCGCCAAGCGGTTCCCGTCGTACGGCATGACCGACATGCGGTTCACCGACCAGCACCCGCACCACTGGGGCTGGATCCTCACCACCGCGAACGACCTGGACCGGCTGATCAACTACGTGCTCACCCGGCTGCCCCGGCAGCACCGCGACTACATCGTCCGGGAGATGCGCGCGGTGGACGTCAACCAGCAGTGGGGCGTCTGGGGTGCGGGCCGGGCCGCGCGTCCCGGGAACAAGGACGGCTGGTCCGACGACAACGACGACGGTTCCTGGATCATGAACTCGGTGGGCTTCGTGGGCCCGCACGAGCGGTACACCCTGGCGCTGATGAACAACACCAAGGTCATTCAGAACGGCTTCGAGGTCGGCCAGGAGACCACGACCAAGATCAGTGAAATCCTGTTCAAGGGGTACTTCGGCGCCTGACGCCCGAGGGGGCGGCGCGCATTCGTCGCCAAGCGCTTCAGGAAACGACCTTGGCGCGTTCCTGGACCCATTCCTGGCGTTTCGCGACACGTTCGGGAGAAACGGGGACTCCGCGTGGAGGACTTGTGGGCTCCATGTAAGCTCCGGTGTCGCTTGACCGGGTGATCACTCACCCGAATCAGTGGCCGTCGTGATCGGGGATTGTGATCTCACACGGCCCCTGCCTTCGCGGTTCGGGCTCGGATAGGAGATTTATGCAGGTCAGGTCCACTCTCGTGCGTGGCGGGATCGCGGCTCTCGCCGCGGCCGCCGCGGTCATGGTCGGTTCCCCGGCCGCCTTCGCCGAAGACGGGCCCGCGCGGGGTCGCGTGCCCGTCGACGAGAACAACAACGCCAAGGCCACCGACGGCTACCGGCTGAACCTCGGCCAGGGCGGCGACTACATCGCCCGGCTGTTCGACATGAAGCTGTCCAACGGCGGCACGCTGAAGCTCTACTGCGTGCAGATCACCGTCCACCTGCGCACCGACGTCGACATGGTCGAGCAGCCGTGGAACAAGTACCCGGCTCCGGGCCCGTTCAACGCCAACAGCGCGAAGATCAACTGGGTGCTGCACCACGGTTACCCGGGCGCCGGCCTCGACGCCATCGGCGCCGCCCTGAAGAAGCAGGGTGTCGAGGCGCACGACGGCATCTCCGAGCGCGAGGCCATCTCCGCGACGCAGGCGGCCGTCTGGCACTTCAGCGACGGGGTGAACCTCGACCCGAAGAAGCCGCTGAAGGAAGAGAACTCGGCCGAGGCCAACGCCGACGTCGCCGCGCTGTACGCCTACCTCACCGGTGACCAGAACAAGGGCATCGGCGAGCAGCCGAAGCCGACGCTGAACATCGCCGCGGAGAAGACCGAGGGCACGGCCGGCACCAAGATCGGCCCGTACAGCGTCGCCACGAGCGGGGACATCACCTCGCTCACCAGCCAGCTGCCCGAGGGCGTCAAGATCACCGACGCCGACGGCAAGGAGCTGAAGGGCACCGACGTCAAGGACGGCAGCAAGCTGTTCGTCGACGTCCCGGCGGGCACGAAGCCGGGCAAGGGCACGTTCTCCCTCAAGGCCACCGGCGAGCTGGACACCGGCCGCCTGTTCGTCGCCGAGAACTACGCCAAGAAGCCGGCGCAGTCGCTGATCGTCGCCGACTCGGAGAAGACCGACGTGACGGCGAACGCGCCCGCGAGCTGGACCGAGGCGGCTCCCGTCACGACCCCGGCGCCGTCCACCCCGGCCGGCTCCAACGGCGGTGGCGGCGACCTGGCCAACACCGGTGTCGACGCGGCGGTTCCGTTCACCATCGGCGGGCTGCTGCTCGGCGGCGGTGCGCTGATGCTGCTGGTCAACCGGCGCCGCAGCCGCGCGTAAGTACCACCCGGAACGGGGCCGGCCCACAGTGGGCCGGCCCCGTTTTCGTGCCCGGCCGTGGCGATTTCGCGCGATGCGGGTCGACGCCGGGCCCGCCGTCCTGCCAGATTCACCACCATGACTGTTTCACTCGACGCCTCGGCGTGGCTCCGGCGCTTCCACCCGGCGCCGTCCGCCGCCGCGCGGCTGGTGTGCTTCCCGCACGCCGGGGGAGCGGCGACCTACTTCCACCCGGTTTCGGCGTCGTTGCCGACTTCGCTGGAGGTGCTGGCCGTGCAGTACCCGGGCCGCCAGGACCGGCACGCCGAACCCCTGGTGGACGACCTGTTCGAGCTCGCCGACCGGCTCGCGGGCGTGCTGGCCGCGGAGGTCGCCGGGCCGGTCGCGTTCTTCGGCCACAGCATGGGCGCGAGCCTGGCCTTCGAGGTCGCCCGGCGGCTCGAAGCGCGGGGGACGCGGCTGCTCGGCCTGTTCGTCTCCGGGCGCCGCGCGCCGTCGGTGGTCCGCGACGAGCGCACCCACGAGAAGAGTGACGACGGCCTGCTGGCCGACGTCAAGGAGCTCAGCGGCACCGACGCGCGGGTGCTGGAGAACGAGGAGCTCGTCCGGATGATGCTGCCCACGCTGCGCAACGACTACAAGGCCGCCGAGCGCTACCGCTACCGCCCCGGACCCGACGTCAGCTGCCCGATCTTCGCGCTGATCGGCGACAGCGATCCGAAGGTCACCGAGGCGGACGCGCGCGAGTGGGCGGCGCGCACGTCCGGCGGCTTCGAGCTGACGACGTTCCCGGGCGGCCACTTCTACCTCAACGACCACCGCGCGGCGGTGAACCGGCTGCTCGTCGACCGGCTCACCGCCCGCTGACGACGGCTCAGCAGTAGAGGTTGGCGCCGGGGTCGACGCCGAGGACGGAGCTGAACTGGCGGTACTTCGAGACGCGGCTCTCGACCTGGGCCGGGTTGCCGCCGTTGCACTCCAGGGAGCCGTTGATGCTCCGGATGGTCTCGCCGAAGCCGCGGCCGTTGACCATCGCGTCGTGCGGGGTCATGGTGCCGGGTCCGCTCTGGGTGTTCCAGTACCAGAGCCCGGTCTTCCAGGCGACGGCCGGATCCTGCTCGACGAGGTACGGGTTGTTCAGCAGGTTGATGCCGAGCGCGTCGCCGGCGGCCTTGTAGTTGAAGTTCCAGCTGAGCTGGATGGGACCGCGGCCGTAGTAGGCCGACTGGCCGGCCGGGCAGCCGTAGGGCTGGTTCCAGTCGCAGTAGTGCGGGTAGTTCGCGGTGTTCTGCTCGACGACGTAGACCAGGCCGCCGGTTTCGTGGCTGACGTTCGCGAGGAACGCCGCGGCTTCCTGTTTCTTCACCGTGTCGCTGCCGGAGTTCGCGAAGCCGGGATATGCCGAGAGGGCCGCGGTGAGGCCGCTGTAGGTGTAGAAGGAATTCCGGCCCGGGAACATCTGGTTGAACTGCGTTTCGCTCACCACGAACGCGCCCGGGTTGCCGGGGTCGGTGCCGCCGCCGCAGTCGTACGGCTCCCAGTACCAGGTGCTGATGATCGGGTCGTAGCCCGGATTGGCGTTTTTGGCGCGGTAGTAGCCGCCGTTCGTGTAC
>Ga0070668_100004112_pt1 | contig 10770 bp, 11 predicted proteins | sample KBSS43metaG_FD_64661 | JGI IMG/M metagenome (GOLD analysis project Ga0070668, IMG submission 64661) | Switchgrass rhizosphere microbial communities from Kellogg Biological Station, Michigan, USA - KBS S4-3 metaG | ecosystem: Host-associated > Plants > Roots > Rhizosphere > Soil ... | reverse complement strand
CGCGACCGGAACAATCCGATCAGCGCCAACCAAATTAGGCTGCAAACATCTTTCATCAGCCAAGAGCATCGCCCGATTCGACTTCACTTGCTAGCCGGATTGAATTTCCGACAATGACAGGTGCGCGCGAATTTGGAGACGTAGCTACGATCTTCGAAATCTTCGGTCAGGCCAGTAGGCCAGAGCAGCGACACGGTCACCAGCGCCGCGGCCGATGCTGCGAACCCTGCGACGCCCTCTCGCGGCCTGATGCGATGGGAGTCGAGCCGCCAGGCGATGGTGACAGCGACGACAGTTGCTGCTGCCGCCGAAGCGGAACGAAGGCAATATCGCGAGCAGGAAGGCCGTGGTGTCGCGATCGATGATCATCACGTCGACGAAATCGACGGTCATCCAGAGCTTGTCGAACTTGAAGCGGGACAGCAGCGTCAGCGCGAGCAGTATCTCGAGCGAGATCAGCGCTGCTAGGGTCGGGCGCCGCACGAGCGCCAGGCCCAGGCAGTTCAGCATGGTCCAGGCGAGCAGGAAGACGCCCGCCCCGACTATGCTTCGCTCGGTCACGACGAGAAGGATCAGCCCTGCCGCATGCACCAGGCATACCGGGGCAAGCGCGGCGAGCCGGTTGCTCTGCGTCTTCGTGATCCTACCGCTAAGGGCGACGCTTGATGCGGCGCGGAGAATGGTCACAGAGCACCACCGGCCGGATTGATCCAGGTCCCAGTCATTGAACTTTGATCAAGGTAGCGCGTCATTTGGTCCATGATGTCCGATCTTATGCAACCTTACGAGCGGCGCGCTATTCCACATCTGGGTCATAATTTTCTGACCCGGTGACATTACATCACACGGAGGAGGCTCGCATGCGTCTTCTTGCGACGATCGGTGCACTGGCGATCGTATTCGGCATTGGCTGTGCCGTGTTTTTCTTTGGCGGATACTACAGCGTCGCGGGGACGGCGGAAGATCCCGCCGCGGTGACCTGGGCCCTGACCAAGGTCCGGAACGCGTCCGTCAATCGCCACGCCACCCACAGTCCGCCCGCCTCGTTCGGCGACAACGCCATGGTGCAGGCCGGCGCGAAGGCCTATGCCAGCAACGGCTGCGCCAACTGCCATGGCGCGCCCGGCGTGATGTGGCTGAAATACTCGGAAGGCCTGCACCCCGATCCGCCCGACCTGAAGAAGGTCGCCGGCGACGTCTCCCCAGCCCAGTTGTTCTGGATCATCAAGAACGGCATCAACATGACTGGCATGCCGAGCTTCGAGCTGGCCGGCGCCAAGGACGACGAGATCTGGTCGATCGCGGCATTCGTCAAGAAGCTACCTGCTGTTTCCGAAGCGGACTACAAGAGCTGGACCGCGTCGGCCGAACCGAAGCAGTAAGCCGATCTACCCGTTCGGCGCGGGCGCGCCGCCCTTACCGGACAGCAGCACGACGCCACCTGCCATCGCCGCCAGCACGGCCCAGTATCCATAGCGAAAATCCGACGCCACGCCGACGCCGTAGAAGGTCAAGACGTAGACGGCTGCGGATCCGCAGGCGGCGAATACAAAGGTTGCTTCTCGGGACGGGCTGTTCCAGCCGATACCGCAAAGAGCGATACAGGCCAGCAGCCAGAAGCCAGCGCGAAGGAATGGCGTCGGCTTGAGCGCATCGTGAGCCGTACGATACGTGTTGAACGCGGCGCGATCCGGGAAGACGTCCTTTCCCGGGTTTTCGATATCGGCGGTCCACATCACTGGATTATCGCCGGCAAGAAAATTCCATAGGAAGGCCGAGCGGTGCTGCAGGTAGGCGACGGGGTGATTCAGGATCGCCGCCAGCCACGCCCTTGAGATCGCCGAGGTACCGAACAAACCCTTTTCGCGCTCGATCTTTCGCATCACGAAATCGCAGGGCTCGAGCCGCCAGTAGATATCCCACATCGTCGGCTGGTAGCATGTGTCGAGCAGCATCGCGTTCTCCGCCTCGCTCCACTCGACCGGAAACTGGTTCGCCCTGGCGAAGTGGCTGATGCCGCCGAGATCGAAGATCATGACCGTCTGCAGCGGGTGCTCCCGCTTCGCGTCCAGTACACCGTAGTAGACGAGCTGCACGGCACCGAAGAAGACGAGCGCCGCGGGGATGTAGAGGATCGCGGCCCTCTGGGCCGATGTCCGCGACAGCCAGATCGCGTAGGCGGTGAGTATCGGCGCCGCCAGCAAGGCGTTCGGCCGCAGCAGCACGCCGAAAACGACCAGTGCAAGCCCCAGTGCCTGCCCCGCGAACCTGATCCATGATTGCCGCTCGGCGACCGCGAACGCAATCGATGCCGCGAGCAGCCAGCACACTGCGAAGAGGACGTCGCGCCAGATGACTCCGGCAAGCGCCAGGGACGGCGGCGTCATGGCCAGCAACGGCAGCAGCAGCGCGACCCTCGTGCCGCGGGATGCAAGCGTGAGCGAAAGTAGTCCAAACCCCAGCCAATAGGTCGCGGCGATCAGCAGGAACATGCTGCCGGCACCGGGGGCAATCGGGTCGATCAGTCCCCACAGCCAGACCATGACCGGCGACTGCCAGTCGCCCATCGTTCCCTTCATGGCGTATTCATGAAGGTACTTGGAATCGAAGGTTATCACGCCGGGATAAAAGATCGCTAACGTCAGGGCGAAGCCGATCGCGACCAGGATGGCAACGGACGCGATCAGAAGAGGCGGCCGCGACGGGCCACCCTCAGGCCGCCACGGCATAGATGTCACCCGAGTTTGCGGCGTGCGGCAGCGCGCTGAGCCAGCGCGCGATCTCCTTCGCTCCCACCCATTCGCCGACCATCGCCTGGCTTTCCCCAAGTGCCGCGTTGAAGCGCACGTAACCCATTGCTGCGCATTGCTCGATGCAGGACAGCGCCACATCCGGCTGGATGGTGGTGAATTCGAATGACAGTGCGCGCACCGCCTGTGATAGGCCGGACAGCGCTTCGGCCTCAAAGCCCTCCACGTCGATCTTGACGAATGTGGGAACGCCGTGCCTTGCGATCAGCGCATCCAGCGTGGTGACCTCGAGCTCGGCGGACTCGCTCCAGCGCTGAGCCTCCCAGCCGGGCGCGCCCTCTGCCGCCGCCACGAACGCCGACGAGACCGACGACACCGTCGGATTGTCGGAGTTGATCAGCATACGCGCCCTGCCCGGCTGTCCCCCAACTGCGACCGGTTCGATCGTCACCAGCCGGTCGCGGCTATAGAGCAGCCGAAGCGCGCGCACCATCGCCCGCTGCGGTTCGACCGCGACGACTCGGGCGCCGAGCCGGCGGAACGAAGCAACACGATCGCCTACATGCGCGCCGACATCGAACACCAGGTCTCCGGATCGAACAAAATTGCCATAGAGGCGGTCCATCGCCGCGGCGCGCTGGCGGTCCCCATAATAGATGCGAAGGGACCTGAGCGTGGCGCGCGCTGTCCGGATCGACCTAAGCATCGGCTAGACCGAGCTCGTAACAGGCGGCCGGTCTTCCGGAGTAATTGCAGGCAACGCAAGGTCGAGCAGGTGCTCGGGCGTTACCGTCTCTTCCGGCAAGCGGCCGATGCCGATCCGCGCGGCGAGGCTGCCGAGAACAGGCCACGCCGTCACTGTCGCGAAGGGCGCGGCGAACGCCGGCCCCCCGGCCAGCAGCAGAACGCAGGGAAGTGCCCATGGCTGGCTGAACAACACCAGGCCTAGCGAAAGACATCCCACAAGGGTCTGCGGCCACAGATCGCGCATCGCCAGGCCGAAAGGCACGACGTGGTCGTCGCGGACCTGCCCCATCCAGTGGATGTCGCGGTTGAAGAGCCGGCCGAACAGGAAGATCGTGTGGCTGATCCAGAGGATCGGACACAGGACGATCGAATAGACCGTTTCAATCGCAAGGTTGACCGCGAAGCGTCCAGCGCCCCCGAACGCGCGGCGCTCCTCCGGCGCCAGCAGGACATCGAGTGCGCCCGCGATCTTCGGCGAGAACCACATCAGAAGTACGCACGCGATCAGCACGCTTCCCAGATCCGAGCGCATGATGTTGGCGGGATCGCCGCAAAGAACGAGCGCAGCGGTCGCCAGGCCGAGCAGGCTAACCCAAGCCGGCGAACCGATGAACATCAGGATGGCGAGAACCAGCTGATAGCGGCTAACCGGTGTCAAGTTTGGCAATGTGACGAGCCGCCAGTACTGCATGTTGCCCTGGCACCAGCGCAGGTCACGGCGCATGAATTCGAGCAGGGTCGGCGGATTGTCCTCCCAGCCGAGATCCTCCCGCGGCAGCACGCGCACGTGATAGCCGGCCGCACGCATCAGCGCCGCCTCGATCTGGTCATGACTGAGGATATGCTGCTCTTTTCCGTCATTTCTGGCTAGCAAGGGAAGCCGGCAGTGCGCGATGAACGGCTTGAGGCGCAGGATCGCGTTGTGTCCCCAATAGGGACCGCAATCGCCCTGCCACCATGCGCTGCCGATTGTGTAGGAGCGCATGCCCAGACGCATGCCGAACTGGAAGATACGGGCGAACAGGCTGGTTGACGGCAGTCCCACGATCAGCCCCTGCAGGATGCCGAGCTTTGGATCGACTTGCATGATACGGACTAGCCGAATGATCGCGTCTGCCGGCATGAAGCTGTCCGCATCGAGCGTAACAGCGAATTCGTGACCGCTGCCCCAGCGCTCGCAGAAATCCCTGATGTTGCCGGCCTTGAAGCCGCTGTTCACCGTGCGCCGCCGGTAGCTGATGGCGATCCGGCCGCGCCAGGTTGCGATCAACTCGGAGAACAGCGCTTCCTCCCCTATGGCAAGCTCGGCATTGCCGGTGTCGCTGAGGACATAAAGATGGAAGTGCTCTTTGTATCCGGAGACGCAGAGTCCATCGAGCATCGGCTCGAGATTGCGGATGGTGCGCATCGGCAGTTCGTTGCGCACGCAAAGCAGGATCGCCGTCGACGTCGTCACGGGATCATCGTCGCGAATAAGCCCGACAGCCGGCAGCACGGCCGCGACCGGATCGGCGGAACAGCGCATGATGACGAAGCCAATCAGGGCATTGCAGAAGCCGGCAACCATCCAGGGCAGCGTGAACGCAAACAGGACAAGCGCGACGATATCGATGAAACCGAGCCCTCCGGGCAACAATGCCAGCGCGGCAAGACAAAGAGATCCCGCCATGGTCACGATAAACAGGACGGCAAAAGCCGCCCGCCTTGCAAACAGGATCTTTCCGGCGGCGTCAGTTTCGTTCATTTTTGGAGCAGGTGCGGCTGGCGGGACAGGTTACGGCTTCTCATTCAACATCGGCTGGTGCAGATTACTGTATAACACAACAGGCGATCGGTAATTCCAGCCCGAGATTGAAGAAAATGGCTGCCAGTGCGAGCCCCGATACCGCCTTTTCCCTCTGGTATTGCGGGCAAGGCAGGGCCGAAATTCGGCATGAGATCTTGACTCCGCCTGAAGGTGCCGAAGTGCGCGTGAAAACCGTCTTTAGCGCTATCAGCCGCGGGACTGAAGCCCTCGTCTTCGCCGGCCGCATTCCCGAGAGTGAATTCAAGAGAATGCGCGCGCCATTCATGGCCGGCGATTTTCCTTTTCCTATCAAATATGGCTACGCGGCCGTCGGGCGGGTGCAGGATGGCGGTGGTCCCCTGCGCGGCAAGAACGTCTTCGCGCTCCATCCACATCAAACGGCGTTCAACATTCCCGCGGCGTCGGTGGTCGTGCTGCCGGATCAGGTGCCGCCGCATCGCGCCGTGCTGGCCGCCAATATGGAGACCGCGCTCAACGGTGTATGGGACGCTGCGCCAGGTCCGGCCGACCGCATTGCCGTCGTAGGGGCTGGCGTCGTCGGTTCACTCGTTGCCTATCTATGCGGGCGAATGGCTGGCGCCGAGGTTATTCTCGTCGACATCAACCCGGCTCGCGCGGAATTAGCCGCTGCACTTGGTGTTGATTTCGCTGAGCCGGTAAGAGCGATGCGCGATTGCGATCTGGTGGTGCATGCCAGCGGCTCGCCCGACGGGCTGAGCACTGCGCTGGAGTTGGCCGGAGATGAGGCGACCGTCCTTGAGATGAGCTGGTATGGCGACCGGCCCGTGACCGCGCTTCTCGGCGGGCCGTTTCACAGCCGTCGCCTGCGGCTGGTATCGAGTCAGGTCGGAGGCATCGCCTCGTCGCATCGTCCGCGCTGGAGCCATAGTCGCCGTCTCTCTGCTGCCATGCGCCTGCTCGCTGACCCCCGACTTGACGCGCTACTCGCCCCGGCGATTGCCTTCAGCGATTTACCGAAGCTTCTGCCGGAGATCCTTGCCGCAGGAAGCACCACGCTCTGTCAACCCATCGCCTATTCATAAGGAGCCGCCTTGTTCACCGTCGAAGTTCGAGACCACATTATGATCGCGCATTCCTTTCGGGGTACGGTTTTCGGGCCCGCGCAGGCATTGCATGGAGCGACCTTCGTGGTCGATGCCGCTTTCGTCGCGGATACGCTCGATGCCAATGGAATCGTCATCGACATTGGTCGCGCGCATGATGCACTCAAGGCGATGCTGGGCCTGCTGAACTATCGCAATCTCGATGATATCCCCGAATTCAAGGGCCAGAACACCACCACCGAGTTCCTGTCTAAACATATCTACGATGGCCTCGCCAAGGCTGCCCGTGCCGGAGAGCTCGGTCGCCCCGGGCGGGAGCTCAAGGCATTGCGCATCACGCTCTCCGAATCGCACGTCGCGCGTGCGTCATATGAGGCTCCCTTGTGGTGAAGCGCGTCGTCTTCGCAGTGCCGGGCAGTCTCGACACGCCGACGGGCGGCTACGCTTACGACCGGCGGATCATGGCCGAGCTGCGGCATCTAGGCTGGGAAGTCGACTATCTCAATATCGGCGACGGATTTCCCGCGGCTGACGAGGTGACGCGCGCGGCCGCGCGATCGCTCTTGGCTGCAATACCGGCAGGCCGGCCGATCGTGCTGGACGGTCTTGCACTCGGTGTCCTGCCTGACGTGGCGGCCGAGCTCGCGAGTCGGCATCCCCTGGTCGCGCTGGTGCATCACCCATTGGCGCTCGAATCCGGATTGACCGCCGAGCGTGCTGACTTCCTTCGCTGCAGCGAACAGGCGGCCCTCGCCGAAGTGCGCGCAGTCGTGGTGACGAGCCCGGCATCAGCGAAGCTTGTCGTCTCGGGCTACGGCGTGCCGCGCAACCGCATCACGGTTGCAAGGCCTGGAAACGATCCTGTGCCGCCGCTATCAGCACGGCAGCCAAACGACGAACCTCATCTCCTGTCGGTCGGCTCGGTGGTGCCGCGCAAGGGGTTCGATATCCTCGTCCTCGCTCTCGCGATGCTCGCTGACATCCCGTGGCGCCTGATGATCGTCGGCGACCTCACGCGGGATCCGAGTGAAGCCGCCAAACTCGAGCACCTCATCTCGCAACACGGGCTTTCCGGCCGCATCGAAACGTTTGGCACTGTCGCATCGTCAAGGCTCGCCGTACTTTATGCTAAGGCAGATCTGTTCGTGCTCGCCTCGCGCTTCGAGGGGTACGGCATGGCATACGCCGAGGCGCTGTGCCACGGCCTTCCCGTGATCGGGACGACGGCCGGAGCAATACCGGATACGATTCCACAAGGCGCGGGATTGCTGGTGCCCCCCGATGATCCCGCCGCACTCGCAGTAGCCCTGCGTGGCGTCATCGTTGATACAGAGCAGCGGCGCCGCCTTTCCGAAGCGGCATTGGCCGCTGCGCGGACGCTGCCGACTTGGCAGGAATCCGCAGTCGTTTTTGCCGCTACGCTGGACAGGCTCGCATGAGCGGCTTCTCCGTTGAATGGCTGAGCTTGCGGGAAAGCTACGACGAACGTGCGCGCAATCCGCAGGTGCTTGCCGCGGTAGTCTCCCGGCTAAAATCCAAAGACACCATGCGCCTGGTCGACCTCGCCTGCGGTGCCGGCTCTACCCTGCACACGCTCAGCCCGCGCCTCCCACCACGGCAACATTGGGATCTCGTGGACAACGACCCTCGCCTACTGGACGCCGCGTATCGCAAGCACGTTTCGAACGAGGTCAGTCTGAACACCGTTCGGCTTGATCTTAACAGCCACATCGAAGTCGCGCTGGACCCACCGAGCGACATCGTCACGATTTCGGCGCTGCTCGACCTCGTCTCCGAGGCCTGGCTCGACCGTTTTGCGCGCCATGCGGCGTCGCGCGCCTTACCGGTCTATGCAGCCCTCACCTATGATGGGCGGATCGAGCTTTCACCGTCAGACCCGGCCGATGCCGCTGTGACTGCCGCCCTGAATGCTCATCAGCATACCGACAAGGGCTTTGGGCCGGCACTGGGCCCTTCCGGCGCCATTGCCGGCATTTCCCGATTCGAGGCGCTCGGATATTCAGTGCTACAGGGCTATTCCGATTGGCTCATCGGGACAGCCGATCAGGAGATCCAGATCGAATTGCTCAATGGCTGGGGCGCCGCAGCGCGTGAAATGCAATCACTGCCAGGCCGGGAGATCGATGATTGGCTGGTCAGGCGAAGGGCGGCCGTCGACCGGCGGGCTTCAACGATGCGCGTGGGTCACGTCGATTTCTTCGCCACGCCGAGCGCGATGCGCTGACCCGACAGATCGCAATCGAACAGCACATCGTCCTCGATCTGGTGCACGCGGGTCGGCATCCGGTGAGCCTGGTCGGCGCGCTCGAGCGGCGGCAAGTCGATGCCCGGCCCCCCAGCGCCCAGCATGATAGGGGCCACCGTGACATGGAGGCGGTCGAGACATCGCGCCGCGATAAAGCGCGACAGCGTGTCCGCCCCGCCCTCTATCAGCACGCGGCGCATCCCCGCCCGCCTCAGCGCCGAAGCGATATCGCACGGCGCAATATTTCCGTCCTGCGAAGGCAGGGCGATGATTTCTACTCCGGCAGGCGCCGTCACCGGAGTGCCTTCCGTGGTGATCAGCAGGCGGCGAGCGCCATCCTCGGCGAACAGTTTCGCGTCGGCACCGAGGCGTCCCCTCGGATCGATCACGGCTCGCGCCGGTTGAGGCCCCGGAACATGTCGAACCGTTAGTTGCGGATTATCGGCAATCGCCGTCCCCACGCCAACCACGACTATGTCGACGAGCGAACGTAGGCGGTGTAGATGCTCGATGCCGGCGGGACAGTTGATGTACTTCGAATGGCCAGTCGCCGTCGCTACCCGGCCATCGAGGGATTGGCCGAGCTGCCCGACCATAACGAGATCGTCGACTGCCCCGTTCCGCAACGGGCCAAACAAATCCGCCCAGCCTTGCGGCAGAGGTTGCTGCCCGCTACGAAACAGGTCGACAAAGCTCTCCCACGCGTCGGGAGGCGCGAGTCTTTGGGTGGGGAAATTGCCTAGCTGCACGGAGCAAATCAAATTGAGGGGTTCACCTGATATCAATGCTACTATCCGCCACTGGATCCTAAAAATCCATCTGATTTCTAGCGGAATGATTCGGGACTCTCGGTGTTCCACGACCGCGCCCGGAAAAAGAAGGTGAGCGAATGAACGCCGCGCCAATGCCAGCCGTATCAGCCATCTTCGGCAGCAGAGAGCATCTCGATGTCAGCCGTGTCTTGGGCGAACTGCAGGCGCGAAGGCCGGTCCGTGTCCGCGCGTCCGGCGAAGACCTGATCGCTCTTCCGGTGGAAGGACTCGACGATCAGAGACTGCGCGAATTTTCGATGTTGTGCAGTTCTGAAATACCGAGGTTAATCGTCACCCAGCAGCGGGCGCGTGCAATCGGTATTGAGACCTCGACGCCTATGGCGTTATCGCTTTCCCGTGCCGCTGATGCGAGCGGCGTTCTCGAGCTCGCTGCCGGTAACAACAACAAGAGCCATTTCATCGCGGAAGCCGAGGCTGCGGACTACGCTGCAACGGCGGCCATCCGGCTCGTCAAGCTGGTTCGCGGCTTGCCGGCAATCCTCGCAGCGCGCACGACGGCAATCGACAATGACGTGATCCAGTCAATTTCTGTCATCGACGCTGACGCGGTTCACCGGTTTGTCGCGGACGCAACGAGCAGGCTGGCCGTAGCCAGCGAGGCGACCATTCCGCTGGCATCGGGAACATCAGCACGTTTTGTCGTGTTTCGGGACGCGCTCGGCGTCGACCAGGTTGCTATCATCGTCGGCAAACCCGACGAATCCAAACCTGTGCCGGTTCGACTTCACTCGGCCTGTCTGACCGGAGACGTCTTCGGCTCCCGCCGCTGCGATTGCGGCGACCAGCTTCAACTGGCGCTTGCCCGCCTGGAAAGCCTCGGTGGCGGCATCATTCTGTATCTTGCGCAGGAGGGCCGCGGAATTGGCCTTGCAAACAAGATGCGTGCCTACCGCCTGCAGGATGGTGGTCTCGATACGCGCGATGCCAACACCATGCTCGGGTTCGAGGATGATGAGCGCGACTACGTGGTCGCCGCCCTCATGTTGCGCAAACTTAACTGCACGCGGATTGTGCTCCTCACCAACAATCCGGCCAAGCTCGATGGATTGACGAAAGCCGGTATCGACATCTCAGCTCGCGTCGCGCTCGAGGCGCCGATCACCCCGCACAACAAGCGTTACCTGACGACGAAAGCGGTGCGCTCCGGCCATAAGCTTGTCACGCTCAAGGCGTCGGCCAACGAAACGTCTTGACGCAATGCTCTTCCATTCGGGTTGCATCATTACCGAAACAGACAGTCGCTGAGATGCGCGATATCGCGTTGTGTCAACAAGACGCCCTGCTCCGACGCATGGTCATCGCA
>Ga0070668_100004111_pt1 | contig 10771 bp, 10 predicted proteins | sample KBSS43metaG_FD_64661 | JGI IMG/M metagenome (GOLD analysis project Ga0070668, IMG submission 64661) | Switchgrass rhizosphere microbial communities from Kellogg Biological Station, Michigan, USA - KBS S4-3 metaG | ecosystem: Host-associated > Plants > Roots > Rhizosphere > Soil ... | reverse complement strand
CGGCTCAGACCGTCGCCACCGGCGTCGCCGGCGAGCCCACCGCGCCCGGCAGCCGCAGCGGCGGGGCGGTCAGCAGGAACCGGTTGCGCCCGTGCGCCCGCAGCCAGTCGGCCAGCGGCGACAGTCGCCACAGCTCGCCCAGGTGGATCCCCAGCTTGAACAGGCAATGCTCATGCAGCGGCAGGGAAGCGCAGCAGCCCTCGCCGCCGGCCGCCGGCAGCGCCTCCACCGCGAAGTTGTCGGAGATCAGCGCGGACAGCCCCGACTCGGTGATCCAGGCCAGCAGCCGCCCATCGCGTCCGTCCAGCGCCGCGCAGCTCCTGTGCAGCCGCCGCGCCGTCGGCTCGCGGTTCATGCTCAGCACCACCTCGTCGAAGCCGGTGCGCAAGCAGACCATGTCGCCGGTCTCGACCACGACCTTGTCGGCCTCCATCACCCGCATCAGCTCGTCGTAGCCGACCCGGGTCTGCGCGTCGCCGAAGTGGGCGTGCAGGTCGATCATCACCGCGCGGCCCTGGACGCAGGTCTCGGCCATGTTCTCGATGCCCAGGGCGTGCGCGCAGGAGACGCCGTCCGTCGTCTCCGGGGCCGCCACATGCTCGCCGGCCCGGTAGCCGTTGTAGTAGACGCGCTCGGCCTCGCCGTCGCCGTCGGCGTCGAACACCGCGCCCACGTGGGCCAGGCTGTCCCATTGGGTCGAGTACTGCAGGTGCAGCACCACCAGGTCGTCGGAGATCACGTCGGTGGGGGTGAAGCCGTCGCCGGGCGGGACGAAGTTGAAGTTCGGCCGGCCGTCGCGCACCGTGGGATGCAGCACCGGCGGATGCCGCCGCGCAGCCAGCACCGATCCGCCCGGATAGTCCAGCGGCAGGCTCAGGCAGAAGGTCAGCCCCTCGCGCGCCTCGGCGACGCCCTCGCGCACCTTCTGCGGCGTGATCAGGTTCATCCGGCCGCGCTGGTCGTCGGGGCCGAAGTCGCCCCAGTTGGATCCGTCCGGCCGCCGCTTCCAGCGGGGATTGTCGTTCATCCCTGGTCCTCCATGTGCGGTCTGCGCCGGCGTTCGCCCCACTGTCGCACGCCCGTGCGATCTGACCAGCGTCCGCGAGGTTGCGGCTCCCGTCGCGGGCCTATAGGCGAACGGAAAAGAGGGAGAGAAGGACATGACCGAACGGGTCCTGCCGCTACAGGGCGGCCGCAATTTCCGCGACATGGGCGGCTATCCCGCGGACGACGGGCGCGTGGTCCGCTGGGGCCGCCTCTATCGCTCCGGTTCGCTCCATGGGCTCACCGCGGCCGACTATGCGCACCTCGCCGAGCTCAGGATCGCGGTGGTCTGCGACTTCCGGTCCTCCAGCGAACGGGACGCCGAGCCGATCGTCTGGCCGGGCGCCAACCCGCCGGTGATCCACGCCCGCGACTACGAGATGAGCTCGCGCCACGTGCGTCCCGCCTTGCGCGACCCGAACCGCACGCCGGACACCATGCGCCGGGCCATGCACGGCTTCTACGCCGACCTGCCGTACGACCATTCGGAATGCTACGCGCGGATGTTCGGCGAGCTGCTCGCCGGGCGTACGCCGCTGGTGTTCAACTGCTCGGCGGGCAAGGACCGCACCGGCGTCGCCGCGGCGCTGATCTTCAGCGCGCTGGGCGTCCCGCGCGAGCACATCCTGCATGATTACAGCCTGTCCGAGCAGCTGGTGGATTACCAGTCGTTGGCCGGCGACGAGGAGGCTTCGGACTCCGCCACCGGCTTCTCCACCCTGCGCAAGGTCCCGCGGGAGATCCGCGCGCCGCTGTTGCGCTCCGACCCCGAATACCTCGCTGTCGCCCTGGACGAGATCGAGCGCCGCGAGGGCTCCGTCGCCGACTACCTGAAGGCCCGCGTCGGCGTCGGCAAGGAAGAGACGGAGGTTCTGCGCGGCCTGCTGCTGCAGGGCGCCTGAGGCGTCGGGATCAGACGGATCCCCCTTCCGCCGCTCGCCGGCCGCGCAGGCTTGCGGCTATGCGAACACGAATGACGGCGCCGGCGTTCAGACCACCAGGCGCCGCGCCGGAGCCGCCCCGCCGGCGAGCTCGGCGATGCGGCCCAGGGCCGCTCCGAGCACGTCGCGTTTCGCCGGCCCGCCCAGGGAGATCCGCACGCCGTTGGGCCAGGCGTCGCCCACGGCGAACGCCTCGGCGGTGACCAGCGACAGGCCGCGCTCCTGGGCCGACAGGCGCAGGCGGTCCGGACTGAGGCTCGCCGGCAGCGGCAGCCACACATGCAGGCTCTGCGGCGCGCCCACGGCGCCCGGCAGGGCGGCCCCGGCGAGCGCGCGCCGCGCCCGGGCCTCCGCGCGGACGCCCGTGAGCAGCGTCTCGGCGGTCCCGTCCTTGATCCAGGCCGTCGCCACCGCGGCCATCAGCGGCGCGGCCATCAACGACACCGCGCGCAGGCTGTCGGCGATCCGCTCGGCCAGGGCTGCGTCCGGACAGGCGACGAAGGCGATGCGCAGGCCCGGCGTCAGGGTCTTGGCGAGGGTCGCCACGTGGAACGTCCGTTCCGGGGCGAACGCCGCCAGCGCCGGCGGCGGCTCGGGCATGAGGCGGCTGTAGGGATCGTCCTCCAGGATCCACAGACCGTGCGCCGCCGCCAGCCGCGCCGTCTCGCGCCGCCGGCCTTCGCCCATGGTCGAGGCCGTGGGGTTCTGCATCGTCGGCACCAGGTAGACGGCCGCCGGCCGCTCCTGGCGGCACAGCCGGTCCAGCGCCTCGGGCGAGACGCCCTCGGCGTCGGCCGGGCAGGGGACCAGCCGCAGCCCCAGCTGCGCCGCGGCCGCCCGCAGCCCCGGATAGGTCAGGGGCTCCGTCAGCACGGTGTCGCCCGGCCGGCAGACCGCGGCCAGCACCGCCGCCAGCGCCGTCTGCGCGCCTGCGCTCACCAGCAGGCGTTCGGGGCGGATCTCGCCCAGGCAGGGCGCCAGCCAGGTGGCGGCCGCCGCCTTCTGGCCGGGCGTCCCCGCCCCGGGGTGGTAGGCCAACAGGGTCGCGGCGTCGCTTCGCTGCAGGATCGCCCGGGCGGTCTCCGCCAGCAGCGCGCCCAGCGAGACGCCCAGCGGCGGCGGCGGCAGGTTCATGCTGAGGTCGACCAGCCCCGCCTCGTCGTCCGCCGCGCGCGCCCGCACGAAGGTGCCGCGGCCGGTCGTTCCTTCCACCAGGCCCCGCTCGCGGGCGACGCCGTAGGCCCGCGTCACGGTGGTGAAGTCCACGCCCAGCCGCCGGGCCAGCGCCCGCTGGGGCGGCAGCTGCTCGCCGGCCTGCAGTTCGCCGGACCGGATCGCCGCCTCCAGCGCGTCGGCGAGCGCCAGGTAGACCGGTCCCCCGTCGCGCCGCACGCGATCCAGCCAGGGGGTTGTCGTCAGCTCTGCGGCCATGCTTGCGTTCCGGCATCGTGATACATACAATACGATAGGAATGTATGTATCAAAGCACGCATTGTAGGGAAAGCTCAAAGCGATGACCACGTCCTACGACCAGCCTTCCAGCCTTGTCGCCGGCCTGCGCTGCCGCTGTCCCCGCTGCGGCCAGGGGAAGCTCTTTCGCGGCTTCCTGACCCTGGCCAGCGAATGCGAGCGCTGCGGGCAGAGCTTCGACTTCGCCGATCCGGCCGATGGCCCAGCCTTCTTCGTGATGAGCGGCGTCGGCGTCCTGGTGATCGCCCTGTGGGCCTGGTGGGCCGTCGTCGCCCAGCCCCCCGTCTGGCTGCAGATGGCGGTGGTGTTCCCGGCCATGGTCGGGGGCTGCCTCGGCGCGCTTCGGCCGGTGAAGGCCTGGCTGGTGGCTGAGCAGTACGTGCACAAGGCCGGCGAGGGCGAATGGGTCAGCCTCGGCAAGCACGGCGAGGGCGGCTTCGTCTTCGACCGCCGCAAGGCCTCCGGCGGCTGAGCGGGGCCTTGGGAACGGGGGCGGGGCCGCGCCGTTAACGGCGGACACCGAAACCGGAGCAGGAAGATGCCCAGCCCCCGCGAGATCGAAGAGAAGTTTTGGAAGGCCCTGACGTCCGACCGCACGGTGATGCTGAGCCTGGCCGGCGTCGGCGACGGCCTCGGCCAGCCGATGACGGTGCAGCTCGACGACGACGCCCGCGGGCCGCTGTGGATCTTCACCGCCAGGGACACCGATCTGGCCGAGGCGTTGGGCGCGCGCCATCCGGCGCTCATCCACTTCGCCGACAAGGGCCACGACCTTTTCGCCGCCATCGAGGGTGAGCTCGTCGCCGACAACGACCCGGCGATGATCGAGCGCCTGTGGAATCCCTTCGTGGCCGCCTGGTTCAAGGGCGGCAAGGACGACCCCAACCTGCTGCTGATGCGCTTCGACCCAGAGCACGCGCAGATCTGGCTGAACGAGAACAGCCTGTTCGCCGGGGTGCGGATCCTGCTCGGCCGCGATCCCAAGAAGGACTATCAAGACAAGGTCGCCGACGTGCGGCTCTAGACGGAAGGGCGAACGGCATGTGCGGCGCGCCGGGCCATCACCTGTCCCGGCGCGGCCTGCTCGCGGGCCTGGCCGCCGCGCCGGTCCTCGGCTGCAGCGAGAACGACGCCACCGGGCGCAACCAGCTGATCCTGGTCTCCGACGCGCAGCTCGCCGGCCTCGGCGACCAGGCCTGGGATGAGCTCAATTCGGCGACGCCGCGCCTTCGCGATCCCGCCGCGCAGGCGCGGGTCGCCGCGGTCGGGTCGGCCATCGCGCGGGCGACCGGGCGGACCGACCTCGACTGGGACTTCGCGGTTTTCGACAGCCCGGAGGCGAACGCCTTCGTCCTGCCCAACGGCAAGGTCGCGGTGTTTCGCGGCCTGCTGGCCTCGGTCCGGTCCGATGACGAGTTGGCCGCGGTGATGGGCCACGAGGCCGGCCATATCGTCGTCCGCCACGCCGCCGAGCGGGTCAGTCAGCAGCTGGCGATCGAGGCGGGGGTAGGCCTGGCCCAGCTGCTTCTCTCCGACCGCGCCGGCGAGCATGCCGACGAGGTCGCCGCCGCCCTCGGCATGGGCGCGGTGTATGGCGTGATCCTGCCCTATTCGCGCAAGCACGAGCTCGAGGCCGACGCGGTCGGGGTCGGCCTGATGCGCGCGGCCGGCCACGATCCGCAGGCCGCGCTGAGCTTCTGGGAACGGCGCATCGCCGAGGCGCAGGGCCGCGATCCGCCGGAATTCCTCTCCACCCACCCGGCGGACAGGACCCGTCTCGCCGCACTCCGCCAGGCGGTGGCGAGCGTTTGAAACGCGGCCGAATTTTCGCGGGAACGTCGGACGTTAATTCGTAGTTCCAACCCCATGACGACGTATTACTTTCACATCCGCGATGGCTACGACCAGCGCGACGAAACCGGCGCGGTGCTGCCGGACATCGCCGCGGCGCGCCGCCAGGCGGTCCAGGTGCTGAGCGAGATGCTGCGCGAGCAGCCGGACCGGTTCTGGCGCGACGGCCAGCTGGAGGTCATCGTCGCCGACGAAACCGACCTGACCCTCTTCGTCCTGAACGTCTCCGCCACCTTGGCGCCCAGCGTCGGCTTCGTCCGCCCGTCCTGATCAGGCGAGTCGACACCGTCCGTTGCGCAGCACCGGCCCGCGGCCCTCGACGCTGGCCTGGAACTGCACCTCCGCGCCTTGCCGCCAGAAGGCGAAGGTGAGGGTGTCGCCCGGGAACACCGGGCGGGCGAAGCGCACCGACTGCTCGCGGATGCGCTCCGGCTCGAAGTCCGCAAGCTCGCGCAGGATGACGCGCCAGGCGATCCCGAAGAGGCAGAGCCCGTGCAGGATCGGGCGCGGGAAGCCTGCCGCCGCCGCCTTCGCCGGGTCCACGTGGATCGGATTGCGGTCGCGCAGCAGACGGTAGAGCAGGGCCTGACTGGGCCAGGTGGCGACCTCCGCCACATGGTCGGGGGCGCGGTCGGGCAAGGCCGGGGAGGGCGGCGCCGGTGGGCCGCCGAACCCGCCGTCGGCCCGGGCGAACTGGGTCATGCCGATCGTGGCGATCGGCGTCCCGTCCGTGGCGTTCGACAGGTCCGTCCGCAGGACGACCGCGGCGCCGACTTGCGGCCCGTGATCGTAGCAACCGACGACGCGGGTCTGCGCCCTCGTCGTGCCCGCCACCGGAAGCGGGCCATGCAGCACCATCGACTCCTCGCCGTGCACCTGCATCCGCCGGTTGACGCCTGCCTGGCTGAGCCGCAACCCGGCGCTGGCCCCGATCATCGTCGCCATCGCGCCGATCGTCCGCAGGCCCGGGCCCTCCGTCACATACTCGAGCTCGCGCCGGTCCAGCGGATCGCGGCCGAAGCCGATCCCCAGGGCGTAGAGCAGGGTGTCGCGCTCATCCCAGGAGAAGGTCTCCGGTTCGGTGACGACGTCGAGGATCTCGGGATAGGCGATCGGCATGGCTGCAAACTGCCCGGCCGCCGCGCGCCGCGCCAGTCCCGATGGCCACGCTGAACGGGCGCCGTCGCGGCGCGTTGAGCCTCCGTCCCAAGACCAGGAGCCGAAGCCCATGAAACTCTACTATGCCCCAGGCGCCTGCAGCCTCGCCGACCACATCGCCCTCCACGAGGCGAACCTCGCCTTCGACCGGGTCAAGGTCGACCTCAAGGCCAAGACTGTCGAAGGCGGCGGCGACTATCTGACGGTCAATCCCAAGGGCTACGTCCCCGCCCTGGCGTTCGACGATGGCCAGGTGCTTACCGAGAACATCGCCATCCTGAGCTGGGTCGCCGACCAGGCGCCGGTTCTCGCGCCGGAGGGCGGGATGGGTCGCTACCGGCTGCTCGAGACGCTGGCCTACATCTCGACGGAGATCCACAAGGCCTTCAAGCCGTTCTTCAATCCGAAGGCCGACGACGCCCAGAAGGCCGAGGCCCGCGGCACGATCGAGAAGCGGCTCGGCCTGATCGCCGAGCGGCTGACCGGCGACTACCTGTTCGGAAGCCAGGCGAGCGTGGCCGACGCCTACCTGTTCGTCATGCTGCGGTGGGCGCAGGCGAACGGCGCAACGCTGCCCGCGCCGCTCGCGGCCTACTTCGATCGGATGTCCGCGCGCCCGGCGGTGCGGCTGGCGCTGCAGCACGAAGGTCTGAAAATGGCGGCCTAGAAGAACAGGTGGCCGGCGAGCCGCAGCTCGTAGATCGCCAGCCCGTCGCGCTGCTCGGTCCCCGCCTCGATGGCGTAGGCGCCGCCGCCGTTCTCGCCCTTCAGCGACACGCGCGCCGAGAGCCCGCCGCCGTCGGGCGTATCCGGGTCGAGGGTGAAGGACGCGCCGCCGGCCTTGAAGCGCGCGATCGTCGCGCCGAGCGACTCCGAGGCGTTCTCGCGCCAGCCGACCGTGACCTCGGGGCCCCAGCTGGAGTCCTCGTCGCCGAACCCCGCCGCCAGGGTCAGGCCGGCGAAGGCCGACAGCCGGCGGCTCGTGCGCGAGTCCACGTCCAGGTCGATGGCCGCGCCGCCGCCGCTTTCGGAATAGCCTCCTTCGCGCAGCCGCAGGTAGTCGAGGCTGGCGTTCGGCCGCAGGGCGAAGCGGCCGAGCTGCAGGTCATAGCTGGCCGCCGCGCGGGCGCTGAGCGCCCAGCCTGACCAGTCCCCCTCGGTCCTGCGCGACAGGATCAGGGCGTCATCGGCGTCGCGCACCGCGATCGCGCGGCGGCTCTTGGCGGACAGGTAGTCGCCGCCGGCCCGCAGGTTGACCGACAGGGCGCCCAGGCTCGCGCGCCAGTAGCCGCCCGCGCCGAAGAGGTTGACGGTCAGGTCCTCGTCCGGTGACGCGCCCTTCTGGTCGAGCCGGTTCGAGCTCGCGCCGACGGTCACGCCCACCACGCCCAGCCGCGTGGGCGCCAGTTCGTAGCCGCCGATGAGGCCGAGGCCCCAGGCCTTGTAGCCCACGGCGCCGGACGCTGAATCGGCCTTGCGGATGACGCCGACGTTGGTCTCCTGAACCCAGAACCCCGGCTTGGCCGCGCCGGCCCGGTCGTCGAGGGCGCGGCTCGCCGCCGTCACGCCCGCGGCGACGCTCTCGAACACGTCGCCGGCGTGGTCGGGCAGCAGCTGGTCATAGACCGCCTTCAGCCCGATCGCGTCGGTCGGCGCCAGCAGCGCGGCCTGTACCTGGGCGTCGCCGGCCGAGGCCGCCACGATCGGCTCGTAGGCGCTGGCCGTCCCCGCCGGCAGGCCGAGCTCGGCCGCGGTCTTGCGCGAGAGGGTCACGTCCACGCGTCCCGCCGCGGTGTCTGTGGTGAGGGCGGCGTCGTAGAGGAACGGCGTCTGGCCGAGCAGGCTGGCGTCCGTCACCGCCGACGACAGTGACTGCGCCTGGATCAGGGTGAAGCGCTGCGCTGCGCCGACAAGCGACGTCAGCCGCAGCGAGATCCGCGCGCCGGAAGCGAGCGTCGCCGGCCCGGCCACCGCAAGCTGCGTCGACTGGCCCGACGCCGGGTCCACCGTCAGGCCCAGCGTCCCGCCCGCGCCGACGCTGAGGCTGGAGAGGTCGAGCACGCCGACGTTCTGGATGTTGAGCGCGCCCGCCCCGATAGAGACGCCCAGCGTCCCCCCGCTCGCCGTGACCGCGCCCGCGACCGTCGCCCCGCCGTCGACCCGCAGGCGGTTGGCGCCCGCCCCGAAGCTCAGCGCGCCGGTGAGCGTCCCGCCCAGAACCTGAACGTCGTCATCGCCGGAGCCCAGCAGCACGTCGCCGGTGATCGACGGCGTGATGTCGGCGGCGGGCGCGGCCTGGATGAGGGTCACGCCGTTGGTGTTCGCCTGGGCGTCGATGGCGATCGTCCGGCCGGTGATCGTCTCGTTGCCGGCGTCGATGTCGGCGTCGTCCTTGTCGTTGGCGTCGTCGGTGGGGGTGATGGTCGCGGTGATCGCGCCGGCGTTCTCGATCCGCGCCAGCGTGCCCGAAAGATCCTGGATGGCGATGGCGTCCCCGGCCTCGCCCTTCACCGTCCCCCGCACCGTCCCGCCGTTCTGCAGCAGCGGCAGGCTCGCGCCGGCCTCGACCTTCAGGGCCGTGGCGGTGATCCGGTTGTCGCCGGTGATGTCGGCCGCGATCACGCCCACGCTGTAGACGCGCGGGACCGAGGCCCCGGACAGCAGCCGCAGGCCCCAGCCGTCGGCGGTCAGCGCGGTCGTCGAGATGCTCCCGGAGTTGTAGACCCCGCCTTCGATGCGCGTCGCCCCGCCGCCGGCGACGCCGATCTGCAGCGCGGTGGCGGCCACGCCGTCGTAGACCCCGGCGCCCGTGACGAAGCCGCGCTGGATCAGGCCATAGTCATTCGGCGCGCCGCCCACGGCGCCCAGCGTCACGCTGCGGCCCACGGCGCCGATCTGCAGCGCCGGCGCGCCGCCGTAGCTGACGATCGAGCCCGTGCCCTCCGCGTTGTCGACGATCCCGTCGCCGTCGGCGTCCGTGTCGCCGGCGCCGGTGGGCAGGGTGTCGACGACCAGGCCGCGGCCCAGGTCGCCCGCCACCCACATCGCCGGCCCGCCCTGCAGCAGGTCGTCGGCGTCGAGCCGGCCGAGCGCGGTGGCGTCGGTGGTGCGGGTCACCGAGCGGTAACCCGTGGCGGTCACCGCGTTCTGCACCTTCACCGCGCCGGCCACGTCGCCCAGCACGATCGCCGAGGCGCCGTCGCCGGTCGCCGACACCCCTCCGGTGACGGTCACGTCGCCGCCGACGCCGCCCGTGGCCTTGAGGCCGACACTGCGCGCGCCCGTCACGCTGACCGACCCGGCCTGGACGATCGAGCCGGTCAGCGGCGCCTCCACCGAGATCCCCGCCGAGTCGTCGCCGCGGATCGAGACGACCCCTGTCGAGCTGTTGGTGATCGCCCCGGCGAACGGCCCGCTCACCCGGATCCCGTAGCGGCCGGAGCCGGTGGCGAACGGCCCGTCGAGGTCCCCGTCACCGTCGCTGTCGGAGTAGCTCGTCGTCTCGTCGACCTGGATCGTCGCGTTGTTGGTCACGGATCCCGCGTGGCCGCCGGTCACCAAGACGCCGGTCGCGCCGTTGGCGTCCTGGATCTTCACCGTCCCGGCGTTGGTCACCGAATTGTCGCTGTCCAGGGTCACCGCCGCGCCGCCGCCCGGCTGGACGGACCCGCCGCTGGTGATGTTGATGTCGGCCGGCGCGCCGCCATTCGCCGTGGACGTCGCGATCGGCGTCGTCAGGCCGGTGGCGATGTCGACCGCCAGCGCCGGGCTCGCTGCGGTCAGCGCCGTCAGGCTCGCACCCAGCCACAGTCCGCGTCCGTCGCGCCGGGCGCCGCGGCGGCCCGGCGGAAGTCTGTGATCCATGATCCCCACTCTCTCCAAGCGGTTGGAGATCGGGGAGCAAGGTGGCGGTGGAAAGACGTGAAAGACCCGGGACTTGTCGCGAGTTCATCGAGATTTTCAGCTCGGTTTCAAATCGAAACCCAAGCGGCCCGGGCGTATCGCTATTGTACCGGCGCCGCCGATCAGCGGCTGCGGTTGCGGAAGGCGGCGATGCGGTCCTGCATGTCCGGCCCGCGGCCCGCGCCGTAGTAGATCTCGTGCGCCAGTCCGGCCGGAAGCGGCAGGCCGTCGGTCTCCAGCAGCAGCCGCTTGTTGGCCCGGTGGCTGTGCGGTGACTGGGCCAGGATCGTCCCGGCCAGGTCGGCCACGGCCTTGTCGAACTCGGCGTCCGGGACGCACATCGCCGCCAGCCCCATCGCCGCCGCCTCCTGGCCGTTGTACGTGCGGCAGGTGAACATCATCTC
>Ga0070668_100004110_pt1 | contig 10772 bp, 4 predicted proteins | sample KBSS43metaG_FD_64661 | JGI IMG/M metagenome (GOLD analysis project Ga0070668, IMG submission 64661) | Switchgrass rhizosphere microbial communities from Kellogg Biological Station, Michigan, USA - KBS S4-3 metaG | ecosystem: Host-associated > Plants > Roots > Rhizosphere > Soil ... | reverse complement strand
CTTCCGGCATCAGCAGGAAATCGGCGAGCGCCACCAAGTCCTGCACCACAAGCTGCTGCATCAGCAGCATGCGGTCTGCGCCGGCGACCGGAACGCCGGCATGCTTGAGCGCGCGGATCATCGGCGTGGTGAAAGGATCGCGCCGCCGGACCAAAATGAGAATGTCCCCCGCTTTGACCGGTCGCCTTTCGCTCTCGAGCACGCCTCCCTCGGCGCCATTGAGCCAGGCCTTGATGGTGGAGGCGATGCGCTGGCAGAGCCGCTCCACCGCGCGCACGCTGCCGTCTTGATCCTTCCAAGGCTCGAAGGCGGGCACTTTGGGCGCGTCCGGCTCCTCCTCGATCTCCCAAAGCTCGACAAGCCCCGCCGCCTGTTTGCGATGGGCCGTGTGGCTGATCGTCGGCTCCAGCCAGGTGAGGCCCTTCGCCGCGGTATCTTGCGCGAACACGGCATCGACAGCCTGCAGGATCGGTTCTGTGGAGCGGAATGACAGCGTGAGCGGCACCGTGTGAAACGTAACTCCCACTGCTTCCGCCTTGCTCTTGAAAGCTCTCCCGGCCTCGCCGAAACGCGCTGGCACCGCGCCTTGAAAGCTGTAGATCGACTGCTTTTCGTCGCCGACGGCGAACAGCGTCCGCAAGACCTCGCTGCTGCCTTCGCCTGCGAAGAACTCCTCGGCCAGGGCTTTGATGATTTCCCATTGCTCGGGGTTGGTGTCTTGCGCCTCATCGACCAAAATGTGGTCGATCCCGCGGTCCATCTTGTAAAGCACCCAAGGCGCCGCTCCGGCTTTGACCAAGAGACTGACTGTCTTGACGATGAGATCTTCATAATCGAGCGCGGCTTCGGTTTTTTTTCGCCTCTCATATTCGGCATGGATTTCATTGGCGAGCACCAGCAACGCCACGCTCGATTCTGCGGCACGAATGTGCTCGAGCTTGAGGTCGGCGACACAATATTCATTTTGTGCCGCATTGAACGCCTCCCAAAGCTTGGGCGCCGCATCCGCCATGGCCTTGTTGCAGAGCTTCACCCGCTTCTTGTTCTCCGCCGTGCAGAAGATTGGCCGAAGCGCTGCGATGCGGCTCTCACCTTCCGCGTTCTTCGCAGCTTCAAGACCAAATTTCAGCATTTGATCCGCGGTCGTCGTTGCGTTCGCGGTGACGACACTGAGGAGCTCGTCGATCGACGAATTGTCCACGATGGAGGCCATCGTTTCGAGCAGGACCTGTTCACGATCATGCTCGACGCCGAGCAGGCGTTTGAGCACCCTGCATTCCGCTTGGGCCCAGTCCGCGCCGAGGCCCTGCAAATGCCCAAGCGTCGCGCGCTCTTCCAGGGCCAAGTCGACCATGACCCGAAGTTGCGACTCCGCAGTGCGCCCTAACACCGTCGCCAAAGCCTCACCGGGCTGGCTGTCGCTGTCGGCGGCGATCCGGGTAATGATCGTATCGAAAGCTTCCGATCTCAGCAGCGTCGCTTCGCGTCCGTCGAGCACGCCGAAATTCGGTGCGATCCCGGCCTCGAGCGGAAACCGCTGCAGAACGCGCTCGCAAAAGCCGTGAATGGTATAGATCTTGAGACCGCCCTTTGCCTCGAGCGTCCGCGCAAACAGCCGCCTCGCCCGATCGATCAAGTCTGGTTTAGACGCAGCTCCCGTCAGGGCTCCAATCCGCTTGCGTAAGCCCTCGGTCGAGTCGGTCGCCCAATTGGCAAGCTCCTTGAGCAGCCGATTCTCCATCTCGGCCGCCGCGTTCTTCGTATAGGTGAGACACAGAATCCTTTCTGGTTCGACGCCTGCCAGCAAGAGCCGCAGCACCCGGCGCACTAGCACCGCGGTCTTGCCAGTGCCGGCATTGGCGGAAACCCACGCGGAAGCGTCAGGATCGGACGCGCGCGCCTGGTTCTCGTCGCGGAACAACGCCGTATCTTGGCTCATGGCGCGTCCTCATCTGCGGCGAGGATCGCCCATTCCTTGATGCGCGCCAGTTGCTCGTAAGGATCGTAGCGATAGGCAGTGTCGAAGGCTTTGCTAGCGCGCCGTTTCACCTCGTAGGGCGTGTTGGGATTGTTGAAATGTTCGATCAGCCTCGTGAGGCTTTCCAGTGCATTTTCGGCGAGCGCCTTCGCCGTTGTCGCGTCGGCAATGTCCTGCTGATCCCCGCCCTCGAGCCGTCCGGAAATGTAGATGTAAGTAAGGCCGCTCGGCTCAACTGCGCCCAGCGACCCGAATCCGCCCTTCGCCAGGATTGCCGCTTCAAGAGGAAGCTGCGGCGCCAGCAGGTCCATAACCCATTTTTCGCTTGGGGGCTTTCCGGTCTTGTAGTCGTAGATGGCGGCGCTGCCGTCGTTCAGAACGTCGATGCGATCTGCGATCGCTGTCAATTCGAATCCGCCACCCACGTCGATCATATGACTTCCCTTGATCTCGGCGTGGGTCTTCGCAAGCCGTGCCCGGCGTGAATGCTCCGTTGAGGCGAACCAACGCGCGAAGCGTCTGAATTGCGGCCGCCAGAACACGGTAGCGCGCGCATCGTCACCGAAATTAGAGAGGGCCCGGTCGGCTGCCTCATTCAACTCGACCTCGATGTCGGCCGGAAGACTCTCGGAATGACGCCGGGCGAAATCTTGCAGCATGCGATGGGCGACTTGACCGCGCAGCGCCGCGTCCAGTTCGGCCCCAATTGGCTTCAGCGGTTCGAGCTTGAGAATATGGCGGGCGAAGATCTCGTAAGGATTTGCGATCCATTTCTCGATGCGGGTCACGCTCAGTTTCCGCGGTCTGGCTTCAACGGGCGGACACGGCTTCGGGGCCTGGACCGGCTCGAAACCGGCAACCTTGTCGCGCGCCCGGCCCCAAGCCACCCAAGGCTGATCTGGAGCGAGCAGCGACTCGCTTCCCGCCGCCGCAGCCAACGCCGTCAGTCGCTGCAGCCAGCGCGATGGCACCGTCGCCACGCCGTCAACCTTCAGGGCGCGGGTCAGGTAAACGGTCTTTGCCCCCAGCCCTTGCGCAAAATCATGTGCCGAAAGTCCGATGCGCCGTTCCGGCGTCGGCAATCCGAGCTCGCTCAGCATCGGCCGGCTGAGCCAAGGCCCTGCATCTTGCGGCCGCGGCCAGGTTCCTTCGTTGAGACCACCGAGAATGAGAACGTCGGGCTGCTGCAGCCTCGCTTCGAGCGGCCCCCAGATGAAGAGGCGCGGGTGAGTCTCTCGGCGTGGCCGCACCACTTCGCTCGACACCAGGCCGCGATAGAAGCCGGGATACTCTCCAGCGTCGATATCGATGGTGCTGCCTTCGTCGATCAACTTCGCGAAGAGCAGGGAGAGGACCTCTCCCGCGTCGCCCGCCCAAAACTTGGCTGCCGAGCCTGTCTCGTCGCGCGCCAGCCTCTCTGCGGTGGTGCTGTGGGCTTCGGCAAGTCTTGCGACGGAATGCGGTCCGGGAGCAGTTAGCAGATCGGTCAGTGGTGCAAAGGCTTCCTTGAGGTCCACCACCAGCCTCGCTAGCTCTCTCAGGGCCTTGTCCTCAGGCACCCGCCTCCGTCTGTCGCCATCTGCCTTCAGGCCGTCCAGCGCCGACTGAACCCCGTCCAGCCCGTGCCCGAGATAAACCTCCCGAAATAGCGCAAGCTCCAAGTCTCTCGCCACGGCGCGCATTACTCCCGCGCGCCGGTCCAAGAGGACCGCAGGGTGCTTGAGCAGGGCCATCAGCGCCCGCGGCGCGAAATCGGCATCGACTGCCTCGAGCACCAGATCGAGGAACGCCCCGGGCACCGTTCGAACCACGGGCGTTCCAGCGGAATCGTCGATGGTAAGACCGAAGCCCCTGAGCCTCGCCGCGACGCGGCGCGCGAGCGTCCGGTCGGGGGTGACGAGCGCAGCCGTCTTGCCTTTCGCTTCGATCGTCGAACGCAGGATCAGAGCGATGGCTTCCGCCTCGTCCTGTGCCGTCGGTGCCGCGATGATCTGCAACGACGACAATGCGGATCGGATATCCGGGGCCTCGCCAAGAAAATCCTGCCATCGTTCGGTGGTGTCGGAGGGGCGCAACGCCTCGCTGACGAAACGGAGCTTGGTCGACTGCACTGGGTCCGGCTCGGTCCCCGACACATATTTCACTTCATCGTGGGCGACGCCCAAATTCCGCAACAGCGCGGCCATGCCGGCTTGCGGATGCTCGGCATGATCGGCGACATGTTCCCAGCTCTCATCGTCGAGCGTGAGATCGAGTCCAGGTAGTACCACCGCGCCGTTCGGCAGCGAGGCGACCACTTGCAGCAGCCGCGCTGTCGCCGGCACCGTTCCCGTCGATCCTGCCGCGATCACCGGACCTCGCGGCGGCGAAGCGGCAAGCCGCTTGGCCTCCAACGCCATCAGCAATTTTTGCCGCGCGATCGGAGAGACGAGCTTGCACCCTTCGAGATAACGCGGCCACGCATCGGTAATCACCTTCAGGAACTCTACCGTGAGCTGCCAATGTGCTGAGAACTCCTCAGGCACGAGTGTGGCGAGCGATTCGAGATCCGCATTCTCGCTCTCGACGAAGTCCATCAGCCGCGCGAGTTCCGCCGCAAGCTTGGAAGCTTGCGCCGCGGTTGAAACCGGCGGAAGGCCCGACAGAAAGTCGTTTTCGGCTACTATGGTCTGTCGCTCAGTCCTCTCTCCGGCGAGGATCAGCCGCATCAGCGCCAGCCGCCGCTCCAGCATGCCGATGGTCGGCGCGCCGGCATCTGCGTCGACCCTGTCGCCTGCGAGCTCGTTTGCGAAGATGAGTGCCTCGTCCTCGTCGGGATCGCCCAGCGTGCGGATGCGCGGCAGCAAGAGCGCCTCGCCTCCCGATGCCGAAAGAAATGCATCGCGAAGGCCGCGCACGGCGCGTCGCGTCGGCAGATAGATGGTTGTCTGCGGCAGCGTCAGTTTGTCGGGTTTGGCCCCCCCGGCGACAGGCAATACGCCGTCGAGCACGGCTCTTGCGAGACCAGAGAGGAAGGGCGCCGAAGGCGGGATCGTATAAAGCCTCGGGCGCGAGGGTCTGCCGTCAGGCACCTTCACGTTCGAACCAGGTCTCCGCTTCCTTCAGGGCGTCCGGCGTTCCGACATGCATCCAGCACCCGTCGAGCCGGATCCCAAACAATCGTCCCGCTTGCAGCGATCGGTCCCATAACAAGTTCAGCGAGAATCGCCCGTCGGGCGCATCCTTGAACAGCCGCTGGTCACAGATCGACACCCCGGCAAATGCAAAGGGTACGACCTGCCGTTCGCCTCTCCGGGCAAGTCTACCGTCCGGCGCCATGCTGAAATCGCCTCTCCCGAAATAGCCCATGCTCGACGACAGCGGCGCAAGCAACAGCAGACAGTCCATCTCCTTCGGATCCCATTGCCGCAGCATCGCGTTGAGGGCGGGTGTCACGCCTTCGCTCCAGACCGAGTCGGAATTGTGGACGAAGAAAGGACCATCGCCCAAAAGCGGCAACGCCTTCTTCACGCCGCCGCCAGTGTCGAGCAGGCGATCGCGTTCGTCGGAAATGACGATCTCTGGCTCCCTGCGCGGCCGAAGATGGGCCTCGATCTGCTCGGCGAGATAATGCACGTTGACGACGGCCTTTTCCACGTGCGCCGCTTCGAGCCTGTCGAGCACATGGTCGATCAGCGGCCGGCCGGCGAGCGTCACCATCGGCTTTGGAATCTTGTCCGTGAGTGGGCGCATGCGCTCGCCATGCCCCGCCGCCAGCACCATGGCTGTCCTAGCGCGAGTCATCTGCTTGCGCTCTTACAATGAAAGTGTCGGAAGCGACTCCGCATCGGGAAGCTCGCGCTTATACCAGGCTCCGAGTTCGGCGAGCGCAGGATGCTCAAGGTCGCGCGCGAGATAACGCGCGACCCGCGGGATGTGAGTGAGATAACCGCGCTTGCCGTCACGTTTCGCCAATCGGGCAAAGATGCCGAGGATCTTCGAGTTGCGTTGCGCGCCAAGCGTGGCATAGAGAGTCTTGAATCGGTCGCTTGAAAATTGCTTGTCCTTGGCGCTCCGGGCGGCACAGTAGCGAGCCAAATGCTCGGCTTCAAGCGCTTCCGGCATGTCGAGCCGCGCATCTTGTAGCACCGACACCAGGTCGTAGGCGGCGCATCCGACAAGCGCATCCTGGAAGTCGAGAATTCCGACCTTCCTCAAGCCTTGGCGCTCCTTGAGCCACATCAGATTGGGAGAGTGATAGTCCCGCAAGACGATGGTCTGATCCTCACTCGCGGCCGCTTTCAGCAAGGGGCGCCAGAGGCCGGCAAATTGCTCTCTGACACTGTCGGGCATCGGCCTGCCATGAACCGCGGGCCAAAACCAGTCGATCAGCAGCGTGGCCTCGGTCAGAAGCGCGTCAGCGTCATAATGCGGCAACCGGTAGGGTCGAGCTCCCTCGATCGCTAAGATGTCACCTTGAGGCTCGGCCACAATGGCGAGCAGAACGTCTGCGGCCGCACCGTAGAGCTCGTGCATGGAGGTGCCGCTATCCAAGGCCCGCTTGAATGTCGTGTCGCCAAGGTCTTCGAGCAGGATGAACCCACGTTCGAGATCGAAGGCGTAGATGGCCGGCGCCGATAAACCTCGCTCGCGGAGGGCGCCCGCGACAGCGACGAAGGGCGTCACGTCTTCGGCGAGGTGAACCAGCTGCGAGTAAGGCTTGCCGCCGCGGATTGGAGGACCGTCCGGCGCCTTCGGGGAGTTCATCAGGATCGCGTCGCGATGGCCAAGTTGGAGCCGCGCATAGGAGCGGGCCGAGGCATCGCCTTGCAGATAGTCCGATGCCGCCTCGGCATAGTCCGTGTCACTAAGGAACTCACAAAGCTCGCGCAGCCTTTTCAGCCTCTCGCCCCATGTGCCATGGCCCGCGAGCACGAGACGGCGCAAGTTAGGCTCGGCCGTCTCGTCCATCGCGATGTCGAGGCGATCCTCAGGGAGCCAATCCTTTGCGCGATCGGCCCATTCCAAAATTGCGACGCCGCCGTCGAGCAAATCCTCGAGTCCGAGTTGTTCGAGGTCGGCGGGCTCCACCCGGTAGAAATCGCAGTGATGGATGGGAAAGCGATCGGTCTCGTAGCTCTGGATCAGGGCGAAGCTCGGACTGGGCACCTCGCCGCCCGCGCCAAGCCGCGAGATCAAGGCCCGCGCGAATGTTGTCTTTCCGGCACCGAGCGGTCCTTGCAAACCGATCACGTCGCCAGGCTTCAGCGTGATGGCAAGGCGGCTCGCGAGCCTATCCAGCTGAACCAGGTCGACGTCGTCGAGCGTCCAGTTCGCGTTCATCCCGCGCGGCTTGACCGGTAGGATTGTTCCGCCAAGGATCTCTGCTCGGCCTGCTGCAGCGGCAGCAGTACCCGCACCCAGGTTCCGCGTCCGGGTTCGGAGGCGAGCGCCACCGTGCCGCCGTGCAATTCCACGAGGCTCTTCACCAGAGCGAGGCCAAGCCCCGCACCACGCCGGCGCGAGCCAAGCGTGCGGCTCTCGAAGCGATCGAACACGAAAGGCTGATATTCGGTCGGGATGCCGCAGCCTTTGTCTTCTACGGTAAAGGCCAGTCTGGAATGATCGCGGCTGCAATTGAGCACGACCGCCTCCCCTTGCGGCGAAGAGCCGATAGCATTGGACAAGAGATTATACAGGATCTGGGTCACTCTGCGGCCGTCGGCCACCAGCGAGTCGACGTCGGCCGCGATCGAAATTTGCAGCTCGACGCTGCCCTGTTTCAAACGCTCGCGCAATCCGTGCGCGGCTGCATCGATCACATCGCGAACCTTAATCGTCGAAGTCTTCAGCTCGAAGCTGCCGGCATCGATCGTCGCGAGATCGAGAATGTCGTCGATGATGGCAAGCAGCGTCCGGCCAGACAGGCTGATATCGTCCAGATATTCGCGCTGTTTGCCGCTTAGCTCGCCGGCAAATGGGCTGCCCAGAAGCTCGGTAAAGCCGATAATATTGGTGAGCGGGGTTCTCAGCTCGTAGGACACGTGCTGGATGAAAGTCGTCTTGATGCGGTCGGCTTCTTCCAGCGCCTCGGCGCGCTCGATCAGTGCCCGCTCGGCGCGTTTTGCATCGGAGATGTCGTTGAAGGTGAGTAGCGTTCCGCCATCGGGCAGCGGCAGCGCGCAGCAGGCGATGACGCTTCCGTCCAGCCGATTGAGCTGGCTCTCATAACCGCCTCGTTCCGATGCGATCGCCGTGACCGCGGCCGTCACCCGCTCCCATTCCTCAGGCACGTCGTGAAGCACGCGGCACCAACTGACGATCTCGTCGATATGGGGTTCGGATTCGAGCCGCAAAGGATTGAGCCGCCAGATCGAAGCAAATGCCGTGTTGCGGAGCCTGAGCCGTCCGTTTGGACCGAACACCGCGACGCCTTCGCGCAACATGTCGAGCGTTTCGCTCTGCACGTCGATCAAGGCGTTATACCGGCTCTCGAGCGCAATTCTCTCGGAGACATCCTCGTAGAAATAAGTGACGCCGCCGCCGGCCGGCCGGTCCGCGATCACGTGCAAGGTTCGCCCGTCCGGCAAATGCCAAACCTCATCGACCTCGGTATTGGAGCCATAAGCCGAAAGCCAAGACCGCTTCCAGTCTTGATAGTCTGCTTTCTCCGGGAGCCTTCTGGCCAGCCGAAGCCGGTCGAGGATTTCGCCATCCTTCGGGCGCCCCGCGAGCCAATCGGCGTCAAGCTGCCAAAGCTGGACGAAGGCCTGATTGAAGTTGTCGAGCCGCTGCTCGGCGTCAAACACGGCAAAGGCTGTCGCCAGGCGGTCGAAGCCCCGCAAAGAGGTTTCGCTGGTCTTCCTCGCAGCAGAGCTTCGCGTTGCAGCTTCGGCATCGAGTAGGCCTCGCAACGACGCGACCTCTGCATCAAGCTGCTTGTGGCGCTCCTTGAGATTGGCATAGTCCAGCCGCTCGCCGGCGAGATCGCGAATTTTGAGCGAGATCATTCCGCCGCTCGTGCGCCCATCAGCCTCGATATGCTTCTGTGCACGGGTCGACAGCATCAAATTGAATGCCTCACCCCGCTCGCTTAAATTTCGCATGGCGTTCTCGAGCGCTGCAGCGGACGCCTCATCGAGCCAATCGGAGAAGCGAAGCAGAGGCTCCGCATCGCTGGGCACGCCGAGCGCGGGCGACAGATTTGCGGCGAGCATGCGTGGGTTCCCGGAGCCCGGCCAGATCAGCATCGCCTGCGGCTCGGCGGAGAGCACTGTGTCGAGCAGGCTCTCGCTCGCACGCAGGCGCTCGGCTTCGAGGGCCGCCCGCTGGCTTGCCTCCTTGGCGCGCTCCGTTGCCCGGAGACAGCCGATGGCCGTGGCGATGGCGAACGCGATGACGCCGACATTGATGCCGAGCATCAGCAAAGTGGGGGCGTCGAGCAGGCCGGCGTGGGTCGCGGAGGATGCGGCTTGCAGCGGAAGTGGGAGAAGAACCGAAGCGACCGCTGCAAGACGAAGCAGCAAGCGCGCCGTCTCGGCTCGGGCTTCGTCTTTCCGCTGGCGCTTAGCCATCAAGTTCCCAGTCTGTTGCCCTACCATGGCCCCGCGCCCCCGCGTCGCACGCACGATGCCACAGACAATGAGCGGGCCCGGGATCCGGCGAGCCTCGGAGTCGAATCACGCTAGCTTAACCACATCGCGGACTCTTGCCCACTCTTGCTGTCAGTAGCGTGAATCGCGATTAACGATTCGTTAAGGCTGGGTGACTGCTCTCTTAATACCGGTACAGGTCGGGCTTGTACGGTCCCTGCTGCGGCACGCCGATATAGGCCGACTGCTCGGGCGTGAGCTCGGTGAGCTTGGCGCCCACCTTGGCGAGGTGCAGCCGCGCCACCTTCTCGTCGAGGTGCTTCGGCAGCGTATAGACCTCTTTCTTATAGGCGCCCGGATGGGTCCAGAGTTCAATCTGCGCCAGCGTCTGGTTGGTGAAGGAGGCGCTCATGACGAAGCTCGGATGGCCCATGGCGTTACCGAGATTGACCAGCCGGCCCTCCGACAGAAGGATGATGCGGTGCCCGTCCGGGAACTGGATCTCGTCGACTTGCGGCTTCACATTCACCCATTTCAGATTGCGCAAGCCCGCCACCTGAATCTCGGAATCGAAATGCCCGATATTGCAGACGATGGCGCGGTCTTTCATCTTGCGCATATGGTCGAGCGTGATCACGTCCTTGTTGCCGGTCGCGGTGACGAAGATGTCAGCGCGAGGCGCGGCATCCTCCATGGTGGTGACCTCGTAGCCTTCCATCGAGGCCTGCAGCGCGCAGATCGGGTCGATCTCGGCGACCAGCACCCGGCATCCAGCATTGCGTAAGGATGCGGCCGAGCCCTTGCCGACATCGCCGAAGCCCGCGACCATCGCCACCTTGCCCGCCATCATCGCGTCGGTGCCGCGGCGGATGCCGTCGACCAGACTTTCCCGGCAGCCATAGAGATTGTCGAATTTCGACTTGGTGACGCTGTCATTGACGTTGATGGCAGGGAACAGCAGCGTGCCCTTCTTCATCATCTCATAGAGCCGGTGCACCCCGGTGGTGGTCTCCTCGGTGACGCCTTTGATGTTGCCCGCGATCTTGGTGTACCAGCCGGGCTTCTCCTCTAGCGTCTTCTTGATCGCCGCGTAGACGACTTCCTCTTCCTCGTTCTCCGGCTTGTCGAGAAAGGCGGTGTCGCCCTTCTCGGCGCGCGCCCCGAGATGCACCAGAAGCGTCGCGTCGCCGCCGTCATCGAGGATCATGTTCGGCGTGCCGCCA
>Ga0070668_100004109_pt1 | contig 10773 bp, 8 predicted proteins | sample KBSS43metaG_FD_64661 | JGI IMG/M metagenome (GOLD analysis project Ga0070668, IMG submission 64661) | Switchgrass rhizosphere microbial communities from Kellogg Biological Station, Michigan, USA - KBS S4-3 metaG | ecosystem: Host-associated > Plants > Roots > Rhizosphere > Soil ... | reverse complement strand
ATCGATCGTATCGCCGCCTGCATAGTCGAACGCGAAGTAGGTCCCCTGCGGTCGGTCCAACCGCACAATCAACTTACCGGCGAGCGGCGACCATCCGACGGTACCGGTCGCGTTGTTCAGGTAACCGTTGATGAAATAGTTGCCCGTAATCGGCGCCGAATGGGAGACTCGCAACGACCCGCGGGAATAGTCGGAGGCGACAGGAGGGGGGTTGTCGACGATCGCGCCGGACACCTGCATGACGACGCGTCCGACCTGGTCTGCGACCGGAGGTTCGAGCGTCAGTTCCCACGTCCCCGCGAACTGCTCGAGTCTCGAACGCGCGACGTCGGTAGCCGAAGGGACGCAGAACGCAACCCCGAGCGGGCCGATGCCTTCGGAAATCCAGCCGAAGGCAAGCGGAGTCGCGCGCTCGGCGGCCGCGGGGGTGAGCAAGTGCCTTGGCACCGAGTACCCCGTTTCCCAGTTGTATGGCTCTCCGCTCGAGTAGATTCGGTAGACCGGTACGTTACCCGCCGGGCAGTTACCGAGCGCATCCGGAAGCGCAACATGGAAGGCCTCGCCCTCGTAGATCCAGTGCGGATCCCCCCTCAGTGCCTGGCATTCGTCCGCGAACGCCGTGAAGAAATGTGCCGGCTGCCCCAGAGCCGATGCCGGATAGAAGCGGCAGACCGGGACGAGTCCCGGCCCGGGGGCGTCATGCGCCTTGAACTCGAATCCTGTCCGGGACCAATTGCGCTCGGAGGCGGTGCTGTCCAGCAGCGCCGCTTCGTTCGGCGAGGCGGTGAGGAACTGGGTGTTGCTCACAAACTCCACGACGCTTTGCAAGCCGGCGTGCGCCACCGGTGCACCTAACGCCGTCGAGGCAGCCAGCACGCAGACCGCAGTGCGAATCACCCGGTTTTTCATGGTCGCTCCTTCGTACCGGAAAGCTTGCAGAAATTCTGCACGGCCGCGCCGAAAGGCGTCAACGGAAAATTCCGATTCGCCGAACGCGACGAGTGGTGCAGATCTTGCCCGACGTCGCGGCGGCTAGCGACCTTTGCAGGGACGCTGCTTCTTCATTCCCGCATCGAAGCGACGCGCGGCATCGACTCATGCCCGGTTCGCCCCACCTGAGGCACAATCGCCCGACCGGCGATCCGCCGCTTGCTGCGATCCCTGATGTGAACTATGCCGACCTCCGCGATTTCCTGACCCAGCTCGAAGCGCGCGGCGAACTGAAGCGAGTCGCCGCATCGGTCGACCCGCGTCTCGAAATGACCGAGCTTTGTGATCGCACGCTGAAGGCGGGCGGACCTGCGCTGCTGTTCGAGAGGCCCGCCGGCGATTTCCGCGCGCCCGGCGGCGGCACGATCCCGGTCCTCGGCAACCTGTTCGGCACGCCCGAGCGGGTCGCGCTGGCGATGGGTGCCGACCCTTCGAACTGGCGCGAGAGCCTGCGCGATGTCGGGCGGCTGCTCGCGTTCCTCAAGGAGCCGGATCCGCCAAAGAGCTTGAAGGACGCGTGGCAGAACACACGCCCCGTGTTCATGAAGGTGCTCGACATGGCGCCGAAGCTTCGCTCATCGGCACCGTGCCAGGACGTCGTGTGGCAGGGCGCCGACGTCGACGTCACGCGATTCCCGATCCAGACCTGCTGGCCCGGCGACGTCTCGCCGCTGATCACCTGGGGTCTCACCGTTACGCGCGGGCCGCACAAGAAGCGGCAGAACCTCGGCATCTACCGGCAGCAGGTAATTGCGCCGAACCGGATCATCCTGCGCTGGCTTGCGCACCGGGGCGGCGCCCTCGACTTTCGCGACCACGCGCTGCATGCGCCGGGCACGCCGTTTCCGGTCGCCGTCGCGCTCGGCGCCGACCCCGCAACGATCCTCGGCGCCGTGACGCCGGTGCCCGATTCGCTGTCCGAATACCAGTTCGCCGGATTGCTGCGCGGTGCGCGCACCGAAATCGTCAACTGTGTGACGCACGATCTGCAGGTGCCGGCGGCCGCCGAGATCGTGCTCGAAGGATTCATTCGTCCCGACGCCGGCGATCCGACCGGCTACGAGACGGCCGCCGAGGGACCGTTCGGCGACCACACCGGCTACTACAACGAGGTCGAGCGGTTTCCGGTGCTCACAATCGAGCGGATCACGCTGCGCCGCGATCCGATCTATCACTCGACGTACACCGGCAAGCCGCCGGACGAGCCCGCCGTGCTCGGCGTGGCGCTGAACGAAGTGTTCGTGCCGCTGCTGCAGAAGCAGTATCCGGAGATCGCCGATTTCTACCTGCCGCCCGAAGGTTGCAGCTACCGGATGGCGATCGTCTCGCTGCGCAAGCAGTACGCCGGTCACGCGAAGCGCGTGATGTTCGGCGTCTGGAGCTTTCTGCGCCAGTTCATGTACACGAAATTCATCGTCGTCACCGACGCCGATGTCGACATTCGCGACTGGAAGGACGTGATCTGGGCGATCACGACGCGCGTCGACCCGGCGCGCGATACGCTGCTCGTGCCGAACACGCCGATCGACTACCTGGATTTCGCATCGCCGGTCGCAGGACTCGGCAGCAAGATGGGCATCGACGCGACGCACAAGTGGCCCGGCGAAACGACGCGTGAATGGGGGCGACCGATCGCGATGGACGCGGCGGTGAAGGCGCGCGTCGACGCGCTGTACGCGGAGCTGTTCGGTCGATGAATGCGCGACACGCGCCCGCGGTCAGTCGACCACTTCGCTCACGGCATCGTCGCGGGATCCGCGACTGACGTCGTGCTGCGCGCGAGGTCCTCGGCAAAGCGGGTGACGATGGCGAGCGGCGCCAGCGTCGCGAGGTGGCTGTAGCGCAGCGGCGCGTCGGGCAATGGCGCGTCGTCCACCATCGCGACGGCGTCGGGCGGCAACCACTGGTCGCGCGGCAGCCCGTAGTTGACGGCGATCTCCGCGACGCGCAACGCGTCGAACGGCCGGCCTGCGCAAACGTCGTCGTACAGGTCGCGCCAGTGGTAGGCCATGTCGGGGTTGTCGCGATGGGCCGCGCGGTGCGACAGCCAATTGACGATGGCCTTGGCGGCGAGTTGATTGGCGCTGCGGACCGGGAGATGCGCGATCGTCACTGCGTCGGGAGACAAACGGGCATGCCGCTGCGGCCGCGTGCTGTCGGCCAGATCGACCATGCGGTGGTTGCCGTCGGCGATCGCTTCCTGCGGTCGCTCGGTAAAGACTCGGGTGACGACGACGTGGAAATTGCGCAGCCTTTCATGGGCGACGCGACGGCGGACCGCCGCCGCGGACACCGGCGTGTTGACGAGCAATGGCTGCAACGGCACGTACGTCCGGATGTCGACGACCGCGTGCATGTCGCCGGGGATGCTGGCGAGCGTCGCTTCGAGCCGCGGTCGCGACGGCGTCCGCAGGAATTCGTCGGCATCCAATGCGAAGACGAAATCGGCGCCGTCGCGAAACGCCACGCTCGCGAGCGCGGTCAGCGTCTTCCACTGGACGAATGCCGTCGCCGTCTCCTCGCCGATCGCGAGCGGCAGACCTTCGCTTCGCAGCGCGGCCAGGATCGCACCGGTGCCGTCCACCGAGCGGTGATGCGCGACGTACAGGCCGTCGAGCAGCGAGAGATTGTGACGGACCGAAGCCTCGATGATGTCGGCCTCGTTGCGCACCATCATTACGCCGGCGATCCTCACGGTGTGGCTTCGGCGCAGGCCTTCATCCGCGGCGCGCCCCGTCGCCGAGCACCCGATCTAGGTAGGAAAGCACGAGCGCCAGTGGATCGCGGACGCCGAAATGACTGTACCGGACGTTGAAATCGGCGAGAAAAGGATCGTCGGTGAGCTCGACAGCATCCAGCGGCAGCCATCGGTCCGGCGGAACGCTGTAGTTCATCGCCGCCGCCGTCAGGTGCCCCGCCGTCAGCGGGCGTCCGCTGCGCAGGTATTCGTACGCGCCCTGCCAGTGGAACGATTGGCCGCGTGCTCGCGTCGACGTCGCCTGCGATGCAAGCCAGCCGATCGCCGTCTTGGCCGAGTATTGGAGTGCCGAGCGGATGGGAACATGCGCGGTCGCCGCGACACTGGAATCAAGCAGCGTGTGGTGTGCCACCGTGGCCGCGTCCGGCGCGCGAACCGCATGGTGGCCGAGCTCGATCGTCGCCGCCGGCTGTGAAGCGAAGCTTTTCGCCACGACGACCTTGGTGAGTCCGTGCCGCTCGACGGCGAGGCGCCGCGCGGTGCGCAGCGCAGCGACCGTATCGACGTCGGTGTCGAACGACGGCACGTAGGTCAGCCATTCGAGCCGGGCATGTCCGCCGGCAGGCAATGCCCGCAGCGCGGCCTCGAGGCGCGGTCGCGACGACACCTTGAGGAATTCGTCGGCGTCGAGCGGAACGACGAAATCGGCGCCGTGTTCGGAAAACGCCTTGCGTGTCAGCGCCATCGCCATCGCCGGCTGCGGAAAGCCCGGCGACTCGTCGCGCATCGCGACGAGGGCAAGACCTTCGCGTACCAGCGACGCCAGGATCTGCTCGCAGCCGTCCACCGACGAATGGTCGACGACCAGTAGCTCGTCGACGACGGTCAGGTTGTGGCGAACGAATGCCTCGAGCACATCGGACTCGTTGCGGATCATGGCGATGCCGACCAGTTTCATCGGGAGTGCTCAGCGGGCGGCCGGGGCGCGCGCCGCGACCAGTTGTTCGAGAAACGCCAGCACCAGCGCCAGCGGATCGGCCATTTCATATTGGCCGTAACGGAGGTCGAGATCGGCGAGGAATGGATCGCCGACCAGTGGGATCGCGTCCAGCGGCAGCCAGCGGTCGGGCGGGACGCTGTAGTTGACCGCGGCAGTGGCGAGGTAGTGCGGCGTCAGCGGGCGTCCGCTGCGCAAGTACTTGAACGATTCCTTCCATTGGAACGACTGTCCAGGCGCCGTCGGCGGCGAGTTGAGCTTGGCCAGCCAGCGGATCGCCGTCTTGGCTGCGTGCTGGCGCGCCGAGCGGATCGGCACGTGGGCGCTCGCCGCGGCATCCGGGGGGAACATGACGTGCGGTGCCAGTGTCGATGGATCCGGCGCGTGCACGTTATGGGCGCCGAGTTCGATCGTCGCCGCCGGCTGCGAAGCGAAGCTCCGCGCGACGATCACCTTGGTGAGGCCGTGTCGCTCCGCCGCCACGCGCCGCGCCGTCCGCAGCGCGGTCAGCGTGGACGTGCCGGCGCCGAACGGCGGGACGTACGTCAGCCATTCCATTCGCGCGTGGTGAGTTGGCGGCAGTGCCGCAAGCGCCGACTCGAGGTGCGCGCGCGAACGGACCTTCAGGAATTCGTCGCTGTCGAGAGGCACGACGAAATCGGCAGCATGGTCTGCGAATGCGCGTCGCGTCAGCGCGACGATCGTCGCCTGCAGCGGATAGCCGCGCGCATCGTCGCGCACGGCGTCGACCGCCAGCCCTTCGCGCACCAGCGAAGCCAGGATCTGCGAAGTCCCATCCATCGACCCATGATCGACGACCAGCATGCGGTCGAGCACCGCGAGGTTGTGGCGGACAAACGCCTCGAGGATGTCCGCCTCGTTGCGGACCATCGCGACGCCGACGAGCTTCACGCAGCGGTCAGCGGCGCGATCGGCCGTTCCAGCTGCGCACCAGCCGGAATGCGACAAGCCCGATCGACAATACGCGCACGACGCGCGACAGCCGCGCCAGGCCGAGCAGCGGCAATGTCATCTTGACGATGCGGAGCGCAGCCGGATGCATCCGCGCGGCGCGTGCCGGGTCGCGAGGCGGGCTGACGATCGCGCGCACGTCGTGCACCGCGAGCGTCAGCCTGATTCGCTCGAGCTCGGCTTGGGCGACGAGCAGCGCCTTGCGTGCAGCGAGCTCGTCGGCGTTCATGCGCGAGGTTCGCCGATGATGCTGCGGCGATCCTTGTCGAGCTCGGCCAGCGTGGCGGCGAATGGTGCCGGGGCTGCGCGCCGCAGCGCCGCAGCCCGCCACCATGCAGCCGCGGCGACGGCCGCATAGAAGATCGTCACACCGGCAATCGCGCGGAAGCGATGCGTGTCCCAGTAATAAGCGACGACGAACAGCGTTGCGCCGAGCAGCGCGAACGCCGCGCACAACGCTGCGACGACGAGCAGCGCCAGCACCTGCTTCAGACGATCGCGCTCTTCCGCCAGCTCGACGCTGGCCAGGGCGAGGCGCGTATGGACGAGCGACAGCGCGGTCGCTGCGATCCTCGCCAGCGCATCGCGAAGGCTCGGCGTGGCGGACGGTTGCTCTGGCATGCCGGCGCGGCGGCGGTCAGCGGCGGCTGATCAGGAGGCCGGCGACGAATCCGATCGCCGCGGCGACGCCCATTGCCTGCCACGGGTTGTCGCGGACGTAGTCGTCGGTGGCACGAGCAGCATCCTTCGCGCGGTCCACCGCTTCACCCTGCAGCTCCTGCATCCGAAGCTTTGCCGCAAGCAACTTGGCTTCGACCTGCGCGCGCAGGTCTTTCGCGCGCTCGCCGGTTTCGTGCGAGGCCTTTTTCAAAAGGTCCTCGGTCTCGTTCAGTACGGTCGCGAAATCGTCGACCAGCTGGTCGCGCGTGCGTTCGACGTTGATGGCCATGGGGGAACTCCGTCGGGGCGTGGAAAAACGGTGTGCGCGGGTGGGCCCGCCACCGGTCGGTCGATTATAGCCGGGTCCGGATGGGTGTCCGGCACGCGGTTTGCTGCCGTGTTTGGGTTCGAGCGGATCACGGGTTGCCGTTACCGGGCTCCGACCCGCCCACAGACTACGCGGGTGGACGCGGACCGTCCTACACGACCAATCCTTCGCAACGTTTGTCGCGTTTTCTGGCTCGACGGGGCGGTTCTTGCAACTTTGGCGTGGAGTCCAATTGACAGCGAATGCGCATGCAACTAACGTGGTTCGCACATAAATGCGCGATACCCACTGCGATCCGGGACGGAGCGGGCGCCGCGGAAGGTGACAGGGAGAGTGGGATCGAAGCAACGAGGCAGTTCGCTCGGATTTTCGCCTGTTATGGCTTGCGCGCAGCTGCGATTGTGCTGCTGCTGCATCCCGTGCTCGCGGCCGCGGATTTCATCGTTCCGGCTAACTCGGTCGTCAGCCTCAACGGGGGCACACTCGACCTCGGCTGCACCGACCTGATCGTTGCCGGCACGCTGCAGCTCGGCAGCGGCCAGGTTCTGAACGCGCGGAACGTCACACTCCAACCCGGCGGTGTGCTCGACGGCGGCAGCGGCGCCATCGAACTCGGCGGCAACTGGGCGAACAACGGCGGCTTCCTTGCAGGAACCAGCACGGTCCGTTTTCGTGACCTGTGCGCGATTACCAGCGCGACGATCTCGGGCAACTCGTCGTTCGCGAACGCACGGTTCGTGACGTCGATCGGCAAGAACTACGTGTTCGCCGTCGGCAGCTCGCAGACGATCACCGGCGTCCTCGAGATTACCGGCACGACGCCGCAGCCGATCCAGTTCCGCAGCTCGACCCCCGGCCAAGTCGCCTTTATCAACCTGACCGGTACCGGCACGCAGCAGATCGTCCACGTCGGCGTCACCGACGTATGGGCGACGGGCCAGTGGCTGGCGCCAGGTCAGCAGAACGAAGGCGGGGGCGGCAACGCGAACCGCTGGTTCGGAATTCCGCCGCAATCCGGCGAGATCCCGGTGCCTGCACTGTCGACGCTGATGCAGGGCGTGCTTGCAGCGCTGCTCGCGATCGCCGCAGGCCTTGGCTTGCGGCGCCGCAGGCCACCGCCGATAACAGATACGCGTGCGCGACGCACTCGCGCCAGGGGAACGCGCTCATGAATCGCTTCACACGACGGCCGCTGACGGCGGCGCTGGCTTTTGCCCTTGCTGCAAGCGGCCAGCAGTTGCGCGCCGCCGATGTCGAGATCCGTACACCGCCGGCCGGCAACTTCGCGGTGCGCGACAGCACCGGCGCGCTGTTGCGGTTGCTGGTCAATGGCACCAACGGCAGCGTCACGATTCCGTTCCTCACCACGGCGCCGATTCAGCCGAGCCTGGTGTGCTTCCAACCCGGCACTGGACTGCTCGGGCAATGCGCGACGGGCGCGACCGGTGGGTTCGGTGCCACGGGCGCGACCGGCGCTACGGGGCCGATGGGGGTGACGGGCGCCACCGGCGCGGGCTTCACGGGCGCCTTTGGTCCCACAGGTGCGACCGGTTCGACGGGTGCAACTGGTGCCGGCACACCGGGGGCTACGGGCGCAACGGGATCGGTGGGTAGTACCGGCGTCGCCGGCGGCACGGGCGCCACTGGCGCGATCGGATTCACCGGAGCAACCGGTTCGACCGGTGCACCGGGACTTGCCGGAAGTACCGGCACAGGGGGCGCCACCGGCACAGCGGGTGCGATCGGCTTCACCGGCGCGACCGGCGCCACCGGCGCCGATGGGCGGACGGTGTTGAGCGGGAACGGCCCGCCGTCCAATGCGCTGGGCGTCGACGGCGACTTCTATGTCGACATCGTCAATGACGACCTCTACGGTCCGAAGACCGGCGGAGTGTGGGGATCGCCGGTCACGCTTGTTGGTACGCCGGGTGCGACGGGCGCCGCCGGGGCCACTGGAGTCGCGGGGACCACGGGCGCAACCGGGGCCATCGGGGCAACCGGTGTCGGCACGACGGGTGTGACGGGCGGGACCGGCCTCGTCGGATCGACGGGCGCGACCGGCGTCGCGGGTGTGACGGGTGCGATTGGCGGGACCGGCTCGACCGGGTCAACGGGCGCGATCGGCAACACCGGCGCGGCAGGTAGTACCGGCGCCGTTGGCAATACGGGCGCCGTTGGTAACACCGGTGCGGTCGGCAACACCGGAGCCGTGGGCTCGACAGGCGTCGCCGGCACGACCGGGTCGACGGGTGTCACGGGTACACCCGGCATTGCGGGTACCACCGGCTCGACTGGCGCGACCGGAACCGCCGGTGTCGCAGGCACGACGGGTGCGACGGGCGTGACCGGAACAGCGGGTGTCGGCGGCACCACCGGCGCAACCGGCGCGACCGGCCTCGACGGCAATACCGTGCTGAATGGCGTGGGACCGCCGAGCAACGCGCTCGGCGACGACGGCGACTTCTATCTCGACACTGCAACCGACAGCCTCTACGGGCCGAAGACCGGCGGTGCATGGGGTTCGTTCGTTTCGCTGACCGGCGCCACGGGCGCAATCGGGGCGACGGGTGCTATCGGCGGGACCGGCGTGGCAGGCATTACCGGTGCAACAGGTTCGACTGGGGCCGCGGGTTCGACGGGCACCGGTGGAACGACCGGTGCGACGGGTGTCGTCGGACCAACGGGCGGCACAGGTGCGACCGGCATCGCGGGCGCTACGGGATCAACGGGTGCCACGGGCGTAGTCGGGGCGACGGGTATCACGGGCGCGACGGGCATCGCAGGCACAACCGGTTTGACCGGCGCGACAGGCATTGCAGGAACGACCGGTGCGACAGGTACTGTCGGATCGACCGGCAGCACGGGCACAACTGGCATCGCGGGAACGACGGGTTCGACAGGTGCCACTGGCATTGCCGGAACGACGGGTGCGACAGGCCTGGTCGGATCGACGGGCGCAACGGGCACGGCGGGTATCGCCGGCACGACGGGATCGACCGGTGCCACCGGGCTCATCGGGTCAACTGGCGCCACGGGTACGGCGGGCATCGCCGGCAATACCGGTTCGACGGGCGCGACTGGTATCGCGGGGACCACCGGTGCGACGGGAACTGCCGGAACTGCGGGTGTCGCAGGCACCACGGGTGCGACCGGCACCACCGGCATCGCTGGGGCGACCGGTGCGACGGGAACTGCCGGAACCGCCGGTGTCGCAGGCACCACGGGAGCAACCGGCGCGACCGGCCTCGACGGCAATACGGTACTGAATGGTGTCGGTCCGCCGAGCAACGCGCTCGGCGACGACGGCGATTTCTATCTCGATACTGCGACCGACAACCTCTACGGCCCGAAGACTGGCGGCGTGTGGGGTACGTTCGTTTCCTTGATCGGCGTTACCGGCGCGATCGGAACGACGGGCGCCATCGGCGGCACCGGCGTTACGGGGACAACCGGATTCACGGGCGCCACGGGTACCGCGGGCGCGACGGGCACCGCAGGATCGACCGGTGCGACAGGCATCGTCGGATCCACGGGAAGCACAGGTCCGACAGGCGTCGCGGGCACTACGGGTTCGACGGGTGTCACGGGCCTCATCGGGTCGACGGGCGCCACGGGTGCGACAGGCATCGCGGGCACCACCGGCTCGACAGGTGCAACCGGCCTCGTCGGGTCGACCGGAAGCACAGGCGCGACCGGCGTCGTGGGCACTACCGGCTCGACAGGTGCAACCGGCCTCGTCGGGTCGACCGGAAGCACAGGCGCGACCGGCGTCGTGGGCACTACAGGATCGACGGGTGCAACTGGAATCGCCGGGTCGACGGGTGCGACGGGCGCGACCGGAACCGCCGGTGTCGCGGGCACGACAGGTGCTACGGGCGCGACCGGAACCGCGGGTGTTGCAGGCACCACGGGATCGACAGGTGCAACGGGAACGGCGGGTGTCGCGGGCACCACGGGTTCGACCGGCGCGACCGGAACCCCGGGTGTTGCTGGCACGACCGGCTCGACTGGCGCAACCGGAACCGCAGGCACCACGGGTGCGACGGGCGCGACCGGAACCGCGGGTGTTGCTGGCACCACGGGATCGACAGGTGCAACGGGAACGGCGGGTGTCGCGGGCACCACGGG
>Ga0070668_100004108_pt1 | contig 10776 bp, 12 predicted proteins | sample KBSS43metaG_FD_64661 | JGI IMG/M metagenome (GOLD analysis project Ga0070668, IMG submission 64661) | Switchgrass rhizosphere microbial communities from Kellogg Biological Station, Michigan, USA - KBS S4-3 metaG | ecosystem: Host-associated > Plants > Roots > Rhizosphere > Soil ... | reverse complement strand
GGTGCGACCCTGTGGGTGGGTTACCCGTCCGCCCGGTTCCGCGTATTTGCCGGCGACGCGTTTGCGGACACGGAAATCGTCCTCTACAGTCCGGCGAATCACGGCTCGAACAAGCCGGATTCCGTGATCGAAAGATTCTTTTCCGAGGAGTGGCATGTTCACACGCGCCTCGACACGCCGGCTCGCGCTGCTCGCCATGGTCGTCACCCTGCTGAGCGGGTGCAGCCGGCCGAGCGGCACCTCCGCCGCCGGTGACGTCGAAAAGCCGTCGATCCGCGTCGCGATTCTCACCACCGTCGACCTCGCCCCCCTGTGGCTGGCCCAGGAGGGCGGGTACTTCAAGGCCGAGGGCCTCGAGGTGCAGACCGACGTCGGTGCCAGCGGGCAGGAGACGCTGACCCGGATGGCGGCCGGCCAGGACGATCTCGCGTTGTCCACCTACACCCTGTTCTTCCTGGCGAAGAGCAGCGGTTCCGCGGACGTCAAGCTGGTCGCCGACGCCACTTCGGCGAGCCCGCGCAGCAACGAGATCGTCACCGTGCCGAACTCGCCGGTGAAGGCCGTGGCGGACCTGAACGGCAGGCGGATCGCGATCAGCTCGAAGAACGCGGCTTCGGACGTGCTGACCCGGTCGGTGATGCGCGACCACGGCGTCGGCACCGACAAGGTGCAGTGGGTCCCGATGCCGCTGTCGGAGATGGGGGCCGCGCTGGCTCAGGGCCGGGTGGACGCGGCCTACCAGCCGGAACCGTTCCTCACCCAGTCCGCCAAGACCGCCGGTGCGTTCCCGGTGCTCGACGCCGCCAGTGGCAGCACCCAGGCCTTCCCGCTGACCGGCTACGGCGCCACGGCCAAGTGGGTCGAGGACCACCCGAAGACCCTGCTGGCGTTCCAGCGCGCGATGCTCAACGCCACGCGCGCCGCGGTGGACCGCGGCCGCATCGAGCCGCTCGTCGTCCGCAACGCCCGCGTGGACCAGGACATCGCGAGCCTGATGGTGATGCCCGCGTTCGGGTCCACCCTGGATGCCCGCCGCATCCAGCGGGTGCCGGACCTGCTGCAGCAGCTGGGCGTCGTCCAGACGAAGCTGGACGCGTCCTCGATGATCGCTCCGCAGGCCAGCACCCGCTGAAGCGGCGATCCGGAGGATATCCCTCCACAACACTTTCATAGCGAAAGTTCGGCTTCGGGCGGGTGTGCGGAATCGCGCACCCGCTCTTGCCGTGTCGGCAGAAGTCCGGTATCGGCGGTTCGCACCTTGACACGACCGGCGCCGCACCTCACCCTCTACATACCGACCGCGCGGTACGGGCTGGTTCACATAGTGGGACAGCGGCAGAAGGAGTCATCGATGACACTTCTTGACGAGACCCTGCCCGGCGAGGGCCTGCTCGCGGTCGACGGCCTCACTGTGCGCTTCGGCGGCCTCACCGCGCTGAACGACGTCCGGCTGAGCGTCGACGCCGGCACCGTCGTCGGGGTCATCGGGCCCAACGGCGCCGGCAAGACGACGCTGTTCAACGTCGTCTGCGGGTTCGTCCGGCCCGACGCGGGCCGCGTGCTGTGGCGGGGGCGGCCGCTGGTCCGGCACCGTCCCGACCAGCTCGCCGGGCTCGGGATCGTCCGGACCCTGCAGGGCCTCGGCCTGTTCGCCGGGCTGACCGTGCTCGAGAACGTGATGGCCGGGGCGGGCCGCCACGCCCGCACCGGCGTGCTCCCCGCCCTCGTCGGCGCCGGGCGCTCGGCGCGCGACGAAGCCGGCCTGGCCGGGCGTGCCCGCGAAACCCTCGGCGAGCTGGGGATCGCCGACCTCGCCGACCGGTTGCCCGGTGTGCTGCCCTACGGCGTGCGCAAGCGCGTCGCGCTGGCGCGGGCCTTGGTCGCGGAACCGGACCTGCTGCTGCTCGACGAACCCGCGAGCGGGCTCTCGGCCGCCGAACTCGAAGAGCTCTCGACGTTGATCCGGTCGCTGCGGCAGCACATGGCGGTCGTGCTCGTCGAACACCACATGGACCTCGTCATGCAGGTCTGCGACCGCGTCGTGGTGCTCAACTTCGGCGAGGTGATCGCGGCCGGCACCCCGGCCGAGATCCAGGCCGATCCCCGCGTGGCCGAGGCCTACCTCGGCGACCCCGCCGAGGAGGCGCCCGGTGCTTGAGGTGGAAGAGCTGTCCGTGGCCTACGGCGCCGTCCGCGCGCTCGACGGCGTCGGCCTGACGGTCGAGCGCGGCGGGATCACCGCGGTGCTCGGCGCGAACGGCGCGGGCAAGACGACGCTGCTGCGCACGATCAGCGGCCTGCAACCGGCCCGCGGCGGGCGGATCACCTGGGAGGGCAAGGAACTGACCGGGCTGGCGCCCGACCGCATCGCGCGCGGCGGGGTGGCGCACGTGCCCGAAGGCGGCGGCGTGATCACCGAGCTGACCGTCGACGAGAACCTCCGGCTGGGCGCGCTGTGGCGGCGTGACCGCGCCGACCGCGCGGCGGCGCGCCGCGAGGTGTACGAGCTTTTCCCGCCGCTGGAAGAACGTTCGGCCAAGCTCGCCTCGACGCTCTCCGGCGGCGAACGGCAGATGCTGGCCATCGGCCGGGCCCTGATGAGCAGACCCGGACTGCTGCTCCTGGACGAACCGTCGCTGGGCCTCGCGCCGCTGATCACCGCGCGGATCATGGGCATCCTGCGCGACCTGCGGTCCTCGACCGGGCTCACCGTGGTGCTCGTCGAGCAGAACGCGCACAGCGCGCTGTCCATCGCCGACAACGGCTACGTCCTCGCGCTCGGCAGCGTGGTCGCGGTCGACACCGCGGCGGAACTCCTGGCCGACGACGGCCTCCGCCACGCCTACCTCGGTTTCTGACCGACTACTGGGAGGACCGCTCCGGTATGCAGGACTTCTTCGACCTGACCCTCGGCGGGATCTCGGCGGGCGCGGTGTACGCGGCGCTGGGGCTCGCGCTGGTCATCATCTACCGGGCCACCCGGGTGGTGAACTTCGCGCAGCCCGCCCTCGCCCTGATCTCGACGTACCTCGCGTACTCGGTGACGAAGGCGACGGGCAGCTACTGGCTCGGCTTCGCCGTCGCGATCGTGGCCGGGACCGTGCTGGGCGTCGCCACCGAACGGCTGCTGATCCGGCCGTTGCGCCACCGCTCCGAGCTGAGCGCGATCATCGTCACGCTCGGCCTGCTGATGGTGCTGCAGGCGGTCGCGGGCATGATCTGGTCCAACGAGCCGCTGGCGTTCCCGTACGCCTTCGACTTCCGCGGCCGGTTCTCCGCCAACGACCTGTTCGTGGTGCTGGTGGTGCTCGCCATCGCCGCGCTCGTGCTGGTGGTGTTCAAGTACACGCCGCTGGGCCTGCGGATGCGCGCGGCCGCGTTCGCGCCGGAAGTGGCGCGCACGCTCGGCGTGCGAGTCGGGCTGATGCTCACCGTCGGCTGGGGACTGGCCGCGGGCGTCGGCTCGCTGGCCGGGCTGCTCGCCACACCGCCGTTCCTCTTCCCGAACGTGCTCGACGGCGTCTTCGTCTACGCGCTGACCGCGGCGGTGGTCGGCGGCCTGGACAACCCGCTGGGCACCATCGCGGGCGGGTTCGTCCTCGGGCTCGGACTGTCCTATGTGTCCGGCTACCTGGGACCGGAGCTGGTGACGATCGCCGCGCTGGCGATCCTGGTGGTCGTGCTGACGGTGCGGCCCAGCGGGTTGTTCGGCCGGGCCAAGGTGAGGCGGGTATGACGGTGCGCACGAGTCTGCCGGAAACCCGCGTCAAGGCACCGGAAAGGAAACGCGCGCTCCCGCCGCTGCTCGTCCACCTGCTGGCCGCGCTGGGCGCCTTCGCCGTGATCGTGGTGCTGACCCTGGTGACCGACGAGTTCACCAACCTGCGGATCGCGACGATCGGCTACTACCTGATCGCGGTGGCGGGCCTGACCCTGCTGACCGGCCTCACCGGCCAGGTTTCGCTGGGGCACGGCGCCTTCATGTTCATCGGCGCCTACACGGTCGCCCTGCTGGTGCGGCGGGTTCCGTCGTTCCCGCTGTGGGCCGACCTGCTGCTCGCCTCGGCCGCGGGCGGGCTCGCCGGGTTGCTGGCCGGGGCCGCCGCGGCCCGGCTGCGCGGCCCGTACCTCGCCGGGGCGACGCTCGCGCTGGCCGTCGGCCTGCCCGCGCTCACCCGCCGGTTCCCCGATTTCCTGGGTGGCAGCAACGGCTTGAACTTCACCGTCCACAGCCGACCGTCCGGAGTGGTCGGGGTGATCCCGGAGCTGCGCTGGCAGACCTGGATCGTCTGGCTCAGCGTGCTCCTCGCGCTGGTCCTGGTGGTGAACATCGTCCGCGGCCGGCTCGGGCGCGACTTCCGCGCGGTCCGCGACGACGAGGTCGCCGCGTCGCTGAGCGGGATCGCCGTCGGCCGCACGAAGATCCTCGCCTTCCTGGTCAGCGCGGTCTGCGGCGGCCTGGCCGGTGGCCTGCAGGCGTTCCTGCTCGGCACCGCCGCGCCCGGCTCGTTCACCCCCGCGCTGTCGCTGAGCCTGCTGGCGGCCGTGGTGCTGGGCGGGCTCGGCTCCCTGTGGGGCGCGCTGTGGGGCGCGGTCGCGCTCGTGTACTTCCAGGCCTGGTCCGAGGACCTCGCCGACGTCCTGCACTTCAACACCGACGTGGCCAACAACCTCCCGCTCGCGGTGTACGGCGTGATCCTCATCGTCGTCGTGCTCGCCTTCCCGCGCGGCATCCAGGGCGGTTTCCAGTGGCTGCGCGCACGCCTGAAGTCGAGCCGCCGAGCAGAAGGAGAACGATGAGAAGCACCGGAATCGCCGCGGGATTCTTCGCCGCGGCCCTCGCGCTGACCGCGTGCGGCGGCGCGGGGGAGAGCGACGGCGGCGGCGCGCAGGCCGCCGACTCGGCCGTCGGCGTCACCAAGGACACCGTCGTCATCGGCACCCACCAGCCGCTCACCGGCCCGGCCGCGCCCGGGTACAGCAAGATCTCCGTCGGCGCCCGCGCGGTGTACCAGTCGATCAACGACGGCGGCGGGATCAACGGCCGCAAGATCGACTACCGCGTCGAGGACGACGGCTACAACCCGACCAGGACGGTCGAGGTCGTGAAGAAGCTCGTCCTGCAGGACAAGGTGTTCGCGATCGTCGGCGGGCTGGGCACGCCCACGCACTCGAAGGTCGTCGACTACCTGAACACCGAAGGCGTGCCGGACCTGCTGGTGTCGTCCGGCGCGCTCGCCTGGGACAACCCGCAGAAGGCGCCGATGACCTTCGGGTACCAGGTGGACTACACCCGCGAGGGCAAGATCCAGGGCAAGTACATCAAGGACACCTTCGCCGGCAAGAAGATCGGGTACTTCACGCAGAACGACGACGTCGGCCGCGACACCCAGGCCGGGCTCGACCAGTTCGTCAAGGACCAGGCCGTCGTCCGGCAGGGCTACGACAGCGCCAACACCGACGTCACGCCGCAGCTGTCCGCGCTCAAGGGTGCGGGCGCCGAGGTCGTCGTCTGCGCGTGCATCCCGGCGTTCACCGCGCTCGCCATCCTGGCCGCGGCGAAGATCGGCTACCACCCGCAGTTCGTGGTCAGCAGCATCGGCGCCGACCCTGCGACGCTTTCCGGGCTGCTGCAGGACTTCGCCAAGCGCGGCGGCGCCAGCGTCTCCAGCGCGCAGCTGCTGGCCGGGCTGATCGGCACCGGCTACCTGCCCGACGTCGCGCTGACGTCGGACCCGTGGGTCGCCTACTTCAAGGGCATCCACGACAAGTACATCCCGAAGGAGCCGTTCACCAACACCGTCATGTTCGGGATGGTGCAGGCGTACACGTTCGCGCAGGCGCTGAAGGCCGCCGGGCCGGACCCGACGCGGCAGAAGGTCGTCGACGCGATGAGCTCCGGTGCTCTCAAGGGGCCCGGGCTGACGCCGTTCGGGTACTCGAAGGACTCGCACTCGGGCTACACCGGCGCGTTCGTGTTCAAGATCAACCCGGACGTCACGACGACGGTGATCCAGCCACCGGCCGTCACCGACCGGGGCACCGGCGCGATCACGCCGTACAGCGGCGAGCGTGCCACCCCGGACCAGGTCAACCTGCTGGGCAAGTGAGGCGGGGCCGGTCCGCGGTACCGCGCGGACCGGCCTCCTCGCTCACATAGGGTGGCGACATGACGGTGCGGGACAAGGTCGTGCGGGCAGCGGTCCGGCTGTTCGCCGAGAAGGGCTTCGAGGCGACCACGGTCCGGGAGATCGTCGAAGAGGCCGGCGTCACCAAGGGCGGGCTGTACCACTACTTCGAGTCCAAGGACGACCTGCTCTTCGAGATCTACGCCGCGATGCTGCGGATGCAGACGCGGCGGATGGTGACGATCGCCGAGTCGGACCTGCCGCTGCCGGAGCGGCTGCACGCGATCATCGTGGACGTCGTCGTCACCAGCATCGCCGACCTCGACGCGGCGACCGTGTTCTTCCAGTCGTTCCCGCTGCTGGAGAAGTCCAAGCAGGTCCAGGTGCGGGCCGGGCGGCGCACCTACCACGAGCGGGTGCGGGACCTGGTCGCCGAAGGCCAGCGGACGGGCGTCTTCCGCGCCGACGTCCCCGCCGACCTGGTGATCAACTACCACTTCGGCGCGATCCACCGGCTCGGCATGTGGTACCACGCCGACGGCGAGCTGTCGGGGGAGCAGGTCGGCGAGCACTTCGCCGACCTCATGCTGCGCAGTCTCCGTCCTTAGTGGACGATCAATCCGCGCAACGCAGGAGGATGTCCCGGATCGAGCCCATGCCGTACTTGTCGATCGTGCTGGAGAGTGCCGCGACTTCGCGCAGGAGCGGGCTGATGTCCACGCCTTCCGCGCGCGCCCGCGCGCAGAGGTCGTTCAGCGCCAGGAGTTCGTCGCGGGTGTCGGAACCCTGGTCCCGCGCCGAAAGGTGCAGGAGCCGGGTGCGGTAGTCCGCGCCGGGCAGGTGCGCGGCCCAGCGGAACGACGAGTGGCGCTCGAAGAGCGCGCGGACGGCGGCGCGCGTCTCGTCGTCGCCGTGTTCGTAGCGGTGAAGCAGGGCTCGCAACGTTTCCTCGGCTTCGGCCCGGACCCCGGCTTCGTCGAGGGGCTCGGTCGCGCGCATCTTCTCGGCCCAGTCCGGGTCGGAAAGGTCGACCGGGCGCTTCGCGATCGGCTCCAGGGCCGCGTCCAGGCGCGCGACGGTTTCCGCCAGCTTCCGCATGCCCGCAGCCTAACCGGTAAAGTCGGGCGCATGGGGAGCCCCGAAGCGTCCAGGACCGGGCTGTCGGTCATTCCGGCAGCCCGGTAGCTCCCTCTTTCCCGGACCCGGGTCCCCGGGTGACCACGAAGTCGTCTGCCGATCTCGTGATCCCTGGAGTCTTCTGTGCCGTTTTCCGTGTACTTCCTCGCCCTGGCCGTGTTCGGCATGGGCACGTCCGAATTCATGCTCGCCGGGCTGGTGCCCGGTATCGCCGCCGCGCTGGACGTCTCCCTCGCGCAGGCGGGGTACCTGACCTCCGCGTTCGCCGCCGGCATGGTCGCCGGCGCGCCACTGATGGCCGCCCTGGCGCGTTCGTGGCGGCGCCGCACCGCGCTGCTCTGCTTTCTCGCGGTCTTCGTCGCGACGCACGTCGCGGGCGGGTTGACGACGTCGTTCGCCGTCCTGCTCGGGACGCGGCTGCTGGCCGCCGTCGCCAACGCGGGGTTCCTCGCCGTCGCGCTGACCGCGGCCACCGGCCTGGTGCCACCGGACCGGAAGGGCCGCGCGCTCGCCGTCCTGCTCGGTGGCACGACGGTGGCGTGCGTGGCCGGCATCCCCGGTGGGGCGTTGCTCGACGCCGCGTTCGGCTGGCGCGCCGCGTTCTGGGCGGTCGCCGTGGTGTGCCTGCCGGCGTTCGCGGGTGTCTGGCGGATCGCCGACACCCCGGCCGGCGCGGCGCCGGTGGGACTACGTGCCGAACTGGCCGAACTCCGCCCCCTGGCCGGGGTGCTCGTGCTCGGCGCACTGGTCAACGCGGCCACGTTCGGCGTCTTCACGTACCTGGCGCCGGTAGCGACCGGCGTCGCACCGGTGCCGGTGGTGCTTCTCGCGTTCGGCACCGGGTGCTTCGCCGGCGTCACGGCGGCGGGACGCCTCGCGGACCGGTGGCCCGGCCGGGTCGTGGCGATCGGCGGTGCCCTGCTGCTCTCGGGCTGGACAGCGCTGGCCCTCACCGCGCACGTGCCCGCGGCGCTGGTCGGCCTCGCGTTCACGCAGGGCGCGTTGTCGTTCGCGGTCGGCGGCACGGTGATCACCCGGATCCTGCACCTCGCCACCGGCGCCCCGACGATGGCGGGGTCCTACGCGACGGCGGCCCTGAACGTCGGCGCGACGGCGGGGCCGGTGCTCGCCGGCGCGGTCCTCGGCGCGGGCCGGACCGCGCCGGTCTGGACCGCGGTGGCGCTGGTGGCGGTGGCGCTCGCGGTTCACGCCTTCCGGCGGCGGACGTAGTGGGTGATCAGCCCGGCGATGGCCGCGATCGCGATGCCGCCGGCCACCATGCGGATCGGGAAATCCAGGCCCACCAAGGGGCCGCCGGCGTTGACCGCGGAGGAGACGACGAGGACCAGCCAGAGGAGGACGGGGGTCGAGGTGCGGGTGGTGATTTCGGTGTTGGTCATGGCGGAAACACTAGGGACGCGGTGCCGCCGGAACGATGCCGTGCGCACCCGGATCCGGGGTGGTGCCTGCGCTACCCCGCGTCCCGGCCGAGGTAGGCCAGCACCGCCAGCACCCGCCGGTGCCCGCCGCCTTCGTCCGACGGCAGGCCGAGTTTCGCGAAGATGTTGCGGATGTGCTTGAGGACGGCGCCGTCGCTGACCACGAGCAGCTCGGCGATCGTGCCGTTGTTGTAGCCCTCGGCCATCAGCGCCAGCACTTCGCGTTCCCGCGCGGTCAACGCGGCCAGGGGATCCGCCGCGCGCCGCCGGGACATCAGCCGGCCGATCACCTCCGGATCCATCGCCGTGCCGCCCTTCGCGACGCGCTCGAGGGCGTCGAGGAACCGCTCGACCTTGCCGACCCGCTCCTTGAGCAGGTAGCCGACCCCGCCGACGCCGTCGGCCAGCAGCTCGACGGCGTAGCTCGTCTCCACGTGGGCGGACAGCACCAGCACCGGCAGGGCCGGGTGGATCTCGCGGGCGCGCACGGCCGCGCGCAGGCCCTCGTCGCGGTGGGTCGGGGGCATGCGGACGTCCATCACCACCGCGTCGGGGCGGTCGCCTTCGATGAAGGCCAGGAAGTCCTCGGCGTTGTCGACCGCGGCGACCACCTCGATGCCCGCCGTTTTCAGCAGCAGGGAAAGGCCTTCGCGCAGCAAAGCGTCGTCCTCGGCGATCACGACCCGCATGGCAGCTCCACTCGCAGCACGGTCGGCCCACCGGGTGGGCTGGTCAGGGACATGGTTCCGTCGAACGCTTCGGCGCGGCGGCGGATCCCGGCGAGCCCGCTGCCGCGGGTCTCGTCGGCGCCGCCGCGGCCGTCGTCGCGGATTTCGAGGCGCAGGACGCCCGTGGTGCCGCCGAGCGAGACGTCCACTTCGGACGCGTCGGCGTGCTTGGTGACGTTGGCCAGCGTCTCGGCCACGACGAAGTACGCGGCGGCCTCGACCGCGGCCGGGCGGCCGGTCTCGTACTCCACGGTGACCGTGACCGGCACCGGGCTGCGCTCGCCGAGCGCGCGCACCGCACCGGCCAGGCCGCGCTCGCTCAGCAGCGGCGGGTAGATGCTGCGCACCACCGTGCGCAGCTCGGCCAGCGCGTCGGTGGCGGTGTCCTGCGCCTTGACCAGCAGGTCCCGCACCGTGGCCGGGTCGCGGTCGTAGAGCTGGCCGGCGATGCCGAGCTGCAGCACGACCGCCGCGATCCGCGCCTGCGTGCCGTCGTGCAGGTCACGCTCGATGCGGCGCAGCTCGGCTCCGTGCGCCTCCAGCGCCGCCGCCCGCGTCGCGGTCAGTTCGGCGACCCGGTCGGCCAGCACGACGCCCGGCGCCGGCGCGAGCAGCCGCTGCGCGGTCCGCGCCTGCCGGCGGGCGAGCCGGGGCATCAGCAGCAGCGTCGCCGCGAGCATGGCGACGGCGCTGAGGACGGCCAGCCCGGCCTGCGGCCAGGAGTTCACCATGATCCCGAGCGACGCCTCGATCCCGCCGGGCACCGCCGGCCAGACGAACGCCGTGACGACCTGCTGGACCGCGCCCAGCGGCAGGCCGATCGCCAGCGAGCCGATGAACAGCCCGGTCGCCGCGTGGATCGCGAGCCACGCGAGGTCGCGGCGGGTGGCCGGGTCCTTCAGCGGGGAGCCGTCCCGGTACGGCTCGGGGATGGCCTCGCCGAGCCGGCGCGCGGCGCGGCGGCGGTCGGCCGCGACCGGCCACCGCGACAGCCGGATCGCGGGCGCCAGTGCGGGGATCCCGACGCCGACCGCGCACAGCAGCAGCACGGCGAACAGCCCGGCGAGGGCGAAGATCGACAACAGCGAGGTGCCGGCGCCGACCGCGAGGTACCGCACCGCCGACCAGCACTCGCGCAGGCGGGTCGTCACCACGCCAGTGTTCCACCCCACCCGGGTGGTGGTGCTGGCGCTACCCCGGATCCACCTCCCCACAGGATCGAACTCCCCGCGCCATCGGCCTAGTTTTCGTTGGGACGAAAGCGAAAGGGAACGAAAATGACTACAGCGTATGCGCTGGAGCTGACCGGGGTGCGGAAGGTGTACGGCTCCGGCGACGGCGCGG
>Ga0070668_100004107_pt1 | contig 10777 bp, 9 predicted proteins | sample KBSS43metaG_FD_64661 | JGI IMG/M metagenome (GOLD analysis project Ga0070668, IMG submission 64661) | Switchgrass rhizosphere microbial communities from Kellogg Biological Station, Michigan, USA - KBS S4-3 metaG | ecosystem: Host-associated > Plants > Roots > Rhizosphere > Soil ... | reverse complement strand
ACCGGCGGGCGCCACCGAGACGCTCGGCATCCTCGTCTATCGCGAGGCGTTCGGCAGCTTCCGCTTCGGCACGGCGGCAGCCATCGGCGTGCTGATGCTTTGCACTGCCGCACTGATCGTGCTCGCCGGCCTGCGCCGTCTGCGCGACGACATCCGATGAGCGCGTCGACGCGCCGGTGGCTCTACCTCGCGCTCGCGGTCTTGCTGACGGCGATCGTGCTGTTCCCGGTGTACTGGATGTTCGTGACGTCGATCCTGCCGAGCCGGATGGTGCTTTCCCGCGACCCGCCGCTGATTCCACCGCTTGATGCCGCGTCCTTCGCGTCGTACTTCGAGGTGTTCCGCCGCCGCCCGGTGCTGACCTGGATCCTCAACAGCGCGATGGTCGTCGCCGGCTCGACGCTGGTGTCGCTGTTCGTCGCGACGCTGGCCGGCTACAGCCTGTCGCGCTTTCACACCCCGGCGCAGCGCGTGGCGGGCGCAACGCTGCTGCTGTCCAAGATGCTGCCGTCGAGCCTCGTCGTGATCCCGTTCTTCGTGATGTTCACCAGTCTCAAGCTCACCGATTCCGTCGCCGGGCTGGTGCTCGCCAACGTCGCCGTCGGCGTGCCGTTCGCGACATGGATGATGAAGGGGTTCTTCGACACGCTGCCGCGCGAGCTCGAGGCGGCGGCGGAAGTCGACGGCGCGACACGGTTGCAGGCGTTGTGGCTGATCGTGCTGCCGCTGGCGCGCCCGGGTCTTGCCGCCTGCGGCATCTATCTGGCGATCGTCGCGTGGAGCGAATTCGTGTTTGCGCGCACGCTGGTCAGTCGGCCGGAAAACTGGCTCGTCACCGTTGGCCTGCAGTCGTTCATCGGCGAGTACCTCGTCGACTGGCCCGCGCTGATGGCCGCCGGCATGGTGTCGCTGTTGCCGATGTTCGTGCTGTTCCTGCTGCTCGAACCGTTCCTGGTCAGCGGGCTCACATCGGGTGCGGTGAAACAGTAGCCGTCGAGGGCCCACCCATGCGTGTCTTCGCTGCATTTTTCTTGGCCTCCATCGTCGGGCTCGCCTGCGCTCAGCCCGCGCCGAAGGGGCCGGACGGCTTTCGCAACAACTATCCCCATCCGGACAAGGAGAGTTTCTGGGCGTGGAAGTGGGAACAAATGCGCGACGGGTTGCCGAAGCCCCCGCCCGGCGGCTGGAACCTTCCCGCAGTCAAGACCGATCCGGTTGCGTTGAGCTCGCCCGCAGCCAATCCGTCGGTGACGTGGATCGGTCACGCGACGATGCTGGTGCGGCTCGGCGGCAAGAACATTCTGTTCGATCCGATGTTCTCCGATCGCGCATCGCCGGTGGGATTCGCCGGGCCCAAGCGCATCGTCCCGCTGCCGATCGATATTCAAGAGCTGCCGCGCATCGACGTTGTGCTGATCTCGCACAACCACTACGACCATCTGGATGCTGACTCGGTGACGCGGCTGGCGGCGATGGCGCAAGGCAGCCCGCGCTTCCTGGTGCCGCTGGGACTGAAGGACTGGTTCGCGACGCTCGGCATAACCCGCGTCGACGAATACGACTGGTGGCAGGAAACGCGCGAGGGCGACCTCCGGATCACGTTCGTCCCCGTGCAGCACTGGAGCAAGCGCAGGCTCGACGACGCCAACCAGACGCTGTGGGGCGGATGGGTCGTCGAAGGCGAAGGCCTTCGGATCATCCATACCGGCGACACCGGCTACTCGAAGGATTTCCGCGATATCGGCGAGCGGCTCGGACCATTCGACATGGCCTTCATTCCGATCGGCTCGTATGCACCGCGCTGGTTCATGAAAGTCATGCACGTCAACGTCCCCGAGGCCGTAGAGGTCCGCGCGGACCTTCGCGCCGAGCGGGCGATCGGCATGCATTGGGGCACGTTCGAATTGCTGGCCGACGAACCGCTGGATGAACCACCGGTGGTGCTCGCGCGGCAGCGGCTCGAGCGAGGGCTCACACCGGAGCAGTTCGACGTGCTGAAGATCGGTGAGACGCGCCGGCTGGAGAAAGCAGCGGCGCGCTGAACATCTGCTGCCGAGCTTTGCGTTGCTTCGCGAGTTGTAGGCTGCGTCTGACGCCGTAATGGGCCGCTGGCTGGTCAACAGAACCGACGACAATGCGTAAGCTGAGGAAGCGGCGCAGGCCGCGCACCCCGATTCGGATGGTCTTTCAATACCGGCACTGCCGGCGCGCGCACGGCCGTTGCGACGCCTTGCGATACGGCGGAGGTGCCGCATCAGGAGAAACACCATGGATCCTGTCGTCCACTTCGAAATGCCCGCTGGAAACCGCCAGCGGATGGCCAGCTTCTATTCCGAGGCCTTTGGATGGAAGACCCAGATGCTTGGCCCGGAAATGAATGATTACGTGCTCGCTACCACAACCGAAGCCGATGCCAAGGGAACGCCGAAAAAGCCCGGTGCGATCAACGGTGGCTTTTTCAAGAAGTCGCCGGACATGCCGGCGCCGCATCCGTCGGTCGTGATTGGCGTCGACGACATTCACGCGGCGATGAAAAAGGTGTCCGATGCGGGCGGCAAGGTTATTGGCGAACCGATGGAAATCCCGGGCTACGGCCGGTACGTCTCGTTCTTCGACACCGAAGGCAATCGGGTCAGCATGATGGAGCCGAACCAGGAGCACCGGTCGAAATGACGCGCGTCCGGGCGATCCGCCTCGACGGATATCGCAGTGCGTGACGCAAAGCCCGGATTGCATTGCTAAAGCCCGGCGGCCAAGGGTAATCTTGTCGGCCCGCTCGGATCTCCCACACTTCTGCCTGATCGGTCCTCGATGCGAAACCTGAGTTATGTAGAGTTCGGGGGCGATCGGGCAGGACAAGGGGAGCAGAGCGAAGGAACGATGGGATCGCGCATCTGAATGTTGCCGTCGGATGTGCGATCTTGCGAGGCGCCCGTTCGGTCTACGCCCCATCGACGTCGGTCAGGCCACATTTCATGAACGAGTAGCTCCCGACCGAAATCGAATCGGTTTGCTGAGCCGAAAATTGGTCATTTCACACGGAACGCGTTCGCTGTTCATACACATCCAGAAGACGGCGGGCTCGTCGATCGAGGGTGCGCTGTGGCGCGCCGATCCCGCAATCGGCGCGCATTTGCGCGACGGCCGGCGGCATCAGTTCGCCCGCGAGGTACGTGGTGCCGTCGCCCCCGAGGTGTGGCGTGATTATTTCAAGTTCGCATTCGTCCGCAACCCCTGGGACCGCCTGGTCTCGTGGTACGCGATGTGCATGCAGAACCCCTCCTCGAACAAGTTTTCCAGGTATGTCCACGACACGGCGCCCACCTTTTCCGATTTCATCGGCAAGGCGACCACCGGGGTTGGCATCCGCACGACCTACAATCAGCTCGACTACGTGAGCGATGACTACGGCACGGTGATCGTCGACTTCATCGGCCGTTATGAGCGTTTGGGCGATGATTTTGCGGTCGTGCGCGATCGCCTCAAGCTCCCGCAAGACCTGGCTCACTTGAACAGGACGCCGCACGGCGAGTATCGCGAGTATTACACCGCCGAAACCCGCGACATCGTGGCGCGGCGCTTTGCGCGCGACATTGCGCATTTCGGCTACGCGTTCTAGCGGCGACCACCAGACCTACGACGCGATGCGCGACGCTTACCGAACTTACGTGCGCGGGATCCTCGACCGCATCCGCGCCGACGGCTTCCACAAGGCCGAGCGGGTGATCGCGAGCCCGCAGGCGCCGGAGATCGAGCTCGCCGGCGGCGCGCGCGTGCTCAATTTCTGCGCGAACAACTACCTCGGGCTCGCCGACGATGCACGGCTGATCGAAGCCGCGCGCGAGGGGCTCGCGCGCCATGGCTTCGGCACGGCGTCGGTGCGTTTCATCTGCGGTACGCAGGACGTGCACAAGGAGCTCGAAGCCGCGCTGGCGAATTTCCTCGGCACCGATGACGCAATCCTCTACTCGAGCTGCTTCGACGCCAATGGAGGCCTGTTCGAAACCCTGTTGTCCGAGGAAGATGCGATCATCAGCGACGAGCTCAATCATGCGAGCATCGTTGACGGAATCCGGTTGTGCAAGGCGAAACGCTACCGGTACCGCAACAACGACATGGCCGACCTCGACGACAAGCTCGCCGATGCCGCGGCCGCGAACGCGCGGTTCATCATGGTCGCCACCGACGGCGTGTTCTCGATGGACGGGATCATCGCCGACCTGCCGGCGATCTGCACACTGGCCGAACGATACGGCGCGCTGACCATGGTCGACGACTCGCATGCCGTCGGCTTCGTCGGCGAGCACGGGCGGGGGACGCCTGAGCTCACGGGGGCAGGGTCGCGCGTCGATATCGTCACCGGAACGCTCGGCAAGGCGATGGGCGGCGCGTCCGGCGGCTATGTCGCGGGCCCGCGCGAGATCGTCGAACTGCTGCGGCAGCGCTCGCGTCCGTACCTGTTCTCGAATGCGCTGGCGCCGTCGATCGCCGCCGCGACGTTGCGCGTGCTGCATCTGCTCGACGCGCCCGAAGGCGCCACGCTGCGCCAGCGCGTCGGCGACAACGGCGCGAGATTTCGCGGTGCGATGGCGGCGGCGGGGTTCGAACTCGTACCCGGCAGCCATCCGATCATCCCGGTGATGCTGGGCGATGCGTCGCTGGCCACCCGGATGGCCGATGCGCTGCTCCACGAAGGCATTTATGTGACCGGCTTTTCCTATCCGGTGGTTCCCAAGGGCAAGGCGCGGATCCGCACGCAGATGAGCGCGGCGCATACGCCTGAGCAGATCGACGCTGCCGTAGCGGCGTTCACCAAGGTCGGACGCGCGCTGGGCGCGATCCGCTGATGCGGCAGAAAGAACGGCGATGAAAGCACTTGCAAAACTCGAGCGCGGACCGGGATTGACCCTCACCCGGGTGAAGAAGCCCGACCTCGGCCACAACGATGTGATGATCCGCATTCGCAAGACGGCGATCTGCGGTACCGACATCCACATCTGGAACTGGGATTCCTGGGCGCAGAAGACAATTCCGGTGCCGATGCACGTCGGCCACGAATACGTCGGCGAGATCGTCGAGGTCGGACAGGAAGTCCGCGGCTTCGCCGTAGGCGACCGCGTGTCCGGCGAAGGCCACATCACCTGCGGTTTCTGCCGCAACTGCCGCGCCGGCCGCCGCCACCTGTGCCGCAACACCGTCGGCGTCGGCGTCAACCGCGAGGGCGCGTTCGCCGAGTACCTGGTGATCCCGGCGTTCAACGCATTCAAGATCCCCGACGACATTTCCGACGAGATCGCGGCAATCTTCGATCCGTTCGGCAACGCGACGCACACGGCGTTGTCGTTCAACCTGGTCGGCGAGGACGTGCTGATCACTGGGGCCGGCCCGATCGGCATCATGGCTGCGGCCATTGCGCGCCACGTCGGCGCGCGGCACGTCGTGGTCACCGACGTCAACGATTACCGGCTCGACCTCGCGCGAACCATGGGCGCGACGCGCGCGGTCAACGTGACACGGACGAAGCTCGCAGAGGTGATGTCCGAGCTGGGGATGACCGAGGGGTTCGACGTCGGCATGGAGATGTCGGGTGTCCCCGATGCGTTCAGCGACATGCTCGCGTGCATGAACCATGGCGGAAAGGTCGCGTTGCTCGGCATCCCGCCGGCAAAGATGGCGATCGACTGGAACCAGGTGATCTTCAAGGGTCTCGAGATCAAGGGCATCTACGGCCGCGAGATGTTCGAGACCTGGTACAAGATGGTCGCGATGCTGCAAAGCGGGCTCGACCTGTCGCCGATCATCACGCACCGTTTTGCTGCCGACGATTTCGCCGAAGGGTTCGCCATGGCGCGCTCGGGCAACAGCGGCAAGGTCATTCTCGACTGGACGGAGGTCAAGTGACAGCGCGCGATCATCCGCGCGGGGGCAGCGGTCCGCTCGCCAGCCCGGTCTAGCGGTGGGTCGCCGCGGCCTCCCAGAGCGCCGACGTCGGCGCGACCCCGTGGCCGTTTCCGGCCGGCAACGAGTAAGACCCGGAAGCGCAGCGCATCGTCGTCTCGACCTTGTCGAGGTGCGCATCGAAAACGGTCGGCTGGTATTCGTGCATCGGGCAATTCCGCAGCGTGGCCGCTGCGTGAAGGCTGGCCGCCATGAAAATGCCGATGCCGATCGTCGCGTGCGGGATCACGTCGACGCCCTGCGCCTGCGCGAGTGCGGCGATGGCCAGGAACTGCGACACGCCGGTGTGGCCCATCTCGGGCTGGACGATCCGGATGCCCGTGCGCGGGATCCGCTGCGCGGCTTCGAATGCGTTGCGCCACTCCTCGCCGGCGGCGATCGCCATCGGCGCGGTCGCGCAGACTTGCTCCAGCCCGTCGATATCCTCGGGTGCGCAAGGCGCCTCGACGAAGTACGGCTCGAACGCGGACAACGCCGAGACGATGCGCTGCGCGTCGGCCGACGCGTATTTCCAATGCAGGTCGACCATCAACGCGACATCAGGTCCGAGCGCGCGTCGGAGCGCCGCCATCTCCTCGACGACACCTTCATGCGACACCGCCGCTGCGTACTTGATCGCGCGAAATCCTTTCGCGACCCAGTCTCGCGCGAGCTCGACACGTTCGTCGAGCGTCGACTTCGGCAGCCCGGAGACGTAGGCAGGGATGCTCGCCACGCGTACGCCGCCGAGCGCCGTCGACAGCGGCACGCCGGCGAGCTTCGCCTTCACGTCCCACAGCGCGATGTCGATCGCCGCAAGTGCGTCGCCGTAGTAGCCGCCGGACGCGCCGCGCACGCGCATCAGGTCGTACAGCTCGTCGTAGATCGCCGCGGGATCGTCAGGCTCGCGGCCGATCACGATCGGCGCGAGCACATCGTCGATGATCGCGATGACCGCCTGCGGCGCGACGATCCCGTACGTTTCTCCCCAGCCGGCGGTCCCGTCGCTCGCCGTGATTCTGACGACGACCGAGCGATCGACGATCGGATAGATCGTCCGGTTGCCGGTGCGTACGACGTAGCCTTTGGCATTCACCGACTCCCCGGGACCGAGCGGGCCGAGGTAAGGCACGGCGCGCGGCAGCGTGACGATGCGCGGTTCGATGGAACGGATGGTGACGGGCATGGATTGGGCGTGCGGGGTGTAGCGCGAGCGTAGCCGGTGGGAACGCCCGGGTCAAAAAGCCGTGGACGTAGGCGCGCGCCGACCCGGTTTTCGGACGCCGACGGACCGGTCCTCGGTATGCGGGTACCGATAATCGCCACCTGAGCCTCATGAACGACTCCAGACTCATGCGCGCGCCTGCGACACCCGACGTTCGTGCCGACGCATTGCAGAATGCGGCGGCGGCCGGGCTCGTCTACGTGTCGGACGCGGATCCTGGCATTCGACGCAGACGACGCGGCGAGGAATTCGTCTATGTCGCTTCGAACGGCCGGCCGCTGCGCGACGCCGACGCGCTCGCGCGGATCGCAAAGCTCGCGATCCCACCGGCTTACGAGGATGTCTGGATCTGCGCGGATCCGCGCGGGCATCTGCAGGCGACCGGCAGAGATGCCCGTGGTCGGAAGCAGTATCGCTATCACGCCGACTGGCGCGTCGAGCGCGACGGTGCGAAGTTCGACCGGATGGTCGAGTTCGCCGATGCACTGCCGAGGCTGCGCCGGCGCCTCGCGCGCGATCTCGCGCGCTCCGGGCTGCCGCGCGCGAAGGTCCTGGCGACCGTCGTCACGCTGCTCGATTCGACCCGGATGCGGGTCGGCAACGAGGAATACGCGCGCGACAATCGCAGTTACGGCCTGACGACGCTGCGCAATCGCCATGCGCAATTCGCCGGTGACGGACGGCTCACGCTGCGCTTCCGTGGCAAAGGCGGTGCGGAGCACGAGGTCGTCGTCGACGACCGGCGCCTGGTGCGGATCGTCCGTCACTGCCAGCAGCTGCCCGGCCAGCTGCTGTTCCAGTACGTGGCCGATGATGGGCAGCGCTATGCCGTCGACTCGGGCCAGGTCAACGCGTACCTGAAGGAAACGATGGGTGCCGATTTCACGGCGAAGGATTTCCGCACGTGGGGCGCGACACTGCGGGCGATCGCACTGCTCTCGCGCACGCCGCTGCCGGCCGATATCAGCGAGCGGGCGCGCAAGCGCTGCATCATCGCGGTCGTGAAGGCCGTCGCGGACGATCTTCGGAATACGCCGGCGGTGTGCCGCAAGTCATATATCAACCCGGTCGTGTTCGATGCGTGGCGCGAAGGCGCGCTGGATGTCGCGATCGATCGCGACCTCGCACAGGCGCCGCGCAAGGCGGAGCGGCTCGCGCTGCAGTTCCTGCGTCATCGCGCCGGCAAGTCGAAGCCGCAAGCCGGACGATCCGGCGCGCACCGCGCGGGAGCGGTCAACGGTGCGCGCCGCCCGCCGATGCGCAAACCGGTGACTCGGCGCAACGTGGCGTTGCCGCTCGCCGCCTGAAGAAGGACGACTGCGGCAGCATCACTTCGGTGGATCGGCCTGCCGCCGTACCGAGGGTGTCTCCGACGCCAGCGCGCTGGCCGGGAGGTTGCCGTTGAGCAGCGGTAGCGGCAGCCGCGCCAGCCGCCGGTCGGCCAGCTCCTGCTGCCGCGGATCGAGCGCCGCGTAGAGGGCCTTTCCGGCGTCGACGATGTCCTCGACCGCGGTCAGCCGGTTGCGCGCCGTGTCGCCGAGCAGGTCGAACTGCTGCGACGCGGTGCCTTTGGGGAAGCGCTCGATGCTGCGCGTGCGCGCGATGTCGTCGACGAGCTTTTGCACCTTGTCCTTGTATGCCATCCACAACCCGCGCTGTCCCGGGGCGAACTTCATGTCCTCTTCGAGTTGCGCGAGCTGGTCGCGGACCTGCTCGTTGATGTTCTGCGCGTTCAGGCGCGCCATGTCCGCGGCGTCGACGCTGATGGCCGGCCGCTGGTTGGCGATGCTGCGGGTGTCGCGCGGTTGTCCCGGAATCTGGGCGGCGACCGTGCTCGCAGCGGTGAGTGCGCAAATGGCGATGACAACGGCTTCGAACGGGCGGGTCTTCACGGTGCACCTCGAAAGCGATGACGACGGTCAGTATTTCATTGCCTCGGGCGCGGCGCAAATACCGGCGGCTGCGGCGGGCGCTGCGCGGGCAATTCCGTGATGCGAACGAATGCGGGATGCTGCGGATGGCGTTGCCGGAGAACTTGCGATAGGGGCGACGACGTCGCCGTGAAACGAGGAGGATGCGTCAGCGGGGGAGCTGCGGCAGCGGGCGGAGCCAGTTCGGCGTGCGGGTGGCGATGACGTGCGTGTAGTTGTCGGCAAGGCGTGCGCGCAGCTCGTCGGTCATCGGCAGCGGCGGCGCGGAGTCGGCGTAGAGCGTCGTCGCGATGTCGCGGCCCGCGGCGCGCTTGAGGCTGGACGCGGTCGTCGCGAAGACGTCGGTGCGGTTGGCGGCGTCGCCGCCGTTGGTGATCGCGTAGAACGAATAGAACGTCGAGCCCAGAGCGGCAAGGCCCTGGTAGTCGCCGACGAACAGCCCGTTGGCGACCGGCGCCACTGCAAGATCGAACGGCCCCGCCACGTGACGCTCGGTCCACACGACGCCATCGGTCGACTGCGTCAGCCAGTAGTCGGTAAGCAGCGTCGCCGGGTCCACGGTGTTGTTGCGGAAGTCGTAGTAGCTGACGCCGATCGCGCCGTCGTCGCGGATCGCAACGGCGGGCACGAAGGCCGACACCGCCGGCTCTGCGTTGATGCGCACCGGCGCCGACCACGTCAATCCGCCATCGAGCGAACGCGACAGCGCAATCCCGTCGCGCGCGCCGCCTGAGAAGCGCGCGTCCTGCCACGCAGCGGCGAGCGAGCCGTTTTTGCCGACGGCGATTGCGCCCAGCGTGCTGCCGTCCCGCACGCGGACGCCGCTTGCGGGATCGGTGGTTCCCACCGACTGCACGAGCGCGACCGGGATTGGCGCCGACCATGTGACGCCCTTGTCGGCGGAGCGGATGACGGACAGCCGCGCCGCCGTGACGTTGGTGCCGTCGTTGTCGAGTTGCGTGAAAAAGTTCACCAGCGTGCCGTTCGGCAGCACGACGATCTGGTTGTTGATCGTCTGGCTGTTCATGCCCGGGTCGTAGATGGGCACCGGCGGATTCCACGATTGCCCTCCGTTGACGGTCCGGGCCAGCCACGTCGGACCGCCGCCGTTGTTCTGCACGAGCCGGTCCCAGATCGCGTAGACGAATCGCGAGTCGGTGGAATCGGCGGTGATCGATTCCTTGTCGTTGAAGAACGCGACGCCGTCCTGGATCAGCGTCACCGGATTGGTCCACGTCGAGCCGCCGTCGGCGGAACGACTGACGAGTACCGCGTTGCTACTGTTGGCGGTGAACGACGCGCCGTTCAGCGCCAGCGCGATCTGGTACGCGGTGCCGTCGGGCGAGATCGTCACCCACGGATCCGACGCGCGCGCGTAGTCGCCGCCATTGCCGGCGTTGCCGCCGGTGCAACGCGAGAAGGGCACGGTGTTTCGCGCCCACGTCTGCCCGCCGTCGCGCGACACGCCGGTCGCGAGCGCCGCGGCGCCGCCGTTCGACCAGCGGTCCTGTTGCCACACGCCGATCAGGTTGTTCGGATCGCGGGGATTGATGGCGACGAACGGCTCGACTTCGCTTCCCGTGTACAGGAACCCGGTCGGCGCCACGCCGTCGCAGCCGGGCGCCAACGGCGACGCGGCCGTCACCCGCATCGTCTTGTCCGCGATCGCCATCGCCGGCGCGCA
>Ga0070668_100004101_pt1 | contig 10787 bp, 8 predicted proteins | sample KBSS43metaG_FD_64661 | JGI IMG/M metagenome (GOLD analysis project Ga0070668, IMG submission 64661) | Switchgrass rhizosphere microbial communities from Kellogg Biological Station, Michigan, USA - KBS S4-3 metaG | ecosystem: Host-associated > Plants > Roots > Rhizosphere > Soil ... | reverse complement strand
TGGGCATCGCGTGATGACCATCAAGCACGGGTCCCACACGTTCAACATCGATCCAGCCACCACCGACACCTACCGCCACTACCACGAGGGCAACGCGGAGCGCGTGGCGATGGCGGCCCCGGACAAGTTCGCGCTGATCGTCCGCTGGAACGAAGAGCTGGAACCGGAAGAGATCGCGGCTCGACACATGGCCGATGCGGACATCGTGGTCTGCGAAGGATTCAAGCGGTCGCGCCTCCCGAAGATCGAGGTGTTTCGCCGGGCAGCGCACGCGGCGCCGCTCTACGACCCCGCCGCCTCGGGCGGCCAGCACTATCTTGCCATCGTCGCGGATACCGACCTCCCGCAATCGACGGTACCCGTGATACGCTCGGACGACGCGGCCTGGCTCGACACCCTTGCCGACCTCGTGGAGCGGCGCATCATGAGGCCGGCGAGCTAGACCTCGCACTGGAGACGGCCGGCAGCACGCACCCGCTCCTGCGTCCCTCCCTTCGGAGACCCTGCATGCCCCGAACGCTGTCGCCCGCGCTGGCCCAACCCCGAACCGGCTGGGGGCGTCGGGCACGCCTGCAGCACGCCGCGGCGGCCACGTTAGGCGTCCTCTCCGTCGTCGGGTGCGCGTCGGCACGGACGGTCCGGGCCGCGGAACGACCGGGAACGCGCGGCGAGCTGCGGCACGCGATCGACTCACTGGTCGCGCAGCCGAAGTTCAGCAATGCGCATTGGGGCATCCTCATCGTCGACCCGGAACGGGGCGACACGATCTATTCGCGCAATGCGGGCAAGCTGTTCATGCCCGCGTCGAACCAGAAGATCGTGACAGGATCCGTCGCGCTCACGCTGCTCGGTCCGGAGTACCAGTTCAGCACTGTGTTCGCCGCTCGGGGCCCGGTCGAAGGTGGCGTACTCCGCGGCGACCTCGTCGTGATCGGACGCGGCGATCCGTCGATGAGCGATCACATGCGCGGCGACGTCATGCAGGCGCTTCGTGCCGTGTCCGACTCGCTGCGCGCCCACGATGTTCGCTACGTGTCCGGACGACTGCAGCGCGCTGGCGACGCCTTTCCGGATGCGTGGCACGGCTTCGGGTGGGCCTGGGATGACTTCAACGCCGCGTACTCGGCTGGTGTCGACGAGCTGTTCTTCAACGAGGGGATGTTCCGAGTCACGCTGCGCGGTGGACAGCCCGAAGCGGGCCACGCCACGACGACCGTGCGCCCGGATATCGGATTCCCATCGCTCCGCGCGATGGTCACGACCGTGCGTCGGCCCGACTCGATCCGCGCCGCGGATGGAACGGCGTCCCTGCCGCGCCTTCGCTCGCCATCGGCGACGATGGACAGCGCGAGCAACCTCGTCACGATCACGGGGCAGATCTACACGGGCGACTCGCTCACGATCGACGTGGCGTACCGCGATCCGGGACTCGCCTACCTCTACGCGTTGCGCAAGACACTCGCAGATCAGGCACTCACGGTCGAGGGCGGTCTCGATCCTCTCGCGCCGCGCGACACAGCGGCGCAGCTCGACACCCTGTTCGTCATGAAATCGCCACCGCTCCGCGAGATCCTCCCGGCGCTCGAGAAACCGTCGCAGAACCAGATCGCCGAGATCTTCTTCAAGACGCTGGGGCTCGAGCGGACAGGCGTCGGTACGGCGGATAGCGGACGCGCCGTGATAGAACGGCAGCTCGTCGACTGGGGTATCGCGCCGACGTCCTTCGCGGTGCGCGATGGCAGCGGGCTGTCGCGCCACGACTACATCGCGCCAGAAGCGATCGTGCGCGTGCTCGACGTGATGCGAAAGGGCCCCAGCTTCGCCGTCTTCCGCGACGCGCTGCCGCTGGCCGGCGTCGACGGGACCATCGCGAATCGCATGCGCGGCACCGCAGCGGCCGGAAACGTGCACGCCAAGACAGGGTTCGTCGACAAGGCGCGCTCGCTCTCCGGCTACGTCACGACGGCCGACGGACGCGTGCTCATCTTCAGCTTCCTGTGCAACAACTGGACGACGTCCTCACGCGAAGTAGACCAGGTCGCCGACGCGATCGCGGTCCGTCTCGCCGGGCTCCGCGGCCGGTAATGCTGACCGTCCCGGACGCAAGCGCGCGCATCCTCGAGCACATCGCCCCGCTGGCGGTCGAGCGTGTCCCGCTGCTGGACGCGTTAGGCCGGGTGCTTGCCGAGCCGGTTCGCGCGCCGATGACGCTGCCGGCGTGGGACAACTCGGCCATGGACGGGTACGCGGTGCGCGGTGAGGACATCGATACGGCAACGCGGGAGCGACCGGTGCAGCTGCGCGTCCTCGAGACTGTCGCCGCCGGGAAGTTCGCGACGCGCGCCGTTGGTCCAGGTGAAGCCACACGCATCATGACAGGGGCCCCCCTGCCCGACGGCGCAGACACGGTCATTCGCGTGGAGGACACCGACGGCGGGGTGGAGACCGTCACGATTCGCGATGCGCGCGATGCGCGACGCAACGTGCGCCCGCGTGGCGAGGACTTTCACGAGGGGGACTCACTCCTCGAGCCGGGGGCCGCGCTGGGCGCGGCCCAACTCGGTGTGCTCGCATCGGTGGGCCGGGCGGCCGTCGACGTGTTTCGCCGGCCGCGTGTCGCGATCCTCGGCTCCGGCGATGAGCTCGTTGACGTCGACGCATTTCATGAAGTCCTGGCCGGTCGGAAGATCGTATCGTCGAACGGCTACACCCTTCAGGCGCTCGTCCGCACAGCGGGCGGCGAGCCGGTAAACCTGGGCGTCTCCCCCGACGATCCGGCGTCGCTCCGCGCGCATCTTCAGCGGTCGGCCGGGTGCGACCTCATCCTCACGTCGGCGGGTGTGTCGGTCGGCGAGTTCGACTACACCCGCGACGTGGTCGAGGCGTTAGGCGCGGACATGAAGTTCTGGCGCGTTCGGATGCGGCCCGGCGCGCCGCTCGGGTTCGGCGTGCTCGGCTCGACGCCGTGGATCGGTCTCCCGGGCAACCCTGTGTCCGCGATGGTGACCTTCGAGCTGTTCGTGCGACCCGTCATCCGCCGTATGCTCGGCCACACCCGCCTGTTCCGCCGGCCACTGCCGGTGGTCCTGGAAGAGCGCGTCACCATCGGGGCGCGGCTCACGCATTTCCTTCGCGCGATCGTGAGCACGCGCGATGATGGTACGGCAACGGCCCGCCTCACGGGCCCGCAGGGCTCGGGAATTCTCACGTCGATGTCGCGTGCGAACGCACTGCTCGTGGTGCCCGAGGACCGCCCGACGGTGGATGCGGGCGAGACGTTGCATGCGCTGCCGCTTGGCGACGATGCCGGCCTAACGACACGGTTCGCGCTCTCATGACGACGGTCCCGACAGCCCCCGTTCTGTCCGCCGAGGCCACGGCGATCGTTCAGCAGACCCTGGCCGAGCTGGGCGCGGACTTCGACGTTGTTCGCTCAGAGCTGCCGCTGGGTGGACGCCTCGTGACCATTCACCATCCACGCAACGCGGATGACCTCATCGACGAGGACGCGTTTGCGGTCGATGAGCGCTTGCCATACTGGGCGGACATCTGGCCGTCGGCGCGGGTGCTCGCCGAGCGGATCGTCTCGACGCCGGTGGGCGATCGGCGCTTCCTGGAGCTCGGGTGCGGCGCCGGACTGGTATCGGTGGCTGCCGCCCTGGCGGGCTTCGACGTGACGGCGACGGACTATTACGACGAAGCACTTCGGTTCACCGCGCTGAACGTGCTCGTGAACACGGGCGTGCTCATCGAAACACGGGCGGCGGACTGGCGGCGATTCCCGCACGATATCGGCCGGTTCGAGCTGGTGGTCGCCTCGGACGTGCTGTACGAGCCTGAGCACGCGGAACTGATCGCGTCGGTTCTCGACCGCACGTTGAGGGGGCATGGGTCGGCCATCATTGCGGATCCCGGTCGGCTCGCGGCACCGGCCTTCGTAGAACAATGCAAGGAGCGCGGAATGCCGGCTATCATCCTGGACCGCGTGCCGTTCGAGGATGGCCCTATCCGTCAAACGATCGACCTCTACGACATTCGACGCCGATGACCTGCCGCGACGGGTTTGGAACGCAGATCACGCTTTCCGTCGGGCGTTTCGGGTACCGGTGCCAGACAGGCATTACGCGCCCGGTGTCTCGGGCGTCCAGCAAGAGGCAGACGTCCATAGAGCGGCGGCCGGAACGGCGCTGCGGGCACCGACCGGTGCTTCTCCGACCCGTTTCCTTTCCTGCGTGCCGGCGAGCTTCAAGTATGGCGCCGAGGCGATGGCGTTGATGGGGATCGCGTACGGCCTGATCAAGTGGGTCGGGCGCACGTTGCGGTCGCTCATCTCCGATGCACCGCTCGAAGCCAGCCGGCTCGACGCGGTGCGCGCGCAGACACCGCTCGCAGCCGCGGACGCGCTCGTCCGTCAGGGCATCGTGTCGGCCGCGGAGTTCGAGCGGATGACGCCCCGAGAGCGGGAATTCCTGATGGTCACCGCGGGTCCCCAGCTGAGAGCGGCGAGCAATCGCGTTGCGACGGGGACGCGACCAACGCCGACGGGGGCAGACGCCGTGAGCGGCGCCCGATCCGGCGTCGATCGGGCGCCGCTCACGCCCCCACGCCTCCATCTCATCACACCCTCGCGGCCCCCGCTCGGCATCGCGGTGCACTGTCCCGGCTGCGGCGAGCCGCTCGACCGGGACGAGCTGCAGCGCACCGGCACCACCTCCTGCTCACGCTGCAAGCGTCCCGTATCGGCGCACATTCAGCGTGGCCGCCTAACGGTGATCGTCGAGGAGACGCCGGACGAAGCCGACCACCGCCGGAGGCTCGACGGCGGCCCCTGAGGTGGGGGATCTCCGAGCAACTCAGCTGGTCAGACGCCCTGCGACCACCTCGGCGATGTCATAGACGGGAACGTCGGCGCCGAGCGCTTTCGCCCCGTCGGAGATCATCGTCATGCAGAACGGGCACGCTACCGCGAGTGCGTTCGCCCCCGTCGCGAGCAGCTCCTCGGTGCGCTCGACGTTGATGCGCTTCCCCTGCCTCTCTTCCATCCACATGCGGCCGCCTCCGGCCCCGCAGCACAGGCCCCGACTGCGGTTTCGCTTGGGCTCCGCGAGGGTTACGACCGGCAGCGCACGACGAAGCGTCTCGCGCGGTGCGTCGTAGACATCGTTGTAGCGACCGAGGTAGCAGCTGTCGTGGTAGGCGACGACGAGCCCTTTCCCATCATCGGTGTCGAGCGGCACACGGCCGGTCTCGAGGAGGCGCTCGATGTACGTCGAGTGGTGAATGACCTCGTAGTTGCCACCGAGCTGCGGGTACTCGTTGCCGATCTGATGGAAGCAGTGCGGGCACGTCGTGACGATCGTCGTGACCTCGTAGCGATCGAGCGTCTCGATGGTCTGTCGGGCGAGCATCTGATACAGATACTCGTTGCCCATCCGACGCGCGGGATCGCCGTTGCAGGATTCCTCCTGGCCGAGAATCGCGAACTTGATGCGAGCGGCGTTCAGGATGCGCGCGAACGCGACCGCGATCTTCTTCGCACGATCGTCGAACGACCCCATGCAGCCGACCCAGAACAGCACGTCCGGCCGCTCACCACTCTCCGCCAACTCGGCCATGGTCATCACACCGAGCCCGTCGGCCCAGCGCGCGCGATCGGCGGGCTGGAACTTCCACGGCGCGCCGTTCCGCTCGAGCGCCTCGAACGCGGGCTGAATTTCCTCGGGGAAACGGGACTCGGTGAGCACCAGCTCGCGGCGGAGCTGATTGATGACGTCGAGCTGGTCAATGGAGACCGGACACTCCTGAACACACGCACGACACGACGTGCACTGCCAGAGCTCTTCCTCGGTGATGTAGTTGTCGAGGAGGCGGTTGGCGCGGATGTCCGTGACTGTCGCAGCTCCCGCGTCCGCGCCTTCACCGGCGGCGAGTGCCGGATGGGCGACTTCGGCGCGATCGCCGGCGAGCAGCGGAGCAAGCTCCATCGTCCGCTGGCGCGTGTTCACGATGATCTTGCGCGGGCTCAGGACCTTGCCCGTGATGTGCGCCGGGCACGCCGCGGTGCAGCGACCGCACTCCGTGCACGAGTACCCGTCCAACAGGTTCTTCCACGTGAGGTCCTGCACGTCGGCGGCACCGAACTGCTCGACGCCTTCGGCCTCCAGGTCCATGGGCCGCATGACACCAACCTGCCCCGGCCCACTGGTGTTGGAGAAGAACGTGTTCGGGAGCGATGTGATGACGTGCAGGTGCTTCGAGTACGGGAGATAGTTGAGGAAGACCAGCACGAGGATGGCGTGCGCCCACCCGCTCACGCGCGCGATGGCCGCCGCGGTGCCGGGCGCAACGCCGCCGGCGATCGCCGCGAGCGCGGAGGAGAACGGCTGCAGCGCCATCGGATGACGTGGCTCGATCACGCGCTCGAACGCGGCGGTCACGAGCAGCGTGATCATGAGCGCCGCGATCATCGAGAGGATGAAGACGGCGTCGCCGGAGTGGACCTTGTCACCCTGCAGCCGCTTCGGCTTCACGACGAGGCGGCGATACAGCAGCACGCCCACGGCGGCGAGGACGAGTCCGGCGAACAGTTCCTGCGAGAGGAGGAACAGTCCGTAGATCGGAGCCGGCAGGAACCGGTCGAACCCAAACGCGGGGAAGACGCCGCGCACGAGGATCTCACCGGTGCCGATGGTGAGCACCATGAACCCCCAGAACACGCTCGCGTGGAGAATCCCGGCGAACGGATCGCGGAGAATCTTCGACTGCCCGATGCCGATGACAACGACGTTGCGCAGTCGGGTCCACGGGTCGTCGCTGCGATCCTCGTCGTGCGCGACGCGAAGGTAGCGCACGAGTCGCTGCGCGTTGAACGCGAAGAAGCCGAGCGACGCGACGAGGACGAACAGAAAGACGACGTTCTGTGGGGTCATGCGCAGAACGTAATGGGAACGGGAGGGAGTCGGGTAGCTCCCGGTATCAGTGCGAGCCCTTCGCCTCCCGCACGGCGGCGGTGAGGGCCGGCACGATCTCCAGCACATCGCCGACGATGCCGTAGTCCGCGATCTTGAAGATCGGCGCCTCGCGATCCTTGTTGATCGCGACGATCGTCTTCGATGTGCGCATCCCGGCGAGATGCTGGATCGCGCCGGAGATGCCAACCGCCACGTACAGGTTCGGACTCACCTGTCGGCCGGTCTGTCCAATCTGATCGCTGTGCGGTCGCCATCCGTCGTCGGTGACCGCGCGTGTCGCACCGACTGCCGCGTTCCCGAACGCTGCCGCGAGATCCTCGACGAGCTTGAAGTTCTCGGCGGCGCGAAGGCCGCGGCCCCCGCTCACGATGACGGGTGCGTCACCCAGATCGAGCTTCGCGGTGTTGCCCGCGATGGTCTGCGTGACCTTCACCTTCGACGCTGACGGATCGCCGACCGGCGCCATGGTCTCGACGCGAGCGGTCTTCGCCGACTCCACCGCCGTGATCGCGCCAGGGCGCATCGACACCACCGCCGGCGTAGCGGTGAGCGTAACGGTCGCGATCACCTTGCCGGTGTTCACGGGATGGGTGCCGACGACCTTGTCGCCCGTCAGCTGCACCGTCGTGAGGTCCGCCGCGAGGGGTACCCCGAGCTTCGCGGCCACGCGCGGCGCGAGATCCTTGCCCTGCGCGGAGGCCACGAACACCACGGCTCGATACCCGCCCGACTTCACGCGCTCCGCCATGGCCGTCGCGAACGCTTCGGGGTTGTAGTCGGCGAGCGCCGGGTGCTCGAGGACGACGATCGCATCCGCGCCGAAGCGGCCTAACGTGTTCGTCTTTGCGCCAATCCCTGGCGCTCCGGCAACGAACACGTGCGCCTCACCGCCCGCCGCGTTCGCGAGAGCGCGTGCCGCCGTCACTGCCTCGGTCGCGATCTTTCGGAGCTCGCCACCGCGCGACTCGGCGAACGCCAGAACGTGATTGGCCATCAGAGTACCTTTGCCTCGGTCTGCAGCAGTCGGACGAGCTCGGGCACCGCCGCAACGCCCTCGCCCAGGATGCGGCCGGCGGGACGCTCGGGCGGGAGCGCCATCGTGGTCACGGTCAGCCTAACGTCACCCAGCTGCGCCGGCTTCACGTCGAGCGGCTTCTTCTTCGCCGCCATGATGCCCTTGAGCGATGGGTAGCGAGGGCGAGCGACGCCTTCGTCGATCGTCACGACGGCGGGTAACGGAAACGCGAGCAGCTCCGCGCCGCCCTCGAGCTCGCGGCGCGCGGTACCCTTGCCGTTGGCGACCTCGAGCTTGGAGGCCGCCGCCACACAGGGCATGCCCAACAATTCGGCGGTCATGGGGCCGACCGCACCGTTCGACGAGTCGATGGACATCTTGCCGAACAGGATGAGGTCGTAGCCACCACCCTGCAGCTCAGCCGCGAGCGCCTTCGCGATCGCGAAGTTGTCGAATGGGATCGCGTCGGCTTTGAGGTGGACGGCACGGGCGGCGCCCAGGCTGAGCGCCTTTCGCAGCGTCTCCTGAGCAGCGTCCGGTCCGAGTGTGATGACGACCACCTCACCCGTACCGAGCTTCTCGGTCATCTGAAGCGCAGCCTCGACGGCGTAACCGTCGAAGTCGCTCATGTCCCACTTGAGTCCCGCCTCGTCGACGCCTGTGCCGCTCGGCGCGATCTTGAAGCGCACGTCCATCTCGGGGACGCGCTTGATACAGACGGCAATCTTCACCGTCGAGCCTCGCTTGTGAAGGATTTCACAAGAAAACCTAGACGGGTCGCGGTATCGAGTCCAGCGGCAGCGCTTCAGCGACCGCTGCGGGCCGGAACTTCGTAGCTCGCGAACAGCGTGCTGTACGCGTGGGCGCTCGGTCCCGTTCGATACTCGCGGCCGCGCGTGACCGCACGCCACTCCGCGACGAGGCCATGGAAGCGGCCCCCGATGCCGATCGAGTATTCACCAACGAACGGCGTGCGGGCGACACGACGGTCAGCGCCTAACGTGTTGCCGTCGAGCGTGATGTTGTGCGCGACCGCCTCGGCGCGCGCCCCGCCAAGCATGTAGAGCTCGACCGGTCGGCGCGTTCGCCACTCGCTCGTCCACCACGGATTGGACAGGTTGAGCCCGACACGCGCGCGGAACCCTCCCTCCCCCGCCGTCAGCACGTTGCCGAGCGACGCACCAACGTGCGGCGCGATGTCCACGACCGCCGCGCCCGACGCCGTCCGCCCGGCGAATCGCCACGTCTCTCGCGTCACGAGCATCACGCCCGGCTCGAACCCGACCTGTGTTTCCCACCCGACGGGAGCCTTCGAGTACACGCCCGACAGCTTGTGCGCGGTCCGCTGCACCACCTCGCCGGACGCCGGAGGACCCGTGACGCCCAGGTGCAGCCCGACGGTCCGCAGTGACCGCTCGGCCGCGACGCGCGCTTCGACGCTCGCGTAGAGCCACGCCGCATACGGCCGCTCGTCGCGCCAATCGGGAACGACGCCTGGCTCGTGCCCCGGGCGCGGCGTGTACATGTCCTGCCCGATGGACACGGCCGTCGTCAGGCAGCGCGCACCAGCGTCCTCCATGCCGGTGCACGGCGCGCGGCGACGCGCAAACCGCTTCCCCCACCAGGGCGCGGCCGACGCTTCGAACGTCACCTCGTCGCCATTCGTGTACTCCCTGTCCGGCCGGTCTTCGATCGGGCGCCAGAAGTTGAACGCGTCGTTGTCCGCACGCACCGTCATGCGCCACGGCGGCGTGAGCTCGCGGCGCGACTTGTTAGGCGGCGTGGGACCAGGGGCCTGCGTCTGCGCGCCGATATGGGACGCGCGCGCCAGGAGGATCGTGATCGCCAGTACCGCTACGGTCCACCAGCGGCTGCCGCTACCGTCGGCCCGCACCGCGGGTGCGGGCAGCGCCGACCAACGCTGGTCGCACGCGGAACCGATCATCTCCGGTCGAGCGGGTGGGGGCGCGTCAGTTGAACGCGTTGATGCCCGTGACGGCCTGACCGAGAATGAGCGTGTGGACGTCGTGCGTCCCCTCGTAGGTGTACACGCTCTCCAGGTTCGCCATGTGTCGCATGGACGCATACTCGGCGAGAATGCCGTTCGCGCCCAGCAGCCGGCGCGCTTCGCGCGCGATGTTCGTCGCCATGTTGACGTTGTTGCGCTTGGCGAGCGATACCTGCTGCGGCGTCATCGTGCCGAGCTCCTTGAGACGTCCCAGGTGCAGCGAGAGCAGCTGTGCCTTCACGATCTCGCTGATCATCTCCGCGAGCCGCGCCTGCTGGAGCTGGAAGGCCGCGAGCGGCTTGTCGAACATCACGCGGTTTCGTGCGTACGAAAGCGCTTCCTCGTAGCAGGCCATCGCGGCGCCAATCGCGCCCCAGGAGATGCCGTAGCGTGCCTGTGTGAGGCACATGAGCGGGCTCTTGAGACCTCCCGACTTCGGGAGAATGGCATCGGCGGGAACGCATACGTCCTGAAAGACGAGCTCACTCGTGTCGGAGGCACGGAGGGAGAGCTTGCCCTTCTGATCCCTGGCGGTGAACCCCGGCGTGTTCGTTGGCACGATGAAGCCGCGAATGGACTTGTCCGACTTGTCGCCGCTCGTCTTTGCCCACACGACGGCGGCGTGCGCCTGGGATCCATTCGTGATCCACATCTTGCCGCCGTTGATGACCCAGCTGCCGTCGCCCTGTTCGCGCGCCATCGTGACCATGCCGGCGGGATTCGAGCCATAATCGGGCTCGGTGAGGCCGAAACATCCAATGACCTCGCCCTTGGCCATGGCGGGGAGCCATCT
>Ga0070668_100004095_pt1 | contig 10797 bp, 11 predicted proteins | sample KBSS43metaG_FD_64661 | JGI IMG/M metagenome (GOLD analysis project Ga0070668, IMG submission 64661) | Switchgrass rhizosphere microbial communities from Kellogg Biological Station, Michigan, USA - KBS S4-3 metaG | ecosystem: Host-associated > Plants > Roots > Rhizosphere > Soil ... | reverse complement strand
ACCAGCACGGTGTAGGCGTCGAAGAAGGTGGCCGACCCGATGACGACGCGAATCCGCAAGAGCCGGCGGGTGACTGGGATCCGTTCGAGGCGGGCAACGAGCTGGGCGTTTGCGGTGGCGGCCGCGTCGGGCTCGTCGGTGTAGGTCTTCATGTGACGGTCTCTTCCTCACTCTGCCCGAACTGGTCAGGCGTTGGCGGTCACAGAGGTCAGTCCAGCTGAGTGCAGGGCGGCGGCGATCTCGGCGTCGGCACCCTCGGCGAGCGGAAGTAGCGGAGAGCGCACGGTGGCATGGTCGAGAATGCCGCGGGCGACCAGCCCCCACTTCAGTGCGACGGTGCCTTCCATGTGGGAGCCGCGGTGGTAGACGGTGCGGGTCACCGGAAGGAGCCGATCGTGGATGGCGCGGGCCGCGGCGTAGTCCTTGGCCTTGCCGGCAGCGATGAGCTCGATCAGCGGTTCTGGCGCCAGGCCGCCGTAACCGACAAGGGCGCCGTCGACGTCGAACATCGTGTGCAGCAGGTATTCGTCGTGGCAGGTGAGTATCTGCAGCTCGGGATGCTCGCGGCGCAACACCGGGATCTCGGTGTCCCAGCGGCGCATGTTCCGTACCCCGTTCTTCGTGGCGAAGACACCGGGCTGGGCGGCGATCTCCAATTGGGTGTCGAGGTTGTAGGTCGCCTTGGTGACGTCTGGGTACTGGAACAGGATCAGCGGCAGGCCGGAACCCTCGTGGATTTGGCGGTAGCGATCCTGCGGGGCTCCCGGCTGGTAGCCGAATCGCAGCCAGCCGTGTGAGGGGTAGACCAAGCCGGCCGCAGCGCCTGCGGCGACCGCGCGCTGTGCCTCGAGGACGGAAACCTGAGTGCCCTCCCCGGTGATGCCGGCGATGATCGGGATGCGGTGGTCCACGGCATCGGCGAAGGCGGTGATGACGGCGGTCTGCTCCTCTTGGGTGAGGAAGGTGCCTTCGCCGGCGTGGCCCAGTACGACGAGGCCCTTGACTCCGTCGATGCTGGCCAGCCACGAGCCGAGGCGCGTGATGGCGTCGAAGTCGACGGATCCGTCGCGGGTGAACGGGGTGACGGGGGCCGGAACGAGTCCGCGCAGGTCAAGGGTGCTCATTGGGGCATCGTCCTTTGAGTCGATGATCGTCGGAACGTCTTGATGAGAACGTTCCCGGGAACGTTCCCAGTATGGCTAGAATGGTCGGTGTGTGTCAAGGGTCACTTCACGGTGGCTTTGTGACCCGGTCGGCGCAGGCATGATCGATGCACGACGTGAGAATGCAGAGGGTGATGGAGTCAGACCACGGAGCTGCCAACAGCCAGCCGGTGACCTTGCGAGAAGTCGCGAAGGCGGCCGGTGTCAGCGTGTCGACGGCCAGCCGAGTGCTCGACGACCGGGTACCGCCTTCTCAGAACGCCACGGCAGTACGTGTCCGAGAAGTGGCCGTCGCGCTTGGCTACCGGCGCAATACCTTTGCCTCCAGCCTGCGGCGCGGCCAAGCGACGACGATCGGCGTGTTGGTGCCACGACTACGTGACACCGTGATGGCGCTGATGTTCGAGGCGATCGGACGGGCCGCCGAACGACGCGGCTACTTCGCGATCGTCGCGACGGCAGGAGACGATCCCGCAGAGGAGCAGAGGGCGGCCCACACGCTGCTGGACCGCAATGTCGACGGCCTGATAATCGCCTCGAGTCGCCGCGACGATCCGTTACCCCGTGAATTGCGGGAACAACGCGTGCCACACGCCCTGGTGTTGCGCACCGACGGGATCAGTCCGTCTTCGGTCGGCGATGACGAACTGGGCGGCTACCTCGCCGCTCGCCACCTGCTCGATCTCGGCCACACCGACATCGCCGTGCTGCCCGGACCGCTGTTCACCTCCACCGCAACCGGCCGCCTGGCTGGTGCGACCAAGGCGCTGACCGACGCCGGGCACGCGCCGAACCCCGAGCTCGTCATCGAGACAGGCTTCGGCATCGAAGACGGGATGGAAGCCGGCCGACGCCTCTTTGCGGCGCGTGCCCGGCCCACCGCCGTCTTCGCCGCCAACGACAACCTCGCGATTGGCGTCATGGCCGCCGCCCATCATCACGGCCTGAGCGTCGGCGACGACATAGCGCTGGTCGGCTACAACGACATCCCCTTGGCAGGCTTGCTCCCCGTCCCATTGACGTCGGTCCGGACTCCCTTCGATCAGATTGCCGCCACGGCAATTGACCTCATGCTCCAATCGCATTCAGAAGCAGAACCCGTCAAACGTGCGCTGCCGACTTTGATTCCCCGAAAGTCTTCCGGGACAACGCGATCCAGTTCCGCAAAGTAAGGTGCGCGGTCTTTCACGCTGCCAAGGCGTTGACGATCACCTCCGGCTCGGTCCGATCGCGCAACAGTCGCCAGAGCTCATCGGCGAGTTCGTCGGGGTTCAGCGTTGCCGCGGACATGTCCCCGAAAAGGGGGTGCTCCAACATCGCCCGCCCGATGTCACCGCGTTCGATCAGGCCGCCGACCGTCAACGTGCCCGCGTAGACACCCGTCGGCGCCAGGGCCGCGTGCAGGGTCAGCGCGTAGTTGCGCAGCGCCGCCGAGGCGAGGGCCAGGCCGCCGAGCGGTGGCATCGGCACGACGCTGCTGAGCCCACCCGCGAAGAGCAAGCCGCCGCTTCCGCGCGCGGTGAGCTCGGGCAGCAGCGTCGACGCGAAGTCGACCGCAGGCACGACGCCGACCAGTGCGGACTCGGCACCTGCGGCGTCCAACGCGGTGATGTCGGCGACCTCCATGTTGGCCGCGGGGCCGTAGTAGCCGACGTCGATCCGGCCGAAGTGCGCGCGGGCGGCCTCGATTGCCGCGTGCAGGCCATCGCGGTCGGCGGCATCCGCCACGTACGCCGCCGCCTCGATGCCCGCGTCACGCAGGGAGCGCAGGTACTGGTCGTGACGTGCGTCCGACCGGGAGACCAGGGCGACGGCGTAGCCCTCCGAGCCGAACCGGTGGGCCACCGACATGCCCAGTCCGGGACCCACGCCGAGGACGAGGAGGACGGGTCGAGCAAAAGTTGAGGTCATACTCAACTTAGTAGCACAAGGTGAGGGACGGCTCAACTTCGCTAGACTTCGGGTATGTCATCGCCCATGCGTGCCGACGCGCTTCGCAACCGGGACAGGCTGGTGTCCGCGGCGGCGGCGCTGTTCGGGGAGCGCGGGCTCGACGCGCCGCTGGACGAGGTGGCCCGTCGGGCAGGTGTCAGCATCGGCACGCTGTACAACCACTTCCCGAACCGGGGGGCGTTGCTCGACGCGGTGCTGCCGGACCGGCTGGCCGAGGTCGACGAGCTGGCGAAGACTGCGCTCGCCGACGACGATCCGTGGCGCGGGTTCACCGTGTTCCTGGACGGCGTCTTCGTCATACAGGCGCGCGACCGCGCCATGAACGAGGCAATCGCCCGAAGTCCGGTGGGTAACGTCGACGTCGCCGCGGATTGTGGCCGCGCCGGTGGGATGTTGGATGCGGTGGCCGAGCGTGCCCGCACCACCGGGGTGCTGCGGCCCGATTTCGGGCCGACCGACCTGGCCACGCTGATCTGGGCGATGTCCAAGGTGATCTCGATGTCGGGCGGCGACGATGCCGTGTGGCGGCGTCACCTCACATTCGTGCTGGACGGGCTGCGCGTCACCTGAAGGTCGCCTGCGATGACCGCCAGCAGGTTGCGCCAGGCATCCGAATCCGTGCGGTTGATGACGTCGGTGTGGGCGGCGGGCCCGGCCATCAGTCGCCCGTCGTCGTAGCGGCCCGTGGCGAGCCGAACGACCCCGGGCAACTCGTCGGGGTCGGCGCCGTGCGGACCACCGGGGATGCCCTGCACCAGTTGGATCGGGTCGGCCGGTGCCGTCATGGAGAACCGCACCACGTCGGGGTTGCGGTTGTGCCAGTCGCCGGGGTCGTCGACGCCGAAACCGGCGCCGGCCGCCGCGACGTAGACGGTGCGGTCGGCGGTCAACCCCAGCGCCTCCGCCGTGCCAAGGATCGCGCCGCCGTAGGAGTGGCCGACGTACGTCACCGGAATGTCGCGGCCGGTGGCGTCGACCACGCGATCCACTTCGTGGCTGAACGCGACGAGGCGCGGCGCCATGTCGATGGCGAACCGCGGGTCGGCCGCCTCGGCGAGTGCGACCGGCATGCGTTCGTCCTGCGGAAACGGCCCACCGAGAAACGTGATCGCGGCGACCTCGCCGTGCGTCGCGGCCACGAACTGGCGGGCCGTTCTGGTGTTGGCCGCGGAGCCCTCCATGCTGGTGTTCATGCCAGGGACCAGGACCGCCACGCTCTTTGCGGCATGCAGGTCACCGTTGAGTTCGATCAGCGTGCTGCGCTCCGGGTCGAATGTCAGGATCTGGCGGTCCACCCGCCGACCGGTGCCCGCCGGGTCGTCCACCTCGCCGAGTAGTGATTGGTAGAAGGCGATGCGCCGCTTGGCATTTGGGTCATCGGACGCCTCGTCGAGGATGGCTCTCGCGATGACGGTTCGGTTCGCCGTGATCCGCGCGTCCCACCCGGTCTCCGCGCCCGGCCGTGCCACGCCGGTCCACGCGAACGCGTCCTCGAGGTCGCGGGCCGCGTCGTCGTCCGCCTCACCGAGTCGGTCGAGCGCCGCACCCACCGTTCGGGAGAGCTCGGCTGCGCGTAGCTCGAGCAGTTCGCGCGCGACGTCGGCGTCGCCGCCGGACACCAGGATCAGCAGCGGCGTCGGGTCGGCATCGGGTGCGACGGAGCCGTCGTCCGCAACGTGAAAGCCCTCCCGCCGCGCGGTGTCCACCAGGTCCACGACGTCGCGTCGCGCGGCTACGAGCTGGTCGGCACCGTCGCGAGCGGCAACGGCCGCCATGACGAGCGCTCGCGCCACTTCTTCGCCGCGTTCGCAGAACGTGTGCGCCCTGGCCCTGGCCTCGTCGGCGGCGGCGCCGGTCCAGGCGTCGGGTACTGCGGACGCCGCCGCCCGGACGTGCGCGTGCACCAGCCGTGCGCTGCGGTCCCACGCGTCGGCCAGCGCGCGCAGTTCCTCGGGACGCCAGGCCTGCGCCTGCGGCACCGATGGACGAGTCACGGCAACGGCAGGCCGTTGACGCTGCGCAGTTCGGCCCGCTCGAACTCGGCGGCGGTCCTCCGCGCGGCGTGCGCCCAGGCCCGCATGTCGGCGACGACGGCGCTCGTGCGAGCCGACGCGTGTGCCGAGGTGGCTGAACGGCTCGTGTCGGCGCCGACGAGGGCAGTGGGTTCGATTGTGGGCCAGGCCATCTCGGCGAGCTGACTCGCCGTCCGGTCGAGTTGGTCAGCGCTCGCACGCAACGCGCCAGGCGCCATCGAGGTTTCTCCCATGCCTCATGCTGGCAAGTACCGACCATCGGCCGCGCAATCCATTCACAGGGCGTCGCGCTCGAACCGTTACGGAAGGTGTACCCGGTGTCACTACGCACTGGCTTGGCACCCCGTAAGCTCGGTGACGTGCAGCGACGAATCATGGGCATCGAGACCGAATTCGGCGTGACGTGCACTTTTCACGGCCACCGTCGGCTCAGCCCCGACGAGGTTGCCCGCTACCTGTTCCGGCGCGTCGTGTCGTGGGGACGCAGTTCCAACGTGTTCCTGCGCAACGGCGCCCGGCTGTACCTCGACGTCGGTTCGCACCCCGAGTACGCGACGGCCGAGTGCGACAGCCTGGTGCAGTTGGTGACGCACGACCGGGCCGGGGAGCGCGTCCTCGAAGACCTCCTGATCGATGCCGAGCAGCGGCTCGCCGACGAGGGCATCGGCGGCGACATCTACCTCTTCAAGAACAACACCGACTCGGCGGGCAACTCGTACGGATGCCACGAGAACTACCTCATCGTGCGCGCGGGCGAGTTCTCGCGGATCTCCGACGTGCTGCTGCCGTTCCTGGTCACCCGCCAGTTGATCTGCGGTGCGGGCAAGGTGCTTCAGACCCCGAAGGCCGCCGCGTTCTGCCTCTCCCAGCGCGCCGAGCACATCTGGGAGGGCGTCTCCAGCGCGACCACCCGCAGCAGGCCCATCATCAACACCCGCGACGAGCCGCACGCCGACGCCGAGAAGTACCGCAGGCTGCACGTCATCGTCGGCGACTCGAACATGTGCGAGTCCACCACGATGCTCAAGGTGGGCACCGCGGCCCTCGTACTCGAGATGATCGAGGCGGGCGTGCCCTTCCGGGACTTCTCGCTGGACAACCCGATTCGTGCCATCCGCGAGGTCAGCCACGACCTCACCGGCCGTCGCCCCGTTCGGCTCGCGGGCGGCAGGCAGGCCAGCGCGCTGGACATCCAGCGCGAGTACTACGGCCGCGCCGTCGAGCACCTGCAGACCCGCGAGCCCAACGCGCAGATCGAGCAGGTCGTCGATCTGTGGGGCCGCCAGCTCGACGCCGTGGAGAGCCAGGACTTCGCCAAGGTCGACACCGAGATCGACTGGGTGATCAAGCGCAAGCTCTTCCAGCGCTACCAGGATCGCTACGACATGGAGTTGTCCGATCCGAAGATCGCGCAACTCGACCTCGCGTATCACGACATCAAGCGCGGCCGCGGCGTGTTCGATCTGTTGCAGCGCAAGGGTTTGGCGGCCCGCATCACCACCGACGAGGAGATCGAGGCGGCCGTCAACGAGCCGCCCCAGACCACACGGGCCAAGCTGCGCGGCGAGTTCATCAGCGCCGCCCAGGCCGCGGGCCGCGACTTCACCGTCGACTGGGTTCACCTCAAGCTCAACGACCAGGCGCAGCGCACGGTGCTGTGCAAGGACCCGTTCCGCTCGGTCGACGAACGCGTGAAGCGCCTCATCGCCTCCATGTGAGCGCTTGCCACGCTCGCCGACCCCCTCGGTGCGCAGGTTTGGACGCGCTTGGCCCTACGCTGTTTCGGTGGGGATCTCCAAAGTCGAGCGCTTGATGAACCTCGTCATCGCGTTGCTGTCCACCCGTGGCTATCTCACCGCAGAACGCATCCGTGACACGGTCTCCGGGTACGCCGACAGCCCCAGCGACGAGGCGTTCTCGCGGATGTTCGAGCGCGACAAGAACGAGTTGCGCGATCTCGGCATCCCGCTGGAGACGGGCAAGGTGTCGTCGTTCGACACCACCGAGGGTTACCGCATCAACCGCGAGGCGTACGCGCTTCCTCCTGTCGAGTTGACCGCCGAGGAGGCCGCGGCCGTCGCCGTGGCCACGCAGTTGTGGGAGTCGCCCGAGATGGTCACGGCCACGCAGAGCGCGCTGCTGAAGCTGAGGGCGGCAGGCGTCGACGTCGACGCGCCCGAGTCGGGAGTCACGATCTCCACTGCCACGCTGCCGGGCCTACGCGGCTCCGAGGAGGTGCTTGGCGTCCTGCTCGCCGCCATCGACGCCGGACAAGCCGTCGGCTTCCCGCACCGACCTTCCCGCAGCGAGCCGTATCGCGACCGCACCGTCGAGCCGTGGGGCGTCGTCACGTACCGGGGGCGGTGGTATCTGGTCGGCCACGACCGTGACCGCGACGCCACTCGCACCTTTCGGCTGTCGCGGATCGGCGCGGACGTCAAGGCCGTCGGGCCGCGCGCCGCCGTGAGCCGGCCCGACGACGTGAACCTGCGCGACGTCGTGCATCGCGCCGTCGCGGAGTGGCCGCCGGGGCCTGCGGCCCGCGTGTGGGTTGCCGAGGGCCGCGCCACCGCGTTGCGCAGGCAGGCGACGGCCACGCAGCCGCGAACCCTCGGCGGGCGCGCGGGCGACGAACTCATCCTCGACATCGGGATGGCCTCCCGGCTGGCCCGCGAGGTGGCCAGCCACGGCGCCGACGCCGTCGCGCTGGAGCCTGCCTCGCTGCGCGACGACGTGCTGGCCCGGTTGCGGGCGCAAGCGGGGGTGGCATGAGTACCAACGTTTCGACCCGGCTGGTGCGGCTGCTCAACATGGTGCCGTACTTCCAGGCCAATCCGCGGATCACGCGCGCGGAAGCCGCGGCAGCGCTCGGCGTCACCGAGAAGCAGTTGCATTCGGATCTCGACCAGCTGTGGCTGTGCGGGCTGCCGGGTTACAGCCCCGGCGACCTCATCGACTTCGAATTCTCCGGCGACACAATCGAAGTCACGTTTTCCGCGGGCATGGACCATCCGCTGCGGCTGACTTCTCCCGAGGCGACGGGGATCCTGGTCGCGTTGCGGGCGCTGCTGGACGTGCCCGGCATGGTGGATCCCGAGGCGGCGCGCAGCGCGATTGCGAAGATCGAGACGGCGGCGGGCGAGGTGGCCGGCGCGCTGACCTCCGACGAGCCGACCCCGGTGCCGAGTCAGGCCAACGCGGTGCGCGCGGCCGTGCGCGACGGTCGCGCCCTGGCCATCGAGTACTACTCGGCGTCCCACGACACATTGTCCCACCGGGTCGTCGACCCGATCCGCGTTGTGCTGGTCGCTGACCGCACCTATCTCGAGGCGTGGTGCCGGTCGGCCGAGGACGTCCGGCTGTTCCGTTTCGACCGCATCGTCGACGCCGAAGTGCTCGACGAGCCTTCGCGGCCGCCCGAGCCCGCGGTGGCGTCGGGTACCGACACGTCGCTATTCGATGCCGACCCCGCACTGCCTGCGGCGACCCTGCTCATCGATCGTTCGGCGGCCTGGATGTTCGACTACTACCCGCTGCGGGTGGTGCGGGAACTTCCGGACGGCGCCTGCGAGGCGGCGATGACGTACGCGTCCGACGAATGGATGGCGCGGTTCGTGCTGGGCTTCGGTGCGGGCGTTCGGGTGCTGGAGCCCCAGGAGCTGGCCGATCGGGTCCGCGATTCGGCGGCCAAGGCGTTGGCTGCCTACGACGTCGGTGGCGAGTAGACTCGGCGACGACTCGTAGGAGGTGGCCAAATTGGGTGGTCTACAACCATGGCATTGGTTGATCGTCATCGCGGCGTTCATCCTGCTCTTCGGCGCCAAGAAGCTGCCCGATGCGGCGCGCTCCCTTGGCAAGTCGATGCGAATCTTCAAGTCGGAGATCAAGGAGATGCAATCCGACGGCAAGCCGGAGGACGCGGCCCCAGCCGCCACCCCGATCACGTCGGAGCGCGTCGAGCCCGCGCCGGCTGCGACCACGTCCGACCAGGCCACCGACACACGTCCGGCCTGACCCAGGCCGCCTCCGCGACCGCGACCTCGACGTCGCGTCGCTAGGTCCTGTCTTCGGACACACCCGTGCAGACCCCACGAATCCTCACCAAGCTCGACCCTCGGCGTCGTCGTGCGGCGGCGAACCCCGACGGCACGATGTCGTTGGTCGACCATCTCCACGAGCTCCGCAACCGGCTGCTGATCGCCGTCGCCGCGGTCATCGTGACCACCATCTTCGGGTTCATCTGGTACACCCACGGCTTCTTCGGCGTCCGCAGCCTCGGCGACTGGCTGCGGGAGCCGTACTGCGCGCTACCCGCGTCCGCGCGGGCGGACATCGCTCCTGACGGAGCGTGCCGGCTGCTCGCGACGGGACCCTTCGACCAGTTCATGCTGCGGCTGAAGGTCGGCCTCGCGGCCGGCCTGGTGCTGGCTTGCCCGGTGTGGCTGCACCAACTGTGGGCGTTCATCACGCCGGGGCTCTACAAGAAGGAGCGCCGGTTCGCGTCGGTGTTCGTGGGGTTCGGCGCGATGCTGTTCATCACGGGCGCGGTGCTGGCCTACGTGGTGCTGTCCAAGGCGTTGAGCTTCTTGCTCACCGTCGGCAGCGACGTGCAGGTGACGGCGCTGTCCGGTGATCAGTACTTCGGATTCCTCATCAACCTGCTGCTGGTGTTCGGCATCAGCTTCGAATTCCCGCTGCTGATCATCATGCTGAACTTGGTCGGCATGTTGCCGTACGCCAAGCTCAAGAGTTGGCGGCGCGGGTTGATCTTCGGCTTGTTCGTGTTCGCGGCGTTCGCGACGCCGGGTTCCGACCCATTCTCGATGCTGGCGTTGGCCCTTGCGCTGACGTTGCTGCTCGAATTCGCGATTCAAATCGCGCGCATCCACGACAAACGAAAGGCCCGTCGCGAAGCGCTCGAGTCGGTGTCCGAAGACGAAGCCGCGCCCATCGGCGCGGTCGAACCCATCGAGGCGCCGAGCGCCGTGCCAACGCCATCGCAGCTGATCGTCGATGACCAAGCCACCTGAGCCAACCCCCGAACTGAGCGCCTTCGCCGCCCAGCTGCCGTTCACCCTCGACGACTTTCAGCTGCGCGCCTGTCGCGCGCTCGAACAGGGTCACGGGGTGCTGGTGTGCGCACCGACCGGCGCGGGCAAGACCGTGGTGGGTGAGTTCGCGGTGCACCTGGCGCTGGCCGCGGGCCGAAAGTGCTTCTACACCACGCCGATCAAGGCGCTGAGCAACCAGAAGCACAACGATCTCGTCGAGCGGTACGGCGCAGAGCGCATCGGGCTGCTCACCGGCGATCAGTCGATCAACGGCCATGCCCCCATCGTCGTGATGACCACCGAAGTGCTCCGCAACATGCTGTACGCGGACTCGACTGCACTGCAAGGGCTTTCCCACGTCGTGATGGATGAGGTGCACTTCCTCGCCGACCGGATGCGCGGCGCCGTGTGGGAGGAGGTGATCCTGCACCTGCCAGAGGAGGTGCGGCTGGTCAGCCTCTCGGCGACGGTGAGCAACGCCGAGGAGTTCGGTGGATGGATCCAGACCGTGCGCGGTGACACCACCGTCGTCGTGGACGAGCACCGCCCGGTCCCGCTGTGGCAGCACATGATGGTCGGCAAGCGCGTGTTCGACCT
>Ga0070668_100004090_pt1 | contig 10802 bp, 12 predicted proteins | sample KBSS43metaG_FD_64661 | JGI IMG/M metagenome (GOLD analysis project Ga0070668, IMG submission 64661) | Switchgrass rhizosphere microbial communities from Kellogg Biological Station, Michigan, USA - KBS S4-3 metaG | ecosystem: Host-associated > Plants > Roots > Rhizosphere > Soil ... | reverse complement strand
CCGATCTGGTGAGCCAGCGCGTGAGCGAAGTCGGGATGATCGAGAATCGCAGATGACAGCGCCGCGCCGAATACCGGATCGCGCACCACGGCCGTTTCAGCTTCGCTCCGGATCGACCGCCAAAGCTGATCGACAGGAATTTCACTCTGGATCATGACAGCCGCTCCGCATTAGCGCCGGCCCGTAACATATTGCGTCCCTCGAACAATGCCAAACGTCTGCTTCGGATTAAACTGGGCAGTCGCCGTCGCCGAGAAGGACGCCCCTATGTCCCCTGCTCGGCCAGGTACGTGGCGAGCGAATCAGTTGTCGAGAAATAGAGCCGCGTGCGAAACGAATAGCTCGGGATACTGGAAGTGCGCAGCATGCCCCGAATCCGGGTAGAGAATGAGCTGCGCGTTCCGAATGCGCTGAGACAAAGTGAACGAGTTGATGGAAGGCACCATGATGTCGTTGTTGCCGTTTACCACAAGCGTCGGATGGTCAATGCTCTCGAGTTCTGCATAGCGCTCGCCTCTTATCAGTCGCCAGTCCTTCACTGCGGCGAGCTGAGCCGTCATCGTTTGCGGGGAGCTGGGCGGGTCAACGTCCTTGCTGCGTAGATGTCGACGTTGCCAGAATGCCTTTCCAGCTGCCTAGCTGTGAATGGAGGGGGAAAAGAACAGGTATAAGAAGGCCTCGAGCGCGCTCTCGCCGGTGCCAGGGTCGGTCGATGCAGCATGGTTCGCTACCTGCGGATCATGGGGAGGTTCGCCGCCTCGAGGGCCGGTTCCGACCAAGAGCAGGCGTCTGACAAGATCGGGATAGCGGATCACAAAAGACTGAGCGACGTAGCCGCCGAGCGAGAAGCCCAAGAGATCGATTTTCTTCAAATCGAGCGCGCGAATAAAATCTGCGGCATGCTGTGCCATGGCGTCGACCGTGTCGGGTGTGTCGCCGCTCGAACTGGCTACGCCAGCGTTGTTGAAGAGTATGACTGGCCGATTTGTCGCTAGTCCATCGGTCACCGCAGGATCCCAATGATCCAGCCCACCTCGAAAGTGCTGCATGAAGACCAGAGGAGTGCCGGTCTCCTTTCCGAATTTTCGGTAGGCAAACGTAATTCCGTTTGCTTCGAGGGTTTGAGTGCGTGCCGTCACATGTGTCTCGGCCATGAGCATACCTCCGGGTCTGCTGGGAGCCATCAAGGTCGCCGTTCTCTGCCTTCGCGATATAGCTCGCAGGGTCGCCGATCAACCAGTGAATTTCTTCTTGATCGCGGATTCTTCGGGTATCGGACGCCTGAATTTGTGCCGATCCGAGAAGGCACATTTAAATGCAGCGCGTTCCGAAATTCTTGCGACATATTCGTCAAAGACCGTATGAGAGCACAGCTGAAAGGCCTGCGCCCAGAGCACGTTGTAGCCTACGATACAATCAGCCGCCGAAAACTCGGAACCGCAAATGAACGGCATCCTGGTCAGGCGTCCTTTCAACTGTGGCTCGACTTCTGTCGCGAACTTTTGCCGGTACCTTCGTATCGTCCTGTCGTCCCTTTCCGATGCCGGAAGCACGTCCTCATGGACGCGGAGTTGCCAGAGCATCATGTCCATGGATGACGCGCCGAAATGGAGCATTTGCAGATAATCCGCGCGCTTTGGCGAAAGAATATGAGGCGGCGGCGCAAGATTCTTGTCGGGAAACGTATCGGCCAGCAGCGCAACCATCGCGCCGCTCTCGATCATGTGGACCACCTCACCGTTCTCCATCGCTATTTCCAGCACCGGAACCGCGTGGTTCGGATTTAGCCTCAGAAATTCTTCGCGATATTGGTCGGCGTCGACGAGCGTTACGACCTCCACATCAAAGTCATTGCCCATCAGTTCGTGCAACAGCCATTTCACACGTGCGCTGCGCACCGCCGGACTATGATAGATCTTCAAACGCTTAACCTGCGTTTCCATGTTCAGACCTTCCCTTTGATGATGTTTGCAGCAGAAGCGTCGATCACTCTCTGTCGTCCGCAGAGGGTATGGGCGTGGCAGATCGTTCGCCGATGTTCCGCTTCGGGGGAAGCGGCGACGCCATTCTCGTCCTGAAGCAGATGACTGCAGCAGGCAATGACGGGCGGGAGATCACCCCGCGAAATCTGTCTCCGTCGGGCGCGGAGCAAGGCGGCAACCGCGATGTAAGCGATATACAGCAGCATGGTACGCTTTCCCCATCGTTACACGGCACGCGGCAACGGAATGGCCGACGAGAAAACATTCTCCGGATCAATGCGGCGCTTTATCTCCATCAACCGCTTCGCATTGCCGCCGTAGCTACGCGCGGCGCGATCAGGATCATTCCGGCCGAGCAAGTTGGGATATGCGCCAGGCAACGCCGTCGCGAAGGCCTGGCGAGCACTGCGCGCCCAGTGCCGATGCAGCGGCTCGTCCATGACGTCAGCTCGATCCGGAAAGGTCGCGAGCATTTCGACCATCACGTGATCGCGACGAAGACCGAAGGCCGTTGCAGCCTCCGCAACACGAGAGGCCGCGCCCCTGAACTCATGAGTGACGACGGCGCACCCCGGCGAAATCGCGGTTTCCATTGCGTGGACGAATGCGTCGATGCACTCACCGTCGAGCGCCGGCAACGAGCACGTTTCCATCACTGCCTGCAATCCGTTGACGATGTAGGGATCGAACGCGCCAAGCAGAGCGCCGTAGGATTTTCTTTCAATCCGGCCAGCGAGAAGTGTGCCAAGCTTGAGAAATGGTTCGAGCTTTGCCTCGCCTTCTTCCGGTCGGCCGCACCAGGTTGGAATCAGCATGACCACAGGCGTGCCGGAGGGATCGCCGACGAACCCGACCTGCACCGTCAACTCGTCTGGCGCTGATGCCATCAACGAATAGCAACGGTCGAGGACGGCGCGCGCCTCGGCAAAGGGATAGATCAGCAGACCGGAGTCGATGCTTGGCAACTCATGCACGCGGTGGCGCATTGCCGTGACGACGCCGAAATTGCCGCCGCCGCCGCGCAGCGCCCAGAACAGGTCGGCATTGTTCTCTTCATCGGCGGACACGATGCGTCCGTCCGCCAGCACCACCTGCGCCGCGAACATATTGTCGAGCGCAAGTCCGAAACGTCCGATCAAAGGGCCGTAGCCGCCTCCGAGGGTGAGCCCTGCCATACCGACGCTGGAAGCCGACCCTGCCACCACGGCCAGACCAGCGGGATCGGTTACCGCAGTGACGTCGACGGCGCGGGCACCACCGGCGATCATGACGCAGCGATGATTGGGGCAGAGCGCCACGTCTCGCATGCTGCTCAAGTCAATCACGATGCCGTTGCAGAGTGCGCGGCCCGCCCAGTCGTGGCCGCCGCCGCGAACCGAAAGCGGCAGGCCGTGTTCGCGCGCGGTACGAATGGCGGCCTGGACATCAGCGGCCGATTCGCAGTGCACGACCGCCCGAGGCGCGACGTCGATCTGCTTCGCCCAGAGGCTGGTTGCGGCTACATAGCGTTCGTCTCCGGGCAAAGAGACACGCGCGGCAACTCGATCACCCATGCGCAGGAACGCGTTTTCGATCGAATCGGACATGACCTTGTTCTCCGTTGGCTGTGCGCGAGCAGCAAGCCCGGCGCGATTGACGGCCGGCTTAGGGAGAAGCGGACAGACGTTCGTGAAGATTCCTGCTCTTTTGCAGGCGCAATCAGGCGAGCTCTGACGGCGTGACGCCGTGGACGCGGCGGACCCATCGCGACAAATGGCTTTGATCTGCAAAGCCGGTCTCGGCAGCGATTTCAGCCAGTCCCATTCGTCCCCGGCGCACGTGCTGGATCGCGGCCTGGAGGCGCAGATGGACGACATAGCGGTGTGGCGTCATGCCGACGGAGCGAGCGAACACGCGTGAGAAATGGAAAGAACTGCGGCCGGCCAGCGCGGCAAGCGCGGCCACCTCGATTGGCTCTGCGAGGTGGGCAGATACGTAGTCCCTGATCCGCCGCAGCGCGTGCTGGCCCAGCCTGCCGCGGGATGCACGGGGTGGCCTTGACGTATGGCCGACAAGAAGCCGGTCGATGAATCGGCTCGCAGCCTCATTCCAGAACAGGGGGCCGCGCGGATACCCCTGCGCATCCTCCAGTGCCAGCAACTGCGCAGCGTGCAGCAGCGATTCGTCGTATCCCGAGAGGCACTCGCGCAACTCTGCGTCCAAGGCGTCGCTCTCTGCCGACGCCAGCGCAAACTGACGCGGCTCAACCGCAATGAGCAATATGTCCGCCGATTGTTCGCTGTCAGCTCCACAGTCGATGCCTGCGGGACTGATCGCGACCGTGCCAGCGGCCATTTCGTGCTTCGCGCGCCGCCCGGACATGCGGCATTCCATCTGCAAGGACGGCGACATGTGGAAATAGATCAGGTGCTGCTGCGTAGTCGCGCTGAAATGTGCGCCGCCTTCAAATCGCGCCCGAAGCGCGCGGACGCCGCTTTCGCCTGGAGGTCCTTCAGTATGGAGCAGCAGCGGTGGAGCGCCATTCTTCTGCGCCCAGCGCACCTGTCCGAGTTTCTTCATCACGCCGAAATAACCCCGTCGGAGGCAGCATCAAGAAACTCGCTAAGTTGGGAGCGGAAACTTATCGCGAAAGTACCACCACAGTTCATTACGCATAAGTGAGAATGCGTGATTTCAGCGCGATGGCGCATCCGGCTCCTATGAGGGTGCCCGGGAGCTACGAGAGGCTGGTTCGTTGGATGAAGCGATGGTCGAAGACGATCAGGATTTCTGGTGCTCTGCTTATTGCAGGCGGCATCATATCTGGCATCGTCCAAACTGATGTCGGACTGAAGTATACAAACCTCGGGAGTGACCCTCGCTGGGTCCCACCTGCACGCACGGATGTTGACGCGCTCATTTTAGGAATACCGGCGCGTTCGCTCGTGCTCGCGGGCCTCGTCGTTCTCGTTGCTGGATGTGTTTGAGGCGAGCCCTACACTTAGGTACCGCCAAGGGTCACGAACCGCAACCAGCGGCCTACCGGCCTTGCTCTGCCACCGAAAGCCAACATCGAAGCGGCCCGCCAACATGTCGGCTCCGGGCCAACAGCAGGCCGTCGAGCGCAAGGTTATTCGCTGCGATCCGACCGATAGCGAGATGATCCCCAAAGCTTCGTGATCAACATTCCGAGCCAGAGGATGGACAGGAAGCCGGAAAATAAAGCGATATAGCTCAGGAGGTCCTGCTCAACCGGCATCCGGAACGACAATGCCAGCAAGCTCAAAACGGTAGCGAGGCCAAAAAAGCCGCCCAGCATTGCCAGTGATCTGAACGACATTGCCGCCGATTGCTCTCGCAACATTTCTGCCGTGGTCATCCGCTCCCTTGCCTGTGGGAGGTCCGCGAGCAAGCTCCGGATCATGAGATGTTCGAGAAGGTGTACGACGACCAGATAAGCGGCAAGAACAAGCAAGGTATTGCCGAGAAGCGAGAGACCTCGCACCAGGTCCATCCATAGCGGAGTAGTCGCCACCAAGGGAATTGCCAGTAGCAACCGGATGTACCGGCTCAATCGGATGCGGGCAGCGAGCCCAGCCTTTTGCGCATTCGTGACGAGATACGTGGGACGAGGACCAAATGTGAGCCACGGTCCCGGCGCGCCGAACAGCCAGCCTTCCGGCACAGCCTTGAAGTATTGTCCTTCAACCCCGCGCGGCAATAGTCGAAATCTACTCGCCAAGTGGTCCTGCTTTCAAAAACAGTTCGCGGAAGCGTGCACGGCTGGCATTGATTGTTCGCCCAATCAGGCGCTTGAACCATGGATGAACACGAAGCATGGTTTCGTTTCGGCTAATTCGACATGGCAAATTTGACTACGCCGGCTTCGGGTCCACTTCCGGACTCGCTTGCCCGCGCCCCAAACAGCAGCACGAGTCGACCATCTCAAGAACGCGCACGATCAACTTCTGCGGGTTTCAATTGGCGGACGGCTGCTGAAGGTCAGCAGACCTGACCTTCTGTCACAAGTGCAGTTTGCCACTTTCAAGTCATATTTGAAAAACGGGTTGTTGCATTAGGGACACGCAATTTCAGGACGTAATCGCTTAGGTTGTGGGTGGAATTGGAATCAAACGCACGTCTGCAACAAACTTATCGGCGGTCGCGAGGTGCATTTATCGTTTCAGATAGATCACCAGAGGCGTCGGAGATGGAGAAACTCATGAAGAAGTTTTTGCTGGCCACGGTTGGTCTGGTCGCATCAGGCATGGCCGCTCCTGCGTCGGCTGCCGATCTGGCAGCGCGTCCCTACACCAAGGCGCCACCCATGGTGGCTGCGGTCTACGATTGGAGCGGCTTCTACGTCGGCGCCAACGGCGGTTGGGGATCGAGTCACAAGTGCTGGGATATCTCGAACTTCCCCGGCGCAACTGTTGTGCCCGTTTTCCGTGAAGGTTGTCACGATGCGACCGGCGGAGTCGTTGGCGGTCAGATTGGCTACCGTTGGCAAAGCGCTGGTTGGGTGTTCGGACTGGAGGCGCAGGGCGACTGGGCTGACTTGAAGGGATCCAATGTCAGCGCTTTCATTCCCGCCTGGACCAACAATTCCAAGATCGAAGCGTTCGGCTTGTTCACCGGCCAGGTCGGCTATGCCTGGAACAACGTCCTTTGGTATGTGAAGGGCGGCGCCGCCGTGACCGACGACAAATTCCGAGGCACGGTGACCGCCACGGGCGCGCTGTTCGATTCGGCAAGTGAAACACGCTGGGGTGGTGTCGTCGGGACCGGCATCGAGTTCGGATTCGCACCGAATTGGTCGGTTGCCTTCGAGTACGATCACCTGTTCATGGGTAACAACAGTCGCAGCTTCACGTCGACAGGTGTTTTGGGTGCCGCAATCATACCGGTCGGCGGCGTATTCCGCACCGACAGTATCCGCCAGGATGTGGACCTCGTCACCGCTCGCATCAACTACCGCTTCAACTGGGGTGGTGGTCCTGTGGTCGCCCGTTACTGATTTCCTCCAACCTCCAACGAACTTGAGCCCCGGCATTGTCCGGGGCTTTTTGTATCCGCCCTGGCCGAATTACAGATCGAGCGGATGTCGCGGCTGGGCCAGAGACAGACATTCGTGCCCTATGCGATCTGGGTCTCCAAAAAGAAGTCTGCATCGGGTTTGACCAGTGAGTTCATCGCGACATGCAGCGCGTGTACCGGCTCGCCATGTTGTTTGACATATGCGTACGCGGCGTGCTCCCGCTCCAGGTCTGGATAAACGAGTTCACCCCGATACTTGAAAGCCGGTAGTGTCTCGCCAAAGCCGTCCAGCGCCTCGCGGCGCATGACGCGATAGTGGGTCGCAAACCCCGCATCTATGAAATGCTGGAGGAATGCGTGCAATCTCGGCAGAAACTCTTTTTCACTGACGCCGTCGCGTAAAGAAAATACGCCACTAAAACTGACTAATGAGGTCCCCTGCATCTGCAATCCCGTGGGTTTTCCTGCCAATGAGAATTTTGCTGAAATATGGATTTTGGAAGCAATCACAATAACCCCGTCCACGACTGGTTTTGACCGGTGTGACTGGGCCACGCTGGAAGCCGCTGGAGCGCGACTTTCCGCCGAATGTTGATGCCAATGCTTCGGATCAAAAAGCAGATCTTAAGCGCGACCTTTTGATCTCCGCTGGTCCCCGGAAACGGACACCCATCGACACGACGACGATGTCTGCCAGCCCACAAGCGGAATCGAGCGTATCTGCGTCGCCGGCTTGCTTTATGCTCCTGGAGCCAGAAGCCGGGAGAGGTGCAATGAACCGCCTGCAGGAACTCTTTCGCAGCCAGGAGCCCGCGAAGATCTACTTGCCTCGGTGGGTCGAACGCCTGGCAGACCTTGGTATCACGTCCAAGGATCCGCTGCTGATGCAACGTCAGCGGCTTACGAATATCTTCGCGTATGGCTCCGCGTTTTGCGTCATTTCGCAGTTGATCGTCATTGCCGTTCAGGAATTCGCTGGTTTGCTCATCCTGCATATCGTCCTTGCCACGATAGCCGCCGCGCAGCTTTCGATCCTCCGCCTGCATCGGTATGGCCCCCGCCTGGGCGGTCATATGCTGGCGGCAATCAATCTTGCCGGCATCTTCCTGGTGAACTGGGCCTTCGGCCGCGACAGCCAGATCTATGTCTATTATACCCTGGCTGGCGGCGTCTCGATCTTCATTTTTGGAATCGAGCACTGGCGCGCTTACGCAGGTTGGTTTGCCGTCGCTGCCGTGGGCATGCTGGCATCGATGAAATTTGCTCCGAGCGAGGGATTATTCCTTCCCGAGAACCACGCGCTGCGCGAACTCGTAGCGGCGCATGCTTTCCTCAATACGCTGGCTGTCATGGCGCTCATGGTCTTGTTTGCGATGGCGAGCTTGCGCCAGGCGGAGATTGAGCTGCAGTCCCAGTATGTCCGCTCGTCTGCGTTGATGAACACGGTGTTTCCTCCCTTGATCGTCTCGCGGCTGATTTCAGGCCGGGAGGATCGGATCGCCGACCGGATCGAGGGGCTGACGGTTCTGTTCGCCGACGTCGTCGGCTTCACGAAGGCTGCGCACGATCTGCCACCCGAGGAGATCATCGGGTATCTCGACGGCATGGTACGCTGCTTCGATCGCCTCTGCGCTGAAAATGGCGTCGAGAAGATCAAGACGATCGGCGACCGCTACATGGCGGTCGGCGGCCTGACCGGCGACTCGCCCGGTCAGGCCGTCGCGACTGCGAAGCTCGCCCTGGCGATCCTGCGATCGCAGGCCGATCTCCCTGCACTGGGCGGCAAGCACCTCGCGTTACGGATCGGGTTGCATACCGGCAGCGCCACAGCAGGCATCATCGGTGACACACGATTTACCTACGACGTCTGGGGCGATGCGGTAAACATGGCCTCGCGCATGGAGTCGCACGGCCTGCCAGGCCGAATTCAAGTCTCCGAAGCGTTTCGCGTTGTTGTCCAGAACGCGTTCTGTTTCGAGGAACGTGGCATCGTTGACATCCGTGGCATCGGCCCTACGCGCACCTGGTTTCTTGGCGATGCACCGTCCCCAACATGAGATGCTGCGGTTGTCCACGGGTCAAAGTGGAAGTCAGTCCGGGCTGTTTGCCGAGAGCACCAAGTCTGCACAAAAACAAACCGCCCACCTGCTTTCGCAGATGGGCGGCCGTATCGCCGTCAGGCATCATGGGGGCATCACGCCTGAGGCCGAATGCCTGTCTCGAGGTCGAACCTCAGCCCTGCTGCGGCTGGTCGTTCGGCGGGGTCGGACGCTGCTTGTGCTGCGCCATGAACTGGTCGAACTCTTCCTTGTCCTTGGCGTGGCGCAGGCGGTCGAGGAAATTCTTGAACTCGACCTGCTCTTCCTCGAGCCGCTGCAGGGTTTCCATGCGGTACTCGTCAAAGGCGCGGTTGCCGCTGGAGGGCGGGCCGAAGCCGAAGCCGCCGAAGCCGCGACGCTCCATGCGGTTGCGCATCCGGTCCATCTTGTACTGCATCCGCTCCATCTTGTTCGCCCAGCGATCGCGATCGTGGTGGCTCCAGCAACCCATTTTTCTGCTCCCTAGTGTGAAAAAGAGAAGGGCGAGGCCGATCGGCCACCAGATGATGAAGCCGAGGATGGTCACGGCAATCCAGCCGGGGTGCCACGGGCTCTCAAGCATATTGGGGCGATAGGTCTCTTCAGTCGGGCCGCGCCATCGATTGACATCTGCGGTGTAGGCCATTTCCCTCTCCATGACGGCGATCACGCCGTTGTGAATGTAAATAACATTTACATACCTAAACCATCCAGGATTTTTGTCAAGCGGGCCGCTGGCCGCACCCTCGAAAAATTATTTTGGAGTTCCCCAAGGACCGCCCGCGGGCGGCACCGGCGGCGGGCCTGACGGCTTCTGGTCCGACGGCCGGCGGTCGGTCGGGAAGCCGAGGCCGCGCAGGTAAATCAGCACTTCCGCTTCCAGCAGTTCCTCGGGCGACATCGGCAATTTGCGCCGCGCCGCGTCGCCGCGGCCGAACAGCGAGGCGACCCCGTGCGACATCGACCAGATATGCAGCGCCATCATCATCGCCGGCGGCCGCGGCATGCCGGGCGGCGCCAGCGCCGCAAGCCGTTCGGCCGCAGCGCGGATGATAGCGAACGCGCGCTCGCTGGCCGCCATCAAGGTCGGGTTTGCATCAACGGGAAGCCCGGATTCGAACATCGCCGAATAGAACGCCGGCTCGTTGCGCGCGAAGGCGAGATAGGCCTTGCCGACCCGTTCGAACGCGGTGACCGTGTCCGGACGGCCATCGTCCCAGGCCTGCGTCAGCAGCGCCTCGAACTGCTCGAAGCCGCGCTGGGCGATCGAGGACAGCAGTTCATCGCGGTCGCGGAAATGCCGGTAGGGCGCGGCGGGGCTGACGCCGGCCATCCGCGCGGCATCGGCAAAGGTGAAACCGGCCGCGCCTTTTTCGGCGATCAGGCCAAGCGCTGCCTGCAGCAGCGCCTCTTTCAGATTGCCGTGGTGATAGCCGCGCTCGCTGCGGCCTTGGTCCTTTCGCCAGCTCATGTGAAAGGCTTTTACATGAGCCGGCTGAAAAGGTCACTTATTTTGAGGCCGTTAACTGATGTTCATCAAGATTAACGGCGTGCGGGGCGGCGCCATTCCGGACAACTCCGACCGCCCGGTCTAACCGCCCGGGATCGGGAGGACCGGCATGATCTCGATGCGTTCGCCGGGAAAGATCGTGAAATGCGGGTGGTCCTCGAACATTTTCGCGGCGGCTTCATGTGAGCCGGCGCGCACCACCGTGAAGGCGCCCAT
>Ga0070668_100004083_pt1 | contig 10811 bp, 6 predicted proteins | sample KBSS43metaG_FD_64661 | JGI IMG/M metagenome (GOLD analysis project Ga0070668, IMG submission 64661) | Switchgrass rhizosphere microbial communities from Kellogg Biological Station, Michigan, USA - KBS S4-3 metaG | ecosystem: Host-associated > Plants > Roots > Rhizosphere > Soil ... | reverse complement strand
CTGGCCGGCACGCCCGGCGAGCCCGGGGTCCGACTGGTCGACGGCGTCGAGGCGTCGCGCACGCCGATCCCGTCCCCGGCCTGGGCGGTGGCGCTGCCCGGTTACCGCGAGTGCCGGCCCGAGGACCTGCCCACCGGCTTCGTGACCGGGTGGCGCTACACGGCGCCCATCATCGACATGCCACCCTACCTGCGCCGCCTCGAGGAGCGGCTGGTCGCGGCGCGGGGCGAGGTGCTGCTCGGCGAGCGGCTCGCCACGCTGGCCGACGGCTTCGCGGACGCCGCCGTGGTGGTCAACTGCAGCGGGGTGGGCGCCCGCGAGCTGGTGCCCGATCCCGAGTTGCAGCCGATCCGCGGTCAACTGGTGGCGGTGCGCAACCCGGGGCTGCGGGAGTTCTTCGCCGAGCACACCGACGAGCTGGGCGAGATGACCTATCTCCTGCCGCAGGGCGACGTGCTGTTGCTGGGCGGCAGCGCGGAGAAGGGCGAGGCCGAACGGGTGGCGGACGCCCAGGTGGCGGCGGCCATCGTGGAGCGGTGCGGCGAGATCTTCCCGGCCGTCCGGGACGCCGAGGTCATCGGGCATCGCAGCGGGATCCGGCCGTCCCGGCCCGAGGTGCGGGTGGACCATGAAGACCTCGGCGACCGGCACATCGTGCACAACTACGGGCACAGCGGCGCCGGGGTCAGCCTCTCCTGGGGTTGCGCCGACGACGTCGCCCGGCTGGTGGTCGACCTGCTCGGGTGACACCGGTCGCGGCCGCGCACCTGGGTCCGGTAGTCACGGGAACGAACACCGGCCCGGCTCATGGCCGGTCGGGGCGCCGCAGGCGCTCGGCCAACCAGGCCACCGCGAGCGGATAGCGGTAGTCGATGCCGCCGTGGCCGGCGTCGAACAGCTCGAAGGCGATCCGCTCGGGCGGCACCCCGATCCGCTCCAGGCCGGCCCGGAAGGCCTCGGCGCCCAGGTCCAGGAACCACTCGTCGCGGGTGCCGGCGTCGATCCAGACGGCGCGCAACGAGCGCAGCGCGTCGGCGTACCGATCGATCATGCGAACCGGGTCCAAGGCGAGCCAGCGCTCCCAGAGCTCGGGGATCAGCTCGCCGGTGCGCTGGTCGAACGGCAGCCGGGGCGTGCCGTCGGCGTCGGCGGAGAACGCGGCGGCCACGCCGAGGAGCATGACGAGCAGCGAGTCGTGCTGGTTGGTGAACGCCACCCGGGAGCGGAAGTCGTGCCACCAGGCCTGGATGTCGTTGCCGAAGCCGCGCAGCGCGCGGGTGGCCTTGGCGAACTCGGGGACGTAGCAGTAGTCGTAGAGCGAGTCACCGGCGTGGGTGGCGAGCGCGCCGAACAGGTCGGGCCGCAGCATCGGCGTGATCATCGCGCCGAAGCCGCCGGACGACTTCCCGGTGATCGCCCGGGACTCCCGGTCGGCGATCGTGCGGTAGCGGGCGTCGACCCAGGGCACGACCTCGTCGCACAGGTACGAGTGGTACCGCCCGGTGCCGGGCGAGTCGACGAACTGGGATCCGCCGTAGGCGGTCCACGCGTCGACGTAGACCAGCACGCAGGGCGGCGCGGTGCCCTCGGCGAAGACGGCGTCGGCCGTCTCCAGGAACGTGCGGCGGAACGCCGACCGGTTGGCCCACATGGCCACGTTGCCGGTGTAGCCCTGGATCACGTAGATCGCCGGGTAGCGGGCGTCCGCCGCGTCGTCGTAGCCGGGCGGGGTGTAGATCCAGATCGGACGGACGTGCGGGTCGCCGAGGGGATTGTCGCGCAGCAGGTCCGAGGTGATGGTCTCGTGGTGGAGTCGGCCGGTCAGTTCCGCTTCCCAGATCGACATCCCTGCAGTCAACCACCCACGGCGGCTCAGCGCCCCTGCAGCGCTTTCACGTTGTCGCCGAAGGTCCAGCCCCGCGAGCCGTCCCAGTTGATCGACCAGGTCATCAGGCCCTTGATCCCGGGAACGCTGCGATAGGCCTGCCCGACCAGCGCCGGGGTCAGGTAGCCGCCGCCCGCGCCGGGTTGCGCCGGCAGGCCGGGCACCTGCTTGTCGTACGGGAGCCGGATCGTCGTGCCCTGGATGGTGAGCCCGCGGTCGAGGCACTGGGTCTGCACGGTGAAGCCCTGCACCGTGCCGGCCTGGTAGGAGTCGCCGGAGCAGCCGTACATGCTGCCGTTGTAATTCTGCATGTTGAGCCACCACAGCCGGCCGTTGTCCAGGTATCGCTTGATGATCGGCAGGTACGCGCCCCAGATCGAGCCGTAGGTGACGCTGCCCCCGGTGACGTAGGCCGTCTCGGGCGCCATGGTGAGCCCGAAGTTCGCCGGCATCGCGGCGAGCACCCCGTCGATGATCCGGATCAGGTTGGCCTGCGAGGTGGACAGCGTGGTGATGCTGCCGCTGCCGGTCAGGCCGGTCTCGATGTCGATGTCGACGCCGTCGAAGTTGTACCGCTTGAGGATCGGCACGATGGTCGACGGCGTGGCCGCGGGGTTCCAGCCCGCGCCCGGATGCGCCGTGTGGGTCACCAGCGCCTGGTAGAGACGAGCCAGATAGGTCACCTGGCTGCCGGCCTGATAGGTGCGCCCCTCGGCCCACGTCACGGGCGAGCAGGCGACGGCCGCGCCCCCGGCGGGCGCGAACATCACGGCCCCGGCCAGCACCATGACGGCGGCGGCGACCAGCGCGATGACCCGGCGACGGACGCCCATGGCGGCCCTCTCGATGTGAATGTGACGGCGGACACCCACATAGTGGCGTTCACATTCATAAATATCAAGGGTTCTTAACAGTTAATGGCAGCCCGAGATACGCCGCGAAGGGTTCGAGCGCCTCGGCCGCCCGCCGGTGGTCCTTCGCGGAGAAGGTCGTCAATGGCTGGACCGTCACCGTCACCGCCTTGCGGCCCAGGGTCCGCTTCCAGGTGGCCACCACCCGGCCGCCCCGGACGATGGTCGACTGGAAGACGCCGTTGCCGCCCGGGATGATCGCGGCGAGCTGGGCGGGATCGGCCATCATCGACCGGTCCTTGTAGCCCAGCAGGTACTCGTCGAAGCCGGGCAGCGCGAGCCACTCGTCGTCGCCGGCCGTGGCTCCCGGCGGCTCGACCCCGGTGATCATCTCGACCCCGTCGACCTCCACGGTGGACAGCGCCGCGCCGGCCGCCGCGATGCCGATCTTGCAGTCGGCCATGGTCAGCCCGGTCCAGCCGGCGAAGTCCTTGCGGGTGGCCGGGCCGTGACTGCGGAAATAGCGTTCGGCGATGAGGCCGAGCGCCTCCTCGCGCTCGGGCCGGCGCGGCTCGGGCACCCACTCGTCCAGCAGCACGAAAGTCTGCTCCTTGCCGACGTGCGGCGCGATGGCCGTGACGCCGCGCTGCGCCGAATACCACAACAGGTGGTAACCGCGCTGGCCGGCGAGCTCGATGCCGCCCTCGGTGAGCGCCGTCAGGCACTCGGAGCGGGTCAGCCGCCCGCCGCCCGCCAGGGTGGCGCCGAGGATCTCGACGGCCCGGTCGACCGTCTTTTCGTCGAGACCGAGCGTCTCCCGGCGTTTCGCTGCCCCGGCCAGCACCCGCACGCCCATGAGATCGAGCATCCAGTGTGCGTCGGCGGCCGGGACGAAATGGACCGTGCCGCGCATCGGCCAGGTGCGCAACACCTCGCGGCGTTCCAGCGCCGCGTTGATCTCCGCTAGCGGGGCGCCCAGCCGCACGCCGAGCGACCAGAGCCCGCTGTTGACATCCTGCGCCTGCATCGCGCCGAACCACTCGACGACCCCGGCGACCGTCGCCGGCCCGCCGCCGCGCAACAGCAGGTTGGTCATCCGCAGGCTCAGGGCCGTGGCCTCATCCATGACCACGACCCTAGAGCGTGGGTACGACAGAAATCAGCGGCCGCGACCCTGCCGGTACAACCTGATCAGGTTGTTCGTGGACGAGTCGTCGTCGGCCTCCGCGGACGGGCCGGTGAGTTTCGGCGCCAGCTTGTTCGCCATCACCTTGCCCAGCTCGACGCCCCACTGGTCGAAGGAGTTGATCTCCCAGATGACGCCCTGGGTGAAGGTGATGTGCTCGTAGAGCGCGATCAACTGGCCCAGCACCGACGGGATCAGCTTCGGCGCGAGGATCGTGGTGGTCGGGTGGTTGCCCTGCATCACCCGGTGCGGGGCGATCCGCGGGTCGGTGCCCTCGGCCTCCACCTCCTCCTGCGTACGGCCGAACGCCAGCGCGCTGGTCTGCGCGAAGAAGTTGGACATGAACAGGTCGTGCATCTCGCCGATGTCGTGGTTGGGCTCCACAAAGGCCAGGAAGTCCGCCGGGATCAGCTTGGTGCCCTGGTGAATGAGCTGGTAGAAGGCGTGCTGACCGTTGGTGCCGGGCTCGCCCCAGAAGACCTCGCCGGTCTGGTACGACACCGGGGCGCCGTCCAGCCGTACCGACTTGCCGTTGCTCTCCATGGTGAGCTGCTGGAGATAGGCGGCGAACCGGTGCAGATACTGCGAGTACGGCAGCACGGCGTGCGACTGGGCGCCGAGGAACGTGTCGTACCAGACGTTGATCAGGCCGAGCAGCGCCGGGACGTTGCTCTCCAGCGGCTGGGTACGGAAGTGCTCGTCCAGCCGGTGATAGCCGGCGAGCATCTCGGCGAACTGCTCCTTGCCGATCGCGATCATGACGGACAGGCCGACCGCGGAGGGCAGCGAGTACCGGCCGCCGACCCAGTCCCAGAAGCCGAACATGTTGCGGGTGTCGATGCCGAAGTCGGCGACCCGCTGGGCGTTGGTGCTCACCGCGACGAAGTGCTTGGCCACCGCGGCCTGATCGCCGCCGAGGCCCGCCAGCAGCCAGTTGCGCGCCTCGGTGGCGTTGGTCAGCGTCTCCTGGGTGCCGAAGGTCTTGGACACCACCACGAACAGGGTGCTGGCCGGGTCGAGGTCGTGGGTCTTCTGGTACAGGTCGGTGGGGTCGATGTTGGAGATGAACCGGCACTCGATCTCCGGCGCCTTGTAGGCCTTCAGCGCCTCGTACGCCATGACCGGGCCCAGGTCGGACCCGCCGATGCCGATGTTCACCACCGTCTTGATCCGCTGGCCGGTGTGGCCGGTCCACTTCCCCGAGCGGACCTGGTCGCTGAACGCGCCCATCCGGTCGAGGACCTCGTGCACCTCGGCGACCACATCCTGCCCGTCCACCTCGAGCCGGGCGTCGCGCGGCAGCCGCAGCGCGGTGTGCAGCACGGCCCGGTCCTCGGTGACGTTGATGTGGTCGCCGCGGAACATCGCCTCGATCCGGTCGCGCAGCCCGGCCCGCTCGGCCAGCGCCAGCAGCCCCTGCAAGACCTCGTCGGTGACCAGGTTCTTGCTGTAGTCGACGGTCAGATCGGCGACGGTCGCGGTGAGGCGCTCACCGCGCCCCGAGTCGCTGCCGAACAGGTCGCGCAGGTGCACCGCCGAGAACTTCTCCGCATGGCCCTGCAGGGTCTGCCACTCGGCGCTGTCGGAAACGTGTTCGCTCATTGGCCTTGTCTCTCGCTCGAACCCGGACTCTCGTCCTCATCCTGGCACGAACGGGCGGCCGGTACCGGCTGCTGGGACGAACCCCCGGCTCAGGGACGCCCGGCCGGTGCGGCGGCGCGTCGGTCCACGACCGGCCCGCCGGCCGCGAGCAGCTCGCCCGCCGCCGCGGCCGGCAACGGGCGGGACACGAGGTAGCCCTGGGCATAGTCGCAGCCCATCTCGCGCAGAATCGCCAGCTGGCCGGCGTCCTCGATGCCCTCGGCCACCGTGGACATGCCGAACCGCTGCCCGAGCCGGACGATCGTCCGTACCAGCGTCTCGTCCTCGCTCGTCCCGCCGAGCCGGTCGACGAACGAGCGGTCCACCTTCAGCACGTCCATCGGGAACCGCCGCAGGTAGGCCAGCGACGAGTAGCCCGTACCGAAGTCGTCCATCGCCAGCAGCACGCCCAGCGCCTTCAGCCGTACGATCCGGGCGAGGCTTTCCTCGGTGTCGCTGAGCAGGACACTCTCGGTCATCTCCAGGCAGAGCCGGTCGGCCGGCAGGCCGGTCTCGGCCAGCACCTCGGCGACCGTGGCGGCGAGGTCGCCGCCGTCGAACTGGCGCACCGAGACGTTGACCGCCATCTTCAGCGGCCGGTCCGGGCCGGCGCCCCAGGCGACCGCCTGCCGGCAGGCCTCGGTGAGCACCCAGCGGCCGAGCGGCACGATCAGGCCGGTCGACTCGGCGACGCCGATGAACTCGAGCGGCGGCACCAGGCCGCGGGTCGGGTGCTGCCAGCGGACCAGCGCCTCGAAGCCGATGATCTCGCCGGTGCGCAGGTCGACGGTGGGCTGGTAGTGCAGGACGAGTTCGTTCCGCTCCAGTGCGCGCCGCAGATCGGCGGCGAGCTCCAGGCGCTGTACGAGCGCGTCGTGCATGCTCGGGTGGTAGGTGGTGTACAGCCCGCCGCCCGCGTCCTTCGCCCGGTACATGGCCAGGTCCGCGTTGCGCTGGAGCTGCTCGATGTCCCCGGCGTCGGCCGCCGACGCGATCCCGATGCCGGCGCCGACGTGCAGGCTGCGCCCGTCCACCAGGATTGGCTCGTCCAGCTCGGCGAGCAGGCGGGCGGCGATCGCCTCGGCCTCGTCCGGGGCGGTCTCCGACTCCACGATCACGGCGAACTCGTCCCCGCCGAGCCGGGCCACGGTGTGCGGCTCCGGCACCGAACGGCTCAGCCGCTCGGCGACCCGGACCAGCAACTGGTCGCCGATGGGATGCCCGAGGCTGTCGTTGATCTCCTTGAAGCCGTCCAGGTCGAGGAAGAGGATCGACACGTGCTCGGGCTCGTCGGCGCCGGCCACCGCGGCCGCCAGCCGCTCCCGGAACAGCGCGCGGCTGACCAGCCCGGTGAGCCCGTCGTGGTACGCCTCGTACCGCAGTTGCTCCTGCAACTCCTGAGCCTCGCCGACGTCGCGGGTGTTGAAGACCAGGCCGCCGACGTACGGGTCGTCGAGCAGATTGGTGATGGTCATCTCGGCCATCCGGGGGCGGCCGTCCGCGTGCCGCAGCATGATCTCGAACGTCGTGGTGGCCCGCGGCGTACCCCGTACCTCCTCGATCGCGGCCTCGATCCGTGCGCCCACCTTGCGGCCGGCCACCTCGATGAACCGCCGGCCGATCAACGACGACGCGGGGAACCCGAAGATCCGCTCGACCGACTCGCTCTGATAGCGGACCGTGGAGTCCACGTCGAGGATCGCCATCGAGTCGGAACTCTGCTCGACCAGGGCCCGGAAGCGCTGCTCGCGGACGTGCAGCTCGGTGACGCGGTCGGCCACCCGCGACTCCAGCTGCCGGGTGAGACCCCGGTTCTCCGCCAGCAGCAGCACCTGGCGCAGGACGATGAGCAGCATCGCGGCAAACTTGGCGTAGGTACCGACCGAACTCGCCGGGGTGGCGCCGGGGGCCGCCGGGTCGCCGGAGATGACCGCGGTGGCCGCGGCGAGGGCGACCAGCACGGCGGCGTACGGCAGCAGGACGGCCATCAGCGGTGTCGCGCAGGCTCCCCGCGGCGGCACGGCGGGTGCCGGGCTGCGCAACCCGTCCACGACGGCGAGCAGCAGCAACCCGAAGCCGGCGAACGAGACCGCGCCGGGGATCGCGGTCCACTCACCCGCACCGGTCGTCACCAGCCGCACCGCGACGCTGTCGGCGACCGCCAGCAGCATCGTTCCGGAACTGGCCAGCGCCAACAGGCGCCGCGCCGGGAACTCCCGTTGCCAGCAGGCCATCGCGGTGAGCGCGACCGTGCCCAGCACGACGTCGGCGATCGGGTAGGCCATCGGCGGCCCACCGGCGCCGGGCGCCGGCCGCAGCACGACGATCCAGCTCACGGTCAGCAGCGACGCCGCGACCAGCAGGGTGTCGAGCACGGTACGCACCCGGGCCGCGGCCGAGTGCCGGCGGACCGGGATGACGAAGAGCCCGATCCCGGTCACCACGACCAGACCGAAGTAGCCGGCCCCGGGCAGCCCGTCGACGGAAGTGCCGTAGCCGGGCGCGCACCCCAGCAGGCCCAGCCCGAGGGCCGTCCAGCCCAGCCGGAGCCGGCCCCGCCGGCGGCCGGCCTGCACCAGGGCGGCCGCGCCCGCGCACCCGGCGGTCAGGGCGGTGGCGAAAGAGGCCAGCCGCGGGCCGGCGACGGAGGCCAGGACGACGGCGAGCAGGAACACCACCACGACCGCCGTCGCGGTGGTGTGACGCCGGACCGTCATCAGCTTCCTCTCCCGCGGCACGCGGGCACCCGGCGCACCCGTCGATCAGCAGAATCGGGTGGCCGGGCGAGCACCTGAGGAATTGGCGCGCATTCCCGGAAAAGCGAAGCGGCCCTCCCGGGGGGAAGGGCCGCTTCGGATGGTCACTTCTTCTTCTTGTTCTTCTTGTCTTTCTTTTTGTCCTTCTTCGACTTCTTTGCCATGAGTGGACCTCCCTTCGCAAATACTGTCGGCGGTTAACGCTACGGAAACCGCGACCGTACGGAAGGCTTATCCGGATGAACACCGGGCGTTGTTGCTCACCCGAGTGCTCACCCGTCCCACCCGGCACTGCCCGGGTTCGTCAGCCGATCTTCACCTGGAAAATGGGGTCGGCGGCCAGCTTCCGGAAAGCCGTCAGCGCGGTCGCGGTGCTGTTGATGCTGATGTCGCGGTCGCCCTCGTCGTCCTTCTTCGTGTCGAAGTAGACAATTGCCTTGATGCCCGGACGCTTGGCCAGTTCGGCGCGCACACCCGCATAGACCGGCGCCTTCTCGGCCACGTGTCCGACCCGGTGGTACGCACCCCACTCGGCGATCATGATCGGCTTGCTGGCGTGCTTGGTGGTGGACCACTCGTAGAAGCCCAGGCCGCCGTTGGTGGGCGCGCGGTCGATCAGGTCGGCGAAGTCGCCGAAGTGGTAGTAGCCCTTCTCAACGGAGACGTACGAGTCGAGGCCCACCCAGTCCACGACGTCGTCGCCCGGGTAGAGGTCCTTCCACCAGCTCTGCGCCATCCACTTCTCGTTGCCCATGTAGGCCAGCACGTTCACCACGTTGGTCACGCCCTTGGCGCGCAGGCGCAGGATCGTGTGGCGGTACATCGCGGCGAAGTCCTTCGCCTCCCAGCCGGAGCCGGCCTTCGCGATCACGTCGTTCTCCGGCTCGTGGTTCAGCACGAGGAAGAACTTCTGGCCGTACGCCTTGGCGCGCTCCGCGAACGTGTCGATGCGCTTGTCCTGCTCGCCCTTGGCGACCTTGGCCCAGGTCGACCCGTACGCGATCTTCCAGTTGGACAGCAGCACGCGCGGGCTCGCGGCCTCGCGGGTCATCGCGATCTCGGCCTTGGTCGGGAAGGGCTCGTCGCCCTTGTGGTAGGTGTGGAAGATCGTCGAGGTGCGGCCGCTGACCTTCTCCCAGTCGCGCAGCGCCTGGTCGCGGGGGGCGGTGGTGAAGCCGCCGGCGGCGGCACCCCACAGCACGCCGCAGGAGGGCACGAGCAGCGCACCGGTCGCACAGTCACCGCTGGTGACGGCCTTCGGCGCCGCGGGCACCGGCGGCGACACGTCGCCCTCGGTGGTGACCTCCAGCTCCGGGGCGCCGGTCTTGGCCTCGGCCGACCGGAACCGAACCGGGGCGCCGGCCGCGGTGAGCGCGAAAGAGTAGGTGCCCGGGCCGGTGACGACCTTGCCCAGGTCGACGACGAGCGCCGAGTTCGGCTTCGCGGCGACGGTGGCCACGGTGGTGCCGAGCGCGGGCGCGGTGGCGCCGGTCAGCTTGGCCTCGGTCCAGGTGTTGGCCACCCGGCGGACGGTGACCTTGCCGGTCACGTCGCCGGCGGTGGTCAGGGTGAGCCGGGCGCCGGCCACGTCGGTGCCGGCCGGGACGGCGAACTTCAGGAAGGAGGTCTTGATCTCGGCGCCGAGCACGCCGGCGACGAGCTTGTCCTCGCTGCCGAACGCCACGGACTTGCGGGTGCTCGAGGCGTACGTGTCGTCGGTTGCCGGCAGGGTCAGCTGTCCGCCCGCGGCGGCGGCAACGGCCGGGCCGGCGGCGACGGCGCCCGCCCCGGCGAGCACGGCGGTCAGGACGGAGCTGTACTTCTGCAGCTTCGAGCGGCGCAATTCAGATCTCCCCCGGTTGACCGGCCGCGTATCGGCCGGGCATGGAAAGAGATTCCGGGGCGGCGGGTGCACGCACAGTGCCCGGAAAGGTGCCGCTCGGTTGCGCTCGCCGACTTGAGGATTTCGGTCCTACCGGTTGCGAGGGAGCGCCCGCCGAGGTAGCCAGGCAGCATGATGCCGATCATCGACGGACACAACGACCTGCCGATGCAGCTGCGGGCGCGCTGCGGATACCGGGTCGACCGGCTCGACGAGCCCCGGCCCGAGCTGCACACCGACCTGCCGCGGCTGCGGGCAGGCCGGGTCGGCGGGCAGTTCTGGTCCGTGTTCGTGCCGGGTGACCTCGGCGAACCGCAGGCGGTCGTGGCGACGATGGAGCAGATCGACGCGGTGTACCGGATGGCCGCCGCCTATCCCGCGGAGCTGGCCATCGCGTACAGCGCGGACGACGTGGAACGGGCCCTGCGGGACGGGCGGATCGCGTCGCTGATCGGCATCGAGGGCGGACACAGCCTGGCGACGTCGCTGGGTGTGCTGCGTTCGTTCGCCCGACTCGGCGTACGGTATGTGACCCTCACGCACAACGAGAACACGTCGTGGGCGGACTGCGCGGTGCGCGAGCCACGGGCGGGCGGGCTGGACGACGACG
>Ga0070668_100004082_pt1 | contig 10812 bp, 7 predicted proteins | sample KBSS43metaG_FD_64661 | JGI IMG/M metagenome (GOLD analysis project Ga0070668, IMG submission 64661) | Switchgrass rhizosphere microbial communities from Kellogg Biological Station, Michigan, USA - KBS S4-3 metaG | ecosystem: Host-associated > Plants > Roots > Rhizosphere > Soil ... | reverse complement strand
ACACCCGGCCCCCTGACCCGCCCGCCCCACACCACCCCAGACCCGCCGGGCTGAGTGGCACATCGCCGCCCAGCGCACCCCAAACCGGTGTTATGAAACGCCGACCAGCGCACCGGGCGGTCCCACACCCGGACTTGATCCGGCGGGTGTGGACTTTCGGGGTCGGCCGGGTACGGATCGCGCTCGCCGCCCGGCTCGGCCACCACCACGTGCGCGGCAAATGCAGAAACGGCAGCGGCGTGGTGGGTGGTGGGTGCACACCCAAGTGGCCGAAGCGGGGATCGGCCGCCGGCGGGAAACCGCGGTCTCGTCTCGCAGCGCGCCCTCGCGGCCAAACCGTGAACTCGCGATCGTTGACGCTGCACGCTCTTCGGGTCTACCGTCCCGAAGCAGGAAGGTGACAACGCTGTCACACCTAGGGATCGAGGTGAGGCGATGTCCGAGCGAGACGCGGCCCCCGTTGCCGCTGCCGACCCGCCGCCGAGCGGATCCGCCGCCGGCGACGACCCTGCCGCGCCGCCAGCACGGCGGCGCCGGCTCGGCGGGACGCAGCGCAGCTGGTCGGTGATCGTGCTGGCCGCCCTCGTCCTGCTGTTCTCGGTCATCCGGCCGGAGCAGTTCGTCTCCTGGTTCAACGCCAAGAGCATCGCCGTGGACGCCTCCAGCTATCTGCTCATCGCGGTCGGGATGACCTTCGTCATCACGATCGGCGGCATCGACCTGTCGGTGGGGTCGGTGCTGGTCTTCTCCGGCGTGGTCGCCCTCAAGGTGATGCTCGCCCTGGGCGACGGGCCGGCGGCCATCCTGGCCGGCCTCGGCGCCGCACTGGCCTCCGGCCTCGCCTGGGGCCTGATCAACGGCCTGGTGACGACCCGCGGCGGCATCTCGCCGCTGATCGCCACGCTCGGTACGTTCGCCGCCGCGACCGGGCTCGCCTACATCCTCGCCGGCGGGCAGGACATGCACGGCGTCCCGGCCGGTCTCGCCGACGTGCTGGGCTACGGCGACTTCCTCGGCATCCCCTACACGGTGCTGCTCGCACTGGCCGTGGCCGGGCTCGGCGCGTTCATGCTGTCCCAGACCCGGTTCGGCCGGTACACCATGGCGATCGGCTCCCACGAGGAGGCCGCCCGCCGCGCCGCGATCAACGTCGACCGGCACATCGTCAAGATTTACGTGCTTTCCGGGGTGCTCGCCGGGCTTTCCGGCTTCGTGAGCCTCGCCCGTTTCCAGACGACCACGCTCAACGGACACCAGACCGACATGCTCCAGGCGATCCTGGCCGTCGTGATCGGGGGCACCAGTCTCAGCGGCGGGGTCGGGACCGTGCTCGGCACGATCGTGGGTGTCGCGATCCCGTCGGTCCTCACCGACGGCTTCGTGATCCTCGGGCTGGAGCCGTTCTGGCAACAGGTCGCCCTCGGCGCCGCGCTCGTCGCCGTCGTCATGGTCGACCAGCGCAGCCGCCGGCGCAAGGCCTCCGGCACGTGACCCAGGCCGGCCGGACAACGCGCCGCAACGACATCCGGTACGAGACCCGAACCCGCCACGCAGCACCCTGCAACGGCAGGCGAACCCGCCACACAGCCCGCCGCAACCGCATCCGGCACGAGACCCAAACCCGCCACGCGGCACGCCGCAGCGGCATCCGGCACGTGACACAAGCCGGCCAACCAGCGCACCACAACCGCATCCAGCGCATAACCCGAACCCGCCACGCGGCACGCGGCACGGCGTCCAGCACATGACCCGAACCCGCCACACAGCACGCCCCGACCGCATCCAGTACGAGACCAGAACCGGCCACGCAGTGCCCCGTACCCGAAACCCCACCCACCCCGGCCGGCGCGCCGCGCGCGGACCGCCACCCGAAGAAAGGCCACCGATGACCAGGAAGCCGATAGCCGCGCTGGCCGTCCTCGCCAGCCTCACCACGTTGCTCGCGGCCTGCGGCGGCGGCGACGCGTCCGGCTCGACCCCCGCCGCGGCCACCGCGAAGAAGGTCAAGGTCACCTTCGTCGAGGGGGTGGCCGGCGACCCGTTCTACGAGACGATGGCCTGCGGCGCGAAGGCTCAGGCCGCCAGGAGCAATGTCGACCTGACCGTGCAGGGCGCCAAGAACTGGGACGTCAGCCTGCAGATCCCGCTGCTCAACTCGGTGATCGCGACCCGACCGGACGCCCTCTTCATCGCCCCCAACGACTCGGCCGCTTTGGTCCAGCCGCTCAAGCAGGCGACCGCGGCCGGCATCAAGGTGATCCTCGTCGACACCACCTTGTCCGACACGAGTTTTGTCTCCTCGGCGATCGCCAGCGACAACCGTCAGGGCGGCGTGGTGGCCGCCGACGCGCTGGCCAAGCTGGTCGGCGAGAAGGGCAGCGTGCTGCTGGTCGGCGGGCAGCCCGGCGTGAGCACGGCCGAGGCCCGGCAGCAGGGCTTCGAGGAGGGCCTCAAGAAGTACCCGGGCATCAAGTATGTCGGGAACGTCTTCACCACGAACGGCGTCGCCAAGATCTCCCAGTTGGTCTCCGCGCAACTGGCCGCCCACCCGGACCTGGCCGGCATCTTCGCGCTGAGCACCGACCAGAGTCAGGGCGCCAACAACGCCGTGCAGGCGGCCGGTAAGGCCGGCAAGGTCAAGCTGGTCGGCTTCGACGCCGGGCCGGCGCAGGTCGAGCAGCTGCGCAACGGCGTGGTGCAGGCGCTGGTCGCGCAGCAGCCGGCCCAGATCGGCGCGGACGGCGTCGAGCAGTCGGCCGCGGCGGCGCGCGGCGAGGCGGTCACCAAGCAGATCGGCACCGACTCCACCACCATCACGAAGGACAACGTGGACGATCCCGAGGTGGCCAAGTATCTCTACACCACCACCTGTTCCTGAGCGGGAGCGTCCGGCGGCGAGTCCTGGGACACTGGCGAGATGACCGATCTCGCCGACCCGGACTTCAAGGCCGACGCCCACCCGATCTACGCCGACTGGCGCCGCACCGGGCCGGTGCGGCGCCAGCGGTTACCCAGCGGAATGGAGGCGTGGCTGGTCACCCGCTACGAGGATGCCCGGCGGGCGCTCGCCGACCCGCGACTGTCCAAGGCGGTCCGGCCGGTCTCGGCCGACAACGCCCTGCCGGACGACATCGGCGCGGCCGTGTCCCGGCACATGCTGGCCGCCGACCCGCCCGATCACACCCGGCTGCGCCGCCTGGTCTCGGCGGCCTTCACCGCCCGGCGGATCGAGGGGTTGCGCCCGCGCATCGAGCAGATCAGTGACGACCTGCTGGCCGCGGCCGACGGGCGGGAGCGGTTCGATCTGATCGACGCGTTCGCCTTCCCGCTGCCGATCCAGGTGATCTGCGAGTTGCTCGGGGTGCCCGAGGGCGACCGCGACGAGTTCCGCGCCTGGTCCAACACCATCGTCGGCGGTACGGCGTATCGCGAGGAGATCCCGGCGGCGATGGCCGCGATGGTGGGGTATATCCGCGGGTTGATCGCCGAGCGCCGGGCGCACGGCGGCGACGACCTGCTCAGCGGCCTGATCCGGGTGCGCGACGACGAGGACCGGCTGTCCGAGGCGGAACTGTCCTCGATGGTGTTCCTGCTGCTCATCGCCGGGCACGAGACCACGGTCAACCTCATCGGCAACGGCACCGCCCTGCTGCTGCGCCGGCCCGAGCGGTGGGCGCGGCTGCGCGCCGATCCGAGCCTGCTGGACAGCGCGATCGAGGAGTTCCTCCGCTACGAGGGCCCGGTGGAGAACGCGACCTTCCGGGTCGCCACCGAGGGCCTGGAGATCGGCGGCGAGCACATCGCGGCCGGCGAGCCGGTGCTGGTCGTCCTGCAGTCGGCCAACCGGGACGACGACCGCTTCCCGGACGCCGGCGAACTGCGCCTGGACCGGCAGCAGAACCCGCACCTGGCGTTCGGGCACGGCATCCACTACTGCCTGGGCGCGCCGCTGGCCCGGCTGGAGGCGCAGATCGCCTTCACCAAGCTGCTCGCCCGCTTCCCGCGGCTGCGGCTCGCGGTCCCGGCCGGCGACCTGCGCTGGCGCCCCGGGCTGCTGCTGCGCGGTCTGCGGGACCTGCCCGTCGTGCCGGGATGACGAGACACCCGTACGTGCCGCGGGTTTGACGCCGCGGTGCGGTTGGGGTGGGATGGGGAAAAGGGTACGAGGAGTGAGCGTGATGCCGGGGAGCGGTAAAACCGTCCCTGGGAACGTTCCGGCGGAGCTGACCAGCTTCGTCGGCCGGCGGCGCGAACTGGACGAGGTCAAGCGCCTGCTGGCGGACGGTCGGCTGGTGACCTTGACCGGGGTCGGTGGGACGGGGAAGACCCGGCTTTCGCTGCGGGTGGCGGCGTCGGTCCGCCGCGCGTTCCCGGACGGCGTGTGGTTCGTCGACCTGACGGAGCTGCGTAACCCTCGCCTGCTCACCCACGAGATTCAGGATCCCGGCGTGCTGGCCTACCTGGTGGGCGCCACGCTGGGGTTGCAGGACCGCGGCACGGTGCCGCCGGTGCGGCAGTTGACCGATCATCTCGCCGGCCGGCAGACGCTCCTGCTGCTGGACAACTGCGAGCATCTCGTGCCGGCCTGCGCGGTGGTCGCCGATGAGCTGCTGCGGTCCTGCCCGAGCCTGCGGATCCTGGCGACCAGCCGGGAACCGTTGTCCATCCCGGGCGAGGTGATCTTTTCGGTGCCGCCGCTGCCGGTCCCCGCGCCGGGCGACCGGGGCGGCACCGACTCGGTGGCGCTGTTCGTCGAGCGGGCCCAGGCGGTGGCGCCCGACTTCCGGCTCACCGAAGGCAACCGGGAGGCGATCGGCGAGATCTGCCGGCGCCTGGAGGGGCTGCCGCTGGCCATCGAGCTGGCCGCGGCGCGAGTCCGGGTGCTCGCGCCGCAGCAGGTCCTCGACCGGCTCGCCGACCGGTTCGCCGTGCTGGGCCGGGGCAGCCGGGGCGCACCGGAACGCCAGCAGACCCTGCGGGCGTGCGTGGACTGGTCGTACGAGCTCTGCGCGAAACCGGAACGGATGCTGTGGGCCCGGCTGTCCGTGTTCGCCGGCGGGTTCGAGCTGGACGCGGCCGAGGGCGTCTGCGCCGACGAGACGCTCGCCGCCGACGACCTGCTCAATCTGGTGGCCGCGCTGGTGGAGAAGTCCGTCCTGGTCCGCGAGGACGTGCGGGACGTCCTCGGCGAGCGGGCCCGGTACCGGATGCCGGAGACGATCCGCGACTTCGGCCGGGACAAGCTGGCCGAGGCCGGTGAGCGGGACGTGCTGCGGGCCCGGCACCGGGACTGGTTCCAGCAGCTGGTGGACGCCGCCGAGGCGGACTGGATCAGCGAACGGCAGGAGTACTGGATGTCCCGGCTGACCCGGGAGCATCCCAACCTGCGCGCGGCGCTGGAGTTCTGCGTCGCCGAGCCGGGCCCGGCCGAGTCGGCGCTGCGGCTCACCGTGAGCGTCCCGCGGCTCTACTGGTGGAGCGGCGGCCTGCTGACCGAGGGCCGCCGCTGGCTGGATCTCGGCCTGGCCCAGTCGGCCGCGCCGACCCTGCTGCGGGCGCGGGCGCTGCTGCTCGACGGCCAGATGGCGGCCTTGCAGGAAGCCGCGGAGGGCGAGCCGCTGCTGGCCGAGGGCGAACGCCTGGCCGGCGAGCTGGGCGGCACCGTGGAGATCGCGCTGGCCGCCTACGTCCGCGGGCACCTGGCGCTGCACCGCGGCGAGCTGTCCGCCGCGATCGAGTCCCTGGAGCGGTCCCGGGAGATCCTGTCCGCCGTGCCGGAGTCGCGGCCGGGGCTGGCGCTCGAGCTGCGGATGGGCCAGGCGATCCTGCTCGGGCTCGCCACCGGACTGGCCGGCGATCTGGACCGGGCCGAGGGATACCTGCGGCGGCTGCTGGCGTTCGCCGAGGATCGGGGGGAGACCCGGTTCCGCGCGTACGGGCTGTGGGGCCTGGCCCTGTCGGCCTGGAGCCGGGGCGAGATCGACGAAACCGTCGACCTGCTGAACCGGAGCCTGCGGTTGCGGCAGGGCCCGGGAGCGCCGGATCCGTACGGTGCGGCGCGGTGTGTCGAGGCGGCGGCCTGGATCGCCGGGAGCCGCGGGCAGCACCAGCGCGCCGCTCGCCTGCTCGGCGCCGCCCACGCGATGTGGATCGAGGCGGCCGCGCCGATCACCAGCCAGCGCCACTTGCTCGGCCATCACCGCGCGTGCGAGCGGCAGGCGCGGGCCGCGCTCGGCGACCCCGCCTTCGCCGAGGCTTTCGCGGCCAGTGCGTGCCTGTCGTACGACGATGCCGTGGCCTATGCCCTGGGCGAGCAGCACCGCCCGGCGAAACCGGCCGCCGTGGGCAGCGCGGCGCCGCTGACCCGCCGGGAACGCGAGGTCGCCGCGCTGCTGGCCGACGGCCTGTCCAACCGGGAGATCGCCGAGACGCTGGTGATCTCGCAGCGCACCGCCGAGTCGCACGTCGAACACATCCTGAGCAAGCTCGGCGTCGCCAACCGGGCCCAGGCGGCCGCGCGGATCGCGGCCGACGCTAACCCTTGAGGCCGGTGCCGGCGATGCCCTGCACGATGTGCCGCTGGAACAGCAGGAACACGGCGACCAGCGGGATCGCGCCCAGCACGGCCGACGCCATCGTGTCGGCGTAGCGGATGCCGAAGGTGCCCTGCACGGTCGCCAGGCCGACCGGGACGGTCATCAGGTCGGGGGTGGTCAGCACCAGCAGCGGCCACAGCAGATTGTTCCAGGTGCTGACAAAGGTGAAGATGAAGACGGCGGCCACCGCCGGGCGGGTGAGCGGCATGATGATCGTACGGTAGGTGCGGAACGCCCCGGCGCCGTCGACCCGGGCCGCCTCGTCCAGGTCGCGGGGCAACCCGTCGAAGAACTGCTTGAAGATGAACACCGCGATCGCGGTGGGGATCTGCGGCAGGGCCACCGCCCAGTACGTGTTGAGCAGGTGCACCGAGTCGAACTCGCGGAACTGCGGCACGATCAGCACCTGGCCGGGGATCATGATGCCGGCCAGCACGAACCAGAACACCACGTTGCGATGCCGGAACCGCATCCGGGACAGCGCGTAGGCGGCCAGGCTCCCGGTGAGCACCGTGCCGATCGCGGTCACCGCGGACGAGATGAAGGTGGCGCCGTACCAGTTGAGGATGTCGGTGTCGCGCAGGATCCGGCCGAACGCGTCCAGCGTCGGGTCGTCGATCAGCCAGGTGGTGCGGGTGGTCTCGGCGTTCGGCTTCAGAGCCGTGTCCACCGCCCACAGCAGCGGGATGAGCCAGAGCAGGGCGAAGGCGATCAGCACGCCGGCGCAGATGCGGTTGAACAGCCGCAGCCGGCGGTCGAAGTGTTCCAGCGAAACGGTGGTGGCGGCGCGCGGCGCCGCCTCGAGGGTCTGGGTGGCCACGGTCAGACCTCCTTCTCCTGCCGGCGGACGATGCTGAACCACACGAACGACACGGCCAGCACGACCAGGAAGAACAGCATCGACACCGCGGAGGCGTAGCCGACCCGGTAGTTGGTGAAGCTTTCGTCGTAGACGTACTCCAGGATCGATCGGGTGGCGAAGTTCGGCCCGCCGGAGGTCATGATGTACATCTGGTCGAAGACCTTGAGCGACGCGATCACCTGCAGCACGGCCACCAGGGTCGTGGTGCGCCCGAGCATCGGGATCGTGATGGTGCGGATCTGCTGCCACGGGCCGGCCCCGTCGATCGCGGCCGCCTCGTAGAGGTCGCGGGGGATCTCCTGGAGCCCGGCGAGGTAGAGCACGAAGTTGAAGCCGAGCGTCCACCAGACCGTGGTGATCGCCAGCGACACCATCGCCCAGTTCGGGTCGCCCAGCCAGTTCGGCGCGGTGATCCCGATCTTGTCGAGGCTGACGTGCAGGATGCCGAGCAGCGGGGTGTACATCCACATCCAGATCAGCGCGACCACGGCCGACGGCAGGATGAACGGCGCGAAGAAGGCCAGCCGGAAGAACCAGCGGCCGCGCCGGACCCGGTCGGCCAGCAGCGCGAAGACGAAGGCCAGGATGATCAGCGGCGGCGTGGTGAGGATGGTGAACCACATGGTGTGCCACAGCGACGACCAGAAGTCGCTGCTCCGCAACGCCTCGGCGTAGTTGCGGAAGCCAGCGAAGCCGGCCAGGCCCGGCTTGACCAGGCTGGTGTCGAAGAAGCTCATCACCAGCCCGTAGAGCGCCGGGCCGATGATGAACAGCAGGTAGAGGACGATGAACGGCGCGAGGAAGCCGATCGCCGGGCGGGTCTGCTGGGCGGCGGGCCGGGCTGCACCGGTACGCCGGGGTTCGGTTGCCGCGCGGGCGGCGGCAGCGGTCTGGGTGGACACCGGCGGCCTCCTGACCTAGATGGGCGACGCGGTGGTGGCGAGGTTGCCCAGTTGGGTGTGCAGCTGGTCGATCGCCGCCGCCGGGCTCAGCTGTCCGGCGAGGACGGCGCCGACCACCGAGCCGCTGATGATCTCGAAGTTGGAGCCGGATCCGGAGTACCAGCCGTCCGGGTCGTACACGGCGGCGTCGGCCGCGGACGCGTAGTTGGACTGCGGGGTCATGGCCCGGTATTCGGCGCTCTGCTGGAAGGGCAGCCAGGCCGGCACGTGGCCGCCCTCGGTCCAGGTCTTGCTCTGGTCGAGCAGCGAGCGGACGAACCCGAGCGACCGGTCGAGCCGGGCCGGGTCCTCGCTCGCCTGCCTGGGCAGCACCAACGTGTGCGAGTCGGCCTGGCAGGCGTACCGGGCGCCGCCGAAGACGTTGGGGAACGGCGCCATCGAGAACGGCAGCTTCGCGGTCTGGAAGGTGGAGATCTCCCACTCGCCCTGGAAGAAGAAGCCGGCCTGGCCGTTCGCGAAGATGGCGATCGAGCCCTGGTAGTCGGCGTTGGCCGGGAAGGCGCCGCCGCGGGTGAGGCTCTGCAGGAAGGTCAGCACCTGGCCGGCCTTGGCGTCGTCGATCACCACCTGGCGGCCCTCGTCGGCGAGCATCTCGCCGCCGAGCTGGGCGTAGAGCGACTGGAAGATCCGCCACGGGGTGGCGGTCTCGCTGGTGAACGCGACCACCCCGCCGAACGCGCCGGTGGCCTGCTTGGCCTGTTGCATGGCCGCCGTGAACGCCTCCGGGCTGGTCAGCGGCTTGAGGTTGCCGTCAGCGTCGAGCAGGCCGGCCTTCTTGCAGACCTCGGTGTTGTAGAACATCACGAACGGGTGGGTGTCCATCGGCAGGGCGTAGATCTTGCCGTTCACCAGGCCGGTCTCCCAGGCCCGGCGGTTGAACTTGTCGGACGTGAGCCCGTGCCGGGCCAGATCGTCGGGCCGCAGCTCCTGCAGCAGGCCGGCGTTGACCAGGTTCTTCATCCGGGTCAGGTGGGAGACCGCCACGTCCGGCGGCTTCTCGCCGAGGGTGGCCAGGGACACCTTGGTGTAGTAGGGGTTGCCCCAGGCCAGGGTGACCGCGCTGAACGCGACCTCCGGGTGGGCGCGCTGATATGCGTCGAGCATCTGCTGCATCCGGACGCCGTCGCCGCCGCCGAACAGGTTCCAGAAGTCCAGCGAGCCGGCCACCTCGCGGGACGCGGTCAGCCCGCTGACCAACGGCGAGGAACAGGCCGCCAACCCGGCGAGGCCGGCGGCGGCCACACTCCCCCGCAACAGATTCCGGCGACTGATCGAGGCCATGTCTCGCCCTCCTTCGGACCCGAAGAGAACGTTCACATCGATCCTCTGCCGTCACCGAAAGTGAGTCAACACATCCATCACAGTGATCGCAGATTTGTCGAAAAGGTTCAGGTCGCCGCGTTTCGCCAGGCGGGCCGGACGGCGTTGGTGAGCCATCGCAGCAGCCATTCCACCGGCCCGTACGCGAACCGGCCGAGCCACCACCGGCTCACCGCCACCTGCCCGGCGAAGATCAGCACCGCGATCGCCGCCGTCTCCAGTGGCGACACCCCCCCGACCAGGCCGAGCCCGACCCCGGTGAAGACCAGCAGCGTCGCCACCGACTGGCCGAGATAGTTGGTCAGCGCCATCCGGCCGGCCGGCGCCAGGGCCGGGCCGATCCACCGGGTACGGTCACCGTGCACCAACCGGAGCAGGGTCGCGCCGTACGCGGCGGCCAGCAGCGGCGCGGTCAGGGCACTGACCAGGACGCCGAGGGTGTCGGCGTTGCCACCGGCCGAGGCATAGAACATGCCGCCGGCGATCCCCACCGGAAAGCCGACCAGCTGGATCGTACGCAGCATCGGTTCGCGCCCGGTGCGGCCGGCCAGCAGTGCGCGCCGGCCGGCGACCAGGCCGAGCAGGAACATCGCCAGCGACGTCGGGCCCTGCAGAGTGAGCTGGGACAGCCCGTACAGCGGCAGGGCCGCGAGGTGCTCGCCGATCACCGAGCCGAAGCCGCCGGCCAGGTTCGCGGTGGTCGCCCGGCCGGCCTCGACCGCCGCGGCCGGGTCCAGGAAGCTCGACGCGTCGACGAACAGGACGGTCGATCCCAGGGTCAGCAGCAGGTAGCCGTAGAGCGCGCCGGCGGTGATCAGCGCGGTCCGGTCGCGCACCCCGCGCATCGCCAGCAGGATCAGGCCGATGAGGGCGTACACGGTGAGGATGTCGCCGGTGATCAGGAAGACCATGTTGATCGCGCCGAGGCCGAAGAGCCCGGCGAGCCGGCGCGCCATGCGCGGCCGGAACCCGGCGCCGGCCCGCTCCGCGGCTCGCATCTGCAGCGTGAAGCTGTATCCGAACAGGAAGGAGAACAGCAGGTAGAACTTCATGTCGAGGAACGTCGAGCTCA
>Ga0070668_100004080_pt1 | contig 10815 bp, 11 predicted proteins | sample KBSS43metaG_FD_64661 | JGI IMG/M metagenome (GOLD analysis project Ga0070668, IMG submission 64661) | Switchgrass rhizosphere microbial communities from Kellogg Biological Station, Michigan, USA - KBS S4-3 metaG | ecosystem: Host-associated > Plants > Roots > Rhizosphere > Soil ... | reverse complement strand
CTCGAACATGCCGCCGACCTTGCCCGCGTTGGCGCGGAACTCGTCGACGACCTGGTTGTTGAAGGCGTTCATGTCGGCTGGCGCTGTCATGGATTCCCCTGTTCTGGCCGGTACGCTCGATCGGTGCCCCCGAGGTACGCTCGGGGCGGGAAGCGTTTGCTTTGCAAACAAAGCTACCGACGGGACGAGGGCGATGTCAACGAAGGCCGGGCTGAGCGTCGAGGACGGCGTGCGGCAGCTCCTGCTGCTCATGCCGCGCCTGGTCGGCCGGGCGAAGCGGACGCCGGTCCCCGCGGAACTGGACGGCTGCGCGCTGGCGCCCCGGCACCTGTCGCTGCTTTCGTACCTGCTGTTCGACGGCCCGATGACGGTCACCGAACTGGCCACCCGCCTGCAGGTAGCGCCGACGACGGCGAGCCTGATGATCGGCGACCTCAGCCGCCAGGGCGTCCTGAACCGCGACGAAGACCCGGCCGACCGCCGCCGCACGATCGTCAGCATCGCGCCCGACATGCGCCCGGCGGTCGACGCCTGGCTGGCACGCGGCGCGAAGGCGTGGAGCGACGCGCTGGCGCCGTTGACCCCGGCCGAGCGGCAGCTGGTGATCTCGACGCTCGAAGCCTACGAACGCGGCACCTGCGACGGCCCGGCCTGCTAGCGGCTCAGGCTTCGCCGCGCTTCTCGCGGGCCAGCTTGCGCTGGGCCTCCGCGCGCTCACGGCACTGACGGAGGAACTCCTCGTCGTCCTGCTCGCTCGTCGCCGCGAAGCGGCCCGGCCGGTCGTACTCCGGGAACGCCGGCGCGTTGCGCTCGTACGGCCCGCGGGCCCGCGTCACCTGCTGCGGGCGGCCGGCGACCAGCCAGACGATCGAGCCCACCAGCGGCACCACCAGCACGACCAGCAGCCACAGTCCCTTCGGGAGGTTGCGGCAGGACGACTCGTCGGTCGTGATCACGTCGACCAGGCAGAAGATCCACAGCCCGAGCGTGACGATGCCGAGCAGACCATCGAAGTACAGCAATTCGCGCGCCTTCCCCAGAGAACGAACGCGGTAATTCTTAGCAGAACCCCCTGACAGTTCCGCCGCGGGTCACCCGCAGCACCGCGGGCATCCGGAGATTCGGCGACGACACCCACGTCGTTTCCGCTTCTGTCAGGCGAAAACCGCGCAACGCCTGGAGAACGCCGGTCGCGAGGGCGTTCGCGTGGTGCGACCCCGGGCATGCGCGGGGCCCCGCGCCGAACGGCGTCCCCGCCAGCGACACCATGACGTCTTCGCCGTCGATCCGGCGGCGCGTGCCCAGCACCGGCTGCTCCGCGGGTTTTCCGGTCAGCGACGCGGAAAGCTCGTTGCCGATGAGTCCCGCCGTGGCGTCGCAGGCCTGGACCAGCAGGCCGATCCGGGCGGCCGCGGCCTCGTCGGCCGTCCCGCCGCAGGCCGCGATCAGCCGTCCCAGCGCGGCTTCGGCGTCCGCGCCGGGCGAAACGTGCGGGTGGTACGCGGCCGCGACCGGAGTCACATCCGCCGAGACGTCGGGCAGTCCCAGCGCCTCCGCGAGCACGCCGACCGGCACCGGTCGGGCGATCTCGGCCATGACGTCGAAGACGCCGAGCGAAGCCACGATCCGCTGGGTCCGCGTGAAAGCGTTGTCCCGCAAGAGATCCACATCCAGCTTCGCAAGGAGGGAAACCGCCAGCGCGCGCCGCCGGACATGGTCGGAGCCGTTGCTGAAGCGGGCGACGGACGCGCGCAACCAGGCGACACTACCCAAAGGAACATCAGCGGGAACGGGCGGAACCGGGGCGGTCAGCGAAGTCATGCGGCGAAGGTAGCCGCGGGAAACGTCGGCGGCGGCCGAAGTGATCAGAGCAGCCGCGGCACCGGGAACCACGTCGCCTGCGGGCCGCCGCACCGGGTGGTCCGCGGGACGTCGTGCTGGAACCACCACGCCTCGGTGACGCGGCCGTCCGGCAGCCGGTAGGTCGGCGGGCCGGCGACCCGGGCGAGCCCCGCGGCCTGCAGAGACCGTGCGCTGGCGACGTTGCCCACCTCGGCGCCGGCCCGGACGCGCGGCAGGCCGAGGTGGTCGTGCGCCAGCGTCAGCCCCGCCGCGAAGAGCACCCGCCCGTTGCCGCGGCCGCGGTAGTCCGGCGCGAGGTAGCCACCCGTCTCCGGGCCGCCGTCCTCGCCGGTGTGCACGCTGACCAGGCCGACGCAGCGGTTGGCCTCGACGTCGATCATCACCAGGTCGATGGACTGCGGGTCCGGCGACACCCAGTCCGGGCCGGTGCCGGGCACGACGCGCAGCGCGTCCGCCCGCGCCGCCCTGGCCACGATGGAGTCGCGCTGCCAGCCGAGCCAGCGCTGCGCGGCAGGGTCGCTGCCGCAGGCGACGGCGGCGGCGTACTCCCACGCGGTCGGCGTCCGGAACAGGAAGCGCCCGTGGCGCACCACATGGCCCTGCCGGTCGCAGGTCCGTTTGGTCATCAGGCGGCCCCGCCGGGTGAGCCGGTCGAAGATCCCCTTGGTGGCTGGCAGCATCGCGGCGAAATCGTAGCGGAGCGATCGCCCTATGGGTTGATATTGTGGCCCGATGACGGCCGTACCCGAGGCAACCGAACTGGACGGCTCCGGCCGTGCGACCCAGCCTCGCCAGCTCATCGTGACGGTTTACGGCCTCTATTCACGCACCGAAGGCGGCTGGCTCTCGGTGGCTTCGCTGATCGACCTGCTGGCCGCGGTCGGCGTCGACGAGCCCGCCGTGCGCTCGTCGATCTCCCGGCTGAAGCGGCGCGGGATCCTCGAAGCGGTCCGCCGCGACGCGACGGCGGGGTACGAACTCTCCGGCGACGCGCGGGAAATCCTGCGCGAGGGCGACGAGCGGATCTTCCGCCGCGAGCGCGGGACCCCGGGCGACGGCTGGCTGCTCGCGGTGTTCTCCGTGCCGGAAACCGAGCGGCACAAGCGTCACCTGCTGCGCACCCAGCTCGCCCGGATGGGCTTCGGCACCGCGGCCTCCGGCGTCTGGATCGCCCCGGCGCACCTCCACGCCGCGACCGCCGAGGCGCTGACCCGGCTCGGCCTGGCCGGGTACGCCGACCTGTTCCGCGCCGACCACCTCGCGTTCGGCGACGTCGAGGCGAAGGTCCGCGAGTGGTGGGACCTCGACCGGCTGGACGAGCTGTACACGACGTTCCTCGACGAGCACGGCGCCGCGCTGCGCCGCTGGCAGCGCCGCAAGCCGGTCGCAGACGAAGAGGCCTTCGCGGACTACGTCCGGGTGCTGACCGGCTGGCGGCGGATGCCCTACCTCGACCCGGGCCTGCCCGCGGAGTTCCTGCCCCGCGACTGGTCGGGGATCCGCGCGGCCGAGCTGTTCTTCGAGCTGCACGCCCGGCTGGAGGACCCCGCGCGAGCGTACGTCGCGAAGGCGATCAGCTTCGACTGACGACGGCGAAGCCCTGGACCTCGACCAGGGCTTCTTCGTCCCAGAGCCGGTCGATGCCGATGCCCGCCATCGCCGGGTACTCCGTGCCCGCGAGCCGCCGCCAGACCGCGCCGATCTCGCGCGCGTGGGCCTGGTAGTCGGCCATGTCGACGATGTAGATCGTCACGCTGCAGAGGTCCGCCGGCTCGCCGCCGGCCGCGCGCAGCGCCGTCAGCAGGTTGCCCAGCGCGCGTTCGAACTGTTCGACGACCCCGTCCCCGACGATCCGGTTGGAAGCGTCCAGCGCGGTTTGCCCGGCGAGGAAGACGAAGCGCCCTTCGGCCGCGACGGCGTGCGAGAACCCGGACGGCTTGCCCAGCTCCGGCGGGTTGATGCGTTCCATGCCGGACACCGTACGCCATCTTTCGCGTTATTGACGGTCGTAGTGGTGACGACATATCCTGGACGGCGTGCGCATCGCGGTCATCGGCGGCGGCCCGGCGGGTCTGTACTTCGCCGCGCTGGCGAAACAGCTGAGTCACAGTCACGAAATCACCGTCTGGGAGCGCAACGCCCCGGACGACACGTTCGGCTTCGGCGTCGTGTTCTCCGACGAGACGCTCGGCGGCATCGAGCACGCCGACGCGGCGGTCCACGACGCCATGCGCGCCGAGTTCGCCCGCTGGGACGACATCGACGTCCACTACCGCGGCACGGTCACCACTTCGGGCGGCCACGGTTTCGCCGCGATGAGCCGCAAGCGCCTGCTCGGCATCCTCCAAGGCCGCTGCGCCGAACTCGGCGTCGGACTGCGGTTCCGGGAAGAGGCGCCGACGGACCTTGCGGGCTACGACCTGGTGATCGCGGCCGACGGCGTCAACTCCGCGGTGCGGTCCCGGTTCGCCGAAACTTTCCGGCCGAGCGTCGAAACCCGCCGGTGCCGCTACATCTGGCTCGGCACGGACCTCGTGTTCGACGCGTTCAAGTTCTACGTCCTCGACACGCCGGCCGGGATCATGCAGATCCACGGCTACCCCTACGGCCGCGACGGCAGCACGTTCATCCTCGAGGTGCAGGAGGACGTCTGGCAGCGGACGTTCGGGCCGATCGCGGCGACTTCACTCAAGCCGGGCGAGAGCGACGAGAAGTCGATCGCGCTGATCCGCGAGCTGTGCGCCGACGTCCTGGGCGGACACCAGGTCATGGCGAACAACTCGAAGTGGGTCTCGTTCGGCACCGTGCGCTGCGAGACGTGGGTGCACGACAACGTCGTCCTCCTCGGCGACGCCGCGCACACCGCGCACTTCTCGATCGGCTCGGGCACGAAGCTGGCCATGGAGGACGCGCTCGCGCTGGCCGCGTGCCTGCACGAAAACGAAGGCGTCGCGGAGGCCCTCAAGGCGTACGAGCTGGAACGGCGCCCGGTCGTCACGTCGACGCAGCGCGCCGCGCAGGCCAGCCTGGAGTGGTTCGAGAACATCGCGCAGTACGCCCACCAGGAACCGCCGCAGTTCGCGTTCAACATCCTCACGCGCAGCCGCCGCGTCACCTACGACAACCTCCGTCTCCGCGATCCCGAGTTCACCGCCGAGCTGGACCACTGGTTCGCGCAGTCGCTCGGCACGACGTCGCGGCCGCCGATGTTCCAGCCGTTCCGGCTCGGTGAACTGGAGCTGCCCAACCGGATCATCGTGTCCCCGATGGACATGTACTCGGCCGTGGACGGCGTGCCGGGCGACTTCCACCTGGTGCACCTGGGCAGCAAGGCCTTGGGCGGCGCCGGGCTGGTGATGACCGAGATGGTCTGCGTCTCGCCCGAGGGCCGGATCACGCCCGGCTGCGGCGGGCTGTACACGCCGGAACAGGAAGCCGCTTGGAAACGGGTCGTCGACTTCGTGCACTCGCAGACGCCCGCGCGCATCGGTGTCCAATTGGGACACTCCGGCCGCAAGGGCTCGACGAAGCTGATGTGGGACGGCATCGACGAGCCGCTCCCTTCGGGCAACTGGGAGATCTGCGCGCCTTCGGCGCTGCCGTACTCCGACCGGAACCAGGTCCCGCGCGAACTGTCCACAACGGACATGGTGGCGATTCGCGACCAGTTCGTCGCCTCTGCCGAGGCCGCGGCGCGCGCCGGGTTCGACGTGCTGGAACTGCACTGCGCACACGGCTACCTGCTGTCGTCGTTCCTCTCGCCGTTGACCAACCGGCGCACGGACGCCTACGGCGGTTCGCTGGAGAACCGGCTCCGGTTCCCGCTCGAGGTCTTCGACTCGGTCCGCGCCGCCTGGCCCGCCGAGCGGCCGATGACCGTCCGGATCTCGGCGACCGACTGGGCCGAGGGCGGCATCGATGCCGACGACGCCGTCGAGATCGCCCGCGCCTTCGCTTCCCATGGCGCCGCGGGCATCGACGTTTCGACCGGCCAGGTCGTCAGCGAAGAACGACCTCAGTACGGCCGCAGCTACCAGACGCCGTACGCGGACCGGATCCGCAACGAGATCGGCGAGGAGTACGGCATCGCGGTGATCGCCGTCGGCGCGATTTCGTCGTACGACGACGTGAACTCGCTGATCCTGGCCGGCCGCGCGGACCTCTGCGCGTTGGGCCGCACACACCTCTATGATCCACAGTGGACGTTGCACGCGGCGGCAGAGCAGGACTACCCGGTGGCGTGGCCGAAGCCGTTCGCCGCGGGCCGCCGCAAACCCCAGACCGGCCGGTCCGACGGGCCGGAGCCGCGTCTCGACCTCGTCCGGTCCGGGCCCACCGGAACCGCGCATGCCCGCTGGCGACCGGGAGCTTCATCATGACTTTCGCCCTCGATCCTTCGCAGCGGGCCTTCGCCACGGAAGTCCGGCGGCTCGCCGAGGAGCAGCTGCTCCCGCTCGCCGAGTCCGGTGTGGAGGGTGCCGTGAACCGCCCGCTACTCAAGGCGATGGGTGCGCTCGGCCTCCTGGCGCGGCTGTTCCCCGGCGTCGCCGAAGGGAAGCCGTCGCGCCAAGCAGCTGCGACGGACCTGTGCATCCTGCGGGAGAACCTCGCCACCGTCAGCACGGAAGCCGAGACGGCGCTGGCGTTGCAGGGCCTGGGAAGCTACCCCATCCTCCAGTCCGGACAGGACGATCAGGTTGCGCGGTGGCTGCCCGCCGTCGCGGCAGGAGACGCGGTGGCGGCGTTCGCACTGACCGAGCCGGACGCCGGTTCGGACGCGGCGGCGCTGTCCCTGGCGGCGGAGTCCGACGGCGAGGGCTGGCGCCTCACCGGGTCGAAGATGTGGATCTCCAACGCCCCCGAGGCCGACTTCTACACGGTGTTCGCCCGCACGACACCGGGCGCGGGCTCACGCGGCGTCAGCGCGTTCGTCGTCCCCGCCGACCGGCCGGGACTCGGCGGCGAGCACCTGGACCTGGTCAGCCCGCACCCGATCGGCACGGTCACGTTCGACGGCGTCGAGGTCCGCCGCGAGGAACTGCTCGGCGAGGAGAACCGCGGCTTCGCCGTGGCGATGCGGACACTCGACCTGTTCCGGCCGAGTGTCGGCGCGTTCGCCGTCGGGATGGCGCAAGCCGCCCTGGACGCCACTGTGGACTACACCGGTACACGGGAAGCCTTCGGTGGCCCGCTGATCAAGCAGCAGGCCGTCGCGCACGCGCTCGCGGAAATGGCGACGCGCACGGAAGCCGCGCGGCTGCTGGTCTACGCGGCCGCGGGCGCGTACGACACGGGCGAGCAGAACCTCGGTGGCCGCGCGGCGATGGCGAAGCTGTTCGCCACGGAAGCCGCGCAATTCGTCGTCGACTCCGCGGTCCAGCTCCACGGCGCCCGCGCGCTGCGGCGCGGGCACCTGCTGGAGCACCTCTACCGCGAGGTCCGGGCGCCGCGCATCTACGAAGGGGCGTCGGAGATCCAGCGGACGATCATCGCACGCTGGCTGGCTTCCGCGCGGGACGGCGCTCCAGGATCAGCTGGCTGACGATCAGCGCGAACGCCAGCCCGCCCCAGGCGGAAATGGCCGCAACGCTCTGACTGTAGGCGAGTTCGCTGCCGCCGAAGGTGGTCGGGATCTGCGGTGCCAGCACGATCATCGCGATCGGCGAGATCAGCCGGTTGACGATGATCGAGAAGGTCAGCACCACGCTGCGGATCATCCACTTGCGGTGGTCACCGAAGCGCCGGTCACGCACCGCCCGCCAGCCGGCGACGGTGCACCCGATCCACAGCACCGCCGCGAGCACGTCGCTGAAGCGGGTCGCCGGGCCGAACGGGCTCTGCGACCCGATGGTCAGCGCCATCAACCCGGAGGGCAGCACACCGGCGAAGACGTAGGCGCGGCCGGCGTAGCGGTGCACCACCGGGTAGGTCCGCCGCAGCCACGGCCAGATCTGCAGGACGGCACCGATCATGGCGACCGAGCCGAAGATGACGTGCCCGACGAGGAACCAGTAGTGCGCCGGAAAGCCGCCGGGCTGCGGCACCCGGGACTGAGCGGGGTCAAGGGCCAGATAGGGCGGCAGCGAGAAGGCCAGGAAGGCAAGCACGACCAGCGCCAGCGGCCCGATCCACGGCCGCCGCCACCAGGTCTTTCGAGCCGTTCGAGATACGGGCCTGACCTCGGTTCGGACCGCCATGATTCCCCTCCGCCGCTCGGAATCCGTCCCGTCCGACGTTAGGGGTGGCGCGGCGGCGCGAACCATGGTGCGCACCACCGGCGCCGGGGTGGGGTGCACCCCACCCCCGTTCAGGTGGTCGCCGACCTCCGCCGGGCCAGTTCCAGCTCGACCGCGCCGGCCACGACTTCCCCCGCGCCGGCCCGCGGCTCGCCGCACAAGCGGATCTCGAAAGTCGGCCCGCCGATGTCCGCGAGTCCCCGCACGAGCGTCTGTACCGCGTGAGCCAGACCGCCCAGGTCAGCGGGAAACCGGTCCAGCACGACACACCCTCTCGGCCGGCCACCGCCGACGACGAGCGGCGGCGGGAACACGATCCGCCCGGCGTCGAGCTCGCGACCGAGCCGCTCCGCGAAAGCCGCCGCACCGCACGGGTCGAACCGCGCATCGGCAGCCGCGAAGATGGCCATGACCAGTGCACGATCCATGCGACCCACCTCTTCCCCGACTCCGTTCCACCGAACAGCACCCAGGCCGATCCCGCTATCGGGCGCACCGATCGCGCACATCGTGTGCGGATTCCGCAAATTCGCCTTGCTCGCAGCAGAGCGGGCTACCGTTGAGGTGCCGGAGCCCCGTGTGGGGAGGTGGGCCATGACCCGGGACGACGTGCTCGCCCTCCTGCTCCGCACTCCGCATCCACCCGGTGACGTCGTCCGGATCGCGCGGACCACCGCCGGCTGGACGCAAGGCGCGCTCGGCCGCCGGTGCGGCTGCTCGGCCAGCCAGATCTCACGGTGGGAGACCGGCAAGGCCCCGCTGCGTGACGTCGCCGTCCTCCGCGTCCTCGCCGCCGCGCTCGGGCTGCCGGCCGAGGTGTTCGGACTCCGCGACCACTCGTCCGGGGTGTCCGGCGGGTCGGACCGGCGACCGGGCCCTAGGGTGGACCGGGTTCCGGTGCCGATGCGCGAGGAGGACGACCCGATGCGGCGTCGCACGTTGCTCGCCGGGGTGGGCGGGCTGGCCGGTAGCGCGCTGCTCGGTGCCACGCCCGCGTCCGCTGCCACCGATCCGATCCGGTCGCTCGAAGCCGCCCTGCTGAACCCGCCGATCACGACCGCGCGCCCCTTCTCACTCGCCGAAATCCGGCAGGCGGTCGGCAGTGCCCGGGTGGTCTTCCAGCACGCGAGGTACGGCGAAGTCGCCGCGGTGCTGCCGAAGCTGCTCGCCCGGACGATGGCCGCCCGTGCGGATCAGCGCACCGTCGAAGGGGTCGCCGCGGTCAACCGGCACCTGGCGGCGCTCCACACGCTGACGACCGAGCTGATGATCAAGGTGGGCAACGACCGGCTCGCCTGGACCGCGGCGGACCGGGCCACGCAGGCGGCCGACGCCGGCGGGGACATCCTCACCCAGGCCACCACCCGCCGGAGCTGGGCCATCGTGCTCCGCCGGTCGGGACAGGCCGAGACGGCTCGGCGACTGGTCGTCGACACCGCCGCGGCGCTCCAGCCCGAACTGCACCGCGGCCCGGAACACCTGTCCGTGTACGGCTCGCTGTTGGAGACCGGTGCCTACACCGCGGCGGTCGACGGCGATCGGGACACCGCGCAGTCGTTGATCGCGGAGGCGGCCGAAGCCGCAGCGCGCGTCGCGGCGGGGCCGCACGCGACGGCGTTCAACGCATGCGCGGTCGGGCTGTACCAGATCAGCATCGCGCGGGTCCTCGGCGATTCCGGCACCGCCGTCGAACACGCCCGGCGCATCGACCCCGCCGGCATCCCGGTGGTCGAACGCCGGGCGCGCTACTACTCGGACGTCGCACGGGCGTTCCACCAGTGGAACAAGCCGGAACAGTGCTACCGCGCGCTGCTGGCCGCCGAACACGCGTCGCCCGACGAAGTCCGCTACCGGCCGGCGATCCACCAGATCACCGAAAGCCTGATCCGGCACCCGAACGCTCGCGCCCTCCCCGGGTTGACCGCGTTCGCGCGCCGGACCGGCGTTCCGGCCTGAGTCAGCTCCCGCGGACCCGCCGCACCGTGTCGCGGTAGAAGTACCCGCTCTGCTTGATCGTGCGCTGCTGCGTCTCGTAGTCCACCCGGATCAGCCCGAACCGCTTCGCATACCCGTACGCCCACTCGAAGTTGTCCAAAAGGGACCACGCGAAGTACCCCCGGACGTCGGCCCCGGCCTGACGCGCCGCCGCCACCGCCGCGATGTGTGATGCCAGGTACGCCGTGCGCTGCTCGTCGCGGACGAAGCCGGACGAGTCCGGGTCGTCGTCGAACGCCGCGCCGTTCTCCGTGATGTACATCGGGATGCCCGGGTAGTCGCGGCCCAGCCGGGTCAGCAGCTCCGTGAACTTGCCCGGCAGGATCTCCCAGCCCATCGCCGTCGTCGGCTCGCCGAACGGGATCGCCCGGGACGCCGGGACGCCGTCGTCGTCGACCGGGCGGCCGGAATCGTCCACCCCCGAGAACTGCTGGCCGAAGTAGTAGTTGACGCCCAGGAAGTCCAGCGGCGCGGAGATGGCCGCGAGGTCGCCGTCCTGGACCGGGAGACGTACTCCGCGTGCCGCCAGGTCGTCCACCACGTCCGCCGGATAACGCCCGTGCGCCAGCGGGTCCAGGTAGATCCGGATGCCGAGGCCGTCCGCCTGACGCGCCGCGCGGACGTCGTCCGGCGAGTCCGTCGCCGGATCCGCCGTGCCCATGTTGAGCGTGATGCCGAACTGCGTGTCCGCCGGCGCGGCCGCGCGCATCCGCTGCACCGC
>Ga0070668_100004077_pt1 | contig 10822 bp, 9 predicted proteins | sample KBSS43metaG_FD_64661 | JGI IMG/M metagenome (GOLD analysis project Ga0070668, IMG submission 64661) | Switchgrass rhizosphere microbial communities from Kellogg Biological Station, Michigan, USA - KBS S4-3 metaG | ecosystem: Host-associated > Plants > Roots > Rhizosphere > Soil ... | reverse complement strand
TGCTTGTCGAAGACGAGGTCGTTCGGCCCGCGCAGATCGTGCTCGCCGCATTTGGTCACGACGGTCTCGACCTTGCCCGATTGCAGATCGACGCGCTGGATCGAGCCACCGAGATAGCTGTCCGGCTGCGGGCCGGGCATGATCATCTTGCCGGTCGGAATCCAGGAGAAGCCGCCATTGTTGCAGATGTAGATCTTGCCGTCGGGGCCGAGGGCTGCGCCGTTCGGGCCGCCCGGCACCTTGGCGACGACCTCCTTGCGGCCGTCGGGATGGATTCGGGTCAGGCGCTGGCCGCGAATTTCCACCAGCACGACCGAGCCGTCCGGCATCACCACCGGCCCTTCGGGAAATTCGAGGTCGGTGGCGAGAACGCGAACGTTGGACATGGGGACCCTCCCGGCTGCTTGTTATGGCTTGCACGGGATGTCCGGCACGGGCCCCACACGCAAGATTTGCCTGCGGTTATGACAAAGTCGCCGGGGCTTGCCAAGCAAGCGGGATGGTATGCCAGCGTTGCAACGTAAAGCGCGATGACATATCGCGCTTTAGGTCTTGCTTGAGCATGATCTCTTCGGAAAACCGCTGCGCACTTTGCGCGAACGCGGCCCTTCGGGTCCGGATCGTGCTTACTCCCGCACTGGTATCCAAATCTCGAAGCCGCCATTGCCGGTCGCGGGATCGAATTTCTCGTCATAGCGCTCGAAGTTCGGCGCATCCGCGGCCTTCAGGCCGGACGCCGGCAGCCACTGATTCCAGATCGTGTTGACGGTGCGGCGGATCGAGGCGACGTGCTCGGTGTGGGTGAACACCGCGTAGCGCTGCTCGGGAATGCGGATGCGACCGAAGCGGCGCGGCAGGTCGGAGAAATCGGCGACCTCGACGCCGGCGATGTAGTCGAAATTGCCGGAATCATCGCCGTTGCAGCAGACGCCATAGGCGACTTGAGATTTTCCCTGGCCGACGCGCGCGGGAATGTCGGCGACTTCCTGATGGAAGCGGTGCCACAGTCCCGGAATGGCGGCGCCGTTGTCGCAGGAGATGCGCTCGGCGGGGCCGGCGACGAGGAAGGCCTTCGCGGTTTCGAAACGCGGCGGGACCAGATGATCGAGCATGGTGGAGTCCATGAGGATCGGCTCCTGAAGCTTGAGTTTATCGAGGCACGTTGCCGCCCGCACCGCTTCGGGTGTGGTGCCAAACTGGTCGCGGAACGCGCGGGTGAACGCTTCGTGCGAGCCGTAATCCGCCTCCAGCGCCAGCGACAGGATGTCCGGCGCGCCGTTCGCAAGACTGCGCGCCGCTTCCGTCAACCGCCGCGCGCGCACGTAGCGCATCACAGGAAGTCCGGTGGCTGCGGCAAACGCCCGCACGATGTGGAACCGCGACACGCCAGATATCGCAGCAATCTCGTCGAGCGTCATCGGCTCGGCCAGATGGCTCTCGATATACCAGAGCGCGCGCTGGGCTGGGTTCATGCGTCAAGGGCCCTCGTTCGAAGCCTGGCGATGATGCGCTGACGGCCACCGCCTCGCTTGATCGGCATTGCTGTCCTCGCATGAGAATAGTTCCGGAATAGCCACTGGCAACGCCCCGGCATTCGCAGCTACACTCGTTGCAACCGCTCACCAGAAAGAGGAACCGCGTCATGGAAATCACCGATGTGCGGGCGCACCATATCCGCATCCCCTATGACGCCGGTGTCGCGAGCTTTCGCCAGGGCGCGTCCGCAATCTCCGCGCTCGACATGGTGCTGGTCGAGGTCACGACCGATGCCGGACTGACCGGCTGGGGCGATGCCTTTGCCTATGTCTCCCCGCGCACCACGCGAAGCGCCGTCGAGGAGATGATCGCGCCGCAGGCCCGCGGGCTGAAGGTTCCCGATGCCGCCGGCATTCCCGCGGTGATGGAACAGATCCAGCGCAACCTGCATCTGTTCGGCCGCTACGGCATCACGATGTTCGCGATATCAGGGCTCGACATCGCGCTGTGGGACTTGGCTGCGAAGATCGAGGGCGCGCCGCTGCATCGCCTGCTCGGAGCAAGCAAGCGCTCGAACATCCCCGCCTATGCGAGCCTGTTGCGAATCGGCTCGCCTGAGAACATCACGGGCGAATGCAAGAAGGCGCTCGCGCTCGGCTATGGCGCCATCAAGCTGCACGAGACCACGACGCCGGCGGTGTTTGCCGCGCGCGAGGCCATTGGGCCCGGCATCCCGCTGATGGTCGACATGAACTGCCCGCTCACAGGCGAGCAGGCGATCGCATTCGCGAAGGCGTGCGAGGACGCGCAGCCGATGTTTCTGGAAGAGCCGGTCTGGCCGCCGGAGGATTTTACCACGCTCGCCGAGGTCCGCCGCAAGGGCGGGCTCGGCGTCGCCGCCGGCGAGAACGCCTGCACGGAGTATCAATTCCGCCAGATGATGAATGCAGGCGCGGTGAGCCACGCCCAGCCGTCGGTGACCAAGGTCGGCGGCATCACGGAATTTTTGAAGGTCGCCGCACTCGCCGATCAGCTCGGCGTCAAGATCGTTCCGCACTCCCCGTATTTCGGTCCGGGCCTGCTGGCGACATTGCACCTGCTGGCGACGCGTGACGACGGGTTGGTCGAGATGTTCTATCTGAAACGCGAAGCGTGTCTGTGGGGCGGCCGCGCCGATGTCGATACCACCGGCCACGTCGCGGTGCCCTCGGGACCCGGGCTCGGCTATGAGCCCGATCGCGGCGTGATGGAGCGCTACCGCGTGGCGTGACGGCGACGCCTATTTCGCCGCATCCTTCGGTGGCGGCGCGTCCTGCTTCTTCTTCAGATCGTCCGCGATCTTCACCTGTGCAGCCTGGAGATCGCCCAGCGTCTTCTGCAGGCCGGCCACAGTCGTCTTCAGCGCGTCGATCTGGCGGTTGGCGGCATCGAGCTTCTGCTGATGATCGAGCGTCAGCTTGGTGATCGTCTTCTGCAGGAAGTCGACGTTGCTCTGCAGGCAGCTCGTGCGCCGCTCCATGGTCTTCTCGACGGTACAGATCTCGATGCCGGGCACGTCTTGCGCGCGGACCGGCGCAATCGCCAGCGGGGCGAGCAACAACATCGCGAAACAGACGTCGGCGCTTCGAAGCAGCATGCAGGTTCCTCGTCCAAATCAATCACGGCAATGTGCGCTTTTTGCTCGCCGACGCCGGAGGCTACCACACTCGTACCGCATTCTCGCGTTGAGCTTGGCTTGTTCCCTTGGACGGGGAGCAGTGAACCGTGCGCGGAAGAAAGTGGGCGCTCTTTCCGCGACTTTGATTAGGGGAGATTTTTGGAATGGCAACGCGCGATAGACGTCTGGCGGAATTCGATGGCGCCGGCGAACCGCCACCTGGCCTGCCGGTGGAGGTGCTGTGCGAGGACCACAGCGGAACGTATCAACTGCCGTTCGCCTGCCGCTATGTCGAGGGCCGCTGGCAGAACGACGCGGCCGGCGTCCCGGTGGAGGCCACTGTCATCGGCTGGCGCGTGCCGCGCGCCAAGCACTCGGGCTTCGCCTGACGAGCGGCGTCTGTCTCAAAATGCAACGGGGCCGCGCTCTGCCTTAACGAACGGAACGCGGCCCGAACGAATCACGTCCGAATCAGCCGGAACGCCGTGTACGCAGCTGTTCACGGCTAGATGTCGCAACAAGCCCGCACGCGTATACAATATCTGCGCAGCACGTGGGCCGGCCCGAGCCGGCTGCGGGTGCTAAAAGTTAACGGCTTCAAAGACATGGCAGCCGGCTGCGGCAGCCCTGGTCTCGCTCCCAAAACAGGCAGGCGGGCGCCAGGCCTGCCTAATATTCGACCTCGAGCTCCTCGATCTCGGCCGGCTCATCCTTGGCCGCCGCGATCCATTCCTTCATCTCGGGCATGGCCATGATGGTATCGGCATAGGCCTTCAGCAGCGGCTCGAGCTTGACGTCATAGGTCACGAAGCGCGTCACCACGGGGGCATACATCGCATCCGCCATGGTGCGCCTCGCGCCGAACAGGAAGGGTCCGCCTGATTTCTCCAGGCAGTCGCGCCAGATGGAACAGACGCGGTCGATATCGGCCTGCGCGCGCGACCAGATCTTGAAGCCGGGGAAGTGCCCCTTCAGATTGACCGGCAGCGAAGCGCGCAACGTTGTGAAGCCGGAATGGATTTCGCCGCAGATCGAGCGGCAATGCGCCCGCTGGACGCGGTCATCAGGCAATAGACCGGCTTCCGGCATCGCCTCGTTGAGATATTCGGCGATCGCCAGCGTATCCCAGACCACGGCGCCGTCGTGGCGCAGGCATGGCACCAGGATCGACGACGACAGCAGCAGGATTTCGGCGCGTGCCGACGCGTCGTCCGGCGCGGTGACGATCTCCTCGAAATCGAGCCCGGAAAATTTCGTCAGCAGCCAGCCGCGCAGCGACCAGGACGAATAGTTCTTGCTGCTGATGGTCAGTGTCGCCTTCGCCATATGGCCCATTCCCTACGCCTGTGACTTGCACGCCGCCCGGCCCGCGGGAGTGCTCATGACCTGTGCTTCCCGCAAAAAGAGGAGCAAGCGATGTGCCAGTTTTGAGGGCGGCAGGGCTCCCGTTTGGCTTCGATATTGCATGACAGCACGGGAAGGTGGGCGTTTCAGTATGATGTCGATGTATTATCAGGCCTTTCAGAACCATATGGACCTCACCGCGCCGTGGCGGGCGGGAGCTTCGTCCGCGCTCAGATTCCTCCATCTGGTGCCGCAGGGCCTATCGGATCAGGTCGTCGGCCGGCTCTCGGCCGCGCTGGAGCTGATCTCGCGCTCCACCCTCACCTATCACCGTCCGGCCTACGGCATCGACAGCGTGATGGTGGGCAACCGTGAGGTCGGCGTCACCGAGGAGGTCGCCTACGCGACGCCGTTCGGCTCGCTGCTGCACTTCAGGAAGGACGGCGTGCCGGAGCAGCCGCGCATGCTGCTGGTGGCGCCGATGTCGGGCCATTTCGCCACGCTGCTGCGCGGCACCGTGAAAACGCTGCTGCAGGATCACGACGTCTACATCACCGACTGGCACAATCCGCGCGACATTCCACGCCGCGAAGGCCGCTTCGGGCTCGACGATTACACCGATCATCTCATCGACTTCCTCGGCCAATTGGGCCCGCGTCCGCACATGGTCGCGATCTGCCAGCCCTCGGTCTCGGCACTGGCGGCCGCCGCGGTCATGTGCGAGGGCAACCACCCCTCGCGGCCTGCGACGCTGACGCTGATGGCAGGCCCGATCGACACGCGCATCCAGCCGACCAGGGTCAACGAGTTCGCCAAGAGCAGGCCGATCGACTGGTTCGAGCAGAACCTGATCAACTACGTGCCGGTGCAATGCCGCGGCGCGCTCCGCAAGGTCTATCCCGGCTTCGTGCAGCTCACGGCGTTCGTCTCGATGAATCTCGAGCGCCACATCAAGCAGCACATGGATCTCGCCAACCATATCGCCAAGGGCGAGAAGGAGAAGGCCGCGAGCATCAAGACCTTCTACGACGAATATTTCGCCGTGATGGACCTGCCGGCCGAGTTCTACATCGAGACCGTGCGTGACGTGTTCCAGGAGCACCTGTTGCCGCAAGGCAAGTTGATGCACCGTGGCCGTCCCGTGAACACCAAGGCCGTCAGCCGCATGGGACTGATGACGGTCGAAGGCGAGAAGGACGACATCTGCTCGATCGGCCAGACGCTCGCCGCGCAAGACCTCTGCACCGGTGTGCGCGCCTATCGCCGCGTCCACCACATGCAGGCCGGCGTCGGCCATTACGGCGTGTTCTCGGGCAAGCGGTGGAATAACGAGATCTATCCGCTGCTGCGGGATTTCGTGCACGTGAATTCCTGACTGTCATTCCCTGTCCCCAGACTGGGGGCAAACGGCACGTGCCTAATGCACTTGCTCGACCAGCTCTTTCGCTTCCACGACTTCAGAAAGATTTCGCTCCGCATCGAATTCGGCCAGCACGGGAGCGAGCATTTCGGATGCCCCGCCTGCTCGGCCATTTCTCTTGTGCAGGCGAGCAAGTCCAAGGGCGCTGCGCAGCTCGAAAGTCTTCGTCTGCTGGTGTCGTGCGATCTCAAGCGCTCGGTTGAGGGAAGCTTCGGCACTGGCTTCGTCCGAAGGATCAAGACGCGACAAAAGCTCGCCGCGGGCGCGATGCAGCTCGGCATCAAGCCAATGCTGGCCGGATTGCCCGGTCCACGCGATCAATTCGCTCAAGATTTCCAGCCCGGTTTCGAGTTGGCCCGACGCTGCGTTCGCCAAGGCGACATGCATCCCCCAAAACGGCTCACAGAGATAGCAGTCATTCTCGTGCAGCAAAGTCCAGCCGCGACGCATTTCCGTCAGTCCGGTCATTTGGTCGCCTGCACGCCACTTGGCGAGGCCATTCAGATAGGTGCCGGCGGCCACATACAACGGCATCGTGTGGTCGCGCGCGAGACCGAGCGCCAAGATCGTCTCCGTTTGCTGCAACACGCCTCCGCATAGTCCGTCGAACACGGCGCGATGAACCAGCGCGTTGGCCTGGGACAGCGCCCGTTTTTCTCCCGAAGCACTCACCGCTTCGGCGGCGAGGCGGCGTGCGCGCGCGATCTTGCCAAGCGGCCAAAGCACCAGGGCAAGAAACCTCATGATCACGAACGGGAGATCCAGTGCCGAAGCCCTGAACGTCGCGGGATCCGGCTCGGCACCATAGATCTCGAGTGCCTGCTCGAGATGCATCCTCGCGTTCAAGTAATCACCGCCGAACCAGCAGGTAACCCCGCCCGTCCAATGTGCAACGACAGCGGCCACCGGTGAGTCCGGTCGTCGGTCAGCGGCGCTCCTGATGGCATCCGCCAGCTCCAGCATCGGAGCGAGTTCGCCGTGTGTCAGGCAAGCATTGAAGAGACCCGAATGGACCGGCGCGAGTTCAACGGGATCATTGATGTCGGCAGCGAACTGTCGGGCACGCGTCCATGCGGCTACCGTTTCGGGAGCGCTATGGCCGAGGCTGCCTCGCAATGCACGGCCATACTCGATTTGAAGATGCAGCCTGCTCATCATCCGGCGGGGATCATCCGGCACCTCATCGGCGGACGCAATCGCCTTGCCGAGATGCGCGATCGCCTCGGAATAGGCCGAGCGCTTCAGCGCTTGCTGGCCCGCCTTGCGCCACCATTCGAGGGCGATCTCGCTCAGCCCCGCCTCGGTGAAGTGGTGTGCCAGAACTTCCGGCTCAGTCTCGGCAACGACGGGAAACTTCTCGCGCAGGACATCGCCGATCCGCTTGTGAAGCACCTGCCGTTTGCTCTTGAGCAGGCCTTCATAGGCCGCTTCCTGAACGAGAGCGTGCCTGAAGCTATAGTTTGCGTCGGGCGGTGTCCCGCGACGCACCAGCAGTTCCGCCTCTTCGAGTTGCCCCAGCGCAGCGCTCAACGTCAGATCATCGCGTCCCGTCACATATCTTAGCAGCGCGTATGAAAAGTCGCGGCCGATGGCGGCGCCTATCTGCGCCACCTCCTTGACGGGCGCCAGCCGGTCGAGCCGCGCCATCAGCGAATCCTGCAGCGTCGCGGGAATAGCGAGCGGCGGGAGCGGACTATCGAGGCGGTAGCGTCCGGAATCTTCGACGAGCAGTCCGGACTCCAGCACCATCTTGGTCAGTTCCTCAACGAATAGCGGGATGCCGTCCGTCTTGTCGATGATCTGCTCCATCATCTCGCGCGGCAGCTGGCGGCCAACGGTCACCTGCTCGACCAGCGCACGCGTGTCCTGCCGGTCGAGCCGGTCGAGCCGCAACAGGCTGACGTTGGCGAGGCCCGACCAGGAGGGCTCGAACTCTGGCCGGGTTGTCATGAGCATGAGTATCGGCAGTCCCCTGATCCGGTCGACCCCGAGATCGAACAGTTCAAGTGTCGTGGCATCGGCCCAATGCATATCCTCGCAGATAACCAGCAGGGGTTGCTCTCGCGCCAACCCCTCGAGCTGATCGAGAAGCGAGGCAAATGTCTGTCGCCGCTGCTGCGCCGGGCTCAAACCAAGCGGCGGATAATGGTCGCCGGTTGGAATCGAAAGGAGAGCCGCAATGAGCGGTGTCGCCCGGGCGACCTGTTGCGTTCCAAGCGCCAGCATTGCCTCAAGCTTGTCGAGCTTTTGCCCCGGCGTGTCGTGCGAGCGGATACCGGCTGCGCGCTCCAGCTGCGCGACAAAGGGATGAAGCGCGCTGTTGGTGTGGTAGGGCGAACACTGATATCGCACCCGGCGATGCGCCCCCAACGCGGGGTTTTCGGACAGCGTTGCGACAATGCGCGACTTGCCGATGCCTGCTTCGCCGGAGATCAACACCATCTGGCCCTGCCCCTGCCATGCCAACCGCTGGCGCGAGAGCGTGAATTCGATCTCCTCCTTGCGACCGACAAAGCCGATCGAACGCGCTGCGCGGACCGCCTCGAAGCGACTTTCCGATGCGGCCGCCCCCTCGACCGCCCAGACCGCGATGGGTTCGGCTATCCCCTTGACCTCGCGGCGGCCGAGATTGCGAAAAGTGAAGAGATCGCCAAGCAGCCGGCGCGTCGACGAGGCGACGACGACCACTCCCGGTTCGGCCAGGCTCTGAAGCCTGGCAGCAAGGTTTGGTGTATCGCCGACCGTTGCGTGCTCCTCCGACGCATCGCCGCTGATGAGGTCGCCGATCACCACAAGCCCGGTCGCGATTGCGATCCGCAGTTCAACCCGTTCGGTCGCGCCCGTCCTCAGTCGCCCGACCGCAGCGATGGTGTCGAGGCCCGCGCGCACTGCGCGCTCCGCATCGTCCTCGTGGGCGCGGGGATAGCCGAAATAGACCAGTATTCCGTCACCGACGAACCTGGCGATCCTGCCGTCATAAGCAGCGATGACGCCCGCACAAGCGGCGCGGTAGGCCCGGATCACTTCCCACATATCCTCGGGATCGAGACGCGCGGAGAGCGCAGTCGAGCCGACCAGGTCGCAAAACATAACGGTCAGGTGACGCCGCTCGGCGTCGTGAGGAGGAGCCGGCGATGCGATCAACGCGGCTGGATCGAGGTCGGCAATGGCACGCAGCATTTTGCGGCGATGGCCAAGCAGGACTCCGAGCTTATCGAAGTCCTCGGCCATCAGTTCGGGAAGGACGCCCATGTCGATCCCATTTTGGACAAAACGCTCTGCGTATTGTCCAAGCCCCAGCTTCTCGAGCCACTCCGCAATCTGCATTGGCTCCACCGATCGTGCGGTTGGCGGTTAGCAGAATTTTGGACCACGGCGCGGGGACAATATCCCAACGCCACCATGATGGCACGTCTTGTTTGTTGCGCGATAACTTAGGTTGCTCAGTACCGATGCCGCTTCCAAGCAAGGACATTGCTCGATGCAAACGGTCGCGCTACTAAAAATCGTCTGCACGCAGCGTTGAACGACAGAAGTTGCGATGAGCCGTCAACCACTCGCCTTCAGACCTGACGTCAGCACTGGCACTGGTGCCCACATCACGACGCCAAGCAGACGTTTTTCCGTGAGCACAATTGTCTTCATTCTTCATCCTTGGGCACTACGTAGTTGCGCGCCATCGTTCCCGCCGCAACTTGAAGCGAAGACCCAACGACCCAACAGCCGGCGAGAAACGCTATCAGCGCATTGGGTAGGCTTTGATCAAGGACAAGGATGCTGACGGACAGAGTTGCTGCAATCGCCGCGCCGAACGTACCGGCCGCACTCATGATCTCAGCAACCTCAGAGCCGTTGTATTCTTCCGAGGTGCTCGAAATCGACCTCCGAGCGACAGACCGGGACAAATCAATTCCAACATAATAGCTGAGAGCTCCGTAGAGCATTGTTAGCAGCACGATCCAGCCGCTTTCAAAAAGCCCGCCTTTCTGACGCAACAGGGTCGCACCCACATAGAGGCCGCAAGAGGCCCCAACGGCTGCTAGCCCAATTCTTTCGAGGAGATGGGCCGACTTGATAAGACTGGAACGGGCGATCCCAAGATTACCGGCGTACCTCGTTAGGGAAAATGCGCTGAAAACTGCGTTGCCTATCTTCATTGGGGGCTCCTCAATAAGTAGCAGCCTACCGGCCGACCCCGATTAGAAGCTGCGTGGACGCGCTTCGCGATGCCCTTGATTCCAATTTCCAAAAGATGTGGCTGAGTGATGGGGCTGGCTTGCTCGTAACCAAGACGAGAGCCAGTCCAAAGCTGCGAGCTCGCGGCTTCGCAGGCATTGCATCTCACCCGTGTCTGTCAGTCAGCTCCGGGTGCAGCAATTTCTTGGGGGAGAGTTAGCTCGAAAAGAGAGTGATGGACTATGAGACTGTTCACATACTCCTGTTCCCTGTCGCTCCATCCAGTCACGATCTCAGGAGGACTAAGTTTGCATCGTTGCATACGCGGGAGCGCAGAAGCGCGAACTGACAGGCGCCGTGAGTTCGCAAGCTGTCCCGCGTTGCGCCACGCCAGATCGATTCGCGCCGTGTAGGCCGCGGCGCGCCGCAAAAATCTCGTCAGGCGGATGGCCGATGCCGTCGGCGAGATTGTCGCGATTGTCCTCGTCCGGCCATCGCTGGTCGCGTCCATGGTGCGATCGCCGGGACGGTCGAGCAGGGCCATCCCGTTGAGGTGGATATCGCCGGCTGGGATGCGCCGCGCGAAATCCTCGTGCAGGAAATCGGCGGACTTCACCCTGGCTTCGTCCTCCCTCGCGCGATGTCGCCGCCTGCTGAAGGAATGGCCGGGATGCTTGCCCTGAAGCGCAGCGCCTCACGAATTCACGGGCACGAAGCGCGCGATCTCGCTGGCGAAGCGGCACTGATTT
>Ga0070668_100004076_pt1 | contig 10822 bp, 12 predicted proteins | sample KBSS43metaG_FD_64661 | JGI IMG/M metagenome (GOLD analysis project Ga0070668, IMG submission 64661) | Switchgrass rhizosphere microbial communities from Kellogg Biological Station, Michigan, USA - KBS S4-3 metaG | ecosystem: Host-associated > Plants > Roots > Rhizosphere > Soil ... | reverse complement strand
CTCCGTCGGCGTCTTCCAGGTGGAGAGCCGGGCGCAGATGTCGATGCTGCCCAGGCTGAAGCCCCGCAAGTTCTACGACCTGGTGATCGAGGTGGCGATCGTCCGCCCCGGCCCGATCCAGGGCGACATGGTGCATCCCTACCTGAAGCGCCGCGACGGGATCGAGCCGGCCGACTATCCCCGCCCCGGTCCCGGATTTCCTCAAAACGAACTGGAGGCCATCCTCGGCAAGACCCTGGGCGTGCCGCTCTTCCAGGAGCAGGCCATGCGCATCGCCATCGAGGCGGCGCAGTTCTCGGAGAACGACGCCGACGGCCTGCGCCGCTCCATGGCCACCTTCCGCCACCACGGCAACGTCGGCGACTACGAGCGCAAGTTCCTCGAGGGCATGAAGGCGCGCGGCTACGACCCGGACTTCGTCCAGCGCTGCTTCAAGCAGATCGAGGGGTTCGGCTCCTACGGCTTCCCGGAGAGCCACGCGATCAGCTTCGCCCTCCTGGTCTACGCCTCCGCCTGGGTGAAATGGCGCTGGCCGGACGCCTTCTGCGCGGCCCTGCTCAACAGCCAGCCGATGGGCTTCTACCAGCCGGCCCAGCTGGTCCGTGACGCCCGCGAGCACGGGGTGGAGATCCGCGGCCCGGACGTGCTGGCCAGCGACTGGGACTGCACCCTGGAGCCTGCGGCCGACAGCTCCCCCTGTGGGGAAGCATCTGGAAGGTTGCGGGCCGTCCGCCTGGGCCTGCGGCAGGTGCGCGGACTGAACCAGGACGAGGCGCTGCGGCTGGTGTCGGCGCGCCAGGCGGGGGCGCGCACGCTGGAGGCGCTGGCCCGGCGGGCGCGGCTGTCGCGCCGGTCGCTGGAGCTGCTGGCCGAGGCCGACGCCTTCCGGTCCCTGGGCCTCGACCGCCGCGCGGCGCTGTGGGCGGCCAAGGGCCTGGCCACGGAGGCGAAGGTGGAGACCGACGCCCCGCTGCTGGCCGCCATGGGGATCACCGAGGCGCCCGTCGCCCTGCCGCGGATGAACCTGCCGCAGGAGGTGGCGGAGGACTACCGGACCACCAGCCTCTCGCTGAAGGCCCACCCCTGCAGCTTCTTCCGCTCCGACCTGCAGCGCCTGGGCGCGGTCCCGGCCGCGGCGCTCGCCACCGTGCCCGACCGCCGCCGCCTCTGCGTGGGCGGCCTCGTCCTGGTGCGCCAGCGGCCCGGCACCGCCAAGGGGGTGGTGTTCATGACCCTGGAGGACGAGACCGGCGTCGCCAATGTGGTGGTCTGGAAGGACGCCTTCGAGGCCAACCGTCGGCTGGTGATGACCGCGTCCTTCCTGGTGGTGCACGGCCGGCTGCAGCGCGAGGGCCAGGTGACCCACCTGGTGGCCGAGCGGTTCACCGACCTCTCCGTCCGCCTGGGCGAGCTGCGCGAGGACGAGGCCGTCCCCCAGGTCCGCTCCAACGTCACCGGCCGCCTGATCCGCAGCCGGGACTTTCATTGAAATCGTCACCCCCTGTCGGATCGCGGACTCCCCGGTCGTCCTCGGGCAAGGTCATCGCAGCAGAGGGGCGCTCCGCATGGGAACGCAGCTTTTCGTCGGCACGCGCAAGGGCGCCTGGATCTTCCGCCAGGACGGCTCGGACTGGCGGCTCCAGGGCCCGATCATGCTGGGCCAGATCGTCCACCACCTGGTGCTCGACCCGCGCGACGGGCGCACCCTGATGATGGCCGCCAAGACCGGCCACCTGGGGCCCACCATCTTCCGCTCCACCGACGAGGGCCGCACCTGGGCGGAGGCCAAGGTCCCGCCGGCCTTTCCAACCTCGGACGCGGCCGACGCCCGGGCCGTGGACCACACCTTCTGGCTCAGCCCCGGCCACGCCGGCGAGCCGGGGGTCTGGTGGGCGGGCACCTCGCCGCCGGGCCTGTTCCGCAGCGAGGACGGCGGCGAGACCTGGGCCAGCGTGGCGGGCTTCAACGAGCATCCGCGTTACTGGGACTGGTGCCCGGCCGACGGCGGCACGCCGGACGGGGCGCTGCTCAACCAGGTGGTGATCGACCCGCGCGACGGCGCCCACATGTACCTCGCCACCTCCACCGGCGGGGTGTTCGAAAGCCTCGACCGCGCCCAGACCTGGGCCCCGCTGAACCAGGGGGTGGAGGCCAGCTTCCTGCCCGATCCCTATCCGGAGTTCGGCCAGGACGCCCACTGGATCGCCCTGGCCCCGGCCGATCCCGACCGGATCTGGCAGCAGAACCACTGCGGCATCTACCGCCTCGACCGGCCGGACGTGTGCTGGACGCGGATCGGCGCCGCCATGCCGCCACAGATCGGCGACATCGGCTTCACCATCACGCCGCACCCCCGCGAGGCCGACGTCGCCTGGGTGTTCCCCATGGACGGCACCGAGGTCTGGCCGCGGGTCAGCCCCGGCGGGCGGCCGGCGGTCTACCGCACCCGCGACGCCGGCCGCAGCTGGGAGCGGCAGGATGGCGGCTTCCCGCCCGAGCAGGGCTGGTTCACCGTCAAGCGCCAGGCCTTCTGCGCCGACGAGGGCGCGCCGGTCGGCCTCTACCTCGGCACCACCGGCGGCGAGCTCTGGGCCAGCGCCGACGAGGGCGGGAGCTGGCGCCAGGTCCGCGCGCACCTGCCGGAGATCTACTCCGTGACCGCCGCGCCCCTCCCATGACCCGGGTGATGATCCCCTCGCAGCTCATCGCCTACACCGGCGGCGCGACGCGGGTGGAGGCGCAGGGGCCCACGGTGGACGCGGTGATGCGCGACCTTGACCGCCAGTTCGAGGGCCTGCGCTTCCGGGTGGTCGACGAGCAGGGCCGCATCCGCAAGCACATGCGCATCTTCGTCGGCATGGACCGGGTCGACGCCCTGGACCGGCCGCTGCGTCCCGGCGACGAGGTGTTGATCTTCGGGGCGCTCAGCGGCGGATAGTCGTTCGCTGGCCTTAGGCGCCTTGAGTCGCCGCGATCCGCTGGCAGACTGCCCGCCATGAGATTCGATCCGCTGTCCGCCCGCCGGAGCGTTCCGACGCCCCGCCGGAGCCCGTTCCGTCGTGCGCGCGCCTTCGCGCCGGTCCTGCTGATCTTCGCCGCGCTGGCGCCGCAGGCCTGGGCCAAGGGCGTGACCAAGGGCGTCGCCAACGCCGACCTCGCCGCCGCGGCCAGGGCCGCCCCGGTCAAGGCGATCGACTACGACCAGGAACGTTGCGACGACCGCACCGTGGAGCAGTGGCTGACCGCGCTCGCCGGCTCCGAAGCCCGGGAGATCACCTGGACGGGCGGTCCCTGCCAGCAGGTCGGGCCGGGTATCGACGCCGGCTCGTCCTGGTGCGGCCAGGCCACGGTGACCCTGGTCCATCCGCTCGGTCACGACGACCGGCCGACCATCGAGGTGTTCTTCGAAGCGCCGTCGCAGGGCCGCCCCGGCCGGCCCTACGCCTTCCGCGGCGCCATGCACGCCGTGGACGGCGACGGCGTCAGCCGCTTCCGCCAGGACTTCGAGGCCGCCTGGATCTCCCGCTTCTCCCCCCGCGAGGACGCCATCGTCGACTGCGCGAGTCCGTAGCGCGCCCCTCGCCCCGCTTGCGGGGAGAGGATGGGTGGGGGGGCGCCGCAAGGCGCGGGCGTCAAAGACGCCACCTGCGCCCTGCCTGAAGCGCATTGCGGCGGAGAAGCCCCCCTCACCCGTCCTCTCCCCCCGATTCCGGGTGGAGAGGGGGCCGCGGCCCGCCCTAGACGCTCACCAGCAGCCCGTCGGCCCGCATCGCGGCGATCTGGGCGTCGGTGAATCCGAGCGAACGGGCCACCTCGTCGTTGTGCTGGCCATAGGCCGGGCTGGCGCGAAGCTCGCCCACCGGGCGCTCGTCGAACTGGCCGGGGGAGCCGGCGGCGTAATAGGTGCCGCCGTCATAGGTCTGCACCGGCGTGACGATGCCGTTCTCGATCGCCTGTACGTCGTTCAGCAGCTCGCCCGGGGCCTGCACCGGCGCCCAGACGCCGTCGGCCCCCGCCAGGACCGTCTTCCAGGTCTCGTAGTCCTTGGTGGCGAAGGTCTTGTCGAGCTCGGCCGCCAGGGCCACGCCATTGGCGTACTTGCTGGCCTCGTCCTTGAAGCGCGGGTCGGCGAGCAGGTCCTCGCGGCCGATCCGCCTGGCGAAGTCCGGGAACCAGACGTCGAACAGGAAGCAGATCTGGATCCAGCGGCCGTCGCTGGTCTTGTAGTGCCGGTTCATGGCGTTGGCCGCGCCGGGCGGGATCTCGCGCTGCGGCGGCGCGACGGTTCCCGCCAGGCTCGCGCCGCAGATCGACTGGGTCATGATGTAGGCGCCCATGCCGTAGAGCGAGTGGTCGACGATGCAGCCCTTGCCGGTGCGTTCGCGCCGGAACAGCGCCGCGGAGATGGCGCCGGCGATCGTCGCGCCGCCGGTCAGGTCGCCGACCGAGCCGGGCTGCATCGGCGGCGGATCGCCGTTCGGCGGCGTCTGGACGAAGGCCGAGCCGGAGCGGCACCAGGACGAGGGGTAGTCGAAGCCGCCGTCGTTGGCCATCGGGCCCTTCGGTCCGTAGCCGGTGGCCCGGGCGTAGATGAGCTTCGGGTTGCGCGCCATCAGGTCCGCGGGATCGATCCCCAGCTTCGCGCGCGCGTCGGCGCGCAGGTTGGTGATGAAGACGTCCGCCTGTTCGACCAGCTTCAGCAGGATCTCGCGGCCCTCGGGGCGGCGCAGGTCCAGGCCGATGGAGCGCTTGCCGCGGTTGGCGACCTCGAAATAGGCGTTCAGCTTCTGGCCGGGCCGCTGCAGGATCGCCAGGTGGCGGGCCGGATCGCCGCCGCCCACCCCGCGCTCCACCTTGATCACGTCGGCGCCCCAGTCGGCCAGCATCATGCCGGCGGCCGGGGCGAAGGTGTGCTCGGCCACCTCGACGACCTTCACGCCTTCCATGACGTCGTACATGCGCGCTCTCCCTTGGCGATAGTTGATGGGGCGTCGGTTCGCCCACTTGCCTCCTGGATAGACGAGGATGGCGCGCACGCCCAGCCCGTCGCGCGCACGGATTTGACAAACCGGGGTCCGCCGCTATCACCGATGCGTCGGGGCGGACCGCGGTCCTGCCGCAATATTGAGCGTCCCGGCCGGCGCATTTCGGGCTGGATCATATTTTCGAAACCGGCGGCGCGGCCGCCGCATCAGATGGAGCGAAGGGCGCGGCCCCTTCGAGACGCAGGGAATTTCAGCATGCGCATATGGCACACCTCCACCGTGCGGGAGGACGAGACCGACAGCCTGGGCCACATGAACGTGCGCTACTACATGGAGCGGGTCGAGCGGGCGAACTTCCTGCTGATGGCCGAGCTCGGCCTGGAGCGGAAGGCCCTGAAGGCCCGCGGCCTTGGCCTCTCCAAGGTCGACAGCTACTGCAAGTACCACCGCGAGCAGTTCCCGGGCGCGACGCTGAATGTGCTGGGCGGGGTCCTGGACGCCGCCGACGACAGCGTGCGGACCTTCTACGAGGTGCGCAATCCGGCCCAGGACGTCCACGCGGCCAGCTTCATCGTCGAGTACGCCCTGGTCGACGTGACCACCCGCGAGCGTCTGCCGTTGTCCGACGAGACCCTGCGCCTGGCCGAAAAGCTCCGCACGCCCCTGCCGGCCTATGGCGCGCCCCGGTCGATCACCCTCGACCCGCCCCGCACCGACCTCAGCTTCGCCGAGATCGCGGCGCGGGTCGGCGACGGCGGCCGCAGCATGATGGGCGCGCTGATGGAGCGCGAGATCGAGCCCGAGTTCTGCGACCCGCAGGGCTGGCTGCGTCCCGGCGAGGACCTGATGTACGGCCCGCGCCAGCGGGCGAAGATGCAGGCCGAGGGGCATGAACCCGGCCCGACGATCAACCTCACCGCCGACGGCCACCGCTTCGGCTGGGCCTGGATGGAGACCCGCGCGCTGGTCTTCCAGACGCCGCGCGCCGGCGACCGGCTGCGCTCCATCGGGGCGGACATCGCCCTCGGGTCCAAGACGCGCCGGTCGCGCCGCTGGATCTTCAACCTCACCACCGGCCGGCTGGCGGCGACCGACGACATGGTCGGCATCTGCCTGGACCTGGACGCGCGGCGCGCCATCGACATCCCGCCGGACGTCCGACGGCAGCTGGCGAGCGTCTACGTCCCCGAGTTCGCCTGACCGCCATGAAGCCGCCGGCCTGGCGCCTGGAGCGCGACGTCTACCGCCACTTCACCGAGATCCAGACCCGGTACCGGGACGAGGACATGCTGCGCCATGTGAACAACATGGCTGTCGCCGGCTATCACGACGAGGCGCGCAACCGCTTCTCGCGGGTCTATTTCAAGCTGGCCGGCGACATCACCGGCACCCGCATCGTCACCGTCGAGACCCGGGTCAATTTCCTGGCCGAGGTCTTCCACCCCGACACGGTGGAGGTGGGCTCCGGCATCCTGAAGATCGGCGGCGCCTCCTACGAGATCGGCCAGGCGCTGTTCCAGAAGGGCAAGTGCGTCGGCCTCTGCACCGCGGTCTTCGTCCGCGCCACCCGCAGCCGCGGCACCGCCCCCCTGCCCGACAACCTGCGCGCGGCGTTGGAGACGTTCAGGCTGCGCGCGCCGGAGGGGGTGGGGGAGGCGTAGGCGGGGGCCGCTTCCCTCCCATATGAGTTGTGGGGGTGCTCTCGTTATGTTCTCACGATTTGGCGGAGTAATTATATACGAGTTGACACCAAATGGTCGGACGGGTAAATTGCTCCCATTGACAGGAGCCGCCCGTGGCCGAGTTCGCCAGCCTCTACCAACTGTTCGAAGTGATCCCCGACGAGGCTGCTGCTGTCGCGCATTTCCGGGCGATCCGCTGGAAGAACGGCGCGGTCTGCCCCTACTGCGGATCGGTTCGCGTCTACGACCTGAAGGGCGGCATGCGCCACAAGTGCGGCGACTGCCGGCTCTCGTTCTCGATCAAGGTCGGGACCATCTTCGAGGACACCAAGATCCAAATCCGCAAGTGGTTGGCGGCGATCTGGCTGATCACCAGCCATAAGAAGGGCATCGCGAGCACACAGCTCGCCCGCGACATCGGCGTCACGCAAAAGACGGCGTGGTTCATGCTTCACCGCCTGCGCCACGCGGCCCGTACGCGGTCGTTCAACCGCCCACTTGGCGGCGAAGTGGAGGTGAATGAGACCTTCATTGGCGGAAAGCACGGCAACCGACACATTTCGGAGCGCCGGGAGAACGCCGCTGCGAAGGGCAAGAAGCGTTCCGGCATCGCCGGCAAGGCGATTGTCATGGGCCTATTGGAGCGTGGCGGAGAGTTGCGGGCCGGTGTGATCGCCAGCACTGCACAAAGTGAGCTGGAACCGATTGTCCGTCACCACGTGGCGGAAGGCGCGAAAGTCTACACGGACGAACATCGCGGCTACCACGATCTGCGCCATGGGTTTGACCATCAGACAGTCGCTCACAGCCGCGATGAGTACGTGCGCGGCTCGGTTCACACCCAGTCGATTGAGGGTTTCTGGTCGCTCCTGAAACGCCAAATATACGGCATCCACCACTGGGTCAGCGCCAAGCACCTTGACCAGTACGTGGCCGAAGCGTCGTGGCGCTACATGCTCCGCAAGCGTGCGGACGGTGCGCGCGTTACGACGCTCCTCGCCCAGACGGACGGCCGCCTGACCTACACCATGCTGATCGGGAAGGCGTAGGCCCCATCTAGGGAGCCTCCCCGTGAAGGAGCCCCCAAATGGTGAGCGCTATCGCAAGCGCCGCCATCAGGGCGGCCACCTTGGCAATCTTGTTGGCTGTCTTGGCGAGTGTGTTCGCCAAGCGCGCAGAAGTGGCCGCTTCTTCGGCGGCCTTGGTGGCCCTTCGCGCCAAGTCCATCTGTTCGGACTGGGAAAGGTCGATGCGGGAAGCTTCTATCGATCGCAACCACTCTTCCGCCAACCGAGCCTTCCACCCGTCTGGTTGCCCATAGTTTTTCGCCGCCAAGTTCAGGCGAACTTGCTCCTCGCCGGTTTGGTCGAACTCGGCGAAATGCAGCTCCGGGTCTTTCGACATGCCGCCCCTTGTGTCTCACGCCTATCGGGACGACTTTCGCCCAATGCCCCGAAAGTACGATGACAAGATGCATCTCGACCTGCCCTTTGACGAGGCGCTGGAGCGCTTCATCGGCACCGACCCGGCCGAGGTGGCGGCGAATATCGCCAAGTCGAAGACGGCGAAGCCCGAGGCCGAGCGCAAGCGCCCGACCCCAAAGCCCGATCAAACGAACGTCACCAAGCTATCCGCGAAGCGGAAGCCCGCGAGCGTGCGGAGAATTCTGGAGCGGTAAGCCGCGCCAGTGACCGCGAACGAACTCAACGCGACCAAAGCGAACACGGTAGTAGGGGTCGATCCACAGCATTCGTGGATTCCTTCTGCTATCGCGCTGGGAGCCGCTGACGGGGTGCGCATAAACCGTCAGGGGCAACGCCCAGGCACGGCGCAGCGTCCTTGTGGAGCAGGGACGACTGTCGCCGTGTGTGGCGACCTTAGATTTTGCGGGATTGGTTCGGCATAGCCGGTTGCCTCTCGGGCTCCATCTTGGGGATTGCCGGCGTCATCTCGACGTTGGCGTTACGAAAGCAAGCCTATGCCTGATTCACCAATCCCGCAACGGGCGCTAAGAGTACATGTCCCGATCAGACAACCTTGGTGAAGGTGTGGCCCAAAGCTAAGGGAAGATAGCGCCAATGGCCGCGCACGTATTCGACGCGGCCGAAGCGCAGACGGTAATAGGGATCAATCCAGATCATGGGTCGCTATCCTTATGGAGCGACCTGTGAGCGGGGGCCGGTGCTTACGCAGGCAGCGACGGGCACCGGCCAACGCCCGCCAGATCGCGGGAGAGGTTGGCTTACAGTGCCGGTCACGATCCGGGCTTTTAAGTGAGACTGCCGTCTAGGGCTTACAGGAGCGCGAGCTGACGCGCGTCTGGGATCACCAGTAGCACCGATTCGATCTGGTATCTACTCGTATATAGACCCCCCGCCAAAGGCAGTTATATGCTTTCCAGAGCAGTGAGGACGAATCAGGTTTGGCTCGACCGGCCGGCGCGAACTACCAAGGCTTCTCAACAGCTCCGACTAGCGAAGTTGGAAATCCGTTCGCACCTGCATGGTCAGAAAGTCATCCCGGATCAGTCGATGAAGCCCGAGGCGACGCCGTATTCGATCTAATTCGTTTGGTCCGAGTGATCCTGAGGGAGGTGGAGCACCCGGCGATAAGTCGGGAAGTGGAATGCCTCGCGGTCGAGGTATATCAGCTAACCTTTGGATCAGGCGTTCCCGAGAGCCAGCCGCAAACGTTATGCAGACTCCAAACTCTTCTGCGACGATACGGAATTGACGAATAGTGCGATGAAAGACGGCTTCAGAAAACGGCTCGTACCATGCTCGTCCATTGCGAAGGCGCATGCGCAGGACGCCATCGTTCGGAGCCAAGAAGAGGCAATGGGCGATTTCCGTTCGCCGCTCGGCGGCGGCGAGAAAATGCCTCCACGTCCTCTCGATGGCCTCGTAGAGGTGTGGGTGTGCCCTAGGACGGGCCTCGCGGAGCGCCATTTCGCGTTTATTGTTGATCGAGCGCCAACCGTAAAACTCGGCGAACAGATCGCCCACGGGTCGATCCGAGGCTGTCGCTAGAAGTATAAAAGCCTGGAACTCCAGAAGCGCGTAATCGGCTATGATCAAGCCGACGAGTTGCGCCAGATCCGGATGGCGGCGCAAACTAGTGCGAGGCTCGATGTCTTCCATGACTGACAAAACCCTTGAAGACGAACCCGGCGCCGACGAGCGCTTCTAGCAAGGCGTGAAGAACGCGCTGCGGATGCCGCCGAAGCCCCATCAACCTAAACCAAAACCTGAAAAGGCACCGCAGAAGGACTAGTCGGGTTTAGTCCCGATCGACATTCGAAGCTCAGGGGTTGCGGCACTGAAAGTGAACGGGATCTGCGCCTTGCGAAGGGCGCTCTCAAGTCGCCGCGCTTCGGGAGTTTTCGTCTGTGACATTCGCAGGCCGACGACCGCGCCGGTGAAGATTGTAGCGGTAACGTTGCCATTCACGCTACGCGATGCGTTCATCGCTTCAATCAACTGGTCTGCATAGGCCTGGGCCTCGGGGTCGTGTGCCAGCACACTAATCTCAATGTTCATGACAAGACCGCGAATTTCTTCGCCCAGTATGCGTGCTTGCGCTGTCGTGAGTCGGCGTGGGGCGAGCCGGTCCTGCAGCTTGGCAAGAGCCAGTTTGGCCTCAGTCGCTTCCTTTTCGAGTTGAGCGGTACGTTCCACTGAAGCGGCTAACTCGCGTTTCAGCCGAGCCTCTTTGATGTTCCCTGTGACCACAACGGCATAGGTCGCAATCACCCCAACTACGAGGCTAACGATGAGCGCAAAGTTGGCCCATGTGTTGATGGCATCTGCTGAAGGCATTCCGCGCCCTCGCTTGTGGTTGCTGCCATCGGTCATCGTGGCCGCTGTCCTCGGCGTCTGCGTCGCGATCTATTTGGTCACGGATTGACGCTTCCTGAGAAGCTTTCGTGCATTCTGCCTAAGCGTCCGCGCCTTCACCAGACCGCCGATAGGTCAGGCGCTTGCCGGTGGAGCCCTTGAGCATCGCGTCGGCGCGCATGGCATCGGTGATCCCGAGGCCGGAGCGGTTGCGGGTGCAACGCCACGCTCCTGGACGATCACTTCACTCGTCGGGATACCTGTCGTGCTTCCCTCCACGGCTAACCGCCTCGCCCGGAATCCAGGCCCGCAGGCCACT
>Ga0070668_100004067_pt1 | contig 10833 bp, 9 predicted proteins | sample KBSS43metaG_FD_64661 | JGI IMG/M metagenome (GOLD analysis project Ga0070668, IMG submission 64661) | Switchgrass rhizosphere microbial communities from Kellogg Biological Station, Michigan, USA - KBS S4-3 metaG | ecosystem: Host-associated > Plants > Roots > Rhizosphere > Soil ... | reverse complement strand
GCCGGCGCGAGGGGGCCGCCGATGAAGTGCGGCGTGGTCGTCTTCCCGGGCAGCAACTGCGATCACGACGTGTACCACGTCCTCAAGCACGTCACCGGGCAGGACGCCACCTTCCTCTGGCACGACGACACCGACCTGCACGGCAGCGAGCTCGTGGTGCTGCCCGGGGGCTTCTCCTACGGCGACTACCTGCGCTGCGGCGCGATCGCCCGGTTCGCCCCGGCGATGGAGTCGATCGTCGACGCCGCCCGCGGCGGCATGCCGGTGCTCGGCATCTGCAACGGCTTCCAGATTCTCTGCGAGGCGCATCTGCTGCCCGGGGCGCTCACCCGCAACCAGCACCTGCACTTCCGCAACCGCGACCAATACCTGCGCATCGAGTCGGCGGACACCGCGTGGACCAACACCTTCTCGGCCGGCCAGGAGATCCTGATCCCGGTGAAAAACGGGGAAGGCTGCTACGTGGCCGACGAGCGGACGCTGGACGCGCTCGTGGCCGAGGGCCGGGTCATCGCCCGGTACATCCGGGGCAACCCGAACGGTTCGCAGCGCGACATCGCCGCGATCACCAATGAGGCCGGCAACGTCGTCGGCATCATGCCGCACCCGGAACACGCGGTGGAGGAACTGACCGGCCCGTCGCTGGACGGCCTCGGCTTCTTCACCTCCGTCCTGCGGGCCCTGGCCGGGGCGTCCGCCGGCGGACAGCAGCACGCAGGGGGACAGTAGATGACGACGCAGCCGGACACGGCCACCAGCGACGCGGAGGCTCCGGCCGCGGCGGTCTCCGGGGCGACCACCAAGTCGACCGGGTTCGCCGCGACCGACGTGCTGGTCAATGAGTTCGACGGCGGGCCCGACACGGTGCAGCGAGCGGTGAGTACGCCGGACGAGTTGCAGCCGCACACCGAGCTCGGCCTCAAGGACGACGAGTACGACCGGATCCGGCAGATTCTCGGCCGCCGCCCGACGGCGTCCGAGCTGGCGATGTATTCGATCATGTGGAGCGAGCACTGCTCGTACAAGTCGAGCAAGGTGCACCTGCGCCAGTTCGGCGAGAAAGCCCCGCGGAACACCCGGATGCTGGCCGGCATCGGGGAGAACGCCGGTGTGGTGCAGATCTCCGACGAGATCGCGGTGACCTTCAAGGTCGAGTCGCACAACCACCCGAGCTTCGTCGAGCCCTACCAGGGCGCCGCGACCGGGGTCGGCGGCATCGTGCGCGACATCCTCGCGATGGGCGCCCGGCCGATCGCCGTGATGGACCCGCTGCGCTTCGGCGCGGCCGACCACCCGGACACGGCTCGGGTGCTGCCCGGGGTGGTCGCCGGCATCGGCGGCTACGGCAACTGCCTGGGCCTGCCCAACATCGGCGGCGAGATCGTCTTCGACCCGACCTACCAGGGCAACCCGCTGGTCAACGCGCTGAGCCTGGGCGTTCTCCCGGTCGAGCGGCTGCAGCACAAGGAGGCGGCCGGGGTCGGCAACGTCGTCGTGCTGCTCGGCGCGCGCACCGGCCGCGACGGCATCGGCGGCGTCTCCGTGCTCGCCTCGGCGACCTTCGACGAGGGCGCCGAGCAGCGCCGCCCGTCGGTGCAGGTGGGCGACCCGTTCATGGAGAAGCTGCTGATCGAGAGCTGCCTGGAGCTGTACGACGCCGGCCTCGTCGCCGGCATCCAGGACCTCGGCGGCGCGGGCCTGACCTGCGCGCTCACCGAGACCGCCGCGGCGGCCGGCACGGGTATGCGGGTCTGGCTGGAGCGGGTGCCGCTGCGCGAGGCGTCGATGTCGCCCACCGAGATCCTGGCCAGCGAGTCGCAGGAGCGGATGCTTCTGATCGTCACGCCGGAAAACCTCGACCGAGTGCTCGACGTCGCCGAGAAGTGGGGCGTCTGGGCCACCGCGATCGGCGAGGTCACCGCCCCGGCGCCGGACGGTTCGCCGGGCCGGTTGGTGATCACCTGGAACGGCCACGTGGTCGTGGACGTGCCGCCCGGTTCGCTCGCCGACGACGGCCCGGTCTACGCCCGGCCGATCCGCGAGCCGGCCGACCTCATCCTGCTGCAGGCCGACAAGGCCGAGACCCTGCCGCGTCCGTCCACCGGTGACGAGCTGCGCGAAACGGTGCTGCGGATGGCCGCCTCGCCCAACCTGTGCGACAAGACCTGGGTCACCGAGCAGTACGACCGCTACGTGCTCGGCAACACGGTGCTGGCCCAGCCGGAAGACTCCGGCGTGCTGCGCATCGACGAGCAGACCGGGCTGGGTGTGGCGCTGTCGGTCGACGGCAACGGACGCTTCGCGCGTCTCGACCCGTACGAGGGGGCTCGTCTCGCGCTCGCCGAGGCCTACCGCAACGTCGCCGTCACCGGCGCCGAGCCGGTCGCGGTGACCGACTGCCTGAACTTCGGTTCGCCGGAGGATCCGGCCGTGATGTGGCAGTTCGCCGAGGCCGTCCGCGGTCTGGCCGACGGGTGCCAGCAGCTCGGCACGCCGGTCACCGGCGGCAACGTCAGCTTCTACAACCAGACCGGGGCGGCCGCGATCCACCCGACCCCGGTGGTCGGCGTGCTCGGCGTCCTCGACGACGTGGCCCGGCGCATCCCGATGGGCTTCCCGCCGCCGGCCACCGAGGGCGATCTGCTGTTCCTGCTCGGCGACACGGCCTGCGAGCTGTCCGGCTCGGAGTGGGCGTGGGTCACCCACGGCCACCTGGGCGGCCGACCGCCCAAGGTGGATCTGGTCAAGGAACAGCGGTTGGGTGCGCTGATGGCCCGGGCCTCGCAGGCCAGGCTGGTCGGCGCGGCTCACGACCTGTCCGACGGCGGTCTCGCCCAGGCCCTGGTGGAGAGCTGCCTGCGGCGCAACGTCGGCGCTCAGGTCGCGCTGCCGGAGGGCGGCAATTCGTCCTTCGTCCAGCTGTTCAGCGAGTCGTCCGGGCGCGCGGTGGTCGTCGTGCCGCGGGGCCACGAAAAGGCGTTCGTGGCGCTGGCCGCGGAGTACGGCGTGACCTGTACGCCGCTCGGCCTCACCGTGGCCGAGCCGGTGCTGGAGGTTCGCGGCGAGTTCACGATCCCGCTCGACGAGCTGCGCGAGGCCTACTCGGCCACGCTGCCCCGGCTGTTCGGCGGGGCGGCCGAGCTGGCCAACCGGCACGGCGACCCGGAGCACGCGGCCGACCCGTCCGCGCCCCGCAGCCCGGACAAGGGCGACGAGGTGTTGGTGACCGCGGCGGCCGGCGCGGCGATGGAGAGTGCCGCGCCGATCGAGGCCGACGGCATCCCCGCAGCCGCGGCCGCCGAGGTGAAAGAGCCGGTGCCGGCGGGTGGTTCCGTCACGCTCGAGCTGACCGAATCCCAGGCCGACGACGACGGCACGCCGCCGGAGCCGGGTGGTCCGATCGACCCGGAGCAGTCCTCGTCCTGAGCGACAAAAGCGAGAAGCCGGCCGGCGATTTCCGCTGGCCGGCTTTCTGCTTTCCCGTGATGCACATCTTTCCGAGATGCACATCGGCCCCGCGCTGGAGAGCGCGGGGCCGATGAGAGTTCCTTACTCAGCCGTTCCAGTCGACCGGGTGGCGCTGGCCCTGGTGGGACGGCTGCTGTCCGCCGTGCCGGCCGCCGCCCTGCTCGCCATAGCCGGCGCGCTGGTCATAGGTGGGCTGCTGCTGGTCATAGGCGGGCTGGTCGTCATACTGCTGCTGGCCATAGCCGCCCTGGTCGTAACCACCCTGGTCGTAACCGTTCTGGTGGCCGTCATACCCGTCGGTTGCGCCGTAGGTGCCGCCGCCGTACTGCTGCGTGCCCCCATACTGGCCGCCGTAGGTGGCACCGGCCGGCGCATACGGCTGTCCGCCGTGATCGCCGCCGTCGGGTGCGCCCCAGGCGCCGTCGGCCGGGGCCGGCTCCGGCTCGTTGAAGCCGCCGCCGTAGTGCTGGCCGTCGTCATACTGCTGATTGTCGCCATACTGCTGGCCGGCGTACTCGCCGCCGTATTGGTTGCCGGCGGCGTACTGCCCGTCGTACTGGTTGTCGGCATATTGCTGGCCGGCGTACTGGCCGTCGGCCATGGTCGACTGGTAGCCGCCCTGGTCGTAACCGCCGTAGCCGGCGTCCTGCTCGGCGCCCGGCCGGTACATGCCGGTGGGCTCGTCATACCGCTGCTCGGCCGGCGCGGCGTCATACCCGTAACCGCCGGCCGGCGCGGCGGCATACGCCTCGTTCTGGCCGTAACCCTCGTCGACCGGCGGGCCGAACTGAGTCGGTGGGCCGTAGGCGTTGGCGTCATAGCCGCCTTGCGGGTTGGCGTCGTAACCGCCGGGCTGATTGTCCCAGCCACCGGCGGCGGCGCCGACAAAGCCACCCTGCGGCGGGATCGGCGCGCCGTACGGGTCGGGGAACTCGTCGTCGATCGGGGGCACCGGGCTCTGCAGGACGGTCGGCGCGTCGGCCATGGACGGCGCGCCCGACCGCGGCGCGATCATGGTGGCGGCGGCCGCACTGGCCGGCGCCGCCACCCGGGTCGCGTCGTTGAACCGGCCCTGGCTGGGCGGCACCACGCCGCCGGGGCCCGGGCCGGCCGGGTCGTTGTCGCCGTCGTCGTCGCTGTTCTTCCGGCGGCGCATCAGGACCAGCACGATCGCGCCGACGCCGGCCGCGACCAGCAGGCCGCCGATGAGGATGAACAGCAGCGAGCCGCCGCCCTCCTCGCCGGCCGCCGTCTTCTTGGTGTCGGGGTCGGCGATCAGGCTGTTCTGGGTGGTCGGCTCCTCGCTGGGCGGGTCGCTCGGCTCGGCGCTGGCCGAGGCCGACGCGGATGCCGAGGCCGACGCCGACGGGGAGGCGGCGAGCTTGGTGAGGTTCAGCGGCACGGTCACGGTGCGCCCGGCGGCGGCCTGAACCGTTACGGAGCCACCCTTGTAACCGTCTTTCGAGGCGCCCACCCGGATGTTTCCGGGGGCGATCGGGTTGCTGTCCGTCGAGGTGAACGAGAAGCCGCCGGAACCGTTGGTGGTGGCCTCGAACCTGCGGCCCGTGCTGTCTTCCATGCGAACCAGCGCGCCGGCGACGGCACCCTCGTCCAGGCTCTTCACCCGGCCGGTGACCTGCCGCACAGATTGCGGTTTGTCGGGGCCGCGCACGGTGACCGTCGACGTGGCGGTGTTGCTCTCGCCGTTGATCGTGGCGGTGATCTCGATCTGCACCGGGCGGGCGTCACCGGGGTCGACCGCGGGTGCGGTCAACTGCGCGGAGAAGTCCCGGCTGCCCTGATCGATCGTCGCGATCTGGCCGCACTCGCCACTGCATTTCATGCCGCTGACCCGGACGCTGGCGGTGGCCTGCTGGCCGCCGCCGTTGTTCGTGTTGGTCACCCGATATTGCAAGGTCAGCGTGCCGCCGGCCGCGACGTCGGTGTTGAGATTGGTGATCTCCACGTTCGGCGGATCGGCGAGCGCCACCGCGGGTCCGACGGCGATGCCGCCGGCGACCACCGCCAGTAACGCACCGGCTTGGGCCGCACGGGCTCGTAGGTGCGTTGTCACATCCACCGCCTTCCCGGTCGCACGGTTTCCGGCCAATCTGGGGGAGCCGGTTACATCCCGCGACTTAAACACCGTCGGCCACTATGCCTTGTCCCGCGTCCATTGCGCGACCCAGGGCCGCGTACCAATCTCGGTGGAGCGGGTCGTATCGTCCCGACATGTCCCCTGCGCACAATAAATCCGAGACGGTGAAGGACGCGTTGGACGCGCTGGATCGCGGCGTCGAACCCGACCGTAAAGTGCTGCGTGACGCTGTGCGAGCGCTGCTGACCGAGTTGTCCCGCCGGGCGCCAGGCCGATCGGTCGAGGTGCGGATTCCACCTTTCGGTGCCGTTCAGTGTGTTTCTGGTCCCAGGCACACGCGCGGCACACCGCCCAATGTGGTCGAGACCGATCCGGTGACCTGGCTGCTCGTCGCCACGCAGCGTGTGACCTGGGCCGATGCGGTACGTGACGGAAGGCTGCGGGCCAGTGGCATCCGTACCGACCTGTCCGAGTTCCTGCCGCTGACCGTCGAACCGGACGCCGAGTGAGCCTGAGCCGCACCCCGGCGGCTCGCGTACACTGGTGCGTCGGAGCAGGCCAGCAAGTTCGAGCAGATCAGCATGAGGGAGCGACAGGTGCCCCGAGGCGACGGCCGGTTGACCGACGATCTCGACCCCCAGGAGCGCGGCCCCCAAGATGCCTGCGGCGTCTTCGGCGTCTGGGCGCCGGAGGAAGAGGTCGCCAAACTCACGTATTTCGGGCTCTTCGCTCTACAGCATCGCGGCCAGGAGGCCGCCGGCATCGCTGTGAGTGACGGTTCCGGCGTGGTGGTCTACAAGGATCTCGGCCTGGTGTCCCAGGTCTTCGACGAGCCGACCCTGGCGAGCCTGCGCGGCCATCTCGCGATCGGCCATACCCGCTACTCCACCACCGGCGGTTCCAACTGGGAAAACGCGCAGCCGACGATCCGGGCCACCACGGCCGGCACGACGATCGCGCTGGCCCACAACGGCAACCTGGTCAACACCGCCGAGCTGGCCCGCGAGATCGCCGAGCGCGGCCTCGAGGCAGACAGTGCGACCAGCGACACCGCGCTCGTGACGACGCTGCTGGCGAGCCGCCCCGACCTCTCCGTCGAGGCCGCGGCGCTCGAGGTGCTGCCGCGACTGCGCGGCGCGTTCAGCTTCGTTTTCATGGACGAGGGCACGCTGTACGCGGCCCGCGACGCGCAGGGCGTGCGCCCGCTGGTGCTCGGCCGGATGGAACGCGGCTGGGTGATCGCCAGCGAGACGGCCGCGCTCGACATCGTCGGCGCCAGCTTCGTCCGCGAGGTCGAGCCCGGCGAGATGCTCGCGGTCGATGAGCACGGCCTGCGGTCCAACCGGTTCGCCGCGCCCGAGCCGAAGGGCTGCCTGTTCGAGTATGTCTACCTGGCCCGCCCGGACACCACGATCGCCGGCCGGAACATGTATTCGGCCCGGGTCGAGATCGGCCGGCGGCTCGCCAAGGAGCATCCGGTCGAGGCCGACCTGGTGATCCCGGTCCCGGAGTCGGGCACCCCGGCGGCGATCGGCTATGCCGAGGCCAGCGGCATTCCGTACAGCGCGGGCCTGACCAAGAACGCCTACGTGGGCCGCACCTTCATCCAGCCCTCGCAGACGATCCGCCAGCTCGGCATCCGGCTCAAGCTCAACCCGCTGCGCGAGGTCGTCCGGGGCAAGCGCCTGGTCGTCGTCGACGACTCGATCGTGCGCGGCAACACTCAGCGGGCCCTGGTGCGGATGCTGCGCGAGGCCGGCGCGCTCGAGGTGCACGTCCGGATCTCGTCGCCGCCGGTGCAGTGGCCGTGCTTCTACGGCATCGACTTCGCCACCCGGGCCGAGCTGATCGCGAACGGCCTGGAAATTGACGGCATCCGCCGCTCGATCGGCGCGGATACGCTGGGCTATGTTTCCCTGGACGGCTTGGTGCAGGCGACCGAGCAGCCGAAGTCGCGGCTCTGCATGGCGTGCTTCGACGGGGAGTATCCGATCGAGCTGCCGGCCGGCAACCTGATCGGCAAGCACCTGCTTGAGGGGGTCGGCAAGCGGGCCGCGATGTCCGGCGCGACCGCGGAGGCGGCCGCCGCGTCGGTCGCCGACCTCGAGGCCGACTACGCCGGCTTGGAAAAGGACGGGCCGCTGGTCGCCAGCCCCGGCGGCGCGAACGCCTTGCACCACCCGTGACTGAAGACAAAAGCACCGCTAAGGGGAGAACCGTGACGCACGTGTCCGAGCGCAACAGTGCCGGATCGAATGGCGCCGAAGGTGGCGACCGCCAGCCATGGACCGCTGGCGCCGGCCGCGGCGTCCGCAAGCGCACGGTCACGTACGCGGATGCCGGCGTCTCGATCGACGCCGGCGACCGGGCGGTCGAGCTGCTGAAGTCGAAGGTGAAGAAGACCGCCCGGCCCGAGGTGATGGGCGACCTGGGCGGCTTCTCCGGTCTCTTCCGGCTCAACGTGCAGAAGTACAAGAGCCCGATCCTCGCGTCGTCGACCGACGGCGTCGGCACCAAGCTGGTCATCGCCCAGCAGCTCGACATCCACGACACGATCGGCATCGACCTGGTCGCGATGGTGGTCGACGACCTGGTCGCCTGCGGTGCCGAGCCGCTGTTCCTGCTCGACTACATCGCCTGCGGCGAGGTAGTGCCGGACAAGGTCGCCGAGATCGGCGCCGGCATCGCCGACGGCTGCCGGTACGCCGGCTGCGCGCTGCTCGGCGGCGAGACGGCGGAGCACCCGGGCGTGCTGCGCCCGGACGAGTACGACGTGTCCGCCACCGGCGTCGGCGTGGTGGAGGAGAGCGAGATCCTCGGCCGGGAACGGGTCGAGGTCGGCGACGCGGTGATCGCGATGCGGTCGTCCGGGCTGCACTCCAACGGCTACTCGCTGGTGCGGCACGTGCTGCTCGGCGCCGGCCGGATGCGGCTCGACTCGGTGGTCGACGACTTCGGCAAGCAGCGCACCCTCGGCGAGGAACTGCTGACGCCCACCAAGATCTACGCCAAGGACTGCCTCGGTCTGATCGAGGAGACCGACGTGCGGGCGTTCTCCCACGTCACCGGCGGCGGCATCCCGGGCAACCTGGTGCGGATCCTGCCCGATCACGTCGACGCGGTGGTCGACCGGTCCACCTGGCGGCCGCAGCCGATCTTCGACCTGATCCAGGCGAAGGGACGGATCGAGGACAATGAGATGGAGGCCACGTTCAACATGGGCGTGGGCATGTTCGCGATCGTCTCGTCCGACGACGCCGACCGGGCGATGGCCTATCTCACCGGCCGTGGCGTCGAGGCCTGGCAGGTCGGCGAGGTCATCGACGGCTCCGGCGACGTGCAGATGATGGGCCAGTACACCCGCGGCTGACGCGAAGCCGAACGAAAGCCGACTCTGGCTCGTAATAGGGCAAACGTGTAATGATCCGCGTGTGTCGATGTCCGGCACGCGCGGATCTTTCACTTACGAGCTGGACCAAGCGGCCTAGCCTGACGTGGGGTCGCACATCGGCCGGACAGGGGTGCGGAACGTGGCAGAGGTGTGGAGTGGCATGCGCGGCATCTCCGCCGCCCCGACCTACGTCGTGATGCAGCCCACCACGCTCTGCAATCTTGACTGCTCCTACTGTTACCTTCCGTTCCGCCAGGCCGATCGCCGGATGCCGGTGACGGTGGCCCAGGCGGTCGCGGCGTCGGTGGCACCGTTCGCGCGTTCGGGACGGTTCTCGGTCGTCTGGCACGGCGGTGAGCCGCTCGCCGCCGGACGCGAGCACCTGGCCGCCCTGCTGGCCCCGTTCGGCCCGGGGATCGAGCATCACGTACAGACAAATGCCACGCTCATCGACGACGCCTGGTGCGCGTTCTTCGCCGAGCACGAGATCCGGGTCAGCGTGAGCGTGGACGGCCCGGCGGCGCGCAACGGCGACCGGATCACCCGAGGTGGCAAGCCGGCCTACGACCGGATCATGCGCGGCATCGAGGCCCTGCGCCGGCACGACATCCCGTTCTCGGCACTCTGCGTGGTCGGCGAGCCCCGCCCCGGCGTGGCCGCCGAGCTCTACGAATACTTCCTCGGCCTCGGCTGCGACGTGCTCGGGATCAACGTGGAGGAGCTGGAGGGCGTGAACACCCGCGCCAACGGCCACGCCGCGGCGGACGTGACCGCCTTCTGGTCCGAGCTGGTGACGGCCTGGCGGCGGGATCCGCGGATCCACCTGCGCGAGATCGAGTGGTCGCTGCGGTACGTGGCGGCGGTGCTCGACGGCAACGCGGACGATCTGCTGCCGCGCCGGCTCGACCCGATCCCGACGGTCGCGCACGACGGCTCGGTGGTGCTGCTCTCGCCCGAGCTGGCCGGCTTCCACGATCCCCGGTACGGCGACTTCACCAGCGGTAACGTGCTCACCACCCCGCTGGCCGAGATACTCGCGGGCGCGGCGGCCACGCCGTGGATCGCCGAGTTCGTGCGCGGGGTGGAAGCCTGCCGGGTGACGTGTCCATACTTCGGTTTCTGCGGAGGCGCTCACGCGGCCAACCGCTACTTCGAGCGGGGCCGCTTCGACATCACCGAGACGGACCACTGCCGAAACAGCAAGATTCGCCTACTGGAGGGAGTGCTGGACCATGCCCGAGATCACCAGCCCACGGCCGTCTGACCTGGGGACCGATCCGGTGACGGCGCGGGTGCGCGACACCCGGGCCGGGTTGGCGGCGCTCATCGCCGAGGCGGAGTCGGCCCGCCGGCAGCGCGCCGAGGGCACGTCGGAGGACGAGAACACGGAGGATGGCGGCTCGGCGGTGTGCGCCTGGAACCACTTCGAGAACATCCCTACGTTCTACAACTGGAACAACCGGCCGCGCTGAGCGGCCGCTGTCGAAGCCCACGCGAGCAAACCGCCTCGCGTGGGCTTCATCGTGTGAACCGTAGGTGTAATGACCGCGACACACGCGAGCACGCGGTTATGCCGCGTGCTCTGTGCAATACGGGTCAGTGCCGCCTTGTAGGCGACCAGGAATCCTGGTCGTCGTCCGCGTCGTCCTCATCATCATCGACGAACTCGTCGTTGTCGTCGTCGAAGTGACGGTCGGACTTACCGGCACCCGCCAGTTCGCGCTGCAAGGCGGTGAGGTCGGTGTTCGGGGAGTGATACTTCAACTCCCGGGCCACCTTCGTCTGCTTGGCCTTAGCACGGCCGCGCCCCATGGCTCGACCCCCTCGCACAGAATTCGGGGCAGCCCGAAGGCGGGCCCCGATGACGTCAGGCATC
>Ga0070668_100004066_pt1 | contig 10835 bp, 6 predicted proteins | sample KBSS43metaG_FD_64661 | JGI IMG/M metagenome (GOLD analysis project Ga0070668, IMG submission 64661) | Switchgrass rhizosphere microbial communities from Kellogg Biological Station, Michigan, USA - KBS S4-3 metaG | ecosystem: Host-associated > Plants > Roots > Rhizosphere > Soil ... | reverse complement strand
GTCCCATCGACAGGTAGGCCGCGCTCCGGTCGCTGAACCAGCCGACGCCCATGGCGCGATAGACTTCCTTCACGACCGAGAACTCGCCCGCCGAACTGCGGATGTAGTCGAGGTATCGGTCGAGGGTCAGGCTGGCCTCGACGGCCGGCCGCAGCCGCCAGCCGAATTCCCTCAGGCGCTCGTGCGGGATGGACTTGCCCTCGACCGCGATTTCCAGCGGCGCCGGCGTGCGTTGCGGCAGGGTGAGGAACTTCTCGAACTCGACGTCCTTCATCCCGTAGGAGACGCCGGCGTATCGGAGCGCCTTGTGGGAGGTCCAGTTCATCACTGTGGTGAAGGGCGCCTCCGGGACCGGCGGCGAAGGAAGCAGGCGCGGCGTGTCGACCGGATGGAACAGGTGGCGCCACGCCAGCCCGGCGCTCGGCGCGATCGACTCGCCGCTCGCGACGCGGAAGCCGTAGGTGTAGCAGGCGTCGTACGCCGGGAGGGCGGAGCCCCGCTCGACTTCGTTGAACAGCTTGATCTGCCGATAGCCCGGGTCCGGGTCCATCAGGATCCGCGCCGGGACCCGGGAGGTTTCTTCGGTCCAGGCGCGATGATCCCCGCGGTCGATGAACAGGTCGCACGCCCGGAAGACGCGGTGGAGCTCGTCACGGCTCAGCCCGTGGTGCGCGCCCTGGGCGTCGACGAAGCAGAGCCGACCGGGCCCGACCGTGTCGTTCAGCGCCCTGGAGACCGCCGCGACGCCATACGTGCAGTCGTCGGCGCTCTCGTGCCTGATCGGGTTGAAGCAGGAGCGCTCGTAGCCCGCCGGCTCGAAGACGTAGACGTCGTGTCCGAGCCGGCTGAACCCCCAGATCAGCTGGAGGTTCGACGCTATCACGCCCCCCAGGGGGTGGCGCACCATATAGCTGGTCAGAATGATCGTCGCCATCGGCGCGGCCTAACCGAAGCCTGCGCAGGATCGGCGCATCGCGGGGGCGCCGGGCGCGGAGAGCCAGCAGTTCATGCGACCACCTCGCTTCCGGATCGGGCGCCGGCGATCCGCACGCCGCCGTCCTGGACGGTCAGCCGCAACGCGCACGATTCCAGCGTGCTCAGGCGGTGCGCCACCATGAAGGTTGTCCGGCCGGCCATCAGCCGCTCCATCGCCTCGATGATCGCCGCCTCCGTGCGCACGTCGACGGCGCTCGTGGGTTCGTCGAGGATCAGGATCGGCGCGTCCTTCAGGAAGGCGCGCGCCAGCGAGATGCGCTGGCGTTCGCCGCCCGACAGCGTCATCCCGCGCTCGCCCACGGGCGTGCCGTAGCCCAGCGGCAGGCCGGCGATGAATTCGTCGACGCCGGCGGCCCGCGCGGCGGCGGTGATCTCCTCCTGGGAGGCGCCCGGCTTACCGTAGGCGATGTTCTCGCCGATCGTCGTCGAGAACAGCACCGGGTCCTGCAGCACGACGGCGAACTGGTTGCGCAGATCGGCGACGCGGTAGTCGCGCAGGTCGACCCCGTCCAGGCGGATGACGCCTGACGACGGGTCGAAGAAGCGCGTCAACAGGCCCAAGAGCGTGCTCTTCCCTGCCCCGGTCCGGCCCGCGATGCCAACGCGCGCACCGGCTTCGATCGTGAACGAGACGTCGTCCAGCAACGGCCTGGCCGGGTCGTAGCCGAACGCGACCCTCTCGAACTCGACCTCGCCCCGGGCGCGCGCCAGCGGCCGCGCCGAAGGCCGCTCGGGCACGTCGGGCGCCTCGTCGAGCAGCGTGAGGGCGCGCTCGACGCTGGCGAACTGCGCCTGCAGGGCGGCCACCTGCCGGCTCATCGCCTGCAGCGGGACATAGAGCTGGGCGAGGTAGGCCATTACCACCAGCAGCGAGCCCAGCGTGATCGAACCCGCCTGGACGGCGCCCACGCCGAAATAGAGCACGGCGCAGGCGCCGAGCGCGGTCGCCACGCCGATGGCGATCGAGAACGATCCGTCGATCAGCGTCACCCCGAGCTTGGCGCGCAGGCCCGTCAGGGCTCGCCGCTCGAACCGCCGGGCCTCGCGCACCTCGGCGCCGAACACTTTCACCACCCGGATCGCGGCGAGCACTTCCTGCAGCACAGCCATCGCACTGCTTTCGATCGCCTTCACGTCGCGGTGCCGCTCGCGAAGACGACGCCTATAGGCGAGCGTCAGCCCCACCAGGATCGGCGCCACGATCACGGCGACCAGCGCGAGCGTCGGATGGATCAGCGCGATCACCACCACCATTGCGACAAAGGTGACGCCGGAGCTGACGAAGGGCAGAACGCCGTCGACGGCGACGGACGGCACGGCCGTCGCGTCGTACATGATCCGGTAGACCGCGTCGGACGAGCCCATGCGGTCGTGGTGCGCCAGCGACAAGCGCTGGGCGTGGGCGAACAGCGTCGAGCGGCACTGCAGGGCGATGCGCTCGACCGTGTAGACTTTCAGCGTGCTGGCGATTAGCGCGCGCAGCTGCGAGATCGCCTCGAGGCCCAGCAGCAGGCCGACGGCGAACAGCAGCAGCGCCGACGGCGAGGCCTGGACGGATTGCGGCACCGCCCGCGCCAGCACCGCCGGCAGCGGCATTTGGGAGATCACCCCGTCGACGGCGATCTTCAGCGGCAGCGGGGCGAGCAGCGCGAGCGGGGTGGCCAGCAGCGATAGCGCGAACACGCCCGCGATGTGGCCCCAGTAGGCGCGCGCGCCGAGCAGGACGCGCCGGTACACCGCCAGGTCTCCGTAGCGCCGCTCAAGCATGATCGCCCCGCGGCATGGATTGCAGGCCCTGGGCCCGCGCACACTCGGCCAGGGCGGTATCCAGGACATGCTGGGCGACGGCGACGGTCGCCCAGATCAGGTAGAGGATGGCCGCGCTCGCCGACGCCAGGACGCCGGAGGCGAGCCACGCCCGGTCCCACCCGGCCACGCCGGCCAGCAGGGCGCTGGCCAGGGCGAGGGCGAGGGCGAGGGGCGGCGCGGCGGGCCACGTCCGCAACCGGAACAACTGCTGGCCGGCCCCATGCTCCTCGATCATGCCGCGCGCCCGCACGGCTCCGAACAGCCCGCCGCGGACCGTGAAGTCCCACCGGTCGAAGTCCCCTCCGATGGCGACGGGCGCGACGCCCTTGAGGGACGCGACGATCAGGCTCAGCCGGTCTTCGGCCGATCGCCAGGTCGCACTCCAGAAGGCGCGCTCGCGCGGAACGGCCGCGCGTATGCGGGGGAGCCGAGGCAGGCTCCACGGACCTATGCCGTGCTGGATGCGGCCCTGCAGCCGCGCGGCCGGCTGCAGCAGGTGCAGCCAGGCGACCGTCAGGCGCAGCTTGCGCTCCTCGGACGGCGTGAGCCTGCGGCCGGGGAACTCGGCGGCGAGCCCGCCCCGGATCGCCTGCACAAAGGTGAGCGCGATGGCGGCGAGGGCCGCCGGCCACAGCCAGAGCAGCGGGCTCCAGGCCAGGCCCAGCAGCGCCAGGCTCGTCGCGAGCAGCACCAGGACGTACCACTCCGGCATCAGCGGCAACGATGTCAGCGGGCCGTGCGCCGGCTCGTACAGGGATTGGAACGGCGCACTGCCGAACGGGCCGTGGTAGATGCGCTGAGGCGGCGTCAGCGCGCGGATCAGGCCGCGTCCATAGATCCGGCCATGCCAGGCCAGATGGCCCGCCGGGTTGTACTTCTGGGGCCAGGCCTCGGCCAGCAGCGCCTCGGCCTTGGCGTATCCGCGCTGCTGCTTGAGATAGCGGCTGATGGACGGGCGCCGGTGGTGCCACACCATGGCGGCGGCGCAGAAGCCCAGGGTCTCGCCGGCCTCCTGCAGCTTCCAGCAGACGTCCACGTCGTCGCCGGCGACCCGGTACCTAGGATCGAACCCGCCGACGGCCGCCAGCCGGTCTTTCCAATAGGCCATGTTGCAGCCTGGAATATGCTCGGCGACCTCGTCGGAAACCAGGACGTGCAACGGACCGCCCGGCGCGTTGGCCACGCATTCGGCGACGCCGCCGTCGGTGTAGGGCGCGATGTTCGGCCCGCCCATGGCGGCGTGGTCGCTGCGCAGGAACGCCGCGGCCAGGAACTGCAGCCAGTGGGGGTCCGGATAGGCGTCGTCGTCGATATAGGCGACGATCTTGCCCGTCGCCGCCTCCATGCCGGTGTTGCGGGCCGCCGAGAGTCCCCGGTTCTCGGTGCTGATCAGGCGGACGTCGTACCGGGCGGCGATCTCGGGCGTCGCGTCGGTGGACCCGTCGTTGACGACGATCACTTCGTAGTCCGGATAGTCCAGCGCCGAGAGCCCGGTCAGGGTCTCCTCTATCGTCGCCGCGCCGTTGAAGCTGCAGACGACCACGGAGATGCGCGGCCAGGGCATGTCGGCGGGGAACGGGACCGATCCGAACGCCTTCGAAACCTCGGCGAGCGCGGGTTTCGGGCGGCGATCCCGGGTCGTCAGGCCAAAATCCCAGTCTTCGATGGCGTAACCGCCGCGATGCCACTCGTCGGTCCACGCGAACATGAAGACGCCGGCGACGCCGGCCTCGAAGCAGGTGGCGATCTGCCAGCTCAGCGTTTTGGCCTGGGCGGCGTCGCCGTGCCTGCGGCTGTCTAGGCCGACCTCGGCCATCACCAGCGGCCGCTCACCCGCGAGGTTCTGGAGCCGCGCGAGATAGCGGCCGAGCGTCCGCCGGTCCTCGAGGTAGACGTTGAAGGACAGGAAGTCGACGAACGGCAGGTCCAGGTACTCGGTCGTCGGGAAATTGACGTAGGTGACGAGCGCGGTGGGATCCTGCCGACGGACCGCCGCTGTCAGCTTGCGCAGGAAACGGGTGACGCGCTCACGTCCGAACCAACGCACCACGGAGGCGGGTATCTCGTTGCCCACGGCATAGCAGAGGATCGCCGCGTGACCCGCGCATTCCCGGACAGCGCTCTCGACACGCGCTTGGATCGCGCGGGCCGTCGCCGGATCGTCCAGGAACGCGACGTGCTGTTCCCACGGCAGACCCACCATGACTCGCAGGCCGTTCGCGGCCGCCTCGTCCAGCAGCCAGCGCGGCGGCGGCGTGTACACCCGCACGCAATTGAGGCCGGCCTCGGCCATGGCCCGGAAGTCGGACGTCACCGTATCGCGCGGCGGAAAGCCCGGGTCGGAGCCGGCGTCCTCGAAGGTCCCGTAGGTGACGCCGCGGACCCAGAGCCGCTCGCCGTCGACGCTGAGGAACTTGCCTTGCACCTGCGGGCGCCGGGTCACCGGTTCGAGAAGGCGCGGGCGCAGATCGGGGACGACGACGGAACGCTCAAGTATCGAGGACTTCATCGCGTCCAACTCGCTTGCTCACTCGGCGGCGACGGATCTGAAGACCGCCGCCTCGTCGGGCATTCCCGGCGCCATCGGGCCCTGGACCGCGTCCTCCCGCTGGGCGCCGCGCCCCAGGCCGACGTAGCGCCGAAAGCCGCAGGCGATCGCCGTCTTGGCCTCGAACATGTTTCGCAGATCGACCAGCACCGGATCGGCCATTCGATCGGCCAGGGCGCCCAGATCGTAGCTGGCGAACTCGTCCCAGTCGGTCGCCAACACCACGGCGTCTGCGCCCTCGACCGCCGATTGCGGCGACGTCGCGAGATGCACCGCCGGCAGCAGGCGCCGGGCCTCGCGCGGCTGGGACGGATCGTAGGCATGAACGCTGGCGCCCCGCGCGCACAGGGCGGAGACCAGATCCAGGCTGGGGCTCTCGCGCATGTCGTCGGTCTGGCCCTTGAACGTGAGGCCGAGAACCGCAACGCGCTTGCCGCGCAGGTCCCCGCCGCAGGCGGTCTCCACACGGGCGGCCATGGCCGCCTTGCGATCGCCGTTGGCCTCGATGCAGGCCTCCAGCACCTTCAGGCGCACGTCGTTGTCCCGCGCCGTGGTCGCCAGCGCGCGCGTGTCCTTCGGAAAGCACGAGCCGCCCCAGCCTGGCCCCACGCGAAGGAAGGCTCGCCCGATGCGATGGTCGGCGCCGACGCCGGCCGCGACGGTTTCGACGTCGGCGTCCACCCGCTCACAGAGGTCGGCGACCTCGTTCATGAAGGTGATCTTGACCGCGAGGAAGGCGTTGGCGGCGTATTTGACGACCTCCGCGGTCTCCAGGCCGCACCCGATCAGCGGAAAGCCCTGCGCGACCAGGGGCCAGTAGATCTGGCGCATGACCGCGACCGCCCGCGGATCCTCGGCGCCGACGACGATCCGGTCGGGCTGCATGAAGTCGGCGATGGCCGCGCCCTCCCGCAGGAACTCCGGATTGGACGCCACGGCCATGGAGGCGCCGGCCGGAATGACGTCGGCCGTGATTTCGGCGATCTTGCGATTGGTGCCGACCGGGACGGTGGATTTCGTCGCCACGATGGTGAACCCGTCGAGGTTGGCGGCGATTTCCAGGGCGGCGGCGAAGACGTAACTGAGATCCGCCCGGCCGCTGCCAGCCTCCGAGGGCGTGCCCACGGCGATCAGCACGGCGTCGCGGCTCTTAACGCCGGCGGCCAGGTCGTGGCTAAAGGTTAGGCGGCTCGCCGCGACGTTGCGCGCCACCAGCGCCTCGAGGCCGGGCTCATAGATCGGCATGACGCCGTTCTGCAGGCCCTCGATCTTCCCCAGGTCCCTGTCGATGCAGACCACGTCGTGGCCCAGATCGGCAAGGCACGCCCCGCTCACAAGTCCCACGTAGCCGGTCCCGACGATGGCGATCTTCATGCCCCTATCCCTTGCGACAGGTCCGTTCGGCGCGGTGCGCTCGTCGCTAGGCCGCCCGCATGCCAGCGCACGGCGGTCTCGACGGTCTCGGCGATGGACGTGAACTTCGGCCGCCATCCGAGCAGGTCTCGGGCGCGGTCGGCGGAGGCGTAGAGCGCGGGCGGATCTCCCGGCCGACGCGGCCCGCGCACCAGCGGGACGCGTCGGCCGGTGGCCATCTCGGCCGCGGAGACGATCTCCAGCACCGAGACGCCCGCCCCCGTTCCAAGATTGCACGCCGCGCTTCGTCCGCCGGCGGCGAGATGGTCCGCCGCGCGAACATGCGCGTCGGCCAGGTCGCTGACGTGCACATAGTCGCGAACCGCCGAACCGTCCGGCGTATCGTAGTCGTCGCCGAAAAGGGTGAAGGCGCGGCCCCGCCCGAGGGCGGCCTCGATGGCGAGCGGAATGGCGTGGGTTTCGGGTTCGTGCTCCTCCCCGAGTTCGCCGTCCGGATCGGCGCCGGCGGCGTTGAAATAGCGCAGGGCCACCCACCGCAGGCCGTACGCGGTTTCGAACTCGGCCAGCATCCGCTCGCCAACCAGCTTGGTGAAGCCGTAGGGATTGATCGGGTTCTGCGGCGTGTCTTCCTCGATCGGCAGCGTTCCCGGCGTCCCGTAGGTGGCGCAACTGGACGAGAACACGATCCTGTCCACGCCGGCGGCTTCCATGCGCCGCAGCAGGTTCAGCGTGCCGGCCACGTTCACATCGTAGTAGCCGGCGGGGTCGCGGACCGATTCACCCACGTAGGCGCGAGCCGCGAAGTGCACGACCAGGTCCGGGCGATGTCGTCCGAGGACCTCGCCGAGGCGCGTGGCGTCGCGGATGTCGCCGACCTCGAGCGGCCCCCAGCGCACGGCGTGGGCGTGACCCGTGGACAGGTTGTCGTAGACCACCGGATGATGGCCCGCCGCCCGCAACGCCTTGCAGGCATGGCTTCCGATGAAGCCCGCGCCGCCCGTCACCAGCACTTTCATGATGCGACCGCGATCCTGCGCGGCTCGACAGGCCGGGTGATCGCCGGGGCGCCGAAATAGGCGATGGTGCGCTCCAGTCCCACCTCCAGCGGCACGCTCGGGACCCAATTCAGAAGCGACGCCGCGCGCTCGATGTCGGGGCGCCGCTGCTTCGGGTCGTCGACTTTCGCCTCGACCGTGGTGACGAACGACGTCGACCCGGTGATCTGCAGAACCAGGTCGGCGAGCTCCTTCACGGTGAACTCACTGGGATTGCCGATGTTGACCGGCCCGGTGATCTCGCGCGGAGACCGCATCAGGCGCAGAACGCCCTCGATAAGGTCGTCGACGTAGCAGAACGACCTGGTCTGGCGGCCGTCGCCGTAGAGTTCCAGCGGCTCGCCCCTGAGCGCGCGGACGATGAAGTTCGACACTACGCGGCCGTCGTCGGGGTCCATCCGCGGCCCATAGGTGTTGAAGATCCGGACAACCTTGATCTGCACGCCGTAGGTGCGGGCGTAGTCGAAAAACAGGGCCTCCGCCGCCCGCTTCCCCTCGTCGTAGCAGGCGCGGGGACCGATCGGATTGACCGCGCCGTTGTAGGTTTCCGGCTGGGGGTGGACCAGTGGATCGCCGTAGACCTCGCTCGTGGACGCCTGGAACACCCGCGCCCGCGTCTTGCGAGCCAGCTCCAGGCAGTGCCGGGCGCCGAGCACGCTGGTCATCAAGGTGTGGACGGGATCCGCCTGGTAGCGCGGGGGAGAGGCCGGGCACGCGAGATTCCAGATCTCCTCGACCGAGACGTCCGGCACCCCGTCGCAGACATCGCGCTCGACGAACTCGAAGCTTGGATGGCCCAGCAGATGGCCGATGTTGTCCAGCCGCCCGGTCAGGAGGCTGTCCTGACAGATCACCTGCCAACCGTCGGCGATGAGCCGGTCGCACAGATGGCTGCCCAGGAACCCTGCGCCTCCGGTGACCAGGGCCGACCGGTCGCCCGCACGCTCAAGCATTACGCCCCTCCGTGGGCGATCGACGCCGCGACCGCCCGTGTTGCAAACCGCCCCGGGGCTTGCGCCCCCACCACAGCCAAGCTTCCAGACGCCGCCGCGGCGCACAACTCAACTAGGTATCCGCGTCACCAGAAGATCTGGAAATGCTCAATTTGCTAACATCAGTGATCGGATGATACACACAACGGAAGGATAACTTCAATAACCAGCTGCGCAGTTCTCCGTTTTATATTATGACTTTAAACATCTGTTAACATTCTTTAACGAAACTGTCACATAAATGACCGGAAGTGTGGGTTACGGGAGTCGCCTGCACCTGAAGTCGAGACTCGCGCTCACGGCGGCCTCCCGCGCGGCGACGCGGCGGCGCGGCGGCCTTCTGGGGAACAACAGGCGGGCTGGCTGGGATTGATGTCCGGAACGGCGGATGCTCGTCGGCCGCGAAGCCGTCGCTTCCGCACCTCGGCGGCGCGGGCTACCGGCCTCGGATCGTCACGCCGGTTGGTCCACGAAATCCAGGACGGCGCGGATCACTTCCGGATCGCGGGCGATGTCGCGGTGCCCGAGCCCATCGGCGTAGTGCGCCCTCGCGTCGAGCCAATGAGACGAGAGGATCTCCGTGGTCCGCCACGACCAGTGCGGATCGTCCCGGGAATGCGCCAGCAGCGCCGGGATGGTCAGGCCGCGGACCGCGCCCTCGACGTCGAAGTCGAACTGCGGGCCGACCGGCGGCGCCTGGAGGCGTTCGCGCGCCCGTGCGATCGCGGCCGGCGGCGCGTCCTTCGGCGCGACGATCGTCCGCTCCAGCACCCAGAGGTCCCACCGCGTCGGCAGCGCCGAGGCGAACAGCACGGCCTTGCGCGCCGGCAGGCCGGACGACAGCGCGCGGATCGCCGCCACCGCGCCGATCGAATGGCCCATCACCGTGTCCACCGGGCCGAGCGCGTCCGCCACGGCCTTGATCGCCGCCGCGCCGCCGTCGGCGCCGCGATCCGCATCCGCGGAATGGCCGTATCCGGGCATGTCGAGCACGATGAGCGAACGGCCCCGGGCCGCGGCCGCGGCCATCATCGGCGCCCAGAGGATGTGGTCGTCGAACGCCCCGTGGACGAGGAGCAGCGCCGGCCCCTCGCCGAGCCGCCAGGCCGTGACCGCGCCGTCGCCCGTGGGGATGCGCCGCGCCGGCGCATCCCGAAGGATCGTCGCCAGCCGCCTGTCCGCCCGCGGCGTCGGCATCGATTGCGCCACGATCGTCTCGACGAGCGCCTCCAGCTCCTGTTCGTTCAATTCCACGGCGCCTCGCTGACAAGCAGTCGGTCGGCTCTACCAATGAGGGCGGGCCGGTGGAAGACGGGATGTGGGCGGGGCCGCGGGGGGCGACGGCCCGCGCCGCGCGGACGGGCTTCGCGCGCGATTGTCGCGGCCGACCCGCGGCCCTATGAAGCAGCGCCGACGCCGAAGGGGAGAAGACGCGCCATGGACGAGATGCTGCCGCCCGGGTTCATGACCCTCGAAGGCCCGGTCGACGACGGCGACGGCGGGATCGTCTTCTCCGACGTCTACGGCGGCGGCATCCATCGCCTGGACAAGACCGGCGCCCTGACCGTCCTGGTGCCCAAGCGGCGCGGGGCCGGCGGCGTCTGCGCCCACGCCGACGGCGGCTATGTGGTCACCGGCCGCGACGTCTCCCACGTAAAGGACGGGCAAACGCGGATCCTGTTCGCCCGCGAGGACATGCCATCCACGCCCGGCGCGCAGGTCAGCGGCTTCAACGACATCCTTTGCGCCCGCGACGGCTCGATCCTGGTCGGCGCCGTCCGCCAGGACGAAGCCGGCGAGCGCACGCCTGGCGACCTGGTCCAGATCACCGGCGAGCATCAGGGGGCGATCGTCTACGCCGGCGTCAGCCTGCCCAACGGGCTCGGCATCTCGCCCGACGGGACGCGCCTCTACCATTGCGACACCTACAACAATCGCATCCTCATCTCGCGGATGGAGCAGAACCGGCCGACCCGGATCGGCGAGTTCTCGACCGCGGGCACGCCCGGCCATCCGGACGGAATGGCCATGGACGAGGCCGGGCATCTGTGGATCGCGTTC
>Ga0070668_100004064_pt1 | contig 10836 bp, 12 predicted proteins | sample KBSS43metaG_FD_64661 | JGI IMG/M metagenome (GOLD analysis project Ga0070668, IMG submission 64661) | Switchgrass rhizosphere microbial communities from Kellogg Biological Station, Michigan, USA - KBS S4-3 metaG | ecosystem: Host-associated > Plants > Roots > Rhizosphere > Soil ... | reverse complement strand
CGCGTTCCGCCTAAAATGCTGGGCGATGATCGATCTTGGCTATGCCGCGGGAATACTCGGTGCCGCAGGGCGCTGAAGGGCCGATCCGGGCCCGCCTCGAACATACGCTGTACGGCCATTGGGGCGGGCGCAGCGGTTATCCGCGGTTCGCCGATCACCTCGACCGCGCAGCGATCGTTGCCACGCTGCACGGCGCGGCGGACAGCCATGAGCAATGCCCCCGCTGGCTGAATCCGTTCCGCTCGCCGGCGATCCGCGCGCTCAAGCGACGGCGGATGAAGTGGTACAAGCTGAGCGACTTGAACGCGGAGATCGAGGCGCTCGGCGACTGCCTGCGCGGGCGTGTCGACATCGTCCATTTCCTCGATGGGGAGCATGGCGGACAGTTCCTGCCCCGCTGGCTGCAACTCGCGCGCTCGCCGGTGCGCACCGTTGCAACCTTCCATCAGCCGCCCGATCTGCTCGACGATCTGCTCGATCCGGCCGTGGTCGTCCGCTTCGACCACATCGTGCTGATGTCGCCGTCGCAGCTCCCCTATTTCCTCGGTCGGCTCCCGCCCGAGCGGGTCTCGGTGATCCTGCACGGCGTCGATACCGACTTTTTCCGTCCCGAACCTGCAAAGCGGGAGCGCGACGGGCCGCTCCGCGCGATCACCGTCGGCCACTGGCTGCGTGACTGGAGCCTCTTCCGCGCCGCGGCAGAGCGGCTGCCCGAGATCGAGTTCCACGCCGTCACCGCCCGCGAGACCGGCGCGGACGAGCTGCCGAACGTCGTGCGGCACACGGGTCTGTCCGATGAGGCGCTCGCCGAACTCTATCGCGCGACGGATATCGCCTTTCTGCCGCTCACCGATTCGACCGCTAACAACGGCCTGCTCGAAGGGATCGCCAGCGGGTTGCCGACGATCGCGACCGATCTGATCGCGACGCGCAGCTATCTGCCTGGGGGCGAGGCGGTGCTGATCCCGCGGGGCGACGCGGATGCGACGGTCGCTGCGCTCACCGCGCTGGCAGACGATCCCGATCGCCGACGGACGATGGGCGCGCTCGCCCGGCAGCGCGCCGAAGAACTGAGCTGGCCTCGCGTCGCCGATCGCTATCGCTCGCTCTACGAGCGGCTCATGGCCCGTTGAGAAGTGACTCGAACAACGCCCAATAGCGCGCGTTGATGGCTTCGATCCGGAACGCTTCGATCCGCTCTCGCGCCGCGGCCCCCAGCCGTTCGCGCACGCTCGGATCGAGCATTCGCCGAATCGCGCGTTCGAGCGCGAGCGCATCGCCGTCGGGCACGATCAGCCCGTATGGCGCCTCGACCACCTCGCCCGGCGCGCCGGCGGACGCGCCTAGCAGCTCGGCGGGCCCCGAGGGACAGTCGGTCGAGACGATCGCGCGGCCGAGCGCCATCGCTTCGGCGATCGCGTTGGGGAAGCCCTCGTTGCGCGAGGCGGAGACGAGGAAGCGGGCACGCGCCACGATCGGGAAGGGATCGTCGACGAAGCCGTGCAGCCGGACCCGACCGCCGAGCGACAGACGCTCGGCTTGGGCTTCGAGCCTCGCGGCCTCGGGCCCCGTTCCGAGGATCAGCAGCGGCAACGGGGGGTCGGCGGCGGCATAGGCATCGATCAGCAGGTCGAAGCGCTTGGCTTCGACCAGCCGGCCGACCGCGACGATATACTCGGGCGGAAGCGCGATGGTCGGGCTCCGCGCGCCCGCCGCTTCGATCGCGGCGATGTCGTAGCCGTTGGGGATCGTCTCGACGAGCTGCTCGGAAAGCCCGAAGGCCTGTCGCAGGTCGTCGCGCACACCATCCGAAACCGCGAGCACCCGGTCGACGCGGGGGTAGAGAAGGCGAGGCAGGGAGCGCAGCAAGGCAAGCCGCGCGCCCGAATAGCGGCCAGCCAGATGCGAGCTCAGATGCATGCGTTCGCAAACGATCGTCGGCACCCCATGGCGCGGCCCGGCGACAGCTGCAGCGGCATTGGCGCGGACCAGCAAGCTCACCAGCAGATCGGGCTTGAGCTGCCCAACGAGCCGATCGAGGCGGATGATGCTGCGGAGCAGACTGCCCTTCGCCTCGAGGCAATGCCGCTCAGCGACGTCGGGCATCGTACGTGCCTCGGGTTCGCGATCGAGCAGCACGAGGTGGATCTCGTGGCTGGACGCACGGGGCGAGCGCAGGATTTTATCTAGCGCGCGTTCGGCGCCGCCGGTGCCGATCGAGTTGATCACGAAGACGACGCGGCTGCGCTGGGTCACACTTTCTCGCATGGCACAATGCCGCCCGCACGTCATCCGCAACGATGCGCGGTCGAGACCGGAGGAACAGGGCCGGGTCGATGTGGGGGTCGTCTCCGAAACGATGGAGAGAAGTTCGGCTGAGATCGAGAAACGTTGACGTCATGGTGCATGCTAAGCTTGCCAAACGTGCCCTGCCGGGCCAACGCTTGGCACCGGAGACTATGGAGGGGAGCAGGGGAGGTGAAGATGCAGCGGCTGACCGGTGCGTTGGTAGGCTGGAAACGCACCCCGTCGAAATATGGAATCGTGTTGACGCTTCAGGTGGTGGACGGCGTCGAACAGTATAAGCGCGCCGAATATGACAAGGTGGAAGTGGCGCTCAACGATCGGCAGCTCCGCTCGCTGGCGCGCGATCTTTCGCGCGCTGCAGGTGAGCGGGGTATCCCGCTGGACTCGAAACGGCCGTGGTGGCGGCTACGCCGCTTGTGGCCGCAGTGAGCCCAAAACGAACCGACAACTGCACGCAACAGTCGCGGTGAAACGATCAAGATCTCCCCGGGCCCGCTCGAGGATATCGTCACGAAGCCTTTGTTAACCATCGTCTGGCACGGTCCGCGCGTTGTGCATCAGCGCGAGGACAAAATAATGGACGATGCGGACAAGACTCCGGAAACCGATCATCTGCTTCACAGCGCGCAACGCGCCATCGAGGCGATCGGCGGGATTGTCGAGGCGAAAGAGGACGTCGTTCCCATCGCCACCAACGCCGGATCGCTGCGCAGCGTCGCCACGGTGATCGACGGGCTCAGCGAGGAAGTGCGCCGCTGCGGCGGCGACAATTGCATGGGTCGCGCGATCGACGGCATGAAGCTGTGGGTCACCCAGGATCGCCTGACGCAGGCGCTCGCGCGCGCCGATGCCGCGACCGCGCGCGTCATGATGCTCGAAGATGCGCTGCGCCGGATCGCCGAGGCGGAGACTGCCTCGATCGGCGGCTACGCCATGCTGCGCGATTGGGAAGCGGTCGTGGCGAACCACCGCCAGATCGCTCAAGCCGCGCTTTCGTCCGCCATCGAACTTGCCCGCGCCTGATCCTCCAGCAGGAAATCGCTCATGAATGCCACCGACGCCCAAGCCGTCGACGCCCTGCTGGAAACCGCGAGCACCGCGATCACCGCGCTGCAGGCCGCGGCGCAGGGCAAGGAGCCCGAAGACCCCGCCAACACCGACGTGAGCACGCTGCTGGCGCTGAGCCGGCTGATCGAAGGGTTGGTCGCCGATCTTCAGTGTCATCGCGCCGAGCAAGCGCGACTGCTCCGGCTGCTCGGCCGCATCTCCGCGCTCGAGGTCCGCGGCGCGCAGGAACTGATCGAAGCGGGCAATTGGAAGAAGCTCTGCGCGGAGCTGCAGGCCATCGCCGAACAGGGTTGAATCCGCGTCGCCGCATTGCCCCGAACGGACGCGCCAAGTTCCGAATTTGGCCGTTGACGCTCTTGGGCGGGTCCGCCAAACGGGATGCATGCGAGTTCTAGTCACCGGCGCGGCCGGCTTCATCGGAATGCATGTCAGCCACGTGCTGACACGTCGCGGCGACTCGGTTTTCGGCATCGACAATATCAACGATTATTACGAAACATCGTTGAAACACGATCGTCTCAAAGAACTGGAAGCGCACAGCGACGGGCGTTTTACCTTCCGCCAGATCGATCTTGCCGATCACGACGCGATCGATGTGGCGCTGTCGGGCGTCGAGATAGATGCGATCGTCCACCTCGGCGCGCAGGCCGGCGTCCGTTACTCGCTCGAAAATCCGCGCGCTTATGCGCAGTCGAACCTGGTCGGGCATCTCAACATGCTTGAGCTCGGCCGGCACCGGCGGATCGGCCACCTTGTCTATGCTTCGTCCTCATCGGTCTACGGCGGCAACGATGCGCTGCCGTTTCGCGTCGAGGATCGGGTCGATCGCCCGCTTTCGCTCTACGCCGCGACCAAGAAGGCCGACGAGCTGATGAGCGAAACCTACGCGCATCTCTATCGCCTTCCGCAGACCGGACTCCGCTTCTTCACGGTCTACGGGCCCTGGGGGCGGCCCGACATGGCGATGTGGCTGTTCACCAGCGCCATCCTCGAAGGTCGGCCGATCAAGGTGTTCAACAACGGCGACATGCGCCGCGACTTCACCTACATCGACGATATCGTCGCCGGCGTGATCGCCGCGCTCGACAACCCGCCGCCGGATGACGGCGCACCGAAGGCGGGAGGCAGCCTGACGCCCCACCGGCTCTACAACATCGGCAATCATCGCTCCGAAGAGCTGATGCGTCTGATCGACCTGATCGAGCAGGCCTGCGGCCGCCCCGCGATTCGCGAGCTGCTGCCGATGCAGCCGGGCGACGTGAAGGACACTTTCGCCGACATCACCGCGATCCAGGAAGACCTCGGCTATCAGCCGGCGACGAGCATCGACGTCGGCGTGCCGGCGTTCGTCGATTGGTACCGGGCGTACAAGCGGATTTAGAGCCGGCCGCCCTTGGCGAGGCCCATCCGCTTCCCCGTGGAGGACGTCGAGGGCATCACCCCCGGCGTGCGTCGAGGTTCGCTTCCCAGTCCATCGCGTTGCGCACGATCCGATCGAGATCGTCGTGCTTCGGCGTCCAGCCAAGCCGGCGCTTGATCGCGGCGCTGTCTGCCACCAGGGCGGCGGGATCGCCGGCGCGGCGCGGCTCCATCACCCGGCGGATCGTCGTGCCCGCCACCCGATTGGTCAGCTGCGCGACACGATCGACGCTGTCGAGCACCTGAGCCACCGAATAGCCGTGGCCGTAGCCGCAGTTGAAGGTGTAACTCTCCGCCGGGTTCGCTATCAGCGCTTCGAGCGCGAGCACGTGCGCATCGGCCAGGTCGCTGACGTGGATGTAATCGCGCACGCCGGTGCCGTCCTCGGTGTCGAAATCGGTGCCGAACACGCCGACCTGGTCGCGCTTGCCCAGCGCCGCCTCGGTCGCGACCTTGATCAGGTGCGTGGCGGCGGCGGTCGACTGGCCCGAACGGCCGGCGGGGTCGGCGCCCGCGACGTTGAAGTAACGCAGCACGCAATAGTTGAGCGGATGCGCCGCGGCGACGTCGGCGAGCATCATCTCGGTCATCAGCTTCGATCGGCCGTAGGGGTTGATCGGCGCCTTGGGATCGTCCTCGTGCACCGGCAGCCGCTCGGGCGTTCCGTAGACCGCCGCGGTCGACGAGAAGATGAAGTGGGGTACGCCGCTGGTCACCGCCGCGTCGATCAGCGATCGGCTCGCCGCCGTATTGTTACGATAATATTTGAGCGGATCGACGACCGATTCGGGCACGACGATCGATCCGGCGAAATGCACCACGGCGCTGATCCCGTGATCGGCGATCGTCGCGGAGACCAGCGGCTGATCGGCGATGTCGCCGTGAACGAAGGTCGCGGCCTTGGGCACCGCCCAGCGGAAGCCGGTCACCAGATTGTCGATGACCACGGTGGGATAGCCGGCGTCGAGCAGCGCGAGCACGGTATGGCTGCCGATATATCCCGCACCTCCGGTCACGAGTACCGTCGGCTTACGCCCGTTCTGCGCCATGCAACACTCCTACGATCACCAGCCGATGCCCCGTCCGGGATCGGCGCCTCATAGCGCGCTCAGGTTAACGTAATCGGACCGCCACGCCAGTGGATCTTGTGCAACTGCGAAGAGCTTGGCGTTCAACTGGGCGCGGGCTCCCGCGGTGCAGCCTTGCGTGGAGCAAGATCGAGCTGCCACAGGCCGATGTCGCACCACCGGCCATGCTTGAAGCCGATCCGCGGATGCACGCCGATCGCCTCGAAGCCGAGCCGCTCGTGCAGCTTGACGCTCGGGCGGTTGGGCAGCGCGATCGCGCCGACCGCGGCGACATAACCCCAGCTGTCCAGCGCATCCATCAGCGCTTCGTAGAGAGGCGTGCCGAGCCGCTTGCCGAGCAGTTCGCGCCGCAGATAGATGCCCGTCTCCGCCACCCAGCGATAGGCGGCGCGCGAGCGGTAGGGATAGCCATAGGCGTAGCCGATCACTTCGCCCTCGCGCGTCCCGACCAACCAGGGATGCGTCGCGGAGAGCCCCGCCATCCGCTCGCGCATCGCTCCCGCGTCGGGAGGATCGAGCTCGAAGGTGATCACCGTCTCCTCGACATAAGGGCGATAGATGGCGGCGATCGCGGCCGCGTCGTCGGGCGTCGCGGCGCGAACGGCGATGCGGCTCACGCGATCAGCCGCGCAATCAACGTGAGCCAACTGACATCGCCACGCGGCGGCGGCGCCTGTGCGGGAATAGGGCATTCGAGGCAGCGGACCTGGATCGCGGGACCGTCCGCCACCGCGCGGAGCTCGCGCAGCCCACCCGCGATGCTCGCCTCCGGCCGGCGAATCATCGCCGTCCAGGCGTCCGCCGGCGCTGCCGCCTTGGTCGGCGTGCCGTCGCGCAGCAGGTTGGCGATGATCTGCCCGAACCAGCCCGGCTCCTCCTCGATCGGCAGCGCGTAGACCTTGGCGGGATCGAGCTTCGCGCGCCGCGCCGCCTCGGCGATCGCCGCGTCGAGCCCACCGAAGCCGTCGACCAGTCCGATCGCGCGCGCGGTGCTGCCCGCCCAGACGCGGCCCTGACCGATCTGGTCGACGCGCGCCGGGCTCATTCGCCGCGATTGCGCGACGAGGCCGGTGAAGCGGCGATAGATGTCCTCGATCCCCGTCTGCAGCAGCCGGTCGAACTCCGGCGAGGTGCCGCGGTACAGGTCCGGCTCACCCGAGAGCGGTGTCGTCTTAACGCCGTCGGCCGACAGGCCCAACTTCTCGAGCGTGCCGCGAAAGGTCGGCAGGATGCCGAACACCCCGATCGATCCGGTGATCGTCGCCGGATCGGCGAAGATCCTGTCGCCCGCAGTCGAGATCCAATAGCCCCCCGACGCTGCGACCGATCCCATCGAGACGACCACCGGCAACCCCTTGGCCCGTGCTGCGAGGATCGCGGTGCGGATCCGTTCTGATGCCGTCACCGATCCGCCCGGCGAATCGACGCGCACGACCAACGCCTTGATGCGGTTTTTCGAAAGCTCCTCGAGCAGCAGATCGGCGATGGTGTCGCCGCCCGCCGATCCCGGCCCCTTGTCGCCGTCGACGATCTCGCCGGCGACGGTCAGCACGCCGATCGGCGAACCGCTTTTCGGCGCCGGATGGCCGGCGACCCAGTTGTCGAGCGGGATCGCGCTATATTCCCCCGGCCCCGCATCGCCCGGCTTGCCGGCGAGCGCGGCCACGCGCTGGCCGAAGGCGACGCGGTCGCCGATCCAGTCGACCATTCCCGCGGCTCGCGCGGCCCTCGCCGGATCACCGCCGGCAGCCGCGAGCGCTTGATCGGGCGCCGTGACATAGGCGGCGAGCTTCGCGCCGGGCCGCGCCTGCTGCACCTCGGCGCGCCAGCTCCCCCACACCGCGTCGGCCAGCGCCTGATTGGCGCGGCGCGCCGGCTCCGACTGCCCAGTGAGCGTGAACGGCTCGACGGCGGATTTGAATGTACCGACGCGATAGACCCGCGCCTCGACCCCCAGCTTGTCGAGCAGTCCCTTATAGTAGAGCCGGGCGCCGCCGGGCCCCGCGATCAACACCGCGCCGAACGGGTCGATCCAGACCTCGCTCGCGTGGGCAGCGAGCTGATAGCTGTCGTCGAGATAGCCGGTGGCATAGGCGAGCACTGGCTTGTTGGCCGCGCGGACGCGATCGATCGCGCGGCCCGCCTCGGCGATGGTCGCCTGCCCGCCGCCCGTGAAGCGCTCGAGATCGAGCACCACCGCCTTGATCGCGCTGTCGGTGGCGGCAGCGTCGAGTGCGCGGACCACGTCACGCAGCCGATATTCGCGCGCCGTCGGGTTCGATCCGGTGATCGTGCCCAGCGCGTCGGGCTCGGACGGCTGCTCGACGAGCGAGCCGTCGAGATCGATCACCAGCGCGCCGCTGCCGGCCGACGCGGGATTGGGCGCGGCCGAGAGCGCGAAGAACAGCGCTCCGAAGAAGATCAGCATGAAGATCAGGACCATCAGGTCCTTGACGCCGACGAGCAGCTTCCAGATTCCGCGAACGATCCGCATCTTGATTCCCGGTTGACGTCTCGGCGATATCGCAGTGCCGCGACGCGCTGGCAACGGCCGGCGGACCGACGCTACCAACGCACCAGCGGCGGCACCACGATCCGCCCGATCGCTGCCGCGCCCGCGATCGCGATCGTGTACCACAAGCCGATGTAGAGCATGTCGTCATGTGGGCAGTGCATGCCGTAAGCGAAGGCGGCGAGGCTGCCCGCGCCGAGGCCGACCAGTAGCCCGGCGCGCTTGGGCGAGGTTGGTGCGCCGCGCCGCAGCCACAGCGTCAGCACCGCGCCGATCGCGATCCCGCCGACCAGCGTGTAGCCGATGCACTGCATGCCGTTCATCGGGTAGAGCCGCCCGCCGACGGGGGTTGGCGCGTTGAGCGCCAGGATCACCGCCGCCATCGGGATCACGGCCGCGGCGGCTGCAGCCCAGCGCCAGCCGGCGCGCGCACGTCCCACCGCCGGCTGCCCCATGGCGAGCACGCCGGCTACGCTCGCGCTGCCGAGCAGCAGCAGCAGGCCGGCGCGGACGAGGAAGATCGGATGCAGCACACCCTCGGCCAGGTCCGCTCGCAGCCCCGCCCAGCCGAGCACCGCCACGATCACCGCGGCGACCGCCGCAGCGGTGGCCAGCGCGCCCGCCGCCGGGCGCAGCCGCCGTACCGGTGTGAGCTCGTCGGCCAGCCGGTCGAGATCGAGGGGAGGGGGCATCGCGATCAATCCTGTTCGATATGCTTGGCGAGCCGCTTGAGCCCGCGATGGATGTTCACCTTCACCAGCGGCTGCGACTGGCCGGAGATGGCCGAAGCCTCGGCGATGCTGAGCCCGTCGATCTTGACCAGCCGGATTGCCTCGGCCTGCTTGGCCGGCAGCGTGCGGAGCAGGCCATCCAGCCCGATCCGCGCGGCAATGGCCGGTGCGTCCTGTTCGTCGGTGATCGCGGTCTCGTCGAGTCCCACCTCGGCCGCCCGATAGACCTGGCGCAGATGATCGACCCAGCGGTAGCGCGCGATCGCCGCAAGCCAGGGGAGGAATGGCCGCTCCGGATCGTAGCTCGCCCGCTTCGCGTGGAGCGAGAGCAATGTGTCCTGCACCACGTCGTCGATCGATGCCGGCGGCAGGCGGCGGGCGAAGAAGCGCTGCAGCCAGTTCCGGCACTCGCCGAGCAGCGCACGATAGGCCACCCGATCGCCGCCCTGCGCGAGCGCCATCAGCCGGGAGAGGGTCGCGTCGTCCGCCGTCATCGTCCCGACATCAGCTGGGCCTAGCTTTCCCTCTGCTCCATTCGACGCTTCGACGCACCCGGTTACGTCAGCGAGGCGGATTTTTCTTCAGACACTCTTGACCGAACCGGTCAGCGAGCCATATGCGGCGCGTTAGCACTCTCGTCAGATGAGTGCTAACAACAGTTTCGAGACGTGCGGGGATGTCCCGCAGCTTAGAGGAAAGGGCGACACATGGGTTTCCGTCCGTTGCACGATCGCGTGCTCGTTCGTCGCGTGGAGGCCGAGGAGAAGACGGCCGGCGGCATCATCATTCCGGATACCGCCAAGGAAAAGCCGCAGGAAGGCGAGGTCGTCGCCGCCGGCACCGGCGCGAAGGCGGAAGATGGCAAGATCACTCCGCTGGACGTCAAGGCGGGCGATCGCATCCTGTTCGGCAAGTGGTCAGGCACCGAGGTCAAGATCAACGGTGAAGACCTGCTGATCATGAAGGAATCGGACATCCTCGGCATCGTCGGCTGAACGACGGCCGCTCAGTCCAATCGTCAACTTCGATCTTTTGAAAGGGTAGCCAGATGGCAGCCAAGGACGTGAAATTTTCGCGCGACGCCCGTGAGCGCATCCTGCGCGGCGTCGACATCCTCGCCGATGCGGTGAAGGTTACGCTGGGGCCGAAGGGCCGCAACGTCGTGATCGACAAGAGCTTCGGCGCACCGCGCATCACCAAGGACGGCGTCACCGTCGCCAAGGAGATCGAGCTCAAGGACAAGTTCGAGAACATGGGCGCCCAGATGGTGCGCGAAGTGGCCTCGAAGACCAACGACATCGCTGGCGACGGCACCACCACCGCGACCGTGCTCGCCCAGGCGATCGTTCGCGAGGGCATGAAGTCGGTCGCCGCTGGCATGAACCCGATGGACCTGAAGCGCGGCATCGATCTCGCCGTCACCAAGGTCGTCGAGGACCTCAAGGGTCGCTCGAAGCCGGTCGCCGGCTCGAACGAGGTGGCGCAGGTCGGCATCATCTCCGCCAACGGCGATCGTGAAGTCGGCGAGAAGATCGCCGAAGCCATGGACAAGGTCGGCAAAGAAGGCGTGATCACCGTCGAAGAGGCGAAGGGTCTCGAATTCGAGCTCGACGTCGTCGAGGGCATGCAGTTCGATCGCGGCTATCTCTCGCCCTACTTCATCACCAACCCGGAGAAGATGCAGGTCGAGCTCACCGATCCGTACATCCTG
>Ga0070668_100004062_pt1 | contig 10839 bp, 7 predicted proteins | sample KBSS43metaG_FD_64661 | JGI IMG/M metagenome (GOLD analysis project Ga0070668, IMG submission 64661) | Switchgrass rhizosphere microbial communities from Kellogg Biological Station, Michigan, USA - KBS S4-3 metaG | ecosystem: Host-associated > Plants > Roots > Rhizosphere > Soil ... | reverse complement strand
GACGCGGTGAACTTCCTCAATCAGTACGAGCAGGCTGGCGGCGACAAGCCCATCGTCGGCGGTTCGATCACGGTGAGCCAGGACGTACTGAACTACCGTGGCAAGCGGCGCGAGTCGCTGCTCGGCACGATGTCGGCGGGACCACTGGCTGATGCGTACGACGGTGCCGAATGGAAGAAATTCGTCGCCGATTACAAGAAGAACTTTCCCGATGGCTATCCGAGCCCCTCGCTGTTTGCCTACGTCTATTACATGAACATGAAGGCCGCGCTCGACGGGCTGGCGGCAGTCAACGGCGATCTGTCGGACGGCGGCAAGAAGTATCGCGAAGCACTGTCCAAAATGACGCTCAAGACGCCGACCGGCGACGTCAAGCTCGACGCCAATCGGCAGGCGATCGGGTCCACGTTCGTCACCGAGGTGGTCAAGGACGACAAGGGCAATTTCTACAACAAGGTGGTGAGGAAGATCGACAACGTCAACCAGACGCTCGGCATTCCGGCTGCGGAGTTCAAGATCGGCAGCCGCGACGTTCCGGATTGTCCGTGAGGACGATGGCCTCGGCGGCGAAGGGCCGCCCCGAGCCGATGATGCGCTCTCTCGGGGGACAGCGCGCGTGGGGGTCGTCGTAGTGGCTTCCGTCACCTCGCTTTCGGCCGCAAGGCCGCTCGCGTCGAGCAACGCGCTGGAGCTCGCGGGCGTGTCCCGCAGCTTCGGCGCGTTGCGCGCGCTCGACGACGTCACGCTGTCGGTGGGCGCTGGCGAGCGGCGTGCGGTGATCGGAGCCAACGGCGCCGGTAAGACCACGCTGTTCAACGTCATCACCGGCGATTTTCCCGCGACCGCCGGCACGGTACGTTTTTTCGGCGACGACATCACCGGGATGCCGACGTACGAGCGCATTCGTGCCGGGCTGCGCCGCACGTACCAGTCGTCGCTCCTGTTTCGCGAAATGACGGTGCGTGACAACCTCTTCCTGGCCGTTCGCGGCGTTGCGCGCGGCCGGTTCAGCCTGCTGCGCACGCGCGCGCGCTCGACGACACGCGCGGCGGCGGAGGACCTTCTCGAGCGCGTGCGGCTCACCGAAGTCGGCAACGAGCGCGTCGCCGTGCTCTCGCACGGACAGCAGCGTCAGCTCGAGATCGGCATGGCCCTCGCCGGCGCGCCGCGACTCATTCTGTTCGATGAACCGGCGGCGGGGCTTTCGCCCGCGGAGCGGCGCGAGCTCGTGGCGCTGCTGCGCGCCCTGCCCGCTCACATGGGCTTCGTGCTGATCGAGCACGACCTCGACATCGCGCTGCGCGTCGTCGATCGTGTCAGCGTGCTGCACAACGGTCGGCTGCTCAAGGAAGGCACGCCCGCCGAGATCGAGGGCGACGGCGAAGTCCAGGCGATCTACATGGGAACGCGTCACTGATGCTCGGATTTCCACGCCGGCGGAAGGACGGGCGCGGCCGCGACAACCTGCCCGCGCTGGCGATCGAGAAGCTCGATGTCTTCTACGGCCGCGCGCATGCGCTGCAGGAGGTGTCGCTCACGCTCGATCGCGGCGTCCTCGCCGTGGTCGGCCGCAACGGCATGGGCAAGTCCACGCTATGCAACGCGATCACCGGCCTCGTGCCCGCGTCGGGCAGTGTGCGCCTGTTCGGCGAGGAGATACGCGGCCTGCCGCCGCACGCCATCAACGAGCGTGGCGTGGGCTACGTGCCGCAGGGACGGCGCGTGTGGCCGTCCCTCACGGTGGACGAACACCTGCGGCTGGCCGGCCGCCACCACGACGGCGCGTGGACGATCGAACGCGTCTACCGCACGTTCCCGCGCCTGGCCGAGCGCAAGCGCAACGGCGGCGCCGAGCTCTCCGGCGGCGAGCAGCAGATGCTCGCCATTGCGCGCGCGCTGCTGTTCAACCCTCGCCTGCTCGTCATGGACGAGCCGACGGAAGGATTGGCGCCCGTGATCGTCGACCAGGTCACGTCGATGCTGAAGACTCTCGCGGACGACGGCGAGATCGCGGTCCTTCTCATCGAGCAGAACATTGGTGTCGCGATCGATGTCGCGGACACCGTCGACGTGCTGGTCAACGGTCGCATCGCGCGCTCGATGCCTGCCACGCAGCTCGCCGCCGATCGCGACCTGCAGCAGCAGCTGCTCGGCGTGCGTGTTGCGGGCGACGAGGAGGAGGTCGCGCTGCCCACCGCAGCGCCCGGGGCCACCGGCGAAGTGCGGGTGTTCACCATTCGCCGCGCGGGCGACGCTTCGGAGCCCGCGGCCGAGCCCACAGCCGAGGAGCGTACGGTTCGCGGACTTACGCGCTGGAATGCGGCGGATTCGACGGTGCGCCCGAGCGATCGCCTCGTCGAATCGCGCGCGGAGCCGCCGGCGCCCGCGCCGTCGTTCGCCGATGCCGTACAGCGCCTCGCGGACAGCGGCAGCGATGCGCGCGTGTTCGAGTTTCCGGTGGCCGCGAGCGCCGAGCGCGCCGCGTACATCGCGGGCACTTTCGACACCAAGGGGCGCGAGCTCTTCTACCTGAAGAGCTGCCTCGACAAGCTCGGCGTGCGCACCGTCACCGTGGACCTCGCGACGTCGGGCAAGCCGTCGCCGGCGATGGTGCATCCGCGAGAAGTCGCGCGGCACCATCCGCGTGGCGAGCGCGCGGTGTTCACCGACGATCGCGGTTCCGCCGTGACTGAAATGGCCGTCGCGTTCGCGAACTTCGTGACGCGGCGGCGCGACCTGGGCGGACTCATCTCCGCCGGCGGTTCCGGCGGCACGGCGCTCGCCACTGCCGCGATGCGCCGGTTGCCTATCGGCGTGCCCAAGGTGATGGTGTCGACGGTCGCATCCGGCGACGTCAAACCCTACGTCGGTCCCGCCGACATCTGCATGATGTACTCGGTCACGGACATCGCCGGCATCAACCGCATCTCGGAGAAAGTACTCGCGAACGCCGCGCACGCCCTCGCCGGCATGATCGCGTACGCGGCACCGTCGGAGTCCGACGCCGCGAAGCGCCCCGCAATCGGTCTCACCATGTTCGGGCTCACCACGCCGTGCGTCCAGGCGGTGACGCGCGCGCTCGAAGGCGACTGGGATTGCCTCGTGTTCCATGCCACCGGGACCGGTGGCCAGTCGATGGAGAAGCTCGTCGACTCGGGCTTGCTGTCAGCCGTAATAGACGTCACCACGACCGAGATTGCCGACGAGATCGCGGGCGGCGTGCTGAGCGCCGGGCCCGAGCGACTCGACGCGATCGTGCGCACCCGCGTGCCCTACGTCGGATCGTGCGGCGCGCTCGACATGGTGAACTTCTGGGCGATGGACACCGTGCCCGAAAGGTACAAGAGCCGCAATCTGCATCGCCACAATGCCAACGTCACGCTGATGCGCACGACGCCGGACGAGTGCACGCGTATAGGGCGCTTCATCGTCGACAAGCTCAATCGCATGACCGGGCCCGTACGCTTCCTGATACCGGAAGGCGGCGTGTCCGGCCTCGACGCACCGGGAAAGCCGTTCCACGATCCGGCCGCTGACCGCGCGCTGTTCGACGCGATCGCTTCCAACTTCCGCACCGGCGCCGACCGCAGGCTCGTGCGCCTGCCTCACCACGTCAACGACGAGGCGTTCGCGGCCGCGCTGGTCGCCGCGTTTCGCGAGATCGCACGCGTTGACTCTCCTCTCCGTCACCACAACGCCTGAACATGCCCCGCATCGCACGCCAAGCCATCCTCGACAAGCTGCGCGCGCAGGTCGCGCGCGGCGAGCCCATCGTCGGCGGCGGCGCCGGCACCGGGCTCTCCGCAAAATGCGAGGAGGAAGGCGGCATCGACCTCATCGTCATTTACAACTCGGGCCGCTACCGCATGGCCGGCCGCGGCTCTCTCGCCGGCCTGCTTGCTTACGGCAACGCCAACGAGATCGTGGTCGACATGGCGCGGGAGGTTCTGCCGGTCGTCACCCGCACGCCGGTGCTCGCGGGCGTGAACGGTACCGACCCTTTCCTGCTGCGCGACGATTTCCTGCGGCGCCTGGGCGAGCTTGGCTTCTCGGGCGTTCAGAACTTTCCGACGGTCGGGATCATCGACGGCGTGTTTCGCGCGAACCTCGAAGAGACCGGAATGGGTTACGCGCACGAGGTGGAGCTCATCCGCGCCGCGCGTGCACACGATCTCTTGACCACGCCCTACGTGTTCTCGGAAGGTGAGGCACACACGATGGCGCAAGCCGGCGCCGACATCGTCGTGTGTCACCTGGGACTCACGACAGGCGGATCGATTGGCGCCGGCACCGCGCTGTCCTTGCCCGACTGCGTCCCGCGCATCGATGCCTGGTCGGCCGCGGCGCGCGCGGTCAATCCCGACGTGCTCGTGCTCTGCCACGGCGGCCCGATCGCCACCCCGGACGACGCGCGCTACATCCTGCGCGAATGCCGGCAGTGCGACGGATTTTACGGCGCGTCCAGCATGGAGCGCCTGCCGACCGAGACTGCCATCGCCGCCACGACCCGCGCGTTCAAACAGATTCGATAGGACAAACGAGGAGCCCACCATGACCGGCACCCAGTTCGGACAGTTCATTCTTGGAATCATCGTCGTCGCGGCCGTGGTCGCGATCGTCGTATGGCTCCTCAACTGGCTGTACCTGCGATCGTCGAAGGAGCGCGCGTTCGTGCGCACCGGCTTCGGCGGCCAGAAGGTCGTGCAGAACGGCGGCGCGTTGGTGCTGCCGATCATCCACGAGGTGATCCCGGTCAACATGAACACGCTGCGCCTCGAGGTCTCGCGCGGGCGCGACAAGGCGATCATCACCCGCGACCGCATGCGCGTGGACGTCATCGCCGAGTTCTACGTGCGCGTGCAGGCGACTACCGACGCCATCGCCGCGGCGGCGCAAACGCTCGGCCAGCGCACGATGCAGCCGGAGACGCTGAAGGAGCTGATCGAGGGCAAGTTCGTCGATGCGCTGCGCACCGTCGCCGCCGAGATGACCATGGAGGAGATGCACGAGAAGCGCGGCGAGTACGTCAAGCGCGTGCGCGGCGTCGTTGCCGCCGACCTCCTGCAAAACGGCCTCGAGCTCGAGACGGTGTCGCTCACCCAGCTCGACCAGACGTCGATGGAGTTCTTCAACCCCTCCAACGCCTTCGACGCGGAAGGCTTGACGCGCCTTACCGAGCAGATCGAGATCCGCAAGAAGATCCGCAACGACATCGAGCAGGACACGATGATCCAGATCCGCAACAAGAACCTGGACACCGAGCGGCAGGCACTCGACATCGACCGCGAGCTCGAGTACGCGCGGCTCGCGCAGGAGCGAGAGCTAGAGGTGCAGCGCGCGACCCAGCGCTCGGAGGTCGCCCGCGAGCGCGCCTCCAAGGAGCAGGAGTCGGAGCGCGCGCAGATCGCAGCGCGCGAGGCCGTGGACCGCGCCCGCATCGCGTCCGAACGCGCGGTGGACGAGGACCGCATCGCCCGCGAGCGCGACGTGCAGGCGCTGGAGATCGATCGGCGGCGCACGATCGATCTGGCCGAGCAGAAGCGGGCGATTGCCTTCGCCGAGCAGTCGAAGGCACAATCGGATGCGCAGGCGCTGGCCGACCAGGCGCGGGCCCGCGCGGTGACCGAGGAAGAGCGCGTGTTCACCGCGCGCGAAACCGAGATGGCGGAACGCAAGAAGCGGATCGACCTCATCGGCGCCGAGCAGGAGGCGGAGCGCGAGGCGATGCGCCTGCGCGTGGCGGCCGGGGCCGAGAAGGACGCTTCGGCCGATCGCGGCGCCGCAGTGCGCGCTGAAGCGGAAGCGCAGGCCGATGCCGAGAAAATTCGTGCCGTTGCGGCTCGTATCCGCAACGAGGTCGAGGCGGAAGGGCTGCGGCTGTCGAACGAGGCGCAGAACACGCTCTCCCCCGAGGCACGCACGTCCGCGATGCGCCTGCGCCTCATCGACCGACTCGAGTCGATCATTCGCGAGTCCGTGCGGCCGATGGAGCGTATCGAGAGCATCAAGGTGTTGCACGTCGACGGCCTCATGGGCGGCGGCGGCCACGGCGGTGCGGGCTACGACGGCAACGGCGGCGGCTTCGCCGACAGCGTCGTCAACTCCGCGCTGCGCTTCCGTGCGCAGGCTCCGCTGGTCGATCAGCTGCTGCGCGAGATCGGGGTCGAGGGCGGGGACGTCGGCAAGCTCGCGCGCGGCTTGCTCGAGCGCAACCCTGGCCCAGCGCTCACGGGCGAGACCCCGCCGGCCGCCTCCGGCCCGTGATCAAGGTCTATACATCGAGCGTGATCGACGCTTCCGCGGAAGCCGTGTGGGCGCACGTACGCGACTTCAACGGACTGCCCAAGTGGACACCATTCGTCGCTGAGTCGCGTATCGAGAACGGAGAGCCGTCTGACAAGATCGGCTGCGTGCGTCTGTTCCGACTCAAGGACGGCGGCGTCATCCGCGAGCGGCTGTTGACGCTGTCCGACTACGATCTGCAGTGCACGTACGAAATCCTGGAAAGCCCGATGGGCGTCGAAAACTACGTTGCGACGCTCAAGCTCACGCCGGTCACCGACGGTACGCGCACGTTCGCCGAATGGTGGGCCGAGTTCGACTGCGCGCCGGAGCGCGAAGCGCAGCTTTCGCGCCAGATCGGCGACGGCGTATTCCAGGCGGCGTTCGACTCGCTGAAAGCGGCCTTCCGGCGGTGATTCGCGTCGTGCGCTCGGCGGTCATCGACGCGCCGATCGAGCGGGTCTGGTCCGTGCTGCGTGACTTCAACAGCCACACCGCGTGGCACCCGGTGGTGGCCGATTCGCACATCGAGCGTGGCGAGCCCTCCGACCAGGTCGGTTGCGTTCGCAACTTCACACTGCAGGACGGGAACCACATCCGCGAGCAGCTTCTCACGCTATCGGACCGCGACCACGTCTCGACCTATTGCATCCTGGATGCCACGCTGCCGATGCAACGTTACGTCGCTACGGTGACGCTCAAGCGGGTGACCGACGGCAACCGCACGTTCTGGCATTGGGAATCCACGTTCGAAGTGCCGCGCGGGCGCGAACGCGAGTTCGCCGACCTCGTGGGCAAGGGGGTGTACGAAGGGGGCTTCGCGGGATTGCGCGCGTACCTGCGCGGCGCACCGCGCGCGGCGGCGCCCCGAGGCGACGCGCTGCAGGGTCACGGCATGCTGGTGTCGAGCTTCGGCGGGCCTGAAGTGCTCATCGCCGCGACCGTCGCGGCGCCGCCGCCGGGCCGCGGCGAGGTGCGCGTGCGCCACACCGCGATCGGCGTCGACTACATTGACGTATACGTCCGCCGCGGCGAGTACCGCATGATCGAGCCGCCCGCAGCCCCGGGGATGGAAGCGGCCGGCGTGGTAGTCGACGTAGGCGAAGGCGTTACGCACCTCCTGCCCGGCGACCGCGTTGCCTACGCGTGCGCGCCGCCCGGTGCGTACGTCGACGTGCGCACGCTCGCCGCCGATCAGGTCGTCGCGTTGCCCGACGAGATCGACGACGAGACCGCGGCGGCGCTGATGCTGAAGGGCATGAGCGCGCAGTACCTCCTGCATCGCACGCATCGTGTGCACGCCGGCGAAACCGTTCTCGTGCACGCGGCCGCGGGCGGTGTCGGATTGTTACTGTGCAGCTGGGCGAAGGCGCTCGGTGCGCGCGTTATCGGTACCGCGTCGAGCGAGGACAAGGCACGGCTTGCGCGCGCGCACGGCGCCGACGCGGTCATCGTCACACGCGACGGCAAGTTCGCGGAAGCGTTGCAGGATGCGACCGGCGGCGCAGGAGCCGATGTCATCTACGATGGACTCGGTGGACCCGCGCATGGCGAGAATCTGGCTGCGCTTGCGATGTGCGGGCACTGGATCGCGTACGGCCACGCCGGCGGAGCGCATGGCACGATCGACACGAACGCCCTGTCGGCGAAGTCGGCGACACTCTCCCGGCCGGTGCTCTTTCACTACACGGCGACGCGCTCTCGCCTTGTCGAGATCGCCGATGCGTTGTTCGACGCGATACGTCGCGGCGTCGTGCGGCCGGAGATCCGGCACCGGTATCCACTTAGCGCCGCCGCGGACGCGCATCGCGACCTCGAGTCGCGGCGAACGATGGGCCAGCTCGTGTTGCGGCCCTAGTCCGAAAAGACGAAGGGCGCGGGTCGATGCAGTTTTCTTCGAACCGAGCGCGGCATTCTCCTGAGAGCCCAATTCAATGCCGAGGTCGGAATCAAAAGCGATAACGGACTCCGACGCCAAACAGCCATGGGTCGATGTCGAGCGAGCTGCTGTTCCCGAGATTGACGTTGTTCAATCGGATGTCGTTGTTGATCCAAAGATACTTGACATCGACGTTGAAGTACCAGTTCGGCTGTATCTGATAGTCGAAGCCCCCCTGCAGCGCGCCGCCCCAGCTGTCGCGACTGACCGAGGCCCCGGCGTTGTTGCCAAGATCGGTGTCGTAGAAATACGTGTAGTTGAATCCACCTCCCACATAGGGCTTCCACGCCCCGAGGTTGGTGAAGTGATATTGCGCCGTGAACGTTACCGGCATGATCTTGAGCGCGCCGACACCGGTGCCGTTGAAGGTGACGTCCTGCTTAGCCCAGGTGATGCTGCCCTCGACCGCAAAGTTCGGCGTGAAAAAGTACGTGCTGTTGAGCTCGCCGGTCCATTGTTGGTCTACGTCGATGCCCGAAACCGAGGAACTGACATTCGGATAGACATCGAGCAGCCGGGCGCCGAGCATCCACCTGCCCCACGGCTGCGCGGCGGGCGTCATTGCCGTAGTGGCCGGTGTTATCGAAAGCGCGGCGGCTTCCACGTACGTAGCCTCCACTTGATCGCCGACGGCGATCCGCTTGAATTGCTCCGGATCCCTGAGTGGCAGGATGACGGTGCGGCCTCCCGGGCCACGCAGCGAAATGGTCTGGGTCGGCGCGTTGACGGCGATGACGTCGGCAACGATCACGGTCTCGCGTGTCGTGACGCCGCCCGGCCGCTGGCCGAGAGCAGCCCGCGATTCGGCATAGGTGTCGGTTCGGCTCGCGGGCACACCGGTGCCGCCCTTCTTGAGCTCTAGCGCCAGCGTGTCGTAGAACTCGAGCGTCACAGTGTCGCCGACGCGCAGCTGCGGCAGGTTGCGCACCTGCTCGCCGGCGATGACGAGGAGCGTACTGCCATCCGGGCGCCGCAACGTCACCTGGCGCGTGTTCAGATCGATGTCCGTAACAGTCGCGGTGGCAGTCGAGACGCGCGCAGCCGCGGCGGTGCCCGGTCCGGTGGGCGACAGACCTTGCGACTGGCCGAAGGCGGGCCCGGCGATTGCCGCGGCGATGAGCGCGGCTGCGAGAGGACCGCGTAGTTTGCGTTGACCATTCATTTCCGTTCCTTCCACCAATGATGACGAACCGTAGCTTGTGTAGTACGACCGGTATTGTACGACCACTCCGGAGCAAGGCTTGCTTCGGCGATGCGATGCGCGTACTTGTCACACAAGGCGGAAGGACTACAACTGATGTTCGACAGGGAGCAGGCGGATAAATCCGGCGTTCCAGCGCTGCCAGAACGTGGACAGGGGATCGACGTCGTAACGCAGCTGCTTGCCTGCGTCCTCGGTCACCCAATACATCGAGCCGCGCTCGTCCAGCAGCACGCGATAGCTTCGGGCGGGCGAAACACCTTCCTCCATGTACTCCGCGACCATCGCCGCAAGCTCGGGGCTTTCGACGTAAAGGCCGGCCTCGGTGTTGATCAGACTCGAGCGCGGGTCGAGGTTGAAGCTCCCGACGAAGACGTCTTTCCGGTCGAAGACCATGGCCTTGGTATGCAAACCCGCCCGGGAGCCGATGGACACGATTTCCTGTGGAAATGGTCCCGGATGCGGTCGCACCTCGTAGAGCTCCACTCCGGACGCGAGCAACCGGCCACGGACCTTCGAGTAACCTGCAAAGGCTGCGAGCACGTCGTTGGAGGCAAGCGAGTTCGTGAGCACCCGGATCCGGACACCTCGGCTGACCAATCCCTTCAGAATCTCGACACCAGGCCCGAGTGGGATGAAATAGGCCGACTCGACCAGCAACTCCGTTTGCAGTCGTTCGAGGCGATTCACCAACAGCCGGCGCATCGTACGCAGCGAGGGATCGTTGATCGAAGCCGGATCGTCCCAGACCACTTGGCCGCGAGCCCAGATCCCGCCGACGACGATGTCGTCCAACTGCGACCTGAGCTTGGCGACGTCCTCGTTCAGCGGATGCGGGTATGGTGCGCGCGCGATGTTCTCGCGCAACCGCTTCAATGCCGCTTGGAGGTCCGCATCGGTGTACGGCCGATCCACGATCGCCGCTATCGGAACCGACCAGGGACCGTTCCAGAAACGGTCGAATACGGAAGAGAGGTCGCGCACCACCGGGCCGGCCGCGGCGATGTCGAGGTCGCGGAAATTGAATTCGGGATGCACTTCGAAATACGGGTCGCTCATGTTGCGCCCGCCGACGATCGCCACCGCGTTGTCCATCACCATCAGCTTGTTGTGCATCCGGTGGTTGATCCGCTCGAAGTCGGTAAAGAAGCCGACGAGATGCGAGCCGCGATGCGCGAAGGGATTGAACAGGCGGACCTCGATGTTCGGATGCGCGTCGAGCGCGGCGATGGTCGCGTCGAGGTCCTTCACGTTGAAGTCGTCGATCAGGATCCGCACGCGCACGGAGCGGTCTGCCGCGCGAACGAGGCGGTCGACGAGGTTTCGGCCCGTCGCGTCGGTTTCCCATTGGAAGTACTGGACGTCGAGAGTCTTTTGGGCGATGTCGGAGAGCGCAATGCGGGCGGTGAATGCGGGG
>Ga0070668_100004058_pt1 | contig 10843 bp, 15 predicted proteins | sample KBSS43metaG_FD_64661 | JGI IMG/M metagenome (GOLD analysis project Ga0070668, IMG submission 64661) | Switchgrass rhizosphere microbial communities from Kellogg Biological Station, Michigan, USA - KBS S4-3 metaG | ecosystem: Host-associated > Plants > Roots > Rhizosphere > Soil ... | reverse complement strand
CGGATTCGGCGAAGAGCGTCGCGTAGGCGCCGAGGAGCGCAGGCGAGGGCGCTGCCGCGCCGGTTTGCTGGCGCGTCGCGTCGAGGATCGTTTGGATCGCGGCACGCGCGCGCGGCGTGTCGGCGATGCGCGCGGCCCAGGCGTCGACGCCCTCGGCGGCCGCTGCACCCTCGGCGGCACCGGCCGACAGCACGGCCGGCGCACCGGTCGGCGGCTTCTCGTCGCCGAACGGCCGGCTCGGCCAGTGCAGGCCGATGATGAGCGGCGCGAAGCCGCCCGGACGCTTCTCGGCCGCGGCGCGATCGGCCTGCTGCCCGGCCATCGCGGCGATCCAGCGATCGAATTGCGCGATCGCGGCGGGCACGTCGCCTTGCCAGCCGTGCGCGGTGAAGAAGACGTCGGTGACCGGGCGGCCTCGATCGGCGACGCGCTGGGCCAGCGTCTCGCTCAGGAACGTGCCGTCGGGCTCCGGTCGTTCTTCGCCCTTCTCGTCGAAGATGACGAGGGCGTAGCCGAGGTCGGTGCCTGCGATGCTGCGGACTGGCATGGAAGCCTCCCTGGGCGAGCGGCTCGTGCCCTATGCACGGTTGGCCCGCTGATGCGGGCAAGGCTACTCGCTGGCCCGACGCTCGTAAACCGAGTCGCGGCAGCAGGTTGACCCGGCCGGGAGAGGCCCCAGAAACTCTTTAGGATCAACCCCTTTGTCTCCTCGCCTTCCATGAAGATGTCCATCGCCGTCACGGGCGCCTTGTGCGCCGCCGCCGTCTCCACCGCCGCGATCGCCGCCAAGCCCACGACTCGCAACCGCGCCGAGATCCCGGCCGAGTACCGCTGGGATTTCTCGGCCATCTATCCGAGCTGGGAAGCGTGGGAAGAGGGCATGAAGGAGATGAACGCGCGCATGGACGCGTTCACCAAGCTCAAGGGAACGCTCGCGCAAGGGCCCGAAGCGCTGCTCAAGGCCTACCAGTCGTTCGACGAGATCGGCAAGCTGCAATACCGCCTGTACCGCTACCCGCAGCTGCAGCGCGACGTCGACACGCGCGACCAGGCGGTCGCGGGCCGGTTCCAGCGCATGAGCGCGGTGTCCGCCAAGTTCGAGACCGCGTCGGCGTGGTTCACGCCCGAGCTGCTCAAGATCCCGGAAGCGACCGCGACCGAGTGGATCGCACGGACGGCCGCACTCGCCCCCTACCGCTTCCCGACCCTCGACGCCTACCGGCGCAAGGCCCACGTCCTCGACGACAAGGGCGAGCGGCTGCTGTCGCTCGCCGGCCAGTTCAACGACGCGCCGGTCACGATCTATCAGGAGCTGAGCACCTCCGACATCAAGTTTCCGACCTTGCGGCTCGGCGACGGCAGCGACGTCGTCCTGTCGCCGGGCAACTATGCGGCGCTGCTCGAGAAGAACCGCGACCAGAGCGAGCGCGGCAAGGCGGCCGCCGCGCACGTCGGCACCTACGGCGCGACCGCCCACACGTACGCGGCGATCTACAACGCGACGCTGCAGCGCGACTGGTTTCTCGCCCAGTCGCGCAACTTCGAGACCACCCTCGACGCCGCGCTCGACGGCAACGCGATTCCGCGCGCCGTCGTCGACACGCTGATCGACGCGACGCGCGCCGGCGCCGCGCCTTTCCAGCGCTACGCGCGCCTGCGCCAGAAGCTGCTCGGCCTGCCGAGCTATCACCTCTACGACGCGTTCCAGCCGATCTACCGGTCCGACAAGTCGTATCCGTTCGAGCAGGCGCGCGACCTCGCGCTCGCGTCGGTGGCGCCGCTCGGCGAGGACTACGTCACCAAGTACAAGCGCTTCGTCTCGGGCGGCCGGATCGATCTCTACGAGAACGAAGGCAAGCGCAGCGGCGCCTACAGCGCCGGCGTGTATGGCGTCGGCCCGTACATGCTGATGAATTACAACGACACGCTCGGCGCCGCCTTCACGCTCGCGCACGAGGCCGGCCACTCGATGCACACCGTGCTGTCGTACGAGACCCAGCCGTTCGTCACCGCCGGCTACACGATCTTCGTCGCCGAGGTCGCATCAACGATCAACGAGCGCTTCCTGCTCGACCAGATGCTCAAGCAGACGAGCGATCCCAAGGAGCGCTTCCTGCTGCTCCAGCACGCGGTCGACTCGATCGTCGGCACCTTCTACACCCAGGTCCTGTTCGCCGACTTCGAGCTGCGCGCGCACCGCCTGATCGAGAAGGGCGAGCCGCTGACGACCGACGTCCTCAACAACCTGTACGCCGGCCTGCTCAAGGAGTACTGGGGCGACGCGGTGACGGTCGACGACTTCTACAAGTGGACCTGGGCGCGCATCTCGCACTTCTTCAACTCGCCGTACTACGTCTACCAGTACGCGACCTGCTTCGCGTCGTCGGCACAGCTGTACGGCGCGATGACGACCGGCTCGGCCGAGTCGCGCAAGGCCGCGATCGACCGCTACCTGACGCTCCTGAAGAGCGGCGGCAACGAGCACCCGATGACGCAGCTGAAGAACGCCGGCGTCGACCTCACCCAAAGGGCGACGATCCAGGCCGTGATCGACCAGATGGATCGCCTGGTGGCGCAGATGGAGATCGAGGCAGCGAAGATCCGCTAGGTCAACCGCTGGAGTATCTTTTCGTTGAACACGGATCTTCGTCGCGCCTTCTCGCCATGAATCATTTCCGAGTGGTTTTCCCCGCGGCAGCGATCGCCCTGGCCGGCCTGCCGGCCTCGGCGCTCGCGGCCACTCCTGCCGCGTCGCACGCCGCCGCCTGCGTCGCCGCGCTGAAGGCGCAGGAAGCGGATCTCGCCCAATCGGTCAAGGCCGGCGAGCCGCGCGAGCCCGTTCTTCTCAAGGTGGTGCGCAGCGGCATCGCCATCATCGGCACCCAGTATCTCGCCGGCGTTCACGAAGCCGAAGCACGCGAGCTGCTCAAGGCGGCCGAGCGAGATTTCGAGGCGCTGCCCCCCGCCGCGGCGCAACAGCGCCAGGCGGCCTGCCTGAAGGAAGGCGAGGCGCTCTTCGCGCACGCGTCGCCGATCGAGCGAAGCCTCATCACGGCCGCGGCGCAGCGCCGGGTCAGGCGGCTGACCGCCGCGACCTGAAATCGTCTCGATACGGCGAGCGGCGCGCTCGCTGGCGGCGCCGCCGATGCCACGCGCAACCGGCGCTCGGCCGCTACCAGCCCAGGCCGATGTGCAGCGGCATGTAGACCGCGAGCCCCGCGAGCAGCGGCCCGAGCACGCCGGGCCGCCAGGCGTAGAACGCGGTCGCCGCGAGCGCGGCCGGCAGGCGGGCGTCGCGCCACGTGTCGATCAGCGCGCCATGCGCCATGAAGATCTCAGGCGCCAGCACGGCGACGATCGCCGCCAGCGGCGCGACCTGGAGCGCCCGCTGCAGCGCGTCGGGCAGGCGCACGTCGCGCTTCGACCAGAGGAAGAAGCCGCGCGAGAGCGCGGTCACCGCGGCCATGCCGAGGATCGTGATCGCGCCGTACGCCCATCCCGGCACCGCCCATTCGGCAGGTGTCGTCACGAGGCGCGCTCCTGCGCCGGCCTGCCGGCCTTCGCCATGACCAGGCTCGCCGCCACCGCCGCGGCGATGGCGACCAGGATGTTGAGCTTGAGCGGCAAGGCGAACGCCGCCACCGCCGCGGCCGCCGAGACGATCGCCGCGACCCACGCGATGCGGTCGTTGAGCAGCGAATAGGCGATGCCGAGCATCGACAGCGTGCCGGCGAAGCCGAGGCCCCAGCTGAGCGGGACGAGGGATGACAAAAGGATGCCGACGAGTGACGAAACTTGCCACACCGTCCACACTGCGGCCGCGCCGCCGGCGGCGTAGCGCGCCTGTCCGGTCTGGTGCGAATCACGGTTTGGCCACGCCTTCTGGAAGACGACCAGATTGAGATCGGCGAGCAGGTAGCCGAGGACGAGGCGACGCCGTCGCGGCAGGTGGCCGAGGTGAACGCGCCACTGCGAGCTGAAGATCACGAAGCGCAGGTTGACGCAGAACGCCGAGGCCCACACCACCCACATCGGCGCACCGCTCGCGAGCAGCGGCAGCGAGGCGAGCTGCGCGCTGCCGGCGTAGACCGTGAGGCTCATCAGGATCGAGAGGCCGACACCGAGGCCGCTCTGCGTCATCGCGACGCCGGTGACGAGCCCCCATGCGGCGAGGCCGGGGCCGAACGCCAGCATGTCGCTCGCGCCGTGACGAAAGTGGCGGTCGCGCGCCAGATCACGCAAGTGCATTGAGGCAGACTGTAGCGGCGCACCGGCGAGAGGCGATCGGACGAATCGGGACGGAACAAGTTGGCCCCGGAGTTGCTTTTCGCGCAGTACACGTGTCGATTCGCGCACCAGAGCACTCAAGAAGGGTGCCGGACAGGCCGATCGACTGGGAGCACACGGCCTTTGTTGGGAGACCGAATGAACGCCAGGATCAAGCAGCTTCGCGACCTTGTCGTCGCGCTCGATCGCGCCGACCGCAACATCGAACCGATGGCGCCGGACGCCTACCAGGCCGCGGCGCGAACCGCGCTGACGCTGACCAACGAGGAGATGGGGCTGCTGCCGATCGGCGATTTCGCCGGGCCGGTCAGCGCCCTGCAGAACATGGCCGAGAACATCTTCTTCGGCATCAACGGCTGCTTCGCCGACCTCGACGGCACCGGCCGCGCGCCGGTCGCGCTGACCTCGACGCGGTCGCTGTTGCGCCGGCTGCGCACGACGACGTCGTCGGGCCCGAGCCGCGAGATCACCGACAACCTGCTGACGCGGCTGCGCTCGACGCCGCCTGCCGGCGAGCCCGGTTTCGGCGTCGCCAAGCCCGCCGCGAAGCGGTCGCGCGGCGCCACGCCAGCCCGCGGCGACCGCTTCCAGCGCTGAGTTTCTTACGCTCGGTATCCCGCGGTCGCGGGGCTGTGGCGGGCCGGCAACCGTCGGCGTGATCCGAACCACGGCGGCCTCGATGCACATGTGACAGCCGTTGCGCGAGCGCCGTCGCCGCGGCATCCTGACTTCAGTCGAGAGCGCTGGAGAAGGACATGCGGGACGTCGTCGAGATCGCGAGAACCATGGGGCCCGAGCAGTTGCTCCTTGCCCTGGTTTTTCTCGCCAGCTACTCGCTCGCGCTGGGCGAATTCGCGACGGCGAAGGGCCGCCTCTGGGCGGTCGGGTTCGGCCTCGCTGCTGCGGGCGCCTTCGCTGCGTTGAGCCACCCGTGGGAGGCGGGCATCGTCCTCGTCGCCTGCGCTTCGGTCGGGATGGCGCTGTTCTCGGCGACCGTCTGGGCGCTCTCCTTGGCGACGATCGAGCGCGCGCCGCTCGCCGTCGCTCAGCCGGCGGCTGCGAACTCGCCGAGGGCGAAGGCAGTGGCTTCGTCGAGGTCGGTGAAGAACGCGCCGATCTTGAATTCGCCGGCCGCCGAATAGGACGAGTAGACGATCTTCGCCGCCGCGATGACGCCGATCCGCTCGGCGCCGACCGGGAGCTCGAAGGTGATCGTGCAGCGCGTGCCGGGAGCGATCGGCCGCGCCGACAGCAGGCACATCCCGTCGCGCCCGAGGTCCCAGGTCTGGACCGTCCGCGACGCGTCGCCGTAGGCGACGGTGGCGGGCTGGCGGATCGCCTTGCGCGGGGCCGCTCTTCGATTTCGCGCTTGGATCAAGGGCTGGCTGCTCATCACGGTAGCACCGTCGCGCAAGTAGTCTAATAGTTCAAGGCCATTCGTCCGTCGCGAGCGAGGCCGGCACGGCAACTGCCCAATTTGCCGCACCGCTGCTGCCGGATCGATGCGCTTGAAGATCGCGACCTTCAACGTCAACGGAGTCAACGGGCGGCTGACGCGGCTGCTCGAGTGGCTCGACGAAGCGCGTCCCGACGTCGCCTGCCTGCAGGAGATCAAGACCGGCGACGCGACGTTCCCCGCGGCCGCGATCGAGGCGGCCGGCTACCGTGCGGTCTGGCACGGACAGCGCGCCCATCACGGCGTCGCCGTCCTCGCGCGCGGCGCCGCGCCGAGCGAAGTGCGGCGCGGCCTGCCCGGTGATGCGAGCGATCTGCAGGCGCGCTATCTCGAAGTCGACGTGTTCGGCCTCAGGATCGCGTCGGTCTACCTGCCAAACGGCAATCCGCAGCCGGGGCCGAAGTTCGATTTCAAGCTGGCCTGGTTCGAGCGACTGATCGCGCACGCGCGCACGCTGATGGATTCGCGACGCGACGTCGTCCTGGCCGGCGATTTCAACGTCGTGCCGACCAACGCCGACATCTACAACGCGTGGCTCTGGCGCTTCGACGCCGTCCTCCAGCCCGAGACCCGCGCCTTGCACGAACGGCTGCTCGCGCAAGGCTGGATCGATGCGACGCGGCACCTCCATCCGGCCGAGCGCGTATACACCTTCTGGGTCAACGACAACGCGTTCCGCCGCAACGCCGGCTTTCGCATGGACTTCCTCCTGCTCGCGCCGGCGCTGGCGGCGCGCCTGAGACGCGCCGAGGTCGACCTCGTGCAGCGCGGCCGCGAGCGGGCGAGCGATCACGCGCCGGTGTGGATCGAGCTCGGCGCAACGCGGGCATAGTGGCGCCATGAACGCCCACGACCTCACCGGCAAGACCGCCCTCGTCACCGGCGCCTTCAGCGGCCTCGGCCTTCACTTCGCCCGCGTCCTCGCCGCGCATGGCGCCAAGGTCGCGCTCGCGGGGCGACGCATCGACCTCGGCCGCACCGTCGCCGCCGAGATCGGCGCCGCGGTCGCGCGGGCCGCCGACGTGCGAGCCTACGCGCTCGACGTCACCGACGCGGCGAGCGTCGCCGCTGCGATCGCCGGGATCAGCGCCGACCTGGGCGCGCCCGCGATCGTCGTCAACAACGCCGGCACGATCGCGCGCGGCGCGAGCCTCGAGCTCGGCGAGGACGCGTGGAACGGCGTCCTCGACGTCAACCTCTCGGGCGTGTTCCGCGTCGCGCAGGCGAGCGCGCGCGAGATGGTGCGCACCGGTATGCGAGGAACGATCGTCAACATCGCCTCGGTCCTCGGCGTGCGCGTGCGCAGCCAGGTCGTCGCCTACGCCGCCACCAAGGCGGCGGTCGTCCAGTTGACGAAGGCGCTCGCGCTCGAGTGGGCCGAGCACGGCATCCGCGTCAACGCGATCGCGCCGGGCTACTTCGAGACCGAGATCAATCGCGACCTGCTGCGCTCGCCGGTCGGCCAGGCGATCGTCGCGCGGATTCCGCAGCAGCGCCCAGGCCGGCTCGAAGAGCTCGACGGCCCCTTGCTGCTGCTCGCCTCGGACGCGTCGTCGTACATGACCGGAGCCGTCATTCCTGTCGATGGCGGTCACCTCGTCAGCACGCTGTGAAGAAGCGAATCGCCTGGCCGAGCGCCTTTGTGGAGGCGACGAGACGATGAGCCTGGCATCCGTCCGAGCCTTCCTCGCCGAGCGTGCTCCCGACATCGAGATCCTCGAGGCGACGACCAGCACCGCGACGGTCGCGCTCGCCGCCGCTGCGCACGGTGTCGAGCCGGCGCGCATCGCCAAGACGCTGTCGCTGCGCCTCGGCGGCGAGGCGATCCTGATCGTGATGGGGGGCGAGGCGCGCCTCGACAACCGCAAGTACAAGGACCGCTTCGCCGCCAAGGCGAAGATGCTCGACGCGGCCGAGGTGCTCGAGGCGACGAGCCATCCGGTCGGCGGCGTCTGCCCGTTCGGGCTGCCGCGGCCGTTGCGCGTCTACGCCGATCTGTCGCTGCGCCGCTTCGACGTCGTCGTTCCGGCGGCCGGCGACACCCACCACGCGCTTCGCATCACGCCCGAGCGTCTCGCCGAGCTCGCCGGCGCGGAATGGATCGACGTCGCCCAGGCGCCCGCTACGGTGCCGTGATCCAGGCGGCGATCTGCGCCACGACGTCGCGCTCGACGCCGTTGAAGCCGTGGTACGCGAACGCCTCGCACGGGTCGCCGCGGCTCGCGCCGCCCTTGAACGCGAGCAGCTGCTTCTTCGGCGCCTTGTCGAGCTTGGCCATCAGGGCGGGGATGTCGGCGAACGAGCAGAGCGCGCAGCCGTCCTGCTCGTGATGGACGACGAGCACCGGCATGCGCAGCTTCTCGAGCGGCATGGCGGGAACCGGGCGGCCCTTCTCGTCGCGCAGGATGGTCGAGGTCAGGACGAGACCGTCGGGCCCGTCCGGCCCGTCGAACTGCGTCGCCGCGTAGGCCGCCGATTGGGTGCCGCGGCTGGTTCCCACCATCCAGACGGGAACCTTCGCCGACTCGCGCAGCCACGCCACGACGGCCTTGAGGTCGGCCGCGTGCTCGGTGGTCTGGCGAAAACCGCCGAGAAAGGGCGCCGACTGGCGGTCCGAGGGCGTGTCGACAACGACGACGAGAAGCCCCTGGTCGGCGAACATCTGGCGCGTGCGGACCAGGAAATTGCCTTCTCCCCACTTCATCGAGCCGTTGTCGAACATCTGCAGCCCGCCGTGGCCGCCGGCCAGGAGCACGACCGCCGCCTTCGGCGCCGGCGGTGAAAGGACGAGCATCCGTTGCGTCACGCCAGGTCGGGTCGCGATGTCGACGACCTTCTGGCTCGCCTGGCCGAAGGCATCGGGAACGAGTGCGAGAAGGAGAACGAGACAGAACAGCTTGGCCTTCATGGCCGCAGATCATCCGCGGCGACGCCGCGCAGTCAAGATCGACGTCGCTGCGACGTCCTCAAGCTTGAGGTCGGCAGCGCCGACAATCGGTAGCGCCACGCGCAGATCGACACCCCGATGAAGCCACTCGACGACCCCCAGCACGACCGCGAGGTCGGCTCGCGCGACAGCACGCTCGACACGACTCGCATCGACGACGTCCGCATCGGCGCCGTGCGTCCTCTCATCACACCGGCGTTGCTGCAGGAGCGGGTGCCGGTCGAGGCCGACACGCTCGCTCTCGTCGAAGGCAGCCGGGCCGCGATCGCCGCGGTGCTGCACGGCCGCGACGACCGGCTCGTCGTCGTCGTCGGCCCGTGCTCGATCCACGATCACGACCAGGCGATCGACTACGCGCTGCGCCTGAAGGCGGTCGCGGGCGAGCTCGAGGACGATCTCCTGGTCGTCATGCGCGCCTACTTCGAGAAGCCGCGCACGACCGTCGGCTGGAAGGGCTACATCAACGACCCGCACCTCGACGGCAGCTTCGCCATCAACGAAGGCCTCGAGCGCGCGAGGAAGCTGCTGCTCGAGCTGACGAGGCTCGGCGTGCCGACCGGCACCGAGTTCCTCGACCTGCTCAGCCCGCAGTTCATCGCCGAGCTCGTCGCCTGGGGCGCGATCGGCGCGCGAACGACCGAGAGCCAGAGCCATCGCCAGCTCGCTTCCGGCCTGAGCTGCCCGGTCGGCTTCAAGAACGGCACCGACGGCAGCATCCAGGTCGCCGCAGACGCCATCCTCGCGGCGCGCGCCCCGCACGCGTTCATGGGCATGACCAAGATGGGCGTGGCGGCCATCTTCGAGACCCGCGGCAACGACGACTGCCACGTCATCCTGCGCGGCGGCAAGGCACCGAACTGCGACGACGCGGGCGTGGCGGCGAGCTGCGCGGTGCTGCGCGCGGCGGGATTGCCGGAGCAGGTGATGGTCGACGTCTCGCACGGCAACAGCGGCAAGCGTCACGAGCAGCAGATCGTGATCGTGACCGGGCTCGCCGAGCGCATCGCCGCCGGCGAGCGGCGTGTCTTCGGCCTGATGATCGAGAGCCACCTCGAGGCGGGACGCCAGGACCTCGTGCCGGGCGTGCCGCTCCGGCACGGCGTCTCGATCACCGACGCCTGCATCGGCTTCGAGCAGACCGTGCCGGTGCTGCGCTCGCTCGCTTCGGCGGTCGCGGCGCGGCGCCGCCGGCGCTGACCTCTGCCCGCCCCTCGCGCCCAGGCTGTCAGGAGGACGGTCGCGGATGGCTCTACAGTCGAGCATGGCCAAGATGCTCGTCTCGCTCTTCCTGATCGCGCTGCTGGGCGCGTGCGCCTCCTCGACCGAACGGTCGGAGCAATGCACGCCGCAGTGGCCGCCCGGTCCTTGCGTCGACTCTCCGCCACGCAAGTGATGCCGGCGCGCTGAACAGCCGGCGGCGAGGATGTCAGCTCTTACAGGTGCCAGGACCGGTCTGCGACCCTACGATGACCGCGAGGTTTTGGCATCGTGGTCGTCGTCACGTCGAAAGAGCGCTTCATCGCCGTCTGCCCCTGCGCGGACGGCATCTCGAGCTACGTGGCCGAGTTGCTCGCCGACCAGGGCCTGGCGTGGGCATTCGGCAAGGCGATCATCAGGCCGATGCGGACGTCGGCGATGTTCGTCTGCGTCGACGACAGCAACGACGCCTACGAGCTGTGGGTGACGGCGACATGGGTCGAGCCGGGCGAGTGGGCGCTGCAGCACTCGCCCGTGCCGGTTCGATGACGCCCGGCGACGGCGTCTCGCCCCGGGCGTCTAGTCGTCCGACCGCACCATCAGGCTGAGCAGCCCCATCAGCAGCGCGCCCGCGGCTGCCGCGATGAGCAGCGACTTCATCGGCTCGTCACGTGCATAGGCCGCCGCTTTTTCCGACGCTTGCAGCGCGCGCTGGCGCATCTGCTCGGCCACCTCTCGGCTGCGCGCGCCGCTGACTGCGTTGGGAACGCTTCCCGTGCTCTCGTCCATTGCATCCTCCGAAGACCTGAACAACCGCTGCCGGCACCCCGCATGCTCGTCGATCCGGCGTGCCCCATGAAGGCTGTATGGATGTACAGTATCACGGATGGACAGGGGCGCGAGCGAATTCGTCGACGTGCAGTGGGTCGCGCGCTGCGCGCATCGCCTGCGCCGGC
>Ga0070668_100004057_pt1 | contig 10844 bp, 8 predicted proteins | sample KBSS43metaG_FD_64661 | JGI IMG/M metagenome (GOLD analysis project Ga0070668, IMG submission 64661) | Switchgrass rhizosphere microbial communities from Kellogg Biological Station, Michigan, USA - KBS S4-3 metaG | ecosystem: Host-associated > Plants > Roots > Rhizosphere > Soil ... | reverse complement strand
GCGAAAATCGCGGAAGAAGTCAGCGTGCTTTTCCAGCACCACGACATCGACGCCGGCGCGTCCAAGCAGATAACCGAGCATCATTCCGGCGGGCCCGCCGCCGACGATGCAACAACGTACATTCATCGTCTGTCCTGACCGTTGACCTGGCAAAGGTACTGCTTCCATGAACTGCGCCCGGTAGATCCCACGGTAGGACCCCAGAGAGTATTGTCCCAGTCCTGTGTTCGGCGCGCTACAGTTTTACCATAAAACCAGAGTGGTCGGCCGACGTCCGCTTTGGAGCACATTCCGGACTCAAGTCGGATATCGCGTGAGGTCCGCAAAGTGCCAATAGCAGAAGCTAGATGCTTCGTAGCGTCGTGTCAGGCGTGCGCCGACGACGCGGCGGGCGGCGAAGCCAGTTCGTGGAGTATGGCGACGAGCTCTGTGTGCACAGGCGATGTCCGTTCACTGAACGCCTCAATTGGGTTTGCTTCAGTCAGTCGGTTGAGACGTGTGAGCAAGCGTATGCGCTGACGACGGGTAAGTTTGGCTTCGGACGAGCGCCAGCGGAAAAATAGGCGATACAGTTCACCGTCTCCGAAGAGCGCGTTAAGTTCGTGTATCGTGACGTAGACAAGGAATAGGACCATCAACCATATCTGAATTGACAAAAAGCGCGCCCACGAAAAATGATCAACTAAGTGGTCTCCGAAAGCGGCGATTGCGCCGCCTGCAGCGACGAAATGGACGAACTCCTCGGCCAGCCGCACGATCAGCACGCACAGCCAGTAGATCGCGGTCTTGAACAAGATGGGTTGGATCATTGGCGCGCCGTCGAAGCGGCGCATAAAGGGAAGGTTGTCGGTTACCAAAACGGCTTTTCCGACTAGCATAGCCGCTACTATCGCCGTGAAGAAGCCACTGAACTCGATGCCGTGCTCCTGCAGGATCAGGCGTTTGGTCCATAGGATCAGGTTGAAGCCGACGAAGAAGAAGACCGTCGGCGGAAGCGCATGCTTCACCTGTGCGAGCCACCAAGTGAAGGCCCGCCGCAGGAGCGGAGTCGGCGTGGAGGCGGTGATTTCGGGCTGGCTCATATGCTACTCCCTAAGGATTTGCGCCGAGCTATCAGGCCGTTGTGCCACCGAGGTGCCAGAAGCTGACAGAAATGAGCTTCATTGATGCTCGTCGAGGAACCGGCTTACTAGAGGTGACCATATTGGAACTGCTTCAGCCGCACCGATCAGGAAGTGACCGTCGTTTCCAAACGGCGGGAGCATTCGAAACTCCGCTTTCCCGCCCGCCGCTGTAAATGCCTTGTGCATTCGATTTGCCAAGTCCGGGCCAAAGTATGTGTCGTTCTCCGAGTAAATCCATAGCATTGGAATGCGGGATTTTTTGCCGAAATCGCGCGTTGCTTCGACGAGTTTGTCGGGCGCGCAATTGTTGTTCGGCTTACCATCGACTCGTCCGCCTCGGCCTGCTGCAAAGGTGATGATCGCTCGGACCGACGACGGGTTCAGGCTCGACAAGGCGATGGCTCCCCACCCGCCACCTGATTGGCCGACAACGATGGCCTTCCCCGGCGCGAGGTCGCTTCCTTCTCCATGAAGTCGATCACCCACTGATCCAGGGTCGCAATCATCAGCCCTGGCCAGCGGAAGTTGGGCTTGTCACAATCCCCAACGCTTGCGAAGTAGAGGCTAAACAGTCCTTGGTCCGGCCGGTCGATTGACACGCCGCCGTATCTCACCGGGGAGACCACGAAATAACCGCGCCGTGCAAACCAATGTGCCGCGTCTCGGTACTCGACTAATGGGAAGAAGCCACGCTGTTCTGGGTCGCCAGAAATGCCATGGTTCATGATGAGAAGAGGATATGGGCCTCCGCCGACTGGTCGCACTACATAGGCGAATATGGGCAGAGGAGTCATCAAAGCCCAAGTTTCCTCCCGAAGCTCTTGCACCGCGGGGCGGTCCGCTGCCGAAGCTGACGAAACAATCGCCGCGACGCACGCCAAAACCAAAGAAACAGTTCGCAAGAGGTTTCCACGCATTTTGCTTCTCTCCCCGCCTTTGCTTGTCGCACGGAAAAGAATGCCGCTCCGCCCGAGAGTCTTTAGGTTCGGGCGCAGTTTGTTGATTTACATCAAGGATGATTGGGGAAACCGGCTTCGTGTTTCCGAGGGGCGGAGCGAGCTCGGTCGGTCCAGCCGCAGGCAAACTGATGGGGGCAGTCAGATGTCTCTCTGGTTGATTCCGATGATATACGCTGCTGCGAGTTTCCTCGGTGGGATTACGCTGCCACGACTTGAACAGGCATACTTTCCATACGGTTCCGGCATTTCCGTTGCCTCGGCTCAGGCATTCCTTTCGGCAGTCGCTTCCGGCATGATCGCGCTCACTGGCATCGTGTTTACCGTCGGCTTGGTCATGGTGCAGTTCAGTGCCATTGCATACTCACCGAGACTCGTTCTCCTTTTGGCTCGCGACCCGAAGCTGTTTCATTCGCTGGGTGTGTTCATCGCCACGTTTATTTACTCTCTTTCCGTTCTGCTCCATGTTGATCGCAATGGGTCCGGGCTCGTGCCGCTGATCTCCGGCGTCGTGGTCGCTGGATTGCTTTTGCTCAGCATGCTGCTGTTTTCCGCGCTGATTAAGGGCCTAACAGACCTCCAGATCACTTATCTGCTTCACGTCATCGGCGACAAGGGCCGAGAGGTTGTACGCGAGATGTTTCAGCGCCTCGATGCGAAGGCGAAAAATCAATCGAAGCGCGGACAAGAGACGCGCAATGTTTCTGAATTGGGTCCGGTTGTCCAAACGTTGAGGTATTTCGCCGCGCCGCGCACGATTAAAAGTTTCGATATCGACGACCTGGTCCGCCAGGCACAACAGGCAGGAGCCGTCATAGTGATGGCATGCGGGGTCGGCGATACCCTTGTCGAAAATACACCGCTATTGCGGGTTCACGGGACTAAAACTGTGCTGCCCGAAAGCGACCTCGTGCGGGCTATCCACTTCGGCTTTGAGCGGACGTGGGAGCAGGATCCAAAATATCCCATTCGGCTGCTGGTTGACATCGCAATCAAGGCGCTGTCGCCGGCGATCAACGATCCGACGACGGCAGTCCAGGCTATCGACCAGATCGAGGATTTACTGCGTCGGCTGGGAGGACGCGATCTGGATGCCGGCTATGCCTTCGATGCGGATAGCGATTTGCGTCTCATTTTCCCAATGCCCAGATGGGAGGACTATCTGGTGTTGGCATTCGACGAGATTCGCCACTACGGCGCCGATTCGGTGCAGGTGGTGCGCCGCCTGAGGTCGGCGCTGATTGGGCTGGCCGATTCGGTGACGGACGACACGCGGATCGGCGCGGTGCAGCGATATCTCAAGCAACTCGATTTGACCGTCGATCAGTCAATTCTCACTGCGGATGATCAGGAAACTGCGCGCCAGGAGGATCGGCAAGGCCTCGGCCTATCGCGCCGACAAAGAACTTCGGCTTGATCAGCGATGTCAGCTCCGGGTCAATCTCGTCGATTTTGGCATATCCCCAGCATGTCCGGTTAGGGGTTAATCTCGGAAGTGCCGATTGTCTGGTTTTGCCGGTTGAAGGTATCGGCTTCGAGGTGATTCAAACGCCCAAAGCCGGGCCTCGAATCATGCGGTATGAACTCACGGACTTTGAATGGGCTCCCATCATATCGTTTCTTCCGAACAAGCCGCGTGGCATTCCCCGTGTTGCCCCGACATCATTCGGAGCTTTGTGTTTTCCTGAGCGCTGCGCTCAGCGCCGAAGGCGCTTGATGTCCGAGACACTGCCGTCGCGATAGATCAACTTCACGAAGGCACGCCACGGCTGCGATTGCCCGACAGGCAAATCACCGGAGCTGGCGCCGAGTGAAGCGACATTCGCGTCAGGTTCGCACGCAAAGCAGTCAAAATGCGCGCAAATTTCAATTTTCCGAACCATCTCAATGTGATTTGGGCGGTCCAGCCCCCCACAGCAAAAATATTCCGCTTAACCCGTCGGGCAAATCAAAACTAAAATCCGCGGCGTCCCACCCGAGTGAGGGGCGTTTCGCGATCGTCACGGACGCGGGATGGGATGCGGTGGACGCGGCAGCGTCGGGCGCGAAGCGTGTTCGCAGGGCGGATCTCTCGTGAGTGAACAACGGCGCGCTAGATGAACGGCGATGAAGCGTACGGCACGTGTGGTCCCGACACCCGTTGCTGGTGCCAAGTTGCGCGGAGGCTGCGTCAACTCAACCGAGCTTGATCAGCCGCCAATTCGCCAACGACGGAGGCAAGACGAATTCGTCTCCGGGGAGAGCGCGGCATAAGCCGTAAAGCCATTGCGCAGGGAAAATAAATAGTCCCGTGAAGTTCTATGGAGCCGTGTGCAGTTCGCATCCTATTGATCACGCGCACAAACTCCACATAACTTCCCATAACGTTTCATTGGACTTCACCCACACGTTTGGGACACTTCAGGGACACACCATGGCACGCAAGCAACGCAACAACGTTCTGGAAACCAGAACCCCACGACTGAAGCTCACCGTCCGGCGCAGGCCCTATCCCGGCGCGAAGCTCGGGCGCGGCAAGCAGATGCAGTACCGGCGCAACAAGGGCAACGGCACTTGGTTGCTTAAGGTCAGCGATGGTCACGGCAAGCCATGGACCAAGGCCTTTGCCCAAGCCGACGATTTCGACGACAGCGACGGCAAGACCATCCTGACCTTCTTCGAGGCGCAGGACGTTGCGAAAGGCCTGATGCGCGGTGCGGATGGGAGCGCCGATAGCGCACCGATCACCGTGGACAGCGCGCTGACCGCCTACGAGACCGATCTGACAGCGCGCAGCGCCAATCCCTACAACGCCAAATGGCCGCGCGTGCATCTCACCCCCGCGCTGATCTCGAAGCCGGTGGCATTGCTGGCGGCCACGGAACTGAAGAAGTGGCGCGACGGCCTGCTTGGCACGATGGCCCCGTCGACCATCAACCGCCTTATTGCCTGCGTGAGTGCCGCGCTGGAGCAGGCCGCGCAGCATGACAAGCGCATCACAAACCGCGGGGCGTGGGAAATCGGACTGGCTGGTCTGCCGAATGCGCAGCAAGCCCGCAACGTCATACTCTCCGATGACACGGTGCGGGAGTTCGTCGCTACTGCCTATGGGATCGATGATCAGTTCGGGCTGCTGACCGACACGCTGGCGATTACAGGTGCGCGTCCAAGCCAAGCTGTCCGGCTCCGCGTCGAGGATTTGCACGACCATCCCGTGCGGCCAAAGCTGATGATGCCGAAGTCGGCTAAGGGTGGCGACAGAAACCGTGCCGAGAAAAAGCTGGAACACTATTCGGTGCCGATCACCGTGCAGCTGGCGGCCAGACTGAAAGCGGCGGCCAAGGGCCGTGCCGATCGTGCGCCGCTATTGCTGCAGGGCGACGGCAGCCCATGGGGCGACAACCCCGGTGCAGGTTATCATCGCGAGGTGAAGCAGATCGTCGCGACCATTGAGGCCGATCCTGACGCGACGATGTACGCGCTCCGGCATTCGTCCATCGTACGGATGCTGAAGGCCAACGTGCCGATCCGGCTGGTGGCGTCGCTGCACAACACCAGCACCAAGATGATAGAGAAACATTATTCGAAGTACATCACCGAGCACTCTGACGATATCTCGCGCCACGCGCTGCTGCACCATGAGCCGCCCGCCGCCGACAACGTGGTCGCATTGGTGCGGTGATAAAATTCATTAATGAATAGGCGGCTGCGAAGAAGCGCGTCGTAGCCGCCCCAAGCACATATTCCTTGAAACTTGGCTACATCGATTTTTACTTTGCCCGGGTAAACTGCACTCCACATGATCAAACGTGGAGAAAACCGATGGCCCGCGGAGAAATCACCGGCAAAAAGATAAGCGGCGCCGATCCTCGCGAGCCGCAGCCTGTACCTACACTTGCGATGTCGATCCCGCAGTTCTGCACCGCACACAACATCAGCGAGGGTTTTTATTACAAGCTGAAGAAACAGAAGCTCAACTCGCGCGAGATGAAGGTCGGCACGCGCACGCTGATCACGTTCGAAGCCGCAGCCAAATGGCGTGCCGAGCGCGAAGCCGCCAGCACAGCGCCTCCCGAGAAAGCCCGCGCCAAGCGCGAGCAGGCGGCCTAACGAAAAATGGCTGCCCGGCCGGCACCGGACAGCCAAAGTCGAGCGCGTTCGATGTGGCACATCATAACAGTCAGTTCCCTGTGAGGGCGCGCCGTTGCGGCCAGATCTCGTCTTGGCGGGGCTCGCCGTTACCGCCTAAGATCCCCCGTTAGACGCGGATCCCCGAAAGCCCGGATTCCGCACCGGGCTGCCGCGTCGTCCTCATTGCGGGTGCACCAGCGAAGTTGCCAGGAATGTTGTTCAAGGACGATAAACCCCTAACATCGAAGGAAGAGGCTCTTGAGAGGCGTGTGCGCCCGCCGCCTGAAAAGTACGACCCCGATACGCGTTCGCACTGGTCAATTACGATGATGGTGGCGTGGATCATTTGGGGAGAGATCGACGCGGTTCGCCACGAGTGGGACGACAATCGGAACGCGTGTGCCGACTGGCGTTTTGAGAGTGACCCCCGTGCGCGTGTACGGGCCGAGAGAATAGCAATTGACAACATAACCGGCCAAACAAGTGATCCGGACCTCGAGAAGGGTCTCAGGAAGAACCTTAAGAAGGGATCTTGGCACTTTCACCAATGGAAACCCTCTGGATGGAAAGGGCTATGTTCGAGGGCGCGTTCGGAGAACCGACCGCCGCAAGACGCGATAGATTTGCTTTGGCTTGAGGCCGGAGAAGGCAGGACCAAGGCTACCGCGATCGAGTGTGAAAACGCCAAAGCGTTTGACGGCGACCGGATCGAAATCCCCGCCCATCGCTGGCCGCATTTGAAACGCGTCGATGATCCGCTGACCGGAAAGGCGATGTTGTCCGACGACCAGGGCCGGGTCTATCGAGAGGTTCAGTTTCCCCGATTGGACGCCAAACAACTTTGGCCAGAGACACCGCCGTTGCCCGGAGAGCCGCTCGATCACGTAGAAAAACCGGAGCCGGAGCAGACAAGGGCAGCAGAGTCGAAGTCGCAAAAGGATTGGCTGCACGATACACGCCAGGCCAATCCGCAAGGCAAGAATGAGCTACCAGGTGCCTATGCCGGCCGCTTGCACCTTTTGATGGAAAAGGCGCATGCGGCCAAACGTGTGACCAAACTCTGGCCGCTCAAAACCCTGTTGCGCCGACTTTACGATAAATAGGTCGCGCAAAATCGCGCAGATTTCTGCGCCCTGTTCAAGTTACTGCGGTTTTCTGGGTGCGCAAAATCGCGCAAATGCGCAGATTGCACTGCGCATTTGCGTAGCCCAGCCTGGCAGCATGAAAAACGTCGCCCCCATTTCATGCCCCCTCGCTGATCTGACGCCGCTTGAACTCAAGCGGAAGATCACGACCAGGGAAGCCGCCGAATTGAACGGCGTCTCCGAGGACATGTTCAAGCGCCACTATCGGCACCTGATCCGAAAGATCGGGCCGCGTCGCCTCGCCGTCGTACTCGGCGATGCCATCGATCTACCGCCGCCCCAGGTGAAGACCACTTAACCTGAAACCGGCCCGCAAGGGGGCCGGCTTATCGTCAATGTGCAACTGAAAGGAGGATCACCACCGCGAGCGCCCTCTTCCCCTGGAACGGAAAGGGGGCGTCAGCGGCCCAAGACCCGGACGGAAACTGAGGAGCGTAGCAAGACCTCGATTATAGGCCCACGGCCTAACTCCGTCCACACCCCAGTCCTCGGCTTCTGAAGCCGTATGCCACGGGGACAAACAAAAGGAAACACCAGCCAGCAACACGCGCTCCGCTGGGAGCGCGAACGGAGACGTGCGTCATGTCGTCTACCCATACCGCTGCGATCGTTCACGCCGACATCAAGGCCTTCGCCGCCGAACGCTTCGATCGGGGCGCGGCATGAAGAAGCTGTGTTCCCATTGTCATCAGCCATTGCCGGAACTGCGCGCGGGGGTTCGGCTATCGGCACTCAAGGCGCGCATCTACGACGTGGTCAAGCTCGCCGGTTCGAACGGCATCACGATCGAGGACATCAACGCGATCTGCTTCGACGGCAGGGCTAGCGCCGTCAACGTCCGCAATCACATTCACCAGATCAACGACGCGCTGGCTGGGACCGACTTTGAGATTCGCGGCGGCGCACCGGGAATGGTTGGCTACTTCCACATCGTCAAGCGGCACTGGTGACTTACCGTGGCTGTAAACATGGACGACTGCGAGCACGGGCTCCCACAGTTCCTCTGCGTTCGTTGCAAGGGAGACCGCAACAGCAGTGTCGTCGCTTCGGGTCTCGCTGCCCAGGTGAACCCCGGCAACGACGACCCGATCAATGTCGCCGAACACAAGATTGCCGACACGCTTGCTGCGGTCGAGGAGTTGCACAATCCACCGGCAGAATCGGTTGAGGAGACTGCTGGCAATTCCACTTCTGCAATGCAACACCAGGCGCTGACAGTTTTGCTGCCCGAGTGTTTTTCAGATTACCAATGCTGAATTCATCGCGACGATTTTCACCGACCTGCTCGAAGGTGCCTTTTCGACCATATGCTCGAAGTCCGGCAACCCGAATCTAGGCGGATGGATGGCCCGTCGGGCCGATGATCGGGCCCCTGCGATTGTTACTGCCGAGCGCAATAACTACGTCGGCTGTTCGAGCTTTTATCCGGTGGATGACGGCTCGTTCAAGGCGCGCAAAGCCCAGTTTGCCGCCTGCCATTTCCTGATGCTCGATAACCTCGGCACCAAGGTGCCGCTGGATCGTCTGGGTGGTTTTGAGTTGTCATGGCTGATTGAGACGAGCCCCGGAAATCATCAGGGCGGCATTCTCATCGGTGAGCCGATCACCGACGGCGCCCTTACCTCGCGTTTACTCAATGCGGTGATCGACGCAGGCTTGTGCGATGCGGGGGCTACGGGGCCATTGAGCCGCTGGGCGCGGTTGCCGGTAGCGATCAACGGCAAACCGAAGTACACCGACAAGGCAGGCATCCCGTTCCAGTGTCGGCTGATCGAATGGCGGCCTGATAAACGCTACTCGCCGCAAGAGATTGTGGATCGGCTGCAGCTGGAACTCGCACCAGCCGGACGGCCGAAAAAGCCTGAGAAGCCCTCACGGTCCGTCGATAGCCCGCACCCCACCGGTAACGATGCGGACGAGGTTCTGACCCCGAAGGCCGAGGAGAACCCTGTCGTTACGGCGCTCAAGGCGCGGGGCCTTTACAAGACGCCGCTAGGTTCTGGCAAGCACGATATGACGTGTCCATGGGTCCATGAGCACACCGACCAACTGGACACGGGCGCGGCATATTTTGAGCCGGATGAGTTTTACCCGGTTGGTGGCTTTTGCTGCCAGCACTCGCACCGTGACAGATACCGTATTCGGGCGCTGCTCGACTTCCTCGGCGTGCCCGTCGCCGAAGCCCGGCATAAGCCGGTCATTCGTATAGTAGCCGGTGACCTGTACCGTGGCGTTGACGCGGCAGAAAAGGAGCTGGCAAACCGTGGGCGGCATTATCAGGCAGGTGGTTTGATTGTTTCGGTTGCGACCGACCCCTCCAGCGGAGATCCGTTGATAGTGCCGACTAGCGCACCGGCACTCACGCGCGAACTCTCAGTCGCCGCGACATGGGAGAAGTACGACGCCCGAGCAGGAGTTTGGGTGCGATGTGATCCGCCGCCGCGGCACACGGGCATCTTGTACGATGCACAGCAGTTTCGCTATTTGCCTTCCCTGGCAGGCGTGGCGCGGCAACCGTATTTCCGTGAATTGGATGGCGAGCTCGTCAAGCGGCCTGGCTATGACGCAACCGCGCATCTTTTCGGCGTATTCGATGCGCGGCAATTCGAGACCCCTGAGCCGACAATCAACGCGGCTCGCGCGGCATTGGCCACGCTGGAAGAGTTGCTCACTGAGTTCCATTTCGTAGCCCCGCACGATAAGGCTGCTGCGTTGGCAGCCATCTTTACCGCCGTGGTGCGCCCGACCTTGCCCCATGCGCCCGCGTTTCATGTTCGAGCACCAGTATTCGCGAGCGGCAAGACCTACCTTTGCGAACTGATCGGTGCGTTCGCCGGTCCCGGTAACAACGCGAAGGTGAGCTATCCGACGACCTCGGAGGAAGCCACCAAGGTCATTCTGTCCCTGCTGCTAACCAGCCCGGCGTGCGTCGAGTTCGATGACATGGATAGCGACTGGACACCGCACGGCATCATCAAGAGGATGCTCACGGCGGAGACAATCACGGATAGAATTCTCGGCGTGAGCAAGACGGCGACGGTCAGCACGCGCACTCTGTTTCTGGGATCTGGAAATAACGTCGGCCCCATACGCGATCTGCTGCGGCGCGTACTGACGATCCATCTCGACCCGCGCTGCGCGATACCGGCGACGATGACGTACAAAGGCGCCCCAGTCGATAAGGTGCGCCAGCGGCGCGGCGCTTACGTTGCTGCCGTGCTGACGATCATTCAGGCATGGCAAAGGGCGGGCTCGCCCCGCGCCCAAGCGGACAGTATTGCCACTTTCGGTGGCCCTTGGTCGGATTATTGCAGATATCCCTTGATGTGGCTCGGACTGCCCGATCCGGCGACGGAGCTGTTCGAACAGATCCGTCACGACCCAGATGGTGAGGCCCTAAGCGGGCTAATGCAAGAATGGCATGTAGTTTTCGGTGAAACTGCCACGACCGTGCGCAAGGCGGTTGAGGCGGCCAATAGTTACCCCAATTTGCTCGATGCAATCCGCGA
>Ga0070668_100004053_pt1 | contig 10847 bp, 18 predicted proteins | sample KBSS43metaG_FD_64661 | JGI IMG/M metagenome (GOLD analysis project Ga0070668, IMG submission 64661) | Switchgrass rhizosphere microbial communities from Kellogg Biological Station, Michigan, USA - KBS S4-3 metaG | ecosystem: Host-associated > Plants > Roots > Rhizosphere > Soil ... | reverse complement strand
TCACATCGCCGATATCCACGCCGATCGCCCAGTCACTCGCCCGGCAAAGATGCCAGAGCGCAAGCGTCAGCAACTGCTGCGGGGTCTCTTCCTCCAGAATGCCCTCGGTGCCGACGCCGTAGAGCGCGGGGCGTGGCTGACAGAGCCAGGACGCCGCCTCTTCCAAGGTGATCAGCGGCTCGCGGGATCCGTCCTCAACGTACTCGAGCGCGCGTAACGGGTCGGGTGGCACCTCCAGCACGAAGTTGTCTTCGATCGTGAATAGCTCGCGGTTGACCAGCGCAAGAAACGCGCACACCACCGCCAGCAGCGCGCGCGGCGTGAGCTGTCTATCGGCCACGTGCTGCTTGTAGAAGTCTGGGAAGAGCCGCTTCAGATCGCGCACCCGGCCGAGCGCGACCTGGTAGGTCGCGCTGGTCTCACTATGGAGCGGCGACGCACGCTTGACCGTGCCAGGGCCGCTTACCAGCCGACAGGCGCGGCTGACGCGACGGACACGAGTTGGTCGAGGGTGCGGCACAGCGTAGCTCCTTTCTGGCTCGGGGTCGGCGGCCCTTCGTGACAGGCGTCGAGCGCCTGCTCCAACGTATCGCCCAGGGACAGGGCCTGGTCAAAGGTGAGCTCGGCCTCGGTGAGCTGGGTGAGCAGTTCCGCCTGCTCGCTCGTCGGGCCGTAGCGCCGGGTGGGTGGCAGCGTGCTGGAAGGGATCTGGCCGAGCAGCGCGGCGAGGTCGGGGCCGTCGAGCCCCTTCGTGCCGGCCTTTTTCACGAACTCGATCGTCTCGACCTCTTGCCCCTCGATCGTGCGCGTGCCCTTTTGGATCGTCGCAGCGGCCACGTCACTAAAGCCCATCGTGCTCAGCTGGCCTCTGATCGCCTCGTTATCGGCGTCGAACGGAACCATAAATTCCTGGCCGTTGAAGATCACGATCTTGGTCTTATCAGGAGTTGTCATTGGGATGCCTTTCTCTGCTATACTTTGTCGGTCATTGGGCGTACCGCTCCGCCCCGGCCTGGTCGATTGCCCCGATCAGGCCATTCGTTTGTCATTCGAGCCAGCGGTAGGCGATATAAAACCAGAGCATGCCGTCGACCGTGCGCGTGCCCTGCTCATTGAGCGGAAAGCGGATCGCGTTTGCCGGGATTGCGCAGTCGCGCTTGAAGGTCTCGATCTCACCAGCGCCCAGCGGCTTCTTGGGGCGGCTGATCGTCAAAGTCACCTGGGTTCCCTCCACGCGCACCGCCAGCCGCGCGCCGCCTTTGAGATCAAGCGCGCGATCCTCGCCAGTCTCCCTGGCGCGGCGGTGCAGCTCCAAATAGAGCGCGCTCAGGCTCATTGCTCTATCTCCAGCTCGTGCAGCTGCGCCCAGCGCACACCACGCCGAGTCGCGATCTTGGCTTTTTTGCCGCTGATATGCAGTATCCGCACGGTCTCGCCGCGATAGATTGCGATCATGTGCGACCTCGCTGATCGTCGTTATCGACCTGGATGCGCCGCGCCTTGCCGCGAATGCGACTTTGCACGCGGGCCTCGATCGAGTCCAGTTCCAGATTGCTGCTGATCACCGTGGCGCGGGCGTAGTTGTAGCGCTCATTAATCAGCTCAAACAAAAGGCTATCGGTATGATCGTCTTCGACGCCTGCCTTGTGGTACTCGCTGCCCAGATCGTCCAGCACGAGTAGCTCGACTACTTGCAAGGCGCTCAGCCGCTCATCACCACTGCCATCGCTATAGCCGCTGCGAACGTACCGCAGGAGTGTGCCCACGCTGGCATAGGCCACACGCCCCTGTCCACTGTCCGCATACGCCAGCGCGATCCCTGCCGACAAGTGCGATTTGCCCACGCCGGTGGGGCCGTAGAAGTACAGCCACCGGCGTGGGTCGGTCAGGAAATCGCGCGCAGCAGATAGTGCATAGGTCAGGCTCGCGACACTGGCCGCGTCACACCCCCAGTCCGGATTGAACGTCTCTAGCCGACAGAGACTCAGCTCACCGCCCAGATCGTTTTGAAGCTTGGACAGGATCTCGATGCGACTCGTTTTCAAGTACGCCTCTCGTTCGGCGAGCTTACAGGCGCATGGAAACAGCTTGCCAAACTGGGGATGCCCATAGGAAACGGCCTCTTTGTAATAGCCCGCGCCATTGCAGTACGGGCACTTTTGGCGCTGGGGGATGACATCCGGCTCATTTGGCGTGGGCGGCGCGCGGAGCACGCGCTCAAGGGTCATGTCGCTGATAGCTCGCACGGGTGAATCGTTGGGCGGCGGCACGCGGCTGCTGGCGATTTTCGCGGCGGTTACTTCGTCCAGGCCGGTCTGTTCCATGATCTGTTGCGTCGCGACGCGCAGTGCTTCGAGATGGTCGCTCATGGGGAGACTCCTGCTCGTGCGCCGCGATCTCCGCCGCGCTATAGATCGGCTGACTGGTCAAGAGGCTGCGGATCAGGATACGGATTTGGGCGGGGCGGTCGTATTCGCGCCGTGTGGCGATCTTCCGATCCGCCTCTTGGAAAACGTGTGGGGTTACCCCGGCCTTTTCCAGTGCCAGGATCGGGAGAAAGTCCATCCCATCGGGCGTAACCCCTGACCAATCATTTTTTTGCGCTAGCACGCTCATGCTGCTGCTGTTAGATTCATGGGATCGATGTTCATGCTGATCCCTTTGTGATCGGCATTCTTCGGCATTAGCTAGCGGCAGATCGGCCCGCGCAAAGGGATCATGGACAAATGATCCCCCCTGGAGAGCGTCCTGCTGCCCTATTTGGGGGATCATGGAGGGATCATTTTCAGCGCCAAAGAAGCTGAGCTGTACGATCTCCGGGAGCACGAGCTGCGGCGCATCGATCCGCTCAGGCGTAGGGAGCAGGGTGATGCTATAGCCCCCACTGGGCAGACGATCCCGTGTGATGAAGCGATAGGTCTGGGCGTGCATGTTCAGCGCCCCATAGGCCCAGTGGCCCATGGTCGGTTGTTCGCCGGCGAGATAGCGCATAATCTGTGATACTTCGCCTTCGCTGCCGAACTTGATCGCGTCCTTGACCTGCTTATTCGAGAGCGGTTGCGACTGGCCGGCGGTGAGACGGCGCTGCAAGAAGCGCAGCACATAGTACACACGCCGGGGCACCCAGGTCGATGCACGGGTGCGCGGTGGTTTATGGTATACTTCCATCACGAAATACCTTCCATTGTTGCTTCGAACAGCAGCCCGCGCCTCGTCCGCGTTGGGCTGCTGTTTTGCGTGTACAGAGTAATGGCCGGCAGTCAGGGCCGGCGGGTGCGCACGCGGGGCGCGGGCGGGAGATAGCGTGGTCAGCTTTTGAGCGCAGAGCGCAGAGCGCTAGAAGCGTTTGAACAGGAACAATCCCAACGTGTCTAGCGCTCCCTGTTCTGCGCTCTACGCTCGGCTCAGCACTTCGGGCAGTCGTCATCGGCGTACGGGCCGTGGTCGGGGCAATCGTCGCCAGGCGGATCGTCATCCATCACTCGTCTCCTTATCCCAGCGCGCAGCGACGTTCGGTGGCACCTTGCGGATCCGGCCAAAAGATGTGCTGCGCCAGGCGTAGCGATCGGGGCGCGCGCAGCGGAGACATCGGGCCGGGTCACTGACCGAGGCTGCATGCGTGGATGTCCCGCATTCCGTGCAGCGCCATGGCGCGGCGGTGGGCAGTATGCGATCGGGAAAGACCCAGGCCGCGCGCCGTGGCCAGCAGCTCCGCCAGATCGGCCGAGGCGTGCTTGATCGCACTGTCGCGGCTAGGCGCACGCGTGGCAATCATGGCCTACCTTCTTTCGCGCTCCGCGTTAGCCAGCTCTCGGGCGGGCGGGCGTCCCCCAGCGCCGACTCGCGCTCACACGCGGCGCGTAACCATTCGATATCAGGGAACGCGTAGCGGGCGCGCTGTGCTTCCTGCATGGTTTCGAGCGACCGAAACCAGTCATCATGCACCGCGTCCATCAGCTCAACAAGATCATCGGGAATCGTAGATGCCCAGCACGTGCCGGCCGAGAAGCCCGCGTCGAAGGCCGCACGCAGCCGATCGCGCTCTTCCAGTGAGAGTTCGTCGTAGCGCATCAGTCACCTCCAGACGGCAGCGGCGCAATACCGTGCGCGAACCGGCGGACTTGCGGATGACTGCGCGGGTCGGGCGCGCTGATCATGCGTGGCGGGCCGGCACGCTAGAAGACCAGCTCCGCCCGGCGGAGCGGCCAGAGCTTCGCGAGACTGGCCTGAATATCGGCGCAGCGTGCGCGGTCGGCGTCGCTCCACTCGGTCTGGTTGAGGAGTTCCTGCTCAGCGTGGCTGAGCGCGACAATGTGATCGAGTGTGGTAGAATGATTCACGTTCACTCCTTTCGAGGATGATGGGGCGAGGATTGCGTACGATCCTCGCCCCGTTCTGCGTGTGTCGTTAGCTCACCATTTCATACCGCCTCCTTACGAGTCTTCTCCAAGCGAGCCACGGCCCGCGCGGCTGGGCTATAGCCACGTCGCTATATCCCAAGCGCCCGAGTCGTCGCGTTCCTACACTGACGGATCTGCCGTCGTGTGGGGCTTTTTGGAGGTGTGTGTTGGTCACTGAGCAGAGAACTGGGATCGAACTTCGGACTCTGGAGTCGCCGGTCATCGTGGGGACGCTGGAGAGCTTTGCGATCGGGTTAGCCAGTCGCAAGCTGAGCAATCGCACGGTGGATACCTATGTGCGGTCGCTCAAAACGTTTCTTGGATGGATCGGGCAGGATGCGACAGTCGGGCAGATCCAGGCCGATCGCTTGCTGGCCTACCAGATCAGTCGGCGCGATCGCGACGCCGCAACCATCGGCAAAGACTTATCGGCCATTCGCGCGTACTGCCGCTGGGCGATTCGCGTCGGGTTGCGCAGTGACGATCCGACGCTGGATTTTGTCTGGCCAAAACGCAGCGACCCGCTGCCGCGCGTGCTCTCGTCCGATGAGCAGCGCCGCCTCGAAAAACTGTTGTCACGCCCGCTGCCGGTGCTGAACAAAGAAGAGCGCTGGGTGCGCGCCAGAGAGAAGCGCGGCATCTTGCTGATGCTCTACGCCGGGACGCGCCTATCGGAAACGGTCAACGTCGCGTGGAGCGACGTTGACCTGGAGGCGCGTATTCTGCTGATCAACTATGGGAAGGGCAGGAAAAGCCGCGCCGTGGGACTGCACGAGCGCATCTGTGTAAACCTCGCCAGCGTGCCGCTCGACGAGCGAACCGGCTACGTCGCCGGCGGGCGGCACGGCGACAAGATCAGCGGGAAGACGCTGGCCAAGATGTTCGAGAAGGGCGGATGGGTGCGCGAGTCGGGTTTAGACATTTCGGCACACGAGCTGCGCCACACCTTCGCTACGTTGCTGCTGCGGAATGGCGCCGATCTGCGCACCATCCAGCTGCTCATGGGCCATGCCAGCTTAGAAACAACGCAGATCTATTTGAGCGTCGATGTGCGTGATAAGCAACGCGCGATCGACCTGTTGCCCAGTAAGCTCATGTAAGGCTTTACAGCGTTTTTGGTCGTTTGGAGCGAGCGAGCCGGAATCCGGTCTCTCGCTCCATTTTTTATCAGCATTCGCCACCGTTCGCGGGCGCGAATGCTGATTCTCCCTCGTGAGTCACCCGCTCTGGAAGCGCATGCGGGCGCTTGTCGGAATAGTTCGGATTCGCACGCGCCACCCTGTACCGTGGTTCGACCATGGAGGGCCTGTGCGCTATCTTGGAATCGCATTCCTGATCGGCCTGCTGCTGGCGTGTGGCACGCCCAGCGCTGTGCAGCCAACACCGAGGCCTGCATCGCAAGAACCGACAATAGCGGCCGCGCCGGCAGACACTGAAGTCCTCGCGGCACTCGCCACCGATGCGCCGACTGTCGAGCTGGCGACCGCTGAAGCTCAAACAACGAGCCCGCCAGCGCCGGAAGCGCCAACGAGCGCGCCGCGCGTTACATTTACACCCGCACCGACGATCCCGCCAGCGCTGGGCGCAGCGCCGAGTGGCAGCGACTGCCCAGCGGATCATCCGGTCAAGGGCAACATCGTTGACCGGGGCGCGAACAAGGGTGAAAAGATTTATCACCTGCCGGGTGATAACGGCTACGCCCAGACGAACCCCGAGCGCTGTTTCGTGGATAGCAAGGAAGCTGAAGCGGCGGGGTTCCGGGCGGTCAAGAAATAGGCTGTTTGCACGTTCTTGTAGTACAGCCGTTCGATTACAATTGAGTCATAACGCCGCTCGTCACGATTGGTTTCGTGGGCGGCAAACTCTTCAGTTGTCAAAGTGCTACTGAGCGTACAGCGAGGAAGCACAGGACATAGCGGATCACTGCTCACCTGCCAAGACGTTCAGTGATCCGAGTAACAAATACGAACGCCCATGTTAGCGCGCTGGATTCAGTAGCTGCGCCGGCATGGGCGTTCGTATGTCTCTGGGATTATACGCCTCCGACGCACCTGCGTCACTCCCTGCTTTCAGAAATGCCTCGATCGCCTCACGCGTAATGCGCCGGCGTGGCCCTACGCGCACAAACGCCAGTCCTCGATTGTTCATCCATTCGTACACCGTCGCACGGGTCACACTGAATAGTGTGCACACCTCTGCGATCGTGTAGAAATCCTTCTCCAGTTTCATCGGCTTTACCTCCTCGCGTAAGTTCCTGATTACTATACACTCCTAAACACAACTTGTCAATACCGGAAATTGATGCTTGACAAAAGTGTATAGTAGTGTATAATAGTGTCAAGATATGAAACACGACGGAGCACCGCAATGACCCGCCAACAAGCCCAAACAATCCAGCACATCGAAGCCCAGCACGAAGCGCAGCGGTTCGAGGCCGACCAGGCCGCTCGCGAGCAGGCGCAGCTGATCGAGGAAGCGGTCATCATCGCGGTGGAAGTGAAAATCCAGGAAGGCCGGATGGCCGAGGCGCGGCAGATCTGGCTCGACTACAAGAAAGGCAAGTGAGCACCATGGGCTACTACAACGACCTGATGCTGAGCTACACCGCAGAGGACGCACGCCTGGATCGTTTGGACGGCTACACTGTCACCACATTCGGTCGCGTTGACCCGACGGTCGCCGCCGCCGCGAAGTACCACCAGCTGACCTACAGCATCTACTACTCGACAGGCCAGAACGACTGGCAGAAGCGCCACGCCGGCAGCTTTCCGTCCTACATGGCCGCACAGCGGGCGCTCAAGCGACTGGGCTGGCAGCCAGGCAACGGCACATACCACTGCATCATTCCCGCAACCGCGAACATGCTGGCTTACGCGATCGGCCTCGAACTACTCTACGGCAACCACTAATCCGAACTAATCCGACGAAAGGCCAAAACAATGCAGTCTGACATGCTTCTCCCACGCCTCTCTGACATCATCGCCCGCGCGCTGGACATCCGTGAATCCGCCGTCCGCCTGGCTGACGACGCGACCGTGCGGCAGATCGACCGACTGATCGCCAAGCTGCCGGGTGCGCGCCTGTGCTGGCAGCTCGGAACGCTGCACATCGCCAGCCCCAGCGGCGGACACTACCAGGTGTCACGCGCCGGCTGCGACTGCCTGAACGCGCAGCGTTGTGGCAAGCGACAGTGCTGGCACCTGTGCTGCTTTGAACTGCTGCTGGATCTGTTCGAAACCGCGTGCGACACGGCGGATATGCAGGCCGAGGCGCGCCCGGTCGCGCTGCGGATCGTCGATGCGCGGCGCAGTTGCTGGGCGTCACTCTGACATCCCTCTGGGCGCAATGTCGCCGGCGTGGGGAAAAGACGCGCCGGCCGCCCAATCGACGATAGACGAACGACGAACGACGAAAGGAAGGAACCATGGACGAAACCCCACCGACCGAGACGGCTCCGATCCAAGGCGGCGACATTGCGCCGATCCCGACCTACGACAATCCCAACAGCTAGGGACGAAGGACGAAGGACGAAGGACGAAGACCCAAGAACCGAAGAACCCAAGAAAGGAACCATCATGACCGCACGCCAAGCCCGCATCCTCCAGGCAATCGAAGCAGGCCACATCACCACCCGCGCGATTGCCGAGGCCGCCGGCGTCTCCTCCACCAGCGTGGTGGCAGCGAGCCTCCAGGCGCTCGAAGCCGACGGGCACCTGATTATGGAGCGCACACCAAGCGGCGATCGCCCGTACAGCGGGCGCGACTACTGCCAAGGCTGGGACGCCGCCGCCAAGCTCCTGGGGAATCCTGACGCCTGAGTGACTAATCCGAACTATTCCGACAAGTGAGGAGGTGATGCACACATGTTTTACGCAGACGACGACACCCCGGTCGATGCCGATCCGGTCAATTGGAACTCCTAAACCACCGAACACGGACAAACGACAAAAGATGCAAGGTTTTGTCGTTTGTCCGTGTTCCCTTGCATCCCTGCTATACTTTTCATCAATCACGAAAGCGAGCACACCTATGCCAGTAGCCACCACCACCCAGGCCGGTCGCGAGGTGCTGACCCCCCAAGCCGAGAAGATCCTGAACGATCGCGAGCGCAAGCGGCAAGAGGCCCAGCGGGCAGCCGCCGCGCTGAACGCCCCCGAGGCAGCGCCGCTCGTCGGTGCGGTGCCGCTGGATACGATCCCCGACCCGCCCGCGCGCGCTGCGAAGACCACGCGACCAACCACGCTCGCAGAAGCCGCTCCCTGGCTGCTGAAGCCGTTCGCGAAAGCCGATGTCGAGCTGAAGCCCATCGCCACCACGCGCGACAAGACCCGCGCGCTGGCCTCTCCCTACGCTGATATGCGGGTGTACTTCGCCCGGCTGGATAAGATCTGCGGCGCAGAGAACTGGAGTCACACCCTGACCCTCTCCGATCGCGGCGCGGTGTGCGCGCTGACCATCTTCGGGGTGACCAAGAGCGCGGCGGGCGATTATCCGCAGGGGGCTGACGAGAACCCGGCCACCTCTGCTGAGAGTCAGGCGTTCAAGCGCGCATGTACCGCGTTCGGCCTGGGTCGGTATCTCTACAGCTTCCCCCAGACCTGGGCAGCCTACGATGAGGCGAAAAAGCAGTTCGTTGACCCCGCCGGCGTCGTTGCGCAGATGTACGCGACGCTGCCGAAGGATGGCGAGTGATGCTGTGCATCTCCCTCTCCCCGCCCTACGGCAGCCTGGTTGCGCTGCTCTTAAAGCGTCTCGAAACGAGAGGGTGGAGCACCTCGTTTCGCGGCCCGCTGGCGATCCATCAGACCGCGGCCCCTGGCCCCAAAGGCACAACCGAGGCGGCGCTGTGGGATCGGTGCCTCTCCGAGCCGTTCCGCAGCGCGCTCGCGTCCAAAGGCATCGACAACCCGGCGCGGCTGCCCAGAGGCAAGATCGTCGCGGTGGTCGAGCTGCGCGAGTGTTCGATGATTGGTTTACTGCCTGATGGCACACCGACATATATGGCCTACGATACGTTTCCACCAGTCCTTCAGGCGGTGCAAGAGCCTGAGCTGAGTTTTGGGCTGTACACGCCGGGGCGTTGGGCCTGGCTCCTGTCCAATGTGGTCGCGCTGGCCGAGCCAGTGCCAGCACGCGGGATGCCGGGCTTGTGGCAGCCGGACGCGCCGGCGCTGGCGGCGATCGCGGAGCAGCTTGACAGCGCCCGCACGCCCGTGCTACGATAGTGGCATCACTCACCTTACGCAGTCTCAGGGTACAGCACGAAGCCCCTGATCGGCACTCGATCAGGGGCTTCGTGTTTGCAGCGATGTCTACCAGTCTGAACGCATGCCGCGCTCGGCATTCGCACATCAAATTCCAAAAATTTTGGAATTTACCCGTCCTGCGCCAGCGGCCAATCCTCCGGCCACGGTAGATCCCACTGGGCACGCAGCCGCCCCCAGTCGATGTTTCCCAGCGCCGGATGCATCCACCCCAGCACTCTTCCCAGCTCGCGTTGCACGGCTGGCAGGCTGAGCAGCTCAGGGTCATCACCGAACGCCCAGCGGAAGCCGTCCCGACTAAAGATCCACCAGTGCGCCGCGCATTCCTCGCACAGCCCGCGCGCCGTGGTGGCCGGCACGAGCGTTGCCAAGGGATCGCCAACCCCAGGTAGGTAGGGGCTACGGATTAGGCAGGACTTGTTACAGCGGGCGCAATTAACGATGGAGAGCGGCGCGATCATAGTACCCCGTCGCCTTTCGCTGCTGGTAGATATCCCGCATGCAGGCTGCGCACGCGCCGCCTTTTCGCCACTCGGCAATCGGAACCGCGTGCGTGCCTTTGGCACACCAGCGCTCGTGTGCGGCGTCAAGGTCAGCCAGGCACGACGCGCAGGTCGGACTATTCGCGCGCGCCGGCCGCACAGCAGTTGCACCACACCGCGCGCATTCGATCAGCTTCGTGTTACTGACATAGCCCTGCATGGTGATTGGCGACACGCCATAGAGGTCAGCCAGCGCCTTGACACTCAGTTCGCCGCCACTGTAGCGCCGCACACACTCCGCTTGTTGCGCAGCAGACAGGCCCGGCGCGTGGTGGATGTGTGTTTCGGGCGGCGCGATCCCGTTCAGGATGGTGCGCAAGTCGAGCAGCGCCCGTTCGTAGTAGTCGCGCGCGGCGTTCTTCTCGATCCCCAGCCGCTGCCCGATCTCAGCAAAGGTCAGGTCATGCCACACGCGCAGCTCAAGCACCGCCCGATCGCGCGCATCGGGGAGGCGGGAGAGTAGCTGCATCGCGAACACCCGCCCGAGCGCGGTCTGCTCAAGGTCTTCACGCTCGACAAGTGGTACATCGTAGACAATCTGGATATAGCGCTCGCGCTGGATACTGCGCCACACGATTCGCTTGACGATCACTGCTAACCACGTCCAGAACGGCGCGCCGTCGCGTGACTCGAATCGATCG
>Ga0070668_100004046_pt1 | contig 10853 bp, 10 predicted proteins | sample KBSS43metaG_FD_64661 | JGI IMG/M metagenome (GOLD analysis project Ga0070668, IMG submission 64661) | Switchgrass rhizosphere microbial communities from Kellogg Biological Station, Michigan, USA - KBS S4-3 metaG | ecosystem: Host-associated > Plants > Roots > Rhizosphere > Soil ... | reverse complement strand
GTGTCGGGGAAAGCCCTTTCTTTTGGTTACTTTTCTTTGGGCTCAGCAAAGAAAAGTGACTCGCGCAAAGCGCGAAAGCGTTGCTCTCGACGCAAGCAAGACAAAGTCACTGGATCCCCGCCTGCGCGGGGATGACGAGCGAAAGGAAGCCGGATCCCGGTAGATGCAAAAAGCGGCCTGAATCAACCGGAACTCACTGAAGCACGCGCCGCACAGCGAGGTTCTGCATTCTGCAATCCCCGTGCTACCCTCGCGCCGATGATCCGACGCGCCTTTTTCCGCCATTTTCCGTTGTTCGTGACGTCGCTGGCATTGTCCGCCTGCGCCACGCAGGCGACGCCGCCGAAGCCGATTGCCGCAACGCCCACAGCGCATCCCGTGCCCGAGGCGCCGCCGGTCGCGCGCCTGCCGCCGATCCCGCAACCACCGGAACGCCCGGTGGCGCCGCCGTCGGTGACCGATGCGGCGATCCCGCAGGCGCAGCGCATCGAGGCATTCGTCGACTACACGCGGCAGGCCTACAACGTCGACCCGCAGCGCATCCGCGACGCGCTGGCGCAAGCGCAATACAAGCAGAACATCATCGACGCGATCTCGCGTCCTGCCGAGGGTGTCAAGCCCTGGCGCGATTATCGCGTGATCTTCCTCAACGACGCGCGCATCGAAGGGGGGCGCGCGTTCTACGCCGAGCATCGCGATGCGCTCGAGCGCGTCGCCGCCGAGACCGGCGTGCCGGCCGAATACATCGTCGCGATCATCGGCGTGGAAACCAATTACGGGAAGATCACCGGCAACTACCGCGTGCTCGATGCGCTGTACACGCTCGCATTCGGTTATCCGAAGCGCGCGCCGTTCTTCGCCGGGGAACTCGCGCAGCTGTTCGCGCTGATCCAGGAAGAAAAGCAGCTCGACCTGTTCGCGCTCAACGGCAGCTATGCCGGCGCGATGGGCATGGGCCAGTTCATGCCGTCCAGCTACCGGCTGTGGGCCAAGGACGGCGATGGCGACGGCCGGCGCGATCTGCTGACGCACACGCCTGACGTCTTCGCCTCGATCGCGAATTACTTCGTCGTGCACGGCTGGCAGCGCGGCGGCGCGGTCGTGGCGCGTGCGACGCGCGATGCCGATGCCGCCGATCTTGTCCTGCCGACGCTCGATCCGGTGTATCCGCTGACCGAACTGGCCGCGCGCGGCTATCGCCCGCAGCCGGGCGAACCGACCGCGGAAGGCGCGACGCTGCTGTCGCTCGATGGCGAACTGGGCAAGGAGTATTGGCTGGGCTATCGCAATTTCTACGTGATCACGCGCTACAACCGTTCGCCGATGTACGCGCTGTCCGTCCACCAGCTGGCGCAGGCGATCCGCGCCGGCACCCCCACGCAATGATGCGGTCCGACGCACCGCGCACGCGCTTGCCGGCGTCGCTGGTGCCGCGATCATCGGTCCTCTCGCTGTCGATGCTGTTGTCGTCCGCGTTGTTGCTTGCGGCCTGCAGCGGTACGCCGAAGAAGCCATCCGCGCCGTCCGCGAAAACGGTCTCGTCGCCGACCGCCGCGCGAAAGCCCGCCGGCACCAGGGCATCGCCTTACGCGCCCGCCCAGGAAGACCCCGGCAAGCGCGGCGACTACACGCGCGGCGGGTTGTATGCGCCGCACATCCAGGACAGCGCGCCCGACGATCTCCCGGACGTGGATGCGATCCCGGAACCCGAAGTGCGATCGGAGCCGCGCTCGCGCTACGGCAATCGTTCGCCCTACGTGGTGCTCGGCAAGTCGTACACGGTGCGCGACACCCCGGAAGGTTACGTCGAGCAGGGATTGGCTTCGTTCTACGGCAAGAAGTTCCATGGCCGCCGCACGTCGAACCTCGAGGTGTACGACATGTACGCCTTCAGCGCTGCGCACAAGTCGTTGCCGCTGCCGAGCTACGCGCGGGTGACCAACCTGTCGAACGGCAAGTCGGTGGTGGTGCGCGTCAACGATCGCGGTCCGTTCCATGATGGCCGCATCATCGATCTCAGCTATGCCGCGGCGGTGAAGCTCGGCGTGCACCGCACCGGGACGGCGCGGGTGGAAGTGCGCGGATTGAGCGCAGGCGAGAACGCGCGCGAACCTTACGACGCCGTCGCCTCGCACGCGACGATGCCGGCGGGCGTATTGCCGGCTGGCGTCCGCATCGCCACCGGCAAGCCGCAACCCGCGCCGGGCACGGCGATCGACAAACTGGTCGAGACCCTGCCGATCGCATCGGCGACCGCGGGTGAGCACGATTCCGACTCGTCGCCGACACCCCCGTCCTCAACCGCTGCCAGCGCGTCTTCGAGCATCGCGCCCGCGATCGCCACCGGGCAGGAATGGCGTTTCGACATGCGCCAGGACGGCAAGGCGATGACCGCCAACGAGTTCGACGCCTGGATGAAGGCCCGGCGCGCGCGCGTGGCGACCGGTAAGCCCGGAAAGCCCGACAATCCGGGTGTGACGCGCGTCGCTGCGGCGGCGGTCATTCCAGCGGCGGCATCTGCGATTCCATCGGTGGCTCCCGAAGCCGCCTTCCGCGCGCCGATCCGGTCCGCCGCGAACGGCGGCGTCACCCTGCAGGTCGCCGCGTTCGGCGCCCGCAGCAATGCCGAGCGCGCGCTGTCGATGCTGCGCGGCGCGGGCATCGGCCAGGCACGCCTGCAGGACGGACAGTCCAATGGCCAGCAGGTCTGGCGCTTGCGCGTCGGCCCCGTCGAGGCCGATACGGTCGCGGAACTGACCGCCCGCGTGACCGGTCTTGGTTTTGGCCAGCCGCAGGTCGTGCGCGAGTAAACTTGCCGGCTTCGGGACCGCGGTGGTGCTCGACGGTCGCCAGTTTCGTTCCCGTTTCCGCCCCCGCTCCCCCCTCCCGATCCAAACGTTCGTCCCCTTCCTAAGATTCACGCCGGTCAGGATGACCGTGTTCCCGGAGTGCCGTTTTCGATGTCGAAGAAATTCCTTACTCGCGTGTTCTTGACCAGCGTTGCGCTGGCCGCGTTGTCCACGTTCACCGTCGGCTTTGCGCTGGCGCAAGCGCCGCAGCCGTTGCCCAAACCTGCCGCACCGGCGCTCAGCGATGCCTTGCCCGTCCCGCCGCCCCCGAAAGTGGTCGGCGATGCATGGGTGCTGATGGATTTCGCCACCGGCCAGGTGCTGGCAGGCGAGAACGTCGACAAGCGCGTCGAGCCCGCCAGCATCACCAAGGTCATGACCTCGTATGTGATCGCCGCCGAGACGAAATCCGGCAAGGTGAAACCGACCGACGCGGTGATGATGAGCGAGAACGCCTGGCGCAGCGGCGGCGCCGGCACCGACGGCAGTTACAGCGGTTTCGAAGTCAACAAGACCGCGCCGCTGCAGGAAATGGAAAAAGGCATGGTGGTGCAGTCCGGCAACGACGCCGCGATTGCGCTGGCCGAGCACGTCGCCGGCAGCGAGGACGCGTTCGCATCGCTGATGAACGCCTACGCGCAACGCATCGGCATGACGCATTCGCATTTCGTCAACGCGCATGGCCTGTCCGCCGAGAACCATTACTCGACGCCGCGCGACTTGGCGCTGTTGGGCCGCGCGATGGTGCGCGATTTCCCGAAGGAATATGCCTACAACAAGATCAAGGAATACACCGTCGGACCGATCACGCAGCGCAACCGCAACCTGCTGCTGTGGCGCGATCCCTCGGTCGACGGCATCAAGACCGGGCATCACTCCACCGCCGGATACTGCCTGATGGCGTCGGCCCGGCGCGGCGACCAGCGCCTGGTCTCGGTGGTCATGGGATCGAGCTCTGAAAACCAGCGCGCCGTGGACTCGCAGGCGCTGCTGAACTGGGGCTTCCGTTTCTATGAAACGCACAAGCTCTACGACGCCAACAAGCAGGTCGCGAAGCAGAAGGTGTGGAAGGGCAAGGTCGACGAAGTGCAGCTCGGCGTCGCCTTGCCGCTGCTGGTCAGCATGCCACGCGGCAAATACGCGCAGCTGAAGCCGTCGATGGACGTTCCCAAGACACTCGTCGCGCCGATCAAGAAAGGCCAGAAGATCGGCATGGCGAAGGTTTCGCTGGACGGCAAGGTCATCGCGCAGGCCCCGCTGGTCGCGCTGAACGCCGTCGAAGAAGGCGGATTCTTCACGCGCCTGTGGGACGAGTTGATGATGTGGTGGGAGTCCGTCTGATCGCGGAGCGTCGCCAGTCGAGTCATGAAAAGGCCGGCTCTTGCCGGCCTTTTTTTAGGACGAGACGTCGCGCTCGCCCTGGCTACCGGCGTGCGGCACCCGCATTGGCGCGACGCGCATAGACCAGGTATCGAACGCTTCCGTCGGGGTTGGACTGCTGAAATATGTCGGCCTGCGGCAGCGTTTCCCCGATCTGTTCGAGGAAGACGACCTTCGTGAAATCGGCCTGCTGTTCGTTGTCGAATGACATCGAAATCCGGCAGGTGTCGCTATGGCACGTCGATTCGAGATTCCTGGGTACGGTCGCGCCTTCCTTGGCGAGCGACGCGGCCGACAGTGCTTTGCCGATCGTGCGCTCGCTGCTTGCCGCCCAGGCGGCGGCCAAGGGCTCGTTGACGAATTTGTTCTCGCGTTCGCGAATGGCGCTCGCCTGTTGCGCGGCGATGGCCGCGGCAGACATGTCGTTGTGGCCGTTGCCGGCGCGACCGGGTCCGGTTGCCGGGGGCGTCCCGGGCAACCGCCCTTGGCGATCGACCCGCGATGATTCCAACCGATCGAGCCTGCGAAGAATTTCGGCCTGTGTCTGCATCATCTGCGCCAAAGCCTCGTCCGGCGCCGTCTGTGATCCACCGAACGGACCGATGGAGCGATGGCGACCTCCGGCGAGTGTCAGGCCGATGACGACGGACACGGCGGCCACGATCGCCAGGATCGGCAGAAGTTGGAGTCGAGGCATGCGGGGCACCTTGTTTTCAGGAAACGCTTTCAGTCGAGCGTACGAGACGTGCAGAAAAATCGCCACCTCGCGACGATGCCGCGAGGTGGCGATTGGAGTCGGCCTGAATCAGGTGGCGCCGTCGGTATCGCCGTCTTCGACGAAGTAGAAACCACCCAGCGACATGCCTGCGTTGAGCGTGCACAGTACGTTCCAGCCTTCGATGGAGTACGGGACGGCCGGGTCGGCGATGTCGGCGATGCTGAAGCTCGAGGCGGTGCCGGCACTTACCACCGCGCTCGTCGCGGTGTAAGCCGCCTGTGCGCCGCCCCACGACGCACCGCCGCCATACAGCGTGCAGGACACTTTTCCGGGCGAGGCGCCGGCCTTGATGTAAGCCTGCAAGGTGACGTCGCCGGCCACCCAATCGCCGAAGTAGTCCTTGTTGACCGGGCAGATCACCCGCTGATTGACGGCGGTGGGGTTATAGATGGCGTTGTCCTGGAAACGCGCCTCGGCGTAGGTAGTCGGCAGAAATGGTTGGCACGCGGTGGCGCTGATGCCTTTCGAGTCGGCCGCTGCAGCTTGCCGGACGGGCGTCAGGGCCAACCCGATGGCGAAAACAAGAACGGCTGGGACAAAGTAGATGTGTCTGCTCATGAGCGAACCCTCGAGTTGTTGGGGATGAGCCCCGCAGGGCTGATAGTGAAGAACGTCGCAGCTCCCGCATCTCGGACATTTCTTCTGCGATGACATGCGAATCGACGCGATGGACCTCTCGCCAGAGCCGCTGATATCAGCGTTTTCCGGCGGAGTCGGTGCGTTTCCGGGGGAAGCCTTTGAAGTAAACGAGGGACGTCGGTCAATCCGGACACCGAGGGCGGCGGATTCGTCTTGCCGTGCAGTTTGCGTGCCGAAGAGCGGCAAGATACTGACGACGAGCGACACGGCCATCGGCCGTCGCACCGGTATTCAACGATCCAGGATGTCGCCTACAGGCGCACGAAGTACGGCACCGCCATCAACGCCGCGCCGATCACCACCATCAGCCAGTTGCTGGAGACGAAATACGGAAACGCCATCAATCCGATCCCGCACGCCAGCGGAATCGGCGCTCTCTGCCGTTTGCCGTAGATGAAATAACCCAGGCCCACCGACCCGAACAGCAGGCCCCACCACAGCGATGCTTCGTTCATGCGGGCGATCCATAGGGAGGCGGCATCGAATCCTACGCCGGCTTGGGTTCGCCCGTGGGCGGCCGCATAATCAGGGCATGGACATCACGTCGGACAATCCTGAACACGGTTTCCAGTTCCCGGGCGAGTTCGAGATCACCGCGATGGGCCCGGCCGGCGCCGGGCTGGAAAACGAGATTCCGCGCCTGCTCGAAGCGGCCGGCATCGTGGTGCTGCACGAAACCGTCGCCACGCGCGGTTCCAGCAGCGGCAAGTTCGTTTCGGTGAAGCTGAGCTTCCGCGCGGAATCGCGTGCGCAGTACGACAGCGCGCATGAGGCGCTGCGCTCGCATCCGGAAGTGAAATGGACGTTGTGAGCAAGGATTTTTTTGTCGGCGCCACCAAAAACAATGTCCCTCATCCCGGCGAAAGCCGGGATCCAGCTGTTTGGCGATTCGATCTGGATCCCGGCTTTCGCCGGGATGACGATGGATGAGATGTCGATTGAGCGATGACGTTTGACGGGATGTTGTTGGATAGGCGTCGGGCGGGACTTCCCTAGACACCGCGCCGCGCCAGCATCGGCACCGACCAGCCCTGCGTCCACACCACGCCCCACTCGGGCGCATCTTCGCCGTGCACGGCGACCGTGAATCCGGCGCGCGTGAATTCGGCCTGCAGCGCATCGAGCTCGAACTTGCGCATCTCCAGCGTCGCCCCTTCGCCGCCGTGGAATTTCAGCTGGTCGAAGACCTGCTCGCGTCCGTCGCGCGTGCGGTTGCGCAGCACGGGCACGCCATCTTCTTCCTGGATCGCAAATTCGTGCAGCTCGGGATAGTGCTCCTCGGTCGCGCGGATCTTGATGCTGAAGGGCACGGAGAACACGAACAAACCGCCCGGCTTGAGCAGTGCGTGGGCGCCGTCGAAGGCGCGCGATACCGGCGGCACGACGTGTTCGAACACATCGGAGGCGATCAGGAAATCGAGGCTGCCGAGCGCTTCCGCGGGCGGCGCGGTGATGTCGAGGCGTGGTTCGCGATGGAAATGCGTGTTGGAGTAGCCGAGCTTCGCGCCCAGCCTGCCGGCATAACCATGCCAGTCGCTGACGCCCCAGCCCACCAGGTCGGGCCGCTCGGGAAAATCGGCGATGGCCAGCGCACGGCCGAACAAGCCCAGCGACAACAGTCGGAGCATCGCGCGCAGGCGCACCGTCGAGCCGCAGTCCGCGCAACGGCCCGACTCGCGGCCCATGTGCATGTCGTTCGCCGGCAACGGGTTGTCGGCGCTGCAGATGTTGCAGGTGAACCTCGCGGGCCGGTCCTTGGTCATGGTGGAAAGCTCTGTCGTGCTCGTGGCGGCGTACAAGTCTCTACAATTGGCCGCATGCAAGCCAGCGCGGCCCCCGCAGCCCTCGTCCGCGATCTCGGTCGCCAGCCCTACGAACCGGTGTGGCGCGCGATGCAGCGCTTCACCGATGCGCGCGACGACACCACGGCCGACGAGCTATGGGTCGTCGAGCACGATCCGGTGTTCACGCTCGGCCAGGCCGGCAAGCCCGAACACGTGCTGATGCCCGGCGACATCCCGGTGCTGCACGTCGATCGCGGCGGGCAGGTGACCTATCACGGGCCGGGGCAGATCGTCGTCTATCCGCTGCTCGACCTGAAGCGCCTGAAAATAGGCGTGCGCGACTACGTGCACCGCATCGAGCAGGCGATCATCGACACGCTCGGCGAATGGAACATCATCGCCGCGCGCCGCGACGGCGCGCCCGGCGTCTACGTCGGCGATGCCAAGGTCGCCGCGCTCGGCATCCGCGTGCGGCGCGGCTGCACCTTCCACGGGCTGGCCTTCAACATCGACATGGACCTGGCGCCGTTCCACGGCATCAACCCCTGCGGCTATGCCGGGCTGCAGGTGACCACGATGTTAGAATTGGGGGGTCCGTCCAGTCTCGACGCCGTCAAGCCGGTGCTGCTGGACAAGCTCGCCGAACAGTTCGGCCTGGCGCTGCGTAGCGCGCCGGCTCCCGATCTCGCCCTCCCTGCGACTCAAGCCGCCTGATGCCTCCCGCCGACATGACCGACGCCTCCGAAAAAGCTCCTGGCGGTACCACCACTGCACCCGGCAGGGCCATCCCGCTGCAGGTGGTTGCCGCCACCGCGCCGGCATCGCTCGAAGTCGGCGTGAAGCAGGTCGCCGGCGACAAGATCGGCCGCTCGCCGGTGCAGTTCGCCGATACGCCGGTGCTGCGCAAGCCGTCGTGGATCCGCGTGCGCATTCCGTCCAATGGCGCGGTCGCGAAGCTCAAGGCGAAGCTGCGCGAGAACCGCCTGGTCACGGTGTGCGAAGAGGCCAGCTGCCCGAACATCCACGAGTGCTTCGGCCACGGCACCGCCACTTTCATGATCCTCGGCGAGGTCTGCACGCGGCGCTGCAGTTTCTGCGACGTCGCCCACGGCCGGCCCAAGCCGCCGGACGCCGGCGAGCCGTTCAATCTTGCCCGCACCATCGCCGACATGGGCCTGAAGTACGTCGTCGTCACCAGCGTCGATCGCGATGACCTGCGCGATGGCGGCGCGCAGCATTTCGTCGACTGCATCGCCGCGATCCGCGCGCAGAGCCCGAATACCAAGATCGAGATCCTGACGCCCGACTTCCGCGGCAAGGGCCGCATGGAACGCGCGCTGGAGATCCTCGCCGGCAACCCGCCGGACGTGTTCAACCACAACGTCGAGACCGTTCCGGAGCTCTACGCCAACGTGCGTCCGGGCGCCGACTACCAGTGGTCGCTGACCTTGCTGCAGAAGTTCAAGCAGCAGCATCCGGGCGTGCCGACCAAGTCGGGGATCATGCTCGGCCTGGGCGAGACCCTGGAGCAGGTCCAGGGCACCCTGCGCGATCTGCGCGCGCACGATGTCGACATGATCACGATCGGCCAGTACCTGCAGCCCAGCGCGCATCACCATCCGGTGCTGCGCTACTGGACGCCGGACGAATTCAAGGCGCTCGAGGTCTACGGCATGGCGCTGGGATTCACGCACGTGGCCTCCGGGCCGCTGGTGCGCTCGTCCTATCACGCCGACAGGCAGGCCGCCGAAGCGGGCGTCGCTGCCTGAATCGCCGGCTTGCCCGAGCCGATTTGGCGGGCCAGTGCGCATTTTCGGCCTGCCGAAGCGCGGACTGATGATTTGTTCACATCCATGGCGATAGGCGCGGGTAAAGTGAATTCGAGGCAGCGCCTGAAACTTTCGGCACTGTCTGACCGTCCTTCATTGCCACAGCCTTGGTTCACCACCGGATCCAGGCCATCCCACGGCCCGAGTAACGAATGAAAGTATTCAGCGCATTGCCCGCCACCCTCGTCGCCCTCGCCCTGACCGCGCCGCTCGCCCTGCTGGCGCGGGCCGACAGCGAGGCTGGCAATGCGGTCTCCGTCGTCCCAACCGCTGCTCAGGCCACGACCTCGAAACTGGTCTATGGCCTGTTGTCCGACAGTCGTTATGCCTATCGCCCGCGCGCGCTCGACGACACGCTGTCCGCCGATATCTTCAAGCGTTATCTGGAAGCGCTCGATGGCGGCAAGGTGTTCTTCACCGCGCAGGACATCGCCGCATTCGCGCCGTACAAGACCCAGCTCGACGATGCGATCAAGAGCGGGCAGATGGAGCCGGCCTACGCGATGTTCAACCTGTACCGGCAGCGCGTGAACGAACGCGTCGCGCAGGCGCGCGGCCTGCTCAAGCAGGACATCTTCGATTTCAGCGGCAACGACCGCTGGAACTACGATCGTGAAGACGCGCCTTGGGCCGCGAATGCCGCGGAACTCGACACGTTGTGGAAGCAGTCGGTGCGCAACGACTGGTTGCGCCTGAAGATCGCCGGCAAGAAGCCGGAGGAAATCCGCAAGACGCTCGACAAGCGCTACGCCAATCTCGCCTCCACGCTCGCCGAGCTCGATGGCACCGATGCCTTCCAGAGCTTCCTCAACGCCTACACCGCGTCGATCGATCCGCACACCGATTACTTCGATCCGCGCAGCGCCGACCGTTTCAACCAGAGCATGTCGCTGTCGCTCGAAGGCATCGGCGCGGTGCTGCAGAAGCAGGACGACGTGGTGGTGATCCGCGAGATCGTGCCCGGCGGTCCGGCCGCGCTCAGCAACAAGTTCAAGCCTGGCGATCGCGTGGTCGCGGTCGGGCAGGGCACCAGCGGCTTGATGGAAGACGTGATCGGCTGGCGCATCGACGACGTCGTCGAAAAGATCAAGGGCGCCAAGGGCACGAAGGTGCGGCTCGACGTGGTGCCAGCCGAAGCCGTGCTCGACAGCAAGCCGAACCGCATCGTGCTGACGCGCGCCAAGATCCGTCTCGAGGAACAGGCCGCGAAAGCCGAGACGATCACCGTGCCTGCCGCGGGCGACGCCCCGGCCAAGCGCATCGGCGTGATCAAGCTGCCGGCGTTCTATCAGGATTTCGAAGGCCGTCGCAGCAACAACGCCGACTACGCCTCGGCGACGCGCGACGTCTCGCGCCTGCTGCAGCAGTTCCGCGCACAGAAGATCGACGGCGTGGTGCTCGACCTGCGCAACAACGGCGGTGGTTCGCTGGATGAGGCGGTCGAGTTGACAGGCCTGTTCATCGATCAGGGTCCGGTGGTGCAGGTGCGCGAATCCGGCGGACGCGTGAGCGTCAACGGTGACCGCACGGCCGGCGTGTCGTGGGATGGTCCGCTGGCGGTGCTGATCAACCGCGGCTCGGCGTCGGCGTCGGA
>Ga0070668_100004041_pt1 | contig 10855 bp, 9 predicted proteins | sample KBSS43metaG_FD_64661 | JGI IMG/M metagenome (GOLD analysis project Ga0070668, IMG submission 64661) | Switchgrass rhizosphere microbial communities from Kellogg Biological Station, Michigan, USA - KBS S4-3 metaG | ecosystem: Host-associated > Plants > Roots > Rhizosphere > Soil ... | reverse complement strand
GCGGCCAGATCGACATCTCCGCCCGCGTCATCCGGATCCTCGAAAAACTCGGCTGGGCCACCAAGGTCCGCTGGCCCACCCCACAACGCCTCGCCAGGATGACGGCACCGGCCCGCTCCGGCGCGACGGTGCGCTGATCCGGTGCGGGACCCCGGTACTTCTCCGGTGCCGTACGGGCTCCGCGTCGCGGCCGCGGTCTCCTGGCGCCTGCTGGTCGTGGCGGCGGCCCTGACAGTGCTGGGATTCGTGGCCACCCGGCTGGCCTCGGTGCTCGTCCCGGTCGCGGTGGCGCTGCTGCTCGCCGGCCTGTTCGCGCCCGCCGTTTCGTGGCTGACGGGCAAAAAGGTCCCCCGCGCGCTGGCCGCCGCGATCGTGCTGATCGCGGGCATCGCGGTGGCCGGTGCCTTGGTGACGTTCGTGGTCATCACCGTCACCGTGGGCATGCCCGGCCTGATCGACAAGGTCACCGTGAGCGTGACCGACCTGCACACCTGGCTGCGGACCGGACCGGCGCACCTGAGCCAGGGCCAGCTCGACGAGCTGCTCGGCAACCTGACCGCCATGCTCGGCCGGAACAAGGCGGCGATCGCCTCGGGCGCCCTCACCACCGCGGTCACCGTCGGGGAGCTGCTCGCCGAGTTCGTGCTCGTGGTGTTCTGCCTGATCTTCTTCCTGGCGCAGGGAAACACGATCTGGGCGTTCGTGCTGCAGGCGGTGCCGGCCCGGCTCCGCGCGCGCGTCGACGTCGCCGGGCGCAGCGGATTCACCACCCTGGCGCACTACATCCGCGGCACCGCCGCCGTCGCGTTCGTCGACGCCGCCGGCATCGGGCTGGGACTGGTGATCGTCGGGGTCCCGTTGGCGGCTCCGTTGAGCACGCTCGTCTTCCTCGGGGCGTTCGTCCCCGTCATCGGCTCGGTGATCGCCGGCGCGATCGCGGTCCTGGTGGCACTGGTGGCCAACGGCGGGTGGGCGGCCGTCATCGTGCTCGCCGTCGTGGTCGGCGTCATGCAGGTCGAAAGCCATGTCCTGCAACCGCTCCTGCTCGGGCGAGCGGTGCGGTTGCATCCGCTGGCCGTCGTCCTCGCGCTGGCCGTCGGGCTCGTCACCGCCGGGGTCGTGGGCGCCCTGCTCGCCGTGCCGCTGCTGGCCGTCTTCAGCTCAGGCGTGCGAAGCCTGACGGCGCTACCGGAGGAACCCAGTCCCCGGCGAGAGGACCGGCCCCCGACGACATGAATGACTCATTCATGTCGTCCGACGAGGTGAAAGGGTCATTCACTACGTTCGAAGCGGCCCGGCGGGCCCGTCCTGGTGCCGGATGGAGTCCCCGCCCTTGTGGTGGTCCGCCCGGCCGTACACGCTTTCCAGCACGCTCTCGAGCTTGTTCGCGGCACCCCGGCACGCCTCGCCGACCGAACCCGCGTGGTGGCTGACGACCACCGGCCGCCGTCCGGCCGGCCGGGCCTCGAGCACGCAGCGCCGGTCAAGCCCGTCGTCGGTGGCGGACTCCTCGCTGAAATGGGCTTCCAGCCGCGTGATGTGGTCGCTGAACCGCGACAATCTGGTGGAGAGCTCCGACTCGAAGTGCCGGATCAGCTCCTCGCCACTGTGCACGGTCCGGTCCGTGCTGATCTGGATCAGCATGCGTGGTGTCCCTTCGACGGCCTGCCGGGGGTCCGCGTTCCGACGACCACCGGCCTTCGACCATCGTGGCCACGCGAGCCGCGGCCTGCCCAGGGTCACACGTCCTCTGCCCGGGGGCCGAAGGAACCTTTCTCCGGTGCGGGTATCGTGGACGGTGTCGAGAGCATTCCGTACGTGAGTGCCCAAGCCCGCGTCGTCCTCGACATTGGGAAGGTTGGGCCATGTCCACCGAAATCCTGTTCGTTTCCCGCTACCAGCAACGGGTGAAGGTTGCCCAGGACGTCGTGCAGAGCCGGACGACGCTCGACGACAAAGCCGCGTTCGATCTCGCCGTGCAGTTGGTGCACGTCCTCGACACCGTGCCGGAGAAGACCCGCTAGCGGTGCTGTCCGCCTGGCCGGGCCGCTCTTTCCGGCCCGGCCAGGCGGACGGCACCTCAGGAACCGCAGCGATAGAGGGTCTGGCCACCGCCGCCCATCATCATCGAGAAGGGCGACTGCGCGGCCGAAGCGCTCGAACTGGTCGAGCCACCGTAGGCGGCCGGGTCGACCTTGGCGCAGTGCTGCTCGGTCCACTGCTGCCGGTCCTGCATCCCGGTGCCCATGTCCATGCCCATGCCCCTGACGGCACCGCCGGCGGCCGGCGTCGCCCCGCCGCCGAGGACGAACTTCAGCTTGCCTTCGGCGACCCAGCCGGTGAGCTGGGCGACCGACGGCGAGTTGTCGGCGCCCATGAAGCCACCCATGCCGATCACCGTCTCGTCCGTGCCGATGATGTAGCTCGCCATCGACATCGCCGGCCCGTTGACGGCGAGCGTGATCGCCGCTCCTTCGCCGTGCTGCTTCGCGTAGTCCAGGATTCGCCGTTGCTCGGCGGTGAGCTCACCGCCGGAGAACGGGTTTCCCGCCGCCGGAGCGGTTCCACCGGGAAGTTCCCTTCCGGCAGGAAGTTCCATCCCGGCGGGCAGCCCGCCCGGAGACCCGGCCATTCCGCCCATGCCACGCGGTGCGCCGCCGAACCCGCCGCCCGACGGGCCCGCGGCGGGCATCGCCCCGCCCGAACTCCCTTCTGCCGCGGTCCCGGCCGACCAGACCGCCGGCACGAGCAGGAGCGCGACCAGGCTCGCGCCCAGGGCCGGCCGGCCGAGTGACCCGCGCCGGGCCGGGGAAAGCAGGCCGATCACCAGCCCCGCCAGTGCCGCCACGGCCACGATCGCCACGGCCCAGCGGGCCCAGCCGTGCCAGGCCGGGTCCCGGGAGGCCAAGATGAAGGCCCAGGCCGCGGTCAGCGCGATCGCCAGGGGCAGCAGCAGCCGGCTCGGCCCCTCGCCGCCGCGGTAGGCACGCCAGAACCGGACGAGCCCGGCGGCCGAGATCGCGGCGATCGCGGGCGCCAGCATGGTCGTGTAGTAGGGGTGCCAGATGCCCTTCGCGTAGCTGAACACCACCATCGTGACCAGCAGCCAGCCGCCCCAGAGGAACCAGCCCGCGCGCTGGGCCGGCTCGGCCGGGATCCGGCCCCGGATCCGCCGGACGCCGTCGGCGGCGACGAAGACCAGCACGAGCAGAGCCAGCGGCAGCAACCACGAGATCTGTTCGCCGACGCCTTGGCCGAACATCCGGCCCAGGCCGGCTTCACCGCCGGAGAAGCCGCCCATCCCGCCGGCGGGCAGGCTCATGCCCTCGGGAAGGCTCATGCCCGCGGGGAGATCGCGGGCCATGTTCCCGGGCATGCCGCCGCCGAGACTCGGGTTGTTGTCCCCGCCGAACACGCGGCCGAAACCGTTGTAGCCGAAGATCAGGTCCCAGGCGCTCCCGTCGGTGCTGCCGCCGATGTACGGCTTGTCGCCGGGCCACCAGTCGTGCAGCGCCACCCACCAGAACGACGACACCACGAGCATCGCCCCGGCGGCGAGCAGGTCCAGGAGCTTCCGCTTGACCGGGATGTCCGTGCCGGCGAAGTAGGCCAGCGCGATCCCCGGCACCACGATCCACGCCTGCATCATCTTGGTGAGGAAGCCACAGCCGACGAAGAAGGCACACCAGAGCAGCCACTGGGTCCGTCCCCGGCCGGTCGGGGCCTGGATCGACCGCGTGAAGGCGTACGCGGCGGCGATCAGCACCAGGACGAGCAGGGTGTCCGGGTTGTTGTCCCGGTTGATCGCCACGGTGACCGGGGTGAGCGCGAAGATGAGCGCGGCGAGCAGGGCGGTGTTCTCCCCCGCCCACCGCCGGACGGTCCGGTGCAGCAGGAACACCGCGGCGACGCCTTCGATCACCTGGGGCAGCAGCAGTGCCCAGCCGTGGAAGCCGAACACCAGCACCGAGAGCACCTGCGGCCACAGCGACATCGGCGGCTTGTCGACGGTGAACACGCCGTAGGGGTCGAACGAGCCGAACAGGAAGTTCGTGAAGCTGTGCGTCATCGACTTCACGGCGGCCGAGTAGTAGGTGTTGCCGAGCTGCCCGGCGCCGATCTTCCAGGCGTACAACAGCCCGGCCGCGACGCAGATGGCCACCAGTGCCCATCCCCGCCACCGGGTGCCGGCCCGCGGGCCCGGCACCTCCACGGCCACCGCCCCGCCCTCCGCGGTCCGGCCTGACACCAGGCTGCTCATTTCTCGTCCTTTCCGTTGTCGGTGTGGAAGACCCAGGTGCGCAGCAGCACGAACCGGCCGGCGGTGCCCAGTACCGAGGCCACCAGCAGCACCACCAGTTCCAGCCACCGGGCGGGGTGCGGTTCGAGCCGCTGCAGGCCCAGCAGGGCCGCGGAGGTGAACGCGTAGTAGAGCCCGAACACGACGAGCCCCTGCAGATGGACCCGCCCGCCCGGCTTCGCGGCCGCGGTGAAGGTGAACCGGCGGTTGGCTTCGGTGTTGAACAACGTGGTGACGACCAGCGCGGCGAAGTTGGCCACCAAGGCGGGCCACCACAGGCGGAACAGCCCGTAGAGCGCGAGGTTCGCCACCGTCGAGAGCACCCCGATCACGGCGAACGACAGCACCTGCCACGCCCACGTGCCCTCGGCCCGGCTCAGGACGGCGTCCGGGTGCGCCGCCCGCGGTTCGGGGCGACGCGGCAGGTCCGCCACCCGCGCGGCGCCGGAGCCCTTGGCGCGCGCCACCCTGATCAGGCCGCGGATGTCGGCGAGGGCGGTGCTCGTCACGTCGACCCGGCTGTCGGTGTCCTCCACCCAGTCGACCGGCACCTCGTGCACGCGCAGGCCGTTGTGCTCGGCCAGCAGCAGCAGTTCGGTGTCGAAGAACCAGGCGTCGTCCGCGACGTGCGCCAGCAGCGGGCGGATCACCTCGCTGCGGGCGGCCTTGAAGCCGCACTGCGCGTCGGAGAACCGGGCGCCGTGGGTGAGCCGGATGAGCCCGTTGTAGCACCGGGAGATGAACTCCCGCCGTGGCCCGCGGACGGTCCGCGCGCCCGGCGCCAGGCGGGAGCCGATGGCGATGTCGGAGTGCCCGTTGACCAGCGGTGCGACCAGCGGCAGCAGGGCGTCCAGCCCGGTGGAGAGGTCCACGTCCATGTAGCCGACGACTTCGGCGGTGCTCGCCCGCCAGGTTTCGCGGAGCGCGAGCCCGCGGCCCTTGCGGTCCAGGTGGCGGACCTCGACGCGGTCGAGCTCCGCCGCCAGTTCCCTGGCGACGTCGAGCGTGCCGTCGGTGCTGGCGTTGTCGACGACGACGATCGTCCAGGAGAAGGGGAACTGGGCGGCCAGGAACTCGTGCAGGACCCGGACGCAGCCGGGCAGCGCCCGCTGTTCGTTGTACACCGGGATGACGATGTCGACGGTGGCGGTCCGGAACGGCTCGCCGTGGTGGCGTTCCGCGGCGTGCCCGCGGGTCAGGCTCCCCGACACAGGTGCTCTCCCTTTCGTGCTGGGCTCGGGCCGGGGGCACCACGCTGTGTCCGGTCCTTCACACTGTGCTGCGCGGACAGTGAGAACCGCCTCGCATTCACCTGAGAAGATCATGAGAGGTGGGTTTTTACCCGACAGGCGCGCGATCACGCGCTGTAACGTGCTCAGTCCGACGAGCCGATTCCCGGAGGTGAGGAGCACATGCGCCTGCTCGTCGTGGACGACGACCCGGACGTCCGGGACAGCCTGCAGCGCAGCCTGGAGTTCGAAGGGTACGAAGTGGACACCGCGCCCGACGGGGCACAGGCGTTGCGCCTGCTGCTGGCCCCGGGCGGAATGCGGCCCGACCTCACGATCCTCGACCTGATGATGCCCGACGTCGACGGCATGGAGACCTGCCGCCGGCTGCGCGCGGCGGGCGACCGCATGCCGGTGCTCATGCTCACCGCCCGCGACGGTCTCGGGGACAAGGTGATGGGCCTGGACGCGGGCGCCGACGACTACCTGATCAAGCCGTTCGCGCTCGAGGAGCTGCTGGCCAGGGTGCGCGCCCTGCTCAAGCTGAACCGCGCGAACGCGGAGCGCGGGCAGGCGGTGCCCCCGCGCCGGTTCGAGGACCTCCAGCTGGATCCGCTGACCCGCGAGGTGACCAGGGCCGGGCGGCCCCTCACGCTGACGCCCACCGAGTTCGACCTGCTGGCGGCCTTCCTCGACGCGCCGGAGAAGGTGCTGACCCGGGCGCACCTGCTGCACGCGGTGTGGGGCCGCGACCCCGGCACGAACAACCTCGACGTCTACGTCGGCTATCTCCGCCGCAAGACCGAGGCCGGTGGGCAGAGCCGCCTGCTGCACACGGTCCGCAGCGTCGGCTTCGTCCTCCGCGCCGCGCCGTCATGACCGGGGCACGGCGGCTGTCGTTGCGGACCAGGGTCGCGCTGAGCACGGCCTGCGTCGCGATGGCGGCGATCGCCACGATCAGCACCGTCGCGTGGGTGACGACCCGGGACCGCCTGCACAGCCAGCTCGACCAGGCGCTGATCGCCCTGGTGCCCCCGGCCGGCTCCCAGCCGCCGCCCGGCGTCCCCCGGCTCGAAGTCGCTTGGCTGTGCCAGGCAGCGCCTGGCGGCCGGGGGATTCAGCGGTTCCTGGAAGGCGTCCAGCTGCTCCGGCCCGACGGGAGTTCGTGCACGCCGTCCGGTGTGGACCCGGTCGAGACCTCCGCGCCGGACCACGAGGTGCGGGCCACGACCTTGCGGGACGGGCGAACCCGGTCCGGCAAGGCCGTCCGCGCGATGCTGCAGCCGGTCGAAGACGGGAACGTGCTCGTGGTGAGCCGGAGCTTGACCGAGCTCGAAGCCACCCTCGCCGGGCTGCGGGAGATCCTCGTCGCCGCCTCGCTGCTCGGTGGTCTGCTCGCCGCCGCGGCGAGCCTGCTGCTGACCCGGCGCGCGGTGGCGCCCGTCGCCCGGCTGACCGCGGCCGCCGAGGAGATCGCCCGCACCGAGGATCTCAAGCTGCTGCCCGACACCGTCTCCGGCCGGGACGAGGTCGGCCGGCTCAGCCGCGCGTTCGCCGCGATGATCGCCGCCCTCCAGGACTCCCGGCGACGGCAGCGCGACCTGGTCTCCGACGCCGCCCACGAGCTGCGCACGCCGCTGACCAGCCTGCGGACGAACGTCGACCTCCTCGCGCGCAGCGAGCACACCGGACGGCCGCTCCCGGCCGGGCAGCGCGCGAAGATCATCGACCGGATCCAGGTCCAGGCCGGCGAGTTCGGCGACCTGGTGACCGAGCTGGTCGTCCTGGCCCGCGACGAACGCGAACTGGCCCGCGAGGAGGTCGGTGTGCACACGGTGATCGACCGCGCGGTCCGCCGGGCCCGCAGCCGCGCCCCCGACCACCACTTCGACATCGGCCACCGGCCGTGGACGGTCGTCGGTGACGCCGCGGCCCTGGAGCGGACGGTGCTCAACCTGCTCGACAACGCCGTCAAGTTCTCCCCCACCGGCTCCACGGTGGAGGTGCGCTCGGAGCCGGGGTGGATCACCGTCGGCGATCAGGGCCCGGGCCTGGCCGAAGAACTCCGGCCCCACGCCTTCGACCGGTTCTGGCGCGCACCCGGCGCCCGCGCGCTGCCCGGCTCGGGGCTCGGCCTCGCCATCGTGGCCGAAACCGTTGCCGCGCACGGCGGATCCGTGCACTTCGCGACCCCCGACGACGGCCAAGGCGCCCGCGTGCGGGTCGAACTGCCACCGGCATGACACCAGAGCCGGGGCACAGCGAGTGTGCCCCGGCTCCCCGGTTCAGAAGGAAACCGAATAGCTGTTGGTGGTGAAGTTCATGCCGCCCGCGGACGAGGTGATCTCGTAGCCGAACTGGACCTCGCCGAGGGTCACGTCACCGAACCAGCCCCGGTTCTTGATCCAGTTCTGGATCGCCAGCACGTCCACCGTGCCGGAGTTCGTGTTGGACGTCCGGATGAAGGAGAAGACTTCGTTGCCGCCGTTCGATCCCTTGTAGACGTTCCAGGAGTGGCCGCCGACGTTCGCGGAGGTCTGGAAGCTGCCGATCGGGCCGACCGCGCCGACCTTGTTCATCCACAGCATGGTCTCGTAGGCGTTGTTGTTGGCCCAGATGTCATACGCCGTCGTGTACGCACCGCCGCCGGGAACGCTGACGTTGAAGCTGCTGGACACCCGGCTCAGGGAACTGAGCTTCCGGTTGACGTTCCTGGCCGAATGCGGGTACGCCTTCACCCCGCCGGTGTTCGGGTGGTCCGCCCACGCCCCGAAGTTGCTGTAGGAGTTCGCCCAGATCGTCTGCGGGCCCGCACCGCCGCCCCAGACGTCGTTGCGGAGGGTGTACCCGCCGTTGGACCAGGTTCCCCATTTGTCCGAGGAGGACCAGGTCGCCGCTTCGGCCACACCGGCCGTTGTCGCCACCGCGGCGATCGCGGTCAAGCAAACCACGAAGGAGCGCAACAACTTGTGCATCATTCCATCCTTTCCGGGCATCGTCGCCCGGTTCGGGTTCCTGGAAACTTCATCGAATCGATTCGACACCGAGTCGGGGTCAATGGCGGCGAAGGAACCGGATGAACACGATGATCGCAGGGCAACTCCGAGAACGTCAAGCAGTTCCCAGGCACACCCCCCGGATGGGCGGTGACCTGGGAAACCTTCCCGCAGTCGAATTCGATGAATTCTCCTCGTTCGACCATGTCGAATCGAATATCGAGCACGCCGGCGCCCACTTGCCGTCCCGGAATATCCGACTTATCTTCGATTATCGTCGACGCGTTTCGACGGGAATGCGAGGGCCGAGTGGTCACGATCAACGACGTCGCCGACGCCGCGGGCGTCGCGCCGAGCACGGTGTCCTACGTGATCAGCGGGAAGCGCTCGATCTCACCCGGAACCCGGCGGCTGGTCGAGGCCGCGATCCGCAGGCTCGGCTACCACCCGCACGCCGGGGCGCGGGCGCTGGCGAGCAACCGGACGAACGTGCTGGCACTGGTGGTCCCGCTGCGCACGGACCTCAACGTGTCGGTGGTGATGGAATTCGTCGCGTCGGTGGCCGGTGCCGCCCGGATGCACGGCCAGGACATGCTGCTGCTGACCGAGAACGACGGCCCGGCCGCGCTGCAGCGCATCGCTTCGTCGGCCACCGCCGACGCGCTCATGGTGATGGACGTCGAGGCCAGCGATGCGCGGCTGCCGGTGCTGGCGGCACTGGACCGGCCGGTGGTGCTGATCGGCGTCCCCGACGCGCCGTCCGGATTGACCTGCGTCGACCTGGACTTCAGCGCCGCCGGCGCGGCCTGCGTGGCGCACCTGGCCGGCCTCGGCCACCGGCGGGTGGCGCTCCTGGGCCCGCCACCGGCGGTCTACGAACGCGGCACCAGTTATGCGACGCGGTTCCTGCGCGGCTTCGGCGAAGAGGCCGGCCGCCGCGAAGTCCACACCGTCACCCGGGAGTGCGCCGGCTCCTACGAAACGATCGACGCCGTGCTCGACGAGCTGTTCGCGCGCGAACCGGGCGTCACCGGACTGGTCGTGCACAACGAGGCCGCGCTCCCCGCCCTGCTCGCCGGCCTGCGCCACCGGAACCTCCGCGTGCCCGAGGACGTCTCGATCGTCGCGGTCTGCCCGGACAGCATGGCCGGGCAGAGCGCCGTGGCGCTGACCACCGTCGCGATCCCGGCCGAGGAGATCGGCGCCCAGGCGGTCGAGCTGACGATGCGGCACCTGGGCGGGCACACGACGTCCGAAGTCCGGCTGCTCTCCCCCTGTCTGACCATCCGGGACAGCACCGCGCCACCTCCGGCCTGACGGAAACCGACGGCCCCGCAGGCAGTTCACGGGCGCCCCGCGACGAACACCCGCACATCCCAAGCACCCAGCCGGACCGGCGCGCCGCCGGGAACGGCGCTGCCGTCGAGGACGTCGGCCAGCGGCCCGGGCGCCTCGGCGTCGGCGGCCTGCCCGCTCCAGTTGTGGACGACGTGCACCCGGCGCCCGTCCGGCGCCGTTCCCGTCGTCACCGTGACCGTGGCAGGCAGGCCCGACCAGCCGCTGACCGGCTCGGGAGCCAGCCACGCCGCCAGCACCCGGGCCAGGTCGCGGCCGGGCACCGTGCCGACGCACGTGACCCGCCCCGCACCGTGCTCCCGGGTGGTGACGGCGGGCCAGCGGCCGAAGTGCGGGTGGTCGTATTCCGCGAGCACCTCGGCGTCGACGACGGTGAGCCCGTCCACCCAGTGGGTCGCCGTGGCCCCGGGCGGCAGCCGGAGCGGGCTGCCGGGCACGGCGCGCAGCGGCAGGCCGGTGGCCAGGTTGCTGAACTCGTCGTACCAAACTCCCGCGGCGGCCACGAGACGCGGCGGGGCCTGCTCGTGCCGGGCACGGGCTTCGTGGTCGGCGTAGCCGGTGCGGGGGCCGAGCACGAGGTGGCCGCCGCTGTGCGCGTAGGCCGCGAGCCAGTCGAGCGTGGCGTCGTCGGCGATGTAGAGACCGGGGACGATCAGCACCGGGTGCCGTCGCGCCGCGTTCTCGGGGGTCAGGCCGTCGCGCAGCTGGCGGGCGTGAAAGATCCGGACCTGGCGCCCGGCGTCGAAGGCACCGCGGTAGAACGGGTCGAAGATGCGGTGGTAGGCGGCGGGATCCGGGCCACCGTCCGGTGTGGACAGTGGCGGGTACTTCTGCATCAGCCACTTGCTCGGGACCGAGTAGGCCATCGCGATGTCGGCGTCCGGTTCGATCCCGGCGGCCACCGGCCCGGCCGCGTCGAACTCGGCGCCGAGCCGGGCCAGCTCGGCGTACACGCGGCCGGGACGCCCGCTGTG
>Ga0070668_100004037_pt1 | contig 10857 bp, 11 predicted proteins | sample KBSS43metaG_FD_64661 | JGI IMG/M metagenome (GOLD analysis project Ga0070668, IMG submission 64661) | Switchgrass rhizosphere microbial communities from Kellogg Biological Station, Michigan, USA - KBS S4-3 metaG | ecosystem: Host-associated > Plants > Roots > Rhizosphere > Soil ... | reverse complement strand
CGGATGTCCCGCTCGACGAGCCCGGCCCAGTCCGTCGCGCCTTCGCGTTCCAGGATCAGCCGTGAATGCGCGGCCGCCACCGGTTCGTAGTCGACGTACACGACTGACGCCCGCTCGCCGGAAGGCAGCCGGTCACGGACGATCTCGCGCACGTTCCCCGCCGTCGGCACGCCGGAGCCGAGGTCGACGAACTGGCGGACGCCGGCGTCCATCGCCGTCGAGACCACCCGGTTCATGAACGCCCGGTTCTGCCGCGAGATCGGCCGGATCAGCGGCCACAGCTTCTCCACGCGGCGGACGGTTTCCCGATGTCGACCCCGGCTGGCGCGACCGGCGCTCCTTCGCTCATGCCCCGGGTTTCTCCGCGATGCCGCACCACGCGAACGGGCGGGCCGCCGCCTCGAGGGCGTTCAGCTTCCGATCGGGCCGCCAGTCCGGCAGGTGCACGATGCCCGGTTCGAGGAGCTTCCAGCCGCCGAACAGCGGCTCGATCTCCTCGCGGTCCCGCAGCCACACCGGGTTGCTCGTCTTCCGGTACTGCTCGACGAACCAGCGCAGCCCTTCGAGCGTCTCGCCGGTGCCGTCGCCCTCGCTCATCTGCGAGATGGCCAGCCAGCTGCCCGGCGCGAGCGCGTCCCGGTACCGCTCCAGCAGTGCTTCGGGGTCGTCGTCCGGCCCGACGAAGTGCAGCACCGCCATCATCATCAGGCAGACCGGCTTGGAGAAGTCGATGAGCCGGCGCGTCTCTTCGGCGCGCAGCACGGACTTCGCGTCCCGCATGTCGGCCTGGACGATGCCGGCCCAGTCGGTCGCCGCGCCCTCTTCGAGGATCAGCGTCGCGTGCGCGACGGCGACCGGCTCGTAGTCGACGTACACGACCGTCGCGTCGTGCTCGTCGGGCAGTTCGGCCTCGACGACCTCGTGCACGTTCCCGGCCGTCGGGACGCCGGAGCCGAGGTCGATGAACTGCCGGATCCCGGCCCGCAGCGCCGCCCGCACCGCGCGGTTCATGAACTCGCGGTTCTGCTTCGAGCCGGGGCGCACCAGCGGCCACTGCTGCTCCATGCGCCTGCCGAACTCGCGGTCCACGGCCCAGTTCTGGGTACCGCCGAGGTACCAGTCGTAGATCCGGGCCGCCGACGGCTTCTCCGTGTCGACCCCTTCGGGTGCTCTCGGCGCGGAATCCCGCTGATCGGTCACTTCGGCTCCCCATCCTCACGGTTCGCAAGCAGCCTATAAAGGATCGGGCACCGGCGTAATCCGCCAGTGGTTCACCGAACGGCTGGTCGACGCTGCCAGTACGTCCACAGCGGCCGGTACCCCTGCGCGTACCAGAACGGCGTGGACAGCGGGTTCGCCGCCGCGTGGTGGAGGAGGACGACGTCGGCGCCTTCCTCGTCCAGGACGTCGTGGGCGTGGGTGGCCAGCGCGGTGCCGACGCCGGACGACCGCGCGGCCTCCGCGACGGCCAGTGACGACAGGTAGCCGACGCGCGTCGCCGCGACGCGGCCGCTGATCCAGCCGGTCTCGCCGGGGTGCTGGACGTTCACCATGCCGAGCGGACGGCCGTACAGCTCCGCGATCCACAGCGGCGGCTCCGGCCGGTTCAGCTGTTCCGCCAGGTCCTTGGCCATGATGTCCTCGACGCCGGTGCGCCAGTTCACCGTGCCGAACTGGGCGTCGTAGGAGTGCAGCTCCATGCCGAGCGCCACCGCGGTGTCGAGGTCGCCGGGTTCGGCGCGGCGGATCTTGACGCCGGGGGTGCCGCGCCGGCTGCCCGGGATCATCCGCTCGGCCGGGCGGACCGCGACCACCCGCAGCGGGGCGAAGCCGTGGTGCAGCATTTCCCGCGCGCCGGCCGCGTCCCGGCTGGCGCGCGGGACGATCGCCGCGGTCTCGGTGTCGCCCTGCTCGGCGACCGCGCGCAGATGTTCATCCCATCGGGTGAGGAGGGCGTCGAGCGCGGCCGCCGGCTGCGAGCCGGCCAGCTGGAGGTCGAGGCGGTGCTCGGTCAGCGCGCGCCACGGCGCGTTGGGGGCGTCGCGGTCGACCTGGACGCGGGAGGCCAGCCCGGACGCGGCGGAGTCACCCGTCGCCACCTCCAGGACCACGGCGTTTTCGGCGGCCTCGAAGGGGGATGAGCCGGGGAGGAGGGAATCCACCGACGCGAGCCGCGCCGCGTGTTCGGTGGCAATCACGTCGCTGTGCATGGGCCCATTGAAGCGCTACCCGGGCCGTCGTGCGTAGAGAACCGCACGAGCTCGGGGACCCCTGTTGTTTCACCCCTTGGTCCCCGCAGGTCAGCGCCATCGAGGCATTGTTAACCCTGGGGTGATCTCCTACTGTCTCGAAAGGGACACGGGTACGCCCTACGGGGTACGGTATGGCCCCTGTCCACACCCGAAGTCACGGATCAGCGACCGGTGGGCAAGCCGGGAAGGAAGGTCGGATGCCGGACACCAACGCCCACGGCAACGCCGTCGCGCAGGCGCAGCCCGGGCCGGGGGCCGCTTCCGGGACACCACCCCAGCCCGCCGTCTCGGCCGAAGCCCGCACCGACGAACGCCGGTTCCGCGTCTACACCTTCGCCGTACTGAGCCTCGGGCTCGCCGCCGCGTTCGCCGTCGCCTCCTGGCTGCCGTTCCACTGGGACAGCAGGCTGCTGTGGATCGGGCCGGTGCTCGCGGTCGCCTTCCTGCTCGCCGAGCAGCTCGGCATCAACGTCGACGTCCGCAGCGGCATCTCGTGGACCATCTCCTTCACCGAGATCCCGCTCGTCATCGGGTTCTTCATCGCGCCGTTCGAGGTCGTGCTGGCCGCGCACCTGGTCGCCGGCATCGGCACGCTGCTCGCGCGGCGGGTCGCCGGCCGCGTCCTCTACAACGCGGGCGCGTTCCTGCTCGAGATCACCGGCGCCTTCGCGGTCGCCGGCCTGGTCGAGTACCTCGTCGGCGCCGGCGTGAACGACAAGATCCCGTGGGTCGCCGCCCTCGCCGGCACCCTGACCGCGCCGCTGGTGAGCACGCTGCTCGCGCTGGCCGCGGTCCGCGTGCTGCGGCGCCGGATGCGGGTCAGCACCGCCGTCCGGCTCACCGGGCGGATCCTGGTCGTCGGCTTCGTCAACGCGTCCGTCGGCCTCTCCGGCTACCTCGTCATCTCCAACACGCCCCAGGCGTGGCCGCTGGTGGTCGCCGTCTTCGTCGGCCTCACCGCGCTGTACTGGGCCTACTCCGACCTGCTGCGCGAGCAGCGGGACATGGAGGCGCTCTCCGACGTCAGCCTGATGGTGGCGCGATCGGGCCAGCAGGCCGCCGCGCGCCCGGCCAGCCGGGCCGACGAGCTCGTCGGCGGCGTCGACGTCCGCGAATGGGCCACGATCGCCGAGCGCATCAAGGACCAGCTCGCCGCGGGCCGGGTCGTCCTGAGACTGCGGCTGGAATCGAAGGACACCATGCGGGTCGTCGTCGCGGGCGACGACCTGCCGCCCGCCGACCCCGCCACCGACGACCCGCTGCTGCGGCTTCCCGGCGCGCACGTCCGGCACTTCCGGATCACCGAGGCCAACCCCGACGTCCGCGCGGCGCTGCTCGACCGTGGCGCGCAGGAGGCGCTCGTCGTCCCGCTGCGCAGCGCGAACCAGCTGCTCGGCGTCGTCGAGGCGCACGACCGGCTGTCCCGCTGGCGCGGCTTCGGCAAGTACGACGTCCAGCTGCTCGGCACGATGGCCAGCCACCTCGCGACGTCGCTGGACAACCGGCGGCTGCTCGCGACCCTGCGCCACGACGCCTACCACGACCCGCTGACCGGGCACCTCAACCGGCAGGGCTTCCGGCAGGTGGCGAAGGAACCGTTGCGGGACTTCGCCAACGCCGTGGTGCTGCGGATCGACCTCGACGTCTTCTCCACGGTCAGCGACGCGCTCGGCTACGCGTGGGCCGACCGCATGGTCATCGCCGCCGGCCGCCGCATCCGCGACGCGCTCGGCCCCGACGTCCCGCTCGCCCGGCTCGAGGGCGCCTCCTTCGCGGCGCTGCTCGCCGGCTGCCCGCCCGAGGACGCCCACCACGCGGCGGAACGGCTGCGCGAGGAGCTTTCCGCGCCGTACCCGGTGGACCGGCTGTCGGTCGAGGCGAACGCGATGATCGGCTACGCGACGACGTCCGCGGAGGAACCCGGCGACGTCGTCGACATCGAAGGCCTGCTGCAACGCGCGGATGTCGCCGTGCGCGCCACGAAGGGCGGCGAAGAGGTCCGCGGCTACGTGCCGAGCATGGGGCAGATCTTCCTGCGCCGCTTCCAGATGGTCACGCAGTTCCGGCAGTCCCTCGAGGACGGCCAGGTCAGCGTTCACTACCAGCCGAAGATCACCCTGCCGAACCGGCAGGTGCAGGGCGTCGAGGCACTGGTCCGCTGGGTGCACCCGGAGTTCGGCAGGCTCGGCCCGGACGAGTTCGTCCCGGCCATCGAAGCGGCCGGCCTGATCGGCGTCCTGACGTCGTTCGTGCTCGGCGAGGCGCTGAAGCGCTGCCGCAAGTGGCTCGACGAGGGCCTGCGGATCTCGGTGGCGGTCAACCTGTCGGTGCGGAACCTCGCCGACGAGGACTTCCCGAACAAGGTCGCCCGGGAGCTGGAGCGCTTCGGCATCCCGCCCGAGCTGCTGACGTTCGAGCTGACCGAGTCCGGCGTCATGTCCGACCCGCAGAAGGCGCTGCCGATCCTGCGCGAGCTGCACTCGCTGGGCATCACGCTGGCCGTCGACGACTTCGGCACCGGGTATTCGTCGCTGGCCTACCTGCGGCAGCTGCCGGTCGACCAGGTCAAGATCGACAAGAGCTTCGTCCTCGGCATGGGTACCGACCTCGGCGATCTCGCGGTGGTGCGCTCGATCGTCGAGCTGGGGCACTCGCTCGGGCTGACGGTGGTCGCCGAGGGGGTCGAGGAGGACGTCGCGCGTGACCAGCTCGAGGCGATGGGCTGTGACGTCGCCCAGGGCTACCTGATCTCCCGTCCGCTGCCGGAGGATCGCCTGGAGGCGTGGCTGCAGGCCCGCACCGCGCGCTCGCCGGGGCGGCATTCCGAGACCGTCTTGACCCTGCTGACCTGAGGTTTTGTGGGAAGTGGACCCCGGTTGCACGGCCGGGTGACGGGACTTGCTAACCTTTCCAAGTCCTCGCGAGAGGCCAGGCCCCTTTAGCTCAGTCGGCAGAGCGTCTCCATGGTAAGGAGAAGGTCTACGGTTCGATTCCGTAAAGGGGCTCTTGACCTCAGCCGCGTCACGCCTGCGTGTCGCGGCTTGGGCCATGTAAGGGCGGTGTAGCTCAGTTGGCAGAGCAAGCGGCTCATAATCGCTGTGTCGCCGGTTCAAGTCCGGCCACCGCTACGCGGTAACGACGGGGCTGGCCCCCGGGACCTGAGAGAGAAGGAAACGCTGTGGCTGCCACCGACGTGCGACCCAAGATCACGCTGGCGTGCGAAGAGTGCAAGCACCGCAACTACATCACCAAGAAGAACCGGCGCAACAACCCGGATCGCCTGGAGATGAAGAAGTTCTGCCCGAACTGCGGTACGCACCGGACGCACAAGGAAACCCGCTGACGACGTAGCGCGTTCACCAGCTTCGAGAAGCCGCCCTGGATCACCAGGGCGGCTTCTTGCTGTTGGTAGCCTCGTCGCCGTGCCCTTGGACCAGTCGTTCACCGGGCGGAGCTATCCGCCGCAGACCAGCTACGAAGTGAGCCGGGAGAAGATCCGGGAGTTCGCCGACGCGATCGGCGACGCCAACCCGGTCTACCGCGATCCGGAGGCGGCCCGCGAAGCCGGCCACCCGGACGTGATCGCCCCGCCGACCTTCCTGACCGTCATCAACCTCGCCGCGATCAACGCGATCGTCACCGACCCCGAGCTCGGCCTCGACTACTCGCGGATGGTGCACGGCGACCAGGGCTTCACCCACACGCGCCCGGTGATCGCCGGCGACGTACTGCAGGTGACCACTCACATCGACGCCATCATGACCCGCGCCGGCAACGACTTCATCAACCTGCGCGCGGACATCACCGACGTCGCCGGCCAGAAGGTCTGCACCACCCGCGCCCAGCTGGTGGTCCGAGGGGAGAACGCGTGAACACAGCTTACGGGGGTCCGGGTGGCGGAGCCCCCGGCCGGGGCGAAGCCCCGCACGTCACAGCCGGCGACGAACTGCCCGCCCTCGAGGTCCGCATCACCCGCGAGCAGCTGGTGCGCTACGCCGGGGCGGCGCTGGACTTCAACCCCATCCACTGGAACGAGGCGTTCGCGAAGGACGTCGGCCTGCCGGACGTCATCGCGCACGGCATGCTGACCATGGCCGTGGCCGGCCGCGTCGTCACCGACTGGCTCGGCGATCCCGGCCGGCTGGTCGACTTCAGCGCCCGCTTCACCCGCCCGGTCGTCGTGCCGAACACGCCCGAGGGCGCGCTCGTCGAGATCACCGGCAAGGTCGCCGACGTCAAGGACGACGGCGTCGCCCGCATCGACCTCGTGGTGAAGTTCGACGGCAAGACGGTGCTCGGCAAGCCGCAGGCGCTGGTCCGGCTCTAGGTTCCGGCCTACGGCAGCTTCAGGACGGCGACGACGGCGTCGGCCATGCCCTGCTCGCCGCGGGCGTTCGGGTGGAGTGGCGCGGCGGGCGAGGCAGGCAGCACGCCCTCCACCCAGCGCTTGTCGGCCGCGGTGCAGACGTCGTGGCCCTTGCCCGGCGTCGCCGTGTCCACGTAGCCCGCGCGGTGGGCGTCCGCCTGGTCCTCGAGCATCTTGTTCAGCTTGCCCAGCGCGTCGCGGAAGTAGGCGACGTCGCCCGCGCCGACCGGCAGGGAGGGCCAGCAGCCGTCGCCGTCGGGCAGCACCGTCGGGTAGCCGACGACGATCACCCGCGCGTCCGGCGCCTGCTGGTGGATCCGGTCCAGCACCGCGCCGACCTTCGGAGCGGTCTCGTCGATCCGCTCGGCGAGCTGGTCGTGCCCGCCGGCGGTCAGCCGGTCCTTGCACGGCGACGCCGACGGGTGCGCCGTCGCGCAGGACGAGCCCAGCGTCAGGAAACCGACGTCGTTGCCGCCGATGCCGAGCGTCACCAGCGTCGTCTTCGCGTTCACGGCGTCGAGCTGGGGCGGGTTCGTACCGTTGCCGGTCTTCTGCGCGGCGGCCAGGTGCGCGGTGGTCGCGCCGCTGCAGCTGACGTCCGCGAACTCGGCCGGCTTGAGCTTCGCCGAGACGAGGTGGGGGTAGTTGTCGTCCGACCGTTCGCAGCCGGCGGGCGTGCCCGCCTGCCGCCCGGTCCGCGGCGACGACGTGTACGAGTCGCCGAGCGCGACGTAGCGCCCGCTGCCGCCCCCGGTGTCCGCGCCGGCCGGCGGCGCCGACGAAGAGCCGTGCTGCCATTTGTAGTACCCGAAGGCCAGGAGCCCGACCACGAGTACGAGGACGAGGCAGCCGCCCCCACCGCTCTTCTTCGCCACTCGTTCGTTTCTACCGGGCCCCGGCCGGCGCCGGCCTAGTCAATCCGGGTGATCCGCTGCGCGATCAGGTCGTTCACCAGGCCCGCGCCGGTCTCCGGGTCGGCGACGCTCACGAGCACGGTCCGGCCGCTCTCCAGGACGAGCGCCAGCGCGGGGCCGCCGCGGACCTTGTACGCGGTCGTGCCGCTGACCGGGTTGACGCGGATGCCGAGCCCGCCGTCGCCGAACGTCGTGAGCTCGCGGGCGGTGGCCTCGCGGATCGCGTCGAGCTCGATGTGCCGCCGAGGGAAGCCGAGGACGCCGAAACGGATCGTGACGCCGGTCGCGTCGACGGTCGCCGTCACGCGGTACGTCAGCGCCGTGAGCAACTCCGCGATCGCCACCAGCACGGCCACCCACAGCCACTGGGAGCCCGACGGCACGACGGCGATCGCCAGTGGCGCGAGGGCGAAGGACCAGAGCATCGCCCGGTTCTCCGCCCGGCCCGACCAGTACGCGCGCTGCCCTGGTTCGAGGCCGACGCTCGGCCGCGCTTCCGCGCTCGCCGGGACGGGCCCCGGCAAGCCGCCCGTGAACGCCGCCACGACGCCGAGCACGGTGACACCTGCCATGACGAGGACGGTCACGCCGGAGCCGGTGGCCGCGTGCCAGTCCGGCGCGTCGAGGTTGGGCACCAGCACCGCGAGCAGGACCGCCGGGGGCATCGCGGCGAACCCGGCGCCCAGCCCGACGCCCACCCGCGGCAGCGGCCGGCCACGCCGCAGAGCGATGACCGTGAACGTCGCGAAGGCGACCGTCAGGACACCGCCGAGGATCAGGCTCGCGCCGACGAGCAGGCCGCGCGCGCCGGCGCGGTCCGGCTCGCTGCTCCAGTGGACCGCGATCGGGTCCGGCAGCCGGTCCCACCACGCGTTCACGAGGACTGTGGTGACGGCCAGCGCGGCGCCCGGCAGCACGACCGTCGCGGCCAGGACCCGGATCAGCTTCGTCATGAGTACCTCTCCTTCAGCAGACCGGTCAGTTCCTCGAGGCCGACGTCCGCGCGCTTCGCTTCCCGGACCAGCTCCGTGGCCAGTTCGACGAGTCGCGCCCGGGACGACGCGCCGCCGAGCACGACGGCGCCGCGCCGTCGCCGCAGGTCGATGAGGCCTTCGTCGCGAAGCAGTGCGTACGCCCGCAGCACGGTGTGGACGTTGATCTCCAGCGCCGCCGCCAGCTCCCGAGCGGGTGGCAGTTGCTCCCCCGGCGCCGGGCTGCCGTCGGTGAGGGCGCGCCGGAGCGACGCCGCCACCTGTTCGAAGAGGGGAGCGGTCGAACTCGGATCGATTCGAACCAGCATAGTTCTAACTATATTAGAACAATGAAGCCGTCGACACGCGGCGGCGGTCACATTCGGGGCTCAGTCAGCCTGGGTGATCAGCTGCTCGGCCAGCTCGAGGGCGTGGTCGACGTCCTTGGCGACGTAGTGCAGGTCGATCAGCACCTCGGAGATGCCCTCTTCGCGGGCCACGTCCAGGCACGGCGGGACGTCGGCGACCGTGTCGACGCCGGTGCCCGCCCGCGGGTTGATCCGCAGCACCCGGCGCAGCGCTCCCGGGTCGCGGCCGGCCTTTTCGGCCGCTTCGAGCGCGATCGACCAGAGGCCGTTCAGGTACTGCTTCGGCATCCAGCCCGCCAGCCACCCGTCCGCGCGGCGCCCCACGCGGGCCAGTGCCGGTGGCGAGAACCCGCCGAGCAGCACCGGTGGCCGCGGCTCCTGGGCCGGGCGCAGGCCGATCTTCGACGGCGCGATCCGCCACTGCGGGCCCTCGTGCTCGGCCGGCTCGCCGGTCCACAGCGCGTCGAGCGCGTCGAGCAGCTCTTCGAGCCGTAGGCCGCGGTCCGTCCACGGCACCCCGGTGGCGAAGTACTCCTCGCGCAGCCAGCCCAGCCCGAGGCCGACGTCGAGTCGTCCCGAGCTGGCGAGATCGAGGGAGGTCAGCGCCCGCGCGAGCAGCACCGGGGAATAGACCGGGCCGGTCAGCGCGCTCGTCCCCAGCCGGACCGTGCGGGTCACGGCGGCCGCGGCCGCCAGCGTCGTGAACGGGTCGGCGAAGGTCTCGAACTCCGTCGGGTACGGGTGCTCCGGCGTCCCGCCGCCCGGGTAGAGGTCGGACGGCGCGAGCGGCGCCAGGATCCGGTCGCCCACCCACAGCGACCCGAAGCCGAGCTCCTCCGCGGCGGTCGCGAAGCGTGCGACGGCGGCGGGTGCGGCGAGGTTGCCGTACTGGGGGAGCGCGAGCCCGAGCCGCATCCCGCTCACCGGTCCACGACGGACGGACGTGGCGGAGCGGCCGGGGCGCCCGGGATGCTCGTCATGGCGGACATCCTGGCATGATCAGGTGGTCGGCGGGGAGTTTTCCGCAGGCCGACCGGGGTGCGGTGGTCGATCGGGGGGCGCGGTTGCGGGCTCCGGCGAGGCTTGCCGTAGACTTCGGGACTTGGAACGCACTACGGTCATCCCCGCCTGGATGGTGGGGATGATGGAATGCGTCCTCCGGGGCTCCGAGCGATCGGGGCCCCACAGGGGTGTAGCTCAATTGGCAGAGCAGCGGTCTCCAAAACCGCAGGTTGCAGGTTCAAGTCCTGTCACCCCTGCGTAACGGAACTGGTGGAGCAGAGGAGTGGTCGTGAGCGACAGCGACGCCAGCGGCGGCGAGCAGGAGCAGGACGGCACCGGGCAGAAGCCCGAGAGCCCGTCCCGTCCCGTCACAGCCGCTGCCAGGCGCGAACGCCGTGCGACCGCCCGCCCGGCGGGGAAGTCCGCGGCACGTGCGGACGACAAGACCCGGCCGGCCGGGAAGTCGGGGGAGAAGGCGGCTCCCGACGCGAAGGGCGCTCCGACCCCGAAGCGGGACCAGAAGCCGAAGAAGGCCTCCGTGTTCGCGCGGCTGGTGCGCTTCGTCCGCGAGGTGTGGGCGGAGCTGCGCAAGGTCATCTGGCCCAACCGCAAGCAGATGGTCACCTACACCGCGGTCGTGCTCGTCTTCGTGGTGTTCATGGTGGCCCTGGTGAGCGTGCTCGACCTGGCATTCAAGTGGGGCATCGGCAAGATCTTCGGCTGACGCGCCTCGGCGCGCGCCGATGGGGCTCAGGTCCCGGCCTGGCCCCCGCAATGATCAACTGAGAGGACGGAACGTGACCTCCGACAACGGCACATCAGCCGGTCACGACCTGACCGAGCTTTCCGACGAGCAGGTGCACGCGGCACTCGGTGACGAGGAGTCCGCGCACCTCGAGCCCGTCGAGGTGTCCGACGAGGTCGACGAAGCCGATTCCGCTGACGACGAAAGCACCGAGGCTGAAGTCGCCGAAGCCGCTTCCG
>Ga0070668_100004035_pt1 | contig 10858 bp, 6 predicted proteins | sample KBSS43metaG_FD_64661 | JGI IMG/M metagenome (GOLD analysis project Ga0070668, IMG submission 64661) | Switchgrass rhizosphere microbial communities from Kellogg Biological Station, Michigan, USA - KBS S4-3 metaG | ecosystem: Host-associated > Plants > Roots > Rhizosphere > Soil ... | reverse complement strand
GGCCGTCGTCCCGTTCGATCGTGGTAGTTTCCATGCGACAGCGCGGTCGTGGGCCGATGGTGACACCGCCTGGATCGACGCCAACTGTGGCGTTGGAGTCATAACGCCGCCGGTCCCTATAGTTGCGGTCGTCGCGGTCTTCGAAGTGCCGGCCGGTCTGCATATCGACTTGGGCCATCTTGACGCCTTGGGCCTTGGCCGGACTGGCGAGCGGGGTAGTCGTCAGCACACCTGCCGCCACGACTAAAGCGATTTTCATCATGGGGAGTCCTCCTTGGACTTGAAGAGGTGTAACGGGCACGTAGGGGTTCCACTAGGCATTGTGCGGAAGGCGACCTGGATTAGCGCATTTCGCCGAGTGTGATTTTCTGTTGTCGTTTCATGCCGACGTCGGATCTCGCTACGATGACATCAGTTCACGGCATTTCTGCTCGCAAGGCAGCCCTGCCTCCCTCAGTAATCCGATAATGCTGCTTCGAGCCGGCTCGTTCGATCCAGCCTTTCTCCAGCAGCTTAGCGATCGTGTGACGGCCCGCTGGGAATAGCTTAGAAAACGGCAGCTCGCGGCCGGATGCCAGTTTCGTGAGCGCGCTGCGCTCGTAGTGGTTGGGAAGGTGGCCCTCAAACTCCAAACGAATGCCGCATTTGAGTCACCATGCGTCCAACGGCGCTGGCGTATTTGCCTTGGGCGTATTGCTGGTCGGCGAGGTAGAGAGCGCCAATGATGCCCGCAGCGATTAAAAATCCCTTCATCCGATGCATCTCCCGTAAATAATGCTCCCGTGTTCTGTGCGCCAGATGAGAACCCGTCCTGACAGATTAAAACACACCCACCCTGCGATCAGGCGAACAGGTCCGCGTCGGCTTGGGTCAACTTCACGAAACGTGCCGTTCTCGTGCAGCTCGTGCTTAGCGCGGCTGGCTCGAGCGCGGGTCATCACGTCGCAGGAGCAGGCAGGTTCATTAGCGCCCTGACCATGGCCATGCCAATGAGGGTTGCGGTTTTTTGGCTTGCGGCCGGGCCGGGGTTGGCGCCGGCTTTTGCGTCTGGGCGACATTGGCCGACTGCCGCGGACGCGGCAGTGGTATTTCGGGCATCACCTTTGGCTCTTCAGGCATCACCTTTGGCTCTGAAGCGTTGGCGATGACGCGGGCGAGTTGTTCCTGGCTTGCGTTGAGCCGCTCGGTGAGCGTCTGGCTTTCGCGCGCCATCTGGATCTGGGTCGCCTTGATCTGGTCGATGATACTGTTGTTGCGTGCTATTTCTTCCTGGCTCGCCTTGAGTTGGCTCGCGACATTTTCATTGTCGCGGACCAATTGTTCTTGCCTCACCTTGAGCTGTTCGACCGCTTGCCTGAAGGCAGCGAGATCGCGCGTCATCGGTTGGAGCTGCTGCGCCAAGTCGGAAGACAGGGCGGCGGCAGTCGGCGCGGCGTCTTTCGGCGCGACGGCTTCCGGCGGGGCCTGTGTCAGAAGTGCTGGGTCCGAGGGGGCCATCATCCCCGTTTGAGCGGAGGACGACCACCACCAAGCAGCAACACCAATGGATGATGCCAACAGGCAGCCGACGAAAGCCACGTAGCGCCAATTCGCCAATCGATGAATCGTTGCCAGCGGGGCGCGAAATGTCTTGATGCGGGCCGGCGGGTCCGAAGGATTGACTCCCGCTTCGCGCAACAGGTTCGAAAATTGCTCCTCCAAGCCCGCGGAATCCATTTAGTGCTCCGTATCAAATGCAATGGCACCCGCCTGAGAGCGATCCGCGCATCTGCGCTACGGCGAGCCAACATTCAACGGGACGCAGACGGTTTTTGAGCCTGCGAAGCTTCCCCGGGATGGGCATGCAGCTGCACATCACATCGTCATTTTTACCAGCTCACCCCAGAACTGTACTGCTGTTTTAACGCAGCCGAGGAGGCGGAACTATGTTCACGGCCTGAGAACTACGGAAGGAGCCCTGACCCTTCAAATGCGGGCGGCAACGGCGTGCAGCCTTCTCAGGATCGGCAAAAGGGCGGTTGGTGGCGTATTTCATCGGGCGGCGCTAATGAGCCTCAACCCCTGATCTTCGTTGTAGCTGCTTTTTAATCGAGACGCCGAGTCGTATCGACCTGTTCCGTGCGCCATTAGGTGTCCGATCCATTGCCTTCGCAATCTGCTCAAGGGTCTTTCCAGATCCGGCTAGCTCCGATAGGCGACGATCTTCCTCGTAGGACGAGCCTTTCCGAATCATCGCAATTTCCCCTTCGCCCTTAGCCCCGGCTCCACATCAATCGCTGAAAGCTGGGCGATTAGCTGCGCACGAAACCTCTTGATATGCCGTGGTCGCAGCCTATCCTCGTGGAGCTTCGTTCAAAAAGGACATTATCGGCGGGTTCTATCAGGGCATGAAGCATCGGCCAGACAGTACATTCGGAACGGTCAATGACGACGTGCTGGCATATAGGGATCCGACTTTCAAGCGTGCGTACTTTTGCAGCATCATCCTGCAGTCGTCCTGGCGCTCCTGATCAGCAGCGCGCCAAAGGAAAGCTGTCATGCACGAAAATCCGCGGTCCAACTTTCAGACGCATGCCACGGGAAAAACCGTGGTAGACAGCGTCAATATCGAAACGGCGGGATAACGTTGTCCTTATTCCAGGACGTCTGGTTGATTGAAAGCTCGCTCATTTCGATCGCGAAGTCATCCCAGAGCGGCGAGTGCATGCAAGGGGCGCCGGTGTGTTCGGCACCTTCCAGACTGAAGAGGGCAACTAAGACATCGTCGGCAAAATTCGCCAGTGCTCCTTTTCCATGACCCGCTGCGGTTCTCTGACCTAAATCATGCCTTAAACAATTCCGAATCGATCAAGTTGAAGCCGCACCCTCGGACGAAATCGACGAGGCCACACTCGGCACCCGGCCTACGTAACCAAGGGATTCAAACTCTATTCGGGTACTGATCGGATCAGCTTAGCAGGGCGGCATTTTTGCCGACACAGAATGAGTTGGTTCTTCTTTCCTGCACAGAAATTTCCGGGCTTGAGCGCATGGAGCCGGGGCTTCAAGGACAAGCTTACCCATCAACAAGTCGCCGATCTTGCCAACTGGATGCGCGCGGTTTGGGGCGGTCAGGATGCGACGTTCAAGCCGGGGGCAGGGCGTCGCATCGATCGGCCACGGCAAGCAGGTTGTGATGGTCCCAAAAAATAACCATGCGCGAGCTGGACATCCAGATATCCTGTTCGGCTTCTCATCTTCAAACCAGCCAACTCGAACAAGCATGCATGACGTAAATGATGCAGCCGCTTGATTGTCCTGTGCGATTCCATAAAGCGTCCGAAGGTCGCGCCTGGGCAATGCGCGCCAGGATCAGCGTGCGCCGGAACGACCGCTTCTGGCGGCGGATTCAACCGATAGCTGCAACACATTCTGCAAACTTCTCAGCCGGCGTCTGATAGCGCAAGGTCTTTCTCGGCCTTTCATTGAACTGCCTTGCGATGGCACTGAGCTTGGCCTGGCTGTGCAAGGACAGATCGGTGCCACGTGGAAGGTACTGGCGCAGCAATCTGTTGGTGTTTTCGTTTGATCCGCGCTGCCAGGGAGATCGAGGATCACAAAAGTAGACCTCGACCTCGGTGGCCAATGTCAGGCGTGGATGGTCCGCGAGCTCCTTGCCTCTGTCCCAGGTCAGCGACCGGTAAAGTTCGCTGGGCAATCGCTGCGGTTGCTTGATCAGTGCCGATACGACACTTTCGGTATCTTTGTTCGTAACCTTGACCAGCACCACGTAGCGCGAATGGCGCTCGACAAGCGTTGCGACATAACTATTCCCCGATCCACCGATCAGGTCGCCCTCCCAATGGCCTGGCACCGCACGATCTTCAACCGACGGTCGCTCGCGGATGGACACGGCATTCTTGATCTGGCCGAACCCGTTTCGTTTCATGCTGGCGTGCCTGGATCGCGGACCGTGCGCCTCGCCCTCAGGTGCTCAAGAAGCTCCTTTTTCAGCACACCGCGCGCCTGAAGGAACAAGCTGCGATAGATCGTCTCGTGTGACGCCTGCTTTTGAGGTTCCCCCGGATATGTGCGCTTGAGCGAGCCGGCAATTTGCTCCGGTGACCATTGCCGCTGCAGCAAGGTTGATACTGTCCGCCTCAAGAACGGACGGCAAGCCAGCTTGCAAAGCTTGGGGCGCGCCGCGCCCGATCCCACGCGACCTGATCGGAACCCGCAGCCCGATAGCGATCCGCCCCGCCATTGCGCTGGACTTCACGGCTGATGGTTGATGGAGATCGTCCCAAGTGGCGCGCAATCGACCGTAACGAGCAGCGCATGCTGAGCCATCGAGAGATCTCCTCTCGTTCAGAAAGGCTGAGCGCCTGTTTGGCACGGTGCCTATCCGCAGGACGGATGCCGCCGGCCGGCGAGATCACTGAGAAGACCGACGAGGAATCCCGGTCAAATCGGCGTCCGATCGAACTCATCGGCTCGCCGGCCTGCCAGCGATCCCAGATCACGGATCGCTGGGCCACCGAGTAATAAATACGACGTCGCTGTTTCATCTCCACACTCCATCTTTGCTAAAAGATTAGAGTGTTGCGCTGACAAATTGAGCCCGCCGGCGCAAAGCGGACGTACCGGACAGCGCTGATGAAAAATGTCGGTGCGCCGAACACTTGCCAAATAATTACCGTGGGCAGATATGATCGAACGGCAACTATACAGAACGTGGCGGCGAGCCTTGGGTAATTTGCTAGATTACGTTCCTTGAGAATGGCGACGAATAGCGAGTAGGGACCATGCATCATCTGACTATTCCACGCCAGAATAACGACCGCCGCATGCCCGCGCGGCGCTCTCTGCACTGGCGCGACACGCCCCGTCGGGCCTGTCCCTAAGTTTCTCGACACGCTTGTGGAGGCAGAATTCATCAGCGCTGACACCGGCTTTGGCTTGGGAGTCTTGCCACAACGTCAGGCCGGTTTTTCTCGAGCCAGGCCAGAGCATCCGGCTCGTCGACGATACACTCGAACGTTTCCCAGGTTGGGTCCTCGAGGGATTCCGGTTGAAGTCGCTCTACCGCATACTCAACGAGTTCGTGCAAGCGCTCGTATCCTCGTCGGCGCTCAAGGGATTCCGCAATCGCCGTGCTGGCCCACCCTCGCTGGGCTAAATCGATAATGCTCGGAGCGTCAGCCTCGCTGAACCAGGGCGAGGCATCGAACTCGAAACAGAGGACATTATCGGCCGTATGGCAAGTAGCGTGGATCATTGGGTCGCTCCGTTCGCCGGCGCGGATCGCGCTGACACGAGCTTTCAACCGAACATTCTCGTCCCAAACCCTGGTCTAACAACCTTGCCCTGACATCGTACTTCAGAATCCCATTTCGTTTGCCGCGCTCCCATCAGCCCTTGACCAGATCCCCGAGCAAGTTCGCCGCCACCGTCAGCTTGGCGAGCGTCGGACCACTGGTAGCGATCTCCTCGACCGAACGGCGGATGCGTGTAGCTTTGGGATGGGCCGCGAGCCAGTTCTCGGCGGCCTGCTGACCGGACTGGCCGCTTGCAAGCATATCGGCGACCAGTCTTCTTTCGGCGGCTGCAATCTGGTCAACGGCGCGGTCGATGGCGAGACGTTCGAAATAGTCGTTCGCGGGCACGCCGCGTGCGGCGTTGATGATGCCGTCGAGACGGAAATTGGTCTCAGCGGCGAAGAAGGTCGCGGCGGTATCGCCGATGGTGCGGTTGGTGCGCCCTGCGACCGTCACGATATCGGGTGCGGAGACCAGGACGTTGAGGTCGGCGAGTTCGCCGGCAAGTTCCACCGGGACGCCACCATCGCTCAGGTCTTGCCGGTGCTTGCTGCGCGCAGCCCGCATGTCCTGCGGGAGGGCATTGTCGAGCCCGACGGCGATCTCACGGATGCTAGGGCCGAAGCGCGAGATCACCGCTTCCAGGCCGGCGCTGAAATCGATATTGCGCACGTACCAGACCACGCGCGAGTGCAGCAGATCCTGAACCGCGGCGTAGAGGCCAAGCTGCAATTGACCGTCGATCTTGTTGTCAAGCGCATCAATCGCGTCGTTCAGCCGGCTGAGGCGGTAGGATTCATCTACCGCCACGAAGGCCATGGCGATGGTGGGCACGTCGGCATCGGTCTCGTCGATCAAGCGCACCACGCAAGCCGGGCCGCCGCGATTGATCACGGCATTAGCGAGATTGGTGGAGATGATCTCCCGCCGAAGGCGATGCAATTCCACCGAATCGGGGAAATTGTCGCGAACCTCGCGCGGGAAATATTGGGACAACTCGCGGGCGAGATAGGGATCGTCGGGCACGCCGCTGGCGAGCAGATCATCGTAGAGCGTCAGCTTGGCGTAAGCGAGCAGCACGGCAAGTTCCGGTCGCGTGAAGGGCTGGCTGCGCCGGGTGCGCTCGGCGATGGTCACGTCATCCGGCAGGAACTCCACGGCGCGGTCAAGGAGGCCGCGCTGCTCGAGCGACTGCATCAGGCGGGCGAGGAAGCCAATCTCGGCCATGCCCTTGCGTTCGGCCAGCGAAAGCGCCAGCGTCTGCAGATAATTGTTGCGTACCACCAGCGTGCCGACCTCATCGGTCATAGCTCCAAGCAGGCTGTTGCGGTCGTTCTCGCTGAGGCGACCATCACGTTCCGGGCGCGCCAGCGCGATCTTGAGATTAACCTCGACGTCGGAAGTGTTGACACCGGCCGAATTGTCGATGGCGTCGGTGTTGAGCTTGATGCCTTTCTGTGCCGCTTCGATGCGGCCGCGCTGGGTCGCGCCGAGATTGGCGCCTTCGCCAATCACACGGGCGCGGACATCCGCGCCCGTGACACGGATCGGATCACTGGTGCGATCGCCAACCTGATCGTCGCTTTCCCCCGAAGCCCGGATATAAGTGCCGATGCCGCCAAACCAGAGCAAGTCGATGCGCGCCTTCAGGATCGCCGTCATCACCTCAAATGGCGTGGCTTGCGGCTTGTCGAGATCGAGCAAGGCCCGCACCTCCAGCGTGAGCGGGATTGCCTTGAGCGAACGCGAGAACACGCCGCCGCCCTGCGAGATCAGCGCCTTGTTGTAATCCTGCCAGCTCGACCGGGGCAGGTTGAACATGCGCAGGCGCTCGGCATGGCTGATGGCCGGGTCGGGCGAGGGATCGATGAAGATGTCGCGGTGATCGAAAGCCGCGACGAGCCTAGTCGCCGGTGAGAGCAGCATGCCGTTGCCGAAGACGTCGCCGGACATGTCGCCCACACCGGCCGCAGTGAAGGGCACGGTCTGGATGTCGGTGCCGAGCTCGCGGAAATGGCGCTTGACGGCTTCCCACGCACCGCGCGCGGTGATGCCCATCTTCTTGTGGTCGTAGCCCTGGCTGCCGCCGGAGGCGAAAGCATCGCCAAGCCAATGGCTCTTCGCGGTCGAGATTGCGTTGGCAATGTCGGAAAAGGTGGCGGTGCCCTTGTCGGCGGCTACCACGAGATAGGGGTCATCACCGTCATGCCGCACGGTGCTATCGGGCGGCACGATGGTGTCGCCGTCGAGATTGTCGGTGAGCTCGAGCAGCGAGCGAATGAAGATGCGATAGGTTTCGGTGCCTTCCGCCATCCAGGCGTCGCGATTGGAGGGCGGCGGCAAGCGTTTTGGCACGAAGCCGCCTTTGGCGCCGACCGGCACGATAACGGCGTTCTTGACCTGCTGCGCCTTGACCAGGCCGAGGATCTCGGTGCGGAAATCCTGCGGCCGGTCGGACCAGCGCAGGCCGCCGCGCGCCACCTTGCCGAAGCGCAGATGAATGCCTTCGACACGGGGCGAATAGACGAAAATCTCGTAAAGCGGCCGCGGCGCCGGCAGGTCCTCGATCTTGCGCGCTTCAAATTTGAAAGAGATCACCGGACGCGGGTGCCCGTCCTGGCCGATCTGCCACAGATTGGTGCGGATGGTGGCCTGCACCAGATTGATGAAAAGGCGCAGGATGCGGTCTTCGTCGAGCGAGGCGACGGATTTGAGCTGCTCCTCAATCTCGGCGAGGATCGCCGTCTCCCGTGCCGAGCGCTCGGCGCCGGTGGCGACGAGGTTCGGGTCGAAGCGGGCCCGGAATAGAGCGACAATGCTGGTGGTGGTCGCCGTGTTCTTGCGCAAAGTTTCCCACATATAGCCTTGGCTGAACGGCGTGCGGATCTGGCGCAGGTAGCGCGAGAGAGCCCGAATGGCCGAAATTTCGCGCCAGCCCAGGGCTGTCCGCAGAATGAGGGCGTTGTAGCCGTCGGATTCGGCGCGATCACCCATCACCGCCATCATCGAGGCTTCCAGGCGATGGTTGAATTCCGTGTCGATAACGATCGGCTCGCCGTCATTGGCCTCGATCGTCATATCGTGCAGCCATACCGGCGCGGGTGCCGGCGTGGCGCTGGGCACGATCTGATAGGTGCGTTCGTTGACCACGCGCATGCCATGATTTTCGATCACCGGCACCCGGTAGGACAGCGACAGGGGCGCGCCGCGCGAGAAGACCTTGAGGCCGAAGCGCGTCGGATCGTCCTCGCCCTCGATGCGGTAGACCGAAATCGCCACCGGACGAGCCTGGGTGAGCTTTTCAATGGTGGCGATATCAGCTGTCGCCTGTGCGGTGCCGAAGGCTTCTGTATAGCCGCCGGCGAAGGCCCGGGCATAACGGTTGGCGAGCATCCGGGCCCGCATGCCGTCGGTGGAGGCGGCGAGCGCGGCTTTCAGCTTGTCGCCCCAGGTCGCGGCGATGGCGCTGATCCCAGCTTCCAGCGTGGCGCGCTCGATGACAGGCGTTTCGCCCTCATAGCGCCCGATGATGTAGTGGACGCGAGCAAGCGACCCTTCGGGGAACGAGGCGTATGAGGCTGACAGGCGCCCCTTATAGACCTGCGCCAGGAAGGCCGCGACGCGCGTACGCACATCGGTGTCATATTTCTCGCGCGGAATGAAGACGAGGATGGAGACGAAGCGGTCGAATTTGTCGGCCCGTGCCAGCGCCCGCACGCGGGGGCGCTCATAGAGCGTCAGGATTTCCATAACGAAATTGTAGAGCGTCTCGGCATCGATCTGGAAGAGTTCGTCGCGCGGATAGCCTTCGAGGATGTGCTGGACGGCCTTGCCTGAATGGCTGTCCGCTTCGAAGCCGGCGCGCTCGAGCACCTGCGCCACTTTGTGGCGGACATAGGGGATCTGCCGCGCCGAGCGGGTATAGGCGCCCGAGGTGAACAGGCCGACGACGCGCAATTCGCCTTCGAGCCGGCCGTCGGGTGTATAGAGCTTGATGCCGACATAATCCATGCGGACGCGGCGATGAACACGGCTGTTCACATTGGCCTTAGTGACGATGAGGACAGTCGGCTCGCGCATGAATTCGCGGATTTCCGGCGTCATCACCACCATTTCGGTGCCGCGCCGCAGGATCTTCACATCGGGATCGCACAGGATGCCGAGGCCTTGGCCCGCGCTAATTTCGTCTGACGCATCGGTGTCGGACGAGAAGCGATACTCGCGCAGGCCCAGGAAGGTGAAATTGTCGGCGCACAGCCATTGCAGGAACTGGGTGGCTTCGGCGATCTCGTCGATCGGCAGCGGCGGCGGATTGGTGTTGAAGCTCTTGATCGCGTGTTCGACGCGGGCCCGCATAGCTTGCCAGTCGGCGACGCAGGCGCGCACGTCGTTGAGTGTCTTGCTGAGGCCCTCGATCAGCTTCTGGCGATCGGCGTCGGCGTCCAGACGCGCGATGTGGAAATGGATCAGGCTTTCGCGCTCGCCCTTCGCCCCCTCTGTCAGCGTTTCGCCGTAGAAACGCAGGAGTTTGCCTTGCTCATCGCGCTCCACGGCGATGATCGGGTGGGCGACCAGCGCGACTTCGATGCCCTGCTCGGTGAGCTCCGCCATAGTGGAATCGACCAGGAAAGGCATATTGTCGTTGAGAACTTCGAGAACGGAAATCTCGCGCCCGTCCGGCATTATCGGATTGATAACGCGGATATCGGCACTGCCGGCCGTGCGTTGCTGCACATGTTCCCAGGCCTGTTCTGCCAGGAAGGCCAGGGAAGCGGCATCGTGTTGACGAGATCCTCGATATTGGTGTGGTCGAACAGAAGCTCGGCAAAGGCCCGGGGCGTCTTGCCCGGCTGCATGCTTCCCGCCGCCTCGCGGATCAGGGTTGCCCGAGCCCTGGCGTCACGCCACGCCATAACGTCCTCCGCTTGTTGCCGCGCCGTCTAACCGCAGATGCTATCGTCCGCTTGATCTTAGAGCGCAACTCTTGGAGTGCCATTTTTTAGCCGGGGATTGATGGCGTCTCGCGAAAACCCCCAGCGTCGAGCCTGCTCTTGATGACAATGCCATTCAATTCGAAAATACACCTCCATTGGAAGGTTTCAACTGTTCTTGAAGGTCTTCGTGGCGCTCGCCTGCGCTCGGATCGGGGCGCAATTGGCTGCGCCCCGATCGGCTTTCAGCAGGCTGGGTCTGACTCGGACGCTCGCCACTTGTGTGCAGGCACAGCTCGCGGATGTATACGGACGAATAGTTACGGTTTGTCGGTGAGGTCGCGTTTGGGACCAATTGTTTGCCCTTTCACGCTCGCTGCCCGTCGCAAGGTGCTAGCAGCCTGTCGGACTTAGCGGGGTTGGGTAGAATCTTTGCATTGATTCGGCCTTTCTTCCTCGCTGGGTGGCACGCTTTTGAGCAATTTCCGCACGATTGACCGCGAGACTGGCTTCCTTCTGCCGCCGTCGGTGGATGACTGGCTTCCGGAGCGACATCTGGCGCGGTTCGTCGTTGAGGTGATTGACGGGCTTGACCTGTCGGCGATGAGCCGGAGCTATCGGGGCACGGGA
>Ga0070668_100004030_pt1 | contig 10862 bp, 7 predicted proteins | sample KBSS43metaG_FD_64661 | JGI IMG/M metagenome (GOLD analysis project Ga0070668, IMG submission 64661) | Switchgrass rhizosphere microbial communities from Kellogg Biological Station, Michigan, USA - KBS S4-3 metaG | ecosystem: Host-associated > Plants > Roots > Rhizosphere > Soil ... | reverse complement strand
GATCACGCCGATGCGGGTCCCGCCGCCACGGGGGCGGAAGGGGCTGCCATCCAGCTCACCGGCGTGACCGCGGGCTCGGGCGGACCGGTCTGGAGCTACCGGGCGCTGTCCGGGGTGGACACCGGCGCGACGTGTGCGTTCGCCGACGCCAAGAAGGTGGACACGACGATCACCTGCACCGACGACGGCACGTACGAGGTGGTGCTGAAGGCCGGCACGGCCATCGGCAAGGCTCAGCTCACCGTGATCAACGAGATCCCGGTGATCACGGCGGCGGCCGACCCGGCGGCGGTGAAGTCGGGCAAGCCGGTCAGCGTCTCGGCCACCTTCACCGACGCGGGCAAGCACGACACGCACACCTGCACGGTGGACTGGACCGGCGGCGTCACGTCCAAGGGCGCGGTGGCCGGCGGCAAGTGCACGGCCTCCTACACCTACCAGAAGGCCGGCACCTACCAGGTCAAGGTGACGGTGGCCGACGACGACGGCGGTGCGGTCAGCCGCACGGTCAAGGTGGTCGTGAAGGCGGCCGCCGCGGGCGGTAAGGGCGGCGGCAAGATCACCATCCCGGGCGTGGGCGATCTGCCCCTCACCGGCGCGCCGGTGGCGGTGGGCGCGGGCATCGGCCTGCTCCTGCTGATCGGCGGCGCGGTGCTGCTGGTGGTGAGCCGCCGGCGCCGGATCAAGACACGAGCCTGACCCCGCCCCCATGACGGGCGGCCCGCGGCAAACTGCCGCGGGCCGCCCGCTCACTTTTCCGGCGAATCATGCCGAGCGATCGTGGCGCCGGGCCCGGCTCGATCAGGAGCTTGGCTTCGGGCCTGGCGGCTCGGGGTGGGTCAGGTGCTGGGCTTCGGGCCTGGCGGCTCGGGGTGGGTCAGGCGCTGGGCTTCGAGTCTGGCGGCTCGGGGTGGGTCAGGCGCCGCGGCGCAGGGACTGGCCGACGCCCGGACGATCGGCGCGGGACAGCCCGGACGGACGGTTTTCGTCGTCGCCGCGCACCCGGGCCGCGATGTCCTTGCGGACCTCGGCGTTCAGCCGGCGCAGATCGGGGGCGCCGCGCTCGCCGGTGATGTGGCCCTGCACGTGTTTGATGCCGCGCCGGTAGATCTGCCGCAGGGTCAGCGGCGACTTGTCGTCGACGCCCTCGACGATGACCGCCCGGGCCACATGGGTCTCGCCGCGCTCCATCGCGTCGCGGGCGACGGCCACGACCAGGTCGAGTTCCTGCAGGGCCTGCCGGTGGTGCAGGATCGCGCGGTCCACCTTGATCTGGGTCAGCGGCAGCTCCGCCATCCGCGACACCGAGGCGTAGCCGGAGCCGAAGTCGTCGACCGCGAAGGCGACGCCGACGTCGCGGGCGATGGCCGCGAGCCGGTTGTGGAAATAGGTGTGTGGCGCGTCCCGCCACTGCTCGCCGGCCCACGGCTCGATCGCGTCCTGCTCGGAGATCTCCAGCGTCACGGAGTTGGCGTCGAGATGCAGCTGGGCGATCGCCTCGCGGAGGGTGTCGATGTAGGAGTCGTTCAGCAGCGAGCGCACCGACACGTTGACCGAGATGGGCTTCTGCACGTCCCACGGGCCGTCGGCGTGCGCCAGGGCGTACGCGGTGAGCGCCTTACCCAGGATGATCTTGTCGCGTTCCACCACGAAGTGGTCGCCCCAGGTGTGCGCGATCTGCAGCATGGCGAACGGGGCGCGCTGGTCCTCCAGCGTACGGCGGGCCAGCGCCTCGTAGCTGTGCACGCCGACCTGCGCGGGCGCCTCACCGATCGTGATCACCGGCTGGAACACGATGCGGAACGACTCGAGCACGTCGCGGTAGAGCAGCAGGCACCGGTCGAACAGCTCGTCCGGCAGCCGGCCGAACGCCGCCCGCAGCGCGGTCAGCACCTGGATCTCGGCCTCGGCCGGGGACGCCGCGAAGTCGGCGCGCCAGATCGTCTCCAGCACCTTTGCCCCGGCCTGCCCGAGTGCGGTCAGCCACTCGGGCGGATCGACCACGGCGAGCAGCAGCACCTTGTCCTCGGCCCGGTCGAGCGGCGCACACCACAGCTGCCGCCCGCCGTCCTCGGCGACATGGCCGAACCAGCGCGGCTGCAACACCACCGGACCGGCGCCGTCGGCGGTGGGCAGCAGATGGCGTACGTCGTCGAGGTTGAACCGGGCGGTGGCGTCGATCGCGGTGAACTCGCCGGCCGTGCAGCCGACAAAGGCCACCGCGACCGCGCCGACCGCCGACCTCAGGTATTCCACCCGGGAGGTGCCGCCGCCCGGGCCGTCCGCGGGGACGGGCGCGCCCGCGGCCACCGGCTCGCGGGCCTTGCGGGACAGCCGGCCGACCAGCCGGAGGATCTCGGGGGAGTGCCGGTCGAGCGGGCTCTCCAGCGCGACGGTCGACACCGACTCCACCACCGGCGGCGGCAGGTGCCGCCCGGTCCCGGACACCTCGGCACCCGGGCGGGTGAGCACGGTCATGCCCCGGGACTGCCGGACCACGCTCGGGCGGGGGTCGAGTGGCTGGTCCGCCACATGGCGGCTCATCGCCTCGAACGTCACCAGCCCGCGCTGATCGGCGGCCTCGCCGCGCAGCGCCCGCAGCAGGTGGTGGGTGAGGATGCCGTGCTGGTGGACCGGGTCCTCGCGGGCGAAGCCGTCGCGCGCGCAGGCGGCGAGCACGGCGTGCCGCGGATCGTCGCGGCCGCCGAAGCTGATCAGGTCGACGCCGCGGGCCGGCGCCCGGCGGCCGGCCTGGCAGCAGTCGAGGATCAGCAGGGTGGTGCCGGCGAAGATCTGCAGCACGTCGCGGGCCAGGAACGCCATCCGCAGGCCCGCGTCGGGGTCGTCGCGCAGCGCGGACTCGTCGAGATCGGGCGTCACCAGGTAGACGTCGGTGCCGTGACTCCAGGACGGGGTCAGCGCGGGCCCGGCGAAATAGACCAGCAGCAGGTCGGACCGGCTGGAGCCGATCGCGATGCGGCGCAACGCGGCCTTGATGTCGGCGGCGCTGGTCTGCGGCCCGGCGAAGAACGTCACGTCCTGCGGCTTGAAGGTGCCGATGCCGGGATCGCACAGTGTGTCCCGGACCGCGTGGGCGTCGCGCTCGGCATAGCGCAACCCGGGCAGGGTGGCATCGACGCCCGGGTCATCAACACCGATGACCACCGCGAAGCGACGATCTGCCACCGAGAATCTCCGAGGTCGACGAGCGCTGCCGAATTGCGCGCTGGCTGATACTAGCGATCCGTGGCCGCCGATCAAGTTGATCGGATCGCCGATTTCCGTCCACTGCCGACTATGCGTTTGTGTGCTGATCGCCTGAGCTCCGGGCATGGGCCGCGGTGGTGCGGGGCGAAACGTGGGACAAATACCCTTCGGAACCGGAAAGCGGTCGTGCGGCTGTTTCGTGTAGCGGTTCGTCGATGGCTGTCTGTGTGAAGTTTTGTTGAGCTGGCGGTCGACAGCGGTGGGCCAAATTTTCCTCCGCCGGAGCGAGCCGGCGGCCCGGTCGAGCTCAGATCGTGCGCAGGTCGAGGGCGTGCCGGACGAACGACTCCTGGCTGCCGGTCGACCACCACAGGACGCCGTTGCGGTAGTCGACGCCGCTGGCGTCCGGGCTGATCGTGACGGTGCGCCGGGTGGCGATCTCGTACAGCCGGATCTCGGCGTTGCCGGTCAATGTCCCGTTCGGACCGATTTTTCCGTAGATCTCGAAGCGGTCCAGCGCCGCGACGTCGGCGATCTGGGTCTCCACCTCACCGGTCGCCACCTCGTGGCGGGCCGAGCCGTCCGGGTGCGTGAGCACGATCCGGGGGAACCCGTCGCGGCCGAACGAGACCGACCGGCACCAGGTGGGGCTGCACTTCGTGACCGCACGCCGGGCGGTCGCCACCCCGACGTCCTGGTGCGCGGCCAGGTTGCGCAGCGTCGTCGAACCGCCGGCCGCGGCCACCCCGTTGACCAGCCACGGCCACGCGGACAGCTGCCAGCTGCCGGGCTCGGCACGCACCGTCACCGGACCGCCGGCCAGCGGAACCGACCGGATCTCGGTGTCGTTGTTCCGGCCGTCGGCGACCCAGTGCACCCGGCCGTCCGCCACGACCAGGTCGTACTGCGACTGGTAGAACCGGGCCGGGCCGGCGTCCGCGGTCAGCCGCCGCGGCGCGCGGGCGTCGGCCAGGTCGGCCGTCCACAGCCCGAGCCGGCCGCCGGCCCCGCTCTCCATCCAGATCAGGGCGCCGCCGGCCAGCGTCACGCTCGGGTACGACGGGTTGGCGCTCATCGGCAGCGAGCGCAGCTGCCGCAGGCTGCCGTCGCCGTGCCGGATCAGCAGCCGCAGCGCCTTGCCGTCGGCGGTCGGGGCGGTGCCGATCGCGGTCTTGACGTCGGCGAAGGTGACCGGCGTGAAGGTCGCCCCGTCCGGCAGGTCGGCGGGAATCGCCGAGCGCTGAGCGGCCGGCCACACCGCGATCGCCGCCGGTGGCCCCGCGCCCTCCCGCTGCGGGGCCGGGACCAGCAGCAATGCGCCGGCTGCCAGCAGCGCGGCGCAGAGCACGACGAGCCGTGAGCGCCGCCCGCTCGTCGCCAAGCCAGCCTCCCGCCACGTCCAGCGCCTGCCGCGATGGTAGCGCGGTGGGCGTCACGCGCCGGCCATCACCCGGTCGCGGCCGGCCCGCTTGGCGGCGTACAGGCCGTCGTCTGCGGCGGCGAGCAGGTCAGCCGGGCCGGCCGCGCCGCCGGCGTACGTGGTGACGCCGATACTCGCGGTGACCGGCAGCTCGCCGGTCACCGGCTGCCAGTCGGCGGCGCGCACCCGGGCGGCCAGTTCCTCGCAGCGCAGTGTCGCGGCCGCGGCCGTCAACCCGGGCAGGAGCAGCACGAACTCCTCGCCACCGAGGCGGGCCGCGCATTCGCCGGCGGCGACGAACCGGCCGAGGATCGCGCCGAGCTCACGCAGCACCGCGTCGCCGGCGGCGTGCGACAGCGTGTCGTTGATCCGCTTGAAGTGGTCCAGGTCGACGATCGCGACCGACAGCGGCTCGCCGGTGCGCCGGGCGTGGGCGGTCATGGCGGCGAGCCGCTCCTCGACGTGCCGCCGGTTGAACAGGCCGGTCAGCGCGTCCCGATAGGCCAGCTCGCGCATGCTCTCGGAGATCCGGTGCGCCTCGGCGGTCTCGTAGGCGGCGTGCAGCGCGTACGCCCGGGCCTCCCGCTGCACCGAGTGCAACGCCTCGCTCCGCTGGTGGAAGGCCCGGTATTCGGCGTACGCCTCGGCGAAGCGTCCCGCGGCGGCATGCCACTCCGCCCGTGCCTCGTGGGCCCGGGCCGCCACCCATTCCAGGCCCCGCTCCGCGCACAGCCGGGCCACCTCGTCCAGCGTCGCGCCGGCCTGCTCGGGCTGCCCGGTCGCGGTCTGGATCTCGGCGAGGGTGAGCAGGCACTCCGGCAGGCTGTCGCCCTCGCTCACCAGCGGGCCGTCGGGGTCGAGCAGCACCGGCTCGAGCGCGGCCTCGGCCTCGGCGTACCGGCCCTGCAGCAGGCAGATTCGGGCGAGCGTGTCGAGGATCATCCCGTCCGGGGTGATGCCGGCGGTGGCGGCGGTCGCCCAGATCTGCCGGCTCAGCTCCTCGGCCTCGGCGGCGTCGCCGTTCTCGTACGCGGTGAAGGCCATGTTGTTGAGCACCGTGAGGGTCAGATCGGGGTCGCTGATCGTCTCGGCGATCACCAGCGCCTCGGTGAAGCGGCGCCGCGCCTCCGCCGGCCGGGCGTTGCGGTCGAGCAGCAGGGCCAGCATGATCAGCTGGCTGCATCGCAGCGGCGGCGGCAACCGGTCGGCGTGCTCGATCCCGGCCACCGCGTGCACGAGCGCCTCGGCGGCGTCGCCGATCCGGTCGAAGAAGATCGCCAGCAGGCGGTGGCTACGGGCGAGCAGGAACAGGTCGCCGTGGTGGGCGGCCCACAGGTTGATCCGCTTGGCGACCCGGCCCTGCTCGGCGACGTCGCCGCGGCGGCCGGCCACGTCCGCGAGGATCAGCTGGGCCCGGCGCTCCAGGCCGGGCCAGCCGTGCGCGGCGGCGTGCAGTTCGACCAGGGCGGCCGGCTCGGCGACCGCCTCGAAGTCGCGGAGGGTGAGCCGTTCCAGGTGGTCCAGCTGGGCGGCGCAGTGGGTCCGGTCCTCCGGCTCGGTGATCGGCGTGGTGCGCACGGGAAGGATGTCGGCCCGGGCTCCCGGTTCTTGAGGTTTTCCGGCGGATCACCAGCTGCCGGAGGCGCCGCTCCCGCTGGAACTGCCGCCGCCGAAGTCGGAGCTCGACGACGAGCTTCCCCCGCCGAAGTCGGAGCTCGGCGTACTGCTGCTCCAGTCCGTGGTCGCGGAGTGTGCCGACGACGTCGAGTGCCAGCGGGCGGCGCGCCGGTGGTCCCGTACCGTCTCCGACCCGGACGACGTGATCCGCGCGGCGAACCCGAGCAGTGCGACCAGGGCCAGGCCCACGATCAGGAACACCCCGACCGGAGCCCCCGAGTCCCCGTCCGGAAGCTCGCCGGTGAAGTCCACCCCGTCGACGGTGGTGTCCCCGGTGACCGGCTGCACGTCCGGCTCGGCCGACGGCGCGGCCAGCGCCGCGAGCTGGGAGTCGAGCGGGATCCGGTGCCGCAGGGTGCGGCGCACCTCGTCCAGGCCGGCGAGGATGCCCTCCGCGTACGCGTCCCGGGCGAAGCTGGGCGTGATCGTGTCGTCGATGATCTTCTTGGCCGCCCGGTCGTCGAGCCGCTTCGCCAGGCCCCGCCCGGTGGCCAGCCGTACCCGGTGGTCCTTGACCGCGACCACCAGCAACACCCCGTTGTTCTGCGACTTCTTGCCGACGCCCCAGGTGTTGAACAGTCCCGTGCTCCAGGACTCGATCGTGGCGTCCCCGGTGGTGGGCACGACCGCCACGGCGATCTCGTCCGAGCTGTCCTTTTCGTCCTGGAGCAGCACCTTGGTCACCCGGTCGCACATGCCGGCGCCGAGCACCCCGACCTGGTCCACGCACCGGCCGTCCGCCGCCGGATATTTCGGCGCCGCCGCGGCCGGACCCGCCAGGTTCAGCACGACGGCCGCGGCGAGCGCCAGGCCACCGGCGGCGATCCGCACTGTTGATCTCATGCCGCTCAATGTGGGGCACGTTGTCAACCAGGGCAAGCGGCATCGTCCCCGGTCAGGGCCGACTGCCGGGCCGCCGGCGCCCGCCGGCGCCGACGCCCGGCCGTCGCCGTGCCGGGGTGAGGAGCCTATTGCTGGGTGTCGCCGGACCCGGTGCGTTCCTGGGCCTCGTCGACGCCCTTGTCGATCTGCGACGAGTACTTGCTGCCGGTGCGGTCGTCGATCTGGTCGCCGGCCTTCTCCAGACCCTGGTCGACCTGCTTGTCGTGGTCGTCGGCGAAGTCCTTGGCCTTGTCCATGAAGCTCATGTCGCTCCTTTCTTGGGTGGCCTCAGACTTCCCTCGCGAATGGCCACCAAACGCGGGGTCGTCACCGCCGTGCGGTTACGGGGTGGCGAGGGAGCTGAACAGAAAGTCGACCAGCCGGCGGGCGTGGGCCGCCACGTCGCGGGTCAGCTCGGGACGCCGCTCCGACGGCATCTGCAGGGCGTGCATCATGGCGCCCCCGGCCAAGGTGTCCAGCAACAGCGTCACCGACGTGCCGAAAGGCAACTCGCCACGCTTGATGCCGCGCCGCACGATGGCGCGGGCGGCCCGGATCTCGGCCAGCCGCATCGCGTCGTACTGCTCGGCGACGCCGGGGATCTCGGCCGCCTCCAGCGCCAGCCGCAGCGCCGCCCGGCCCGCGTCGCCCGCGTAGATCTGCAGGATCTGGGTGGCCAGCCGCACCAGGTCGCCGTGCAGGCCGCCGGTGTCGACGTCGGCGACGCCGGTCAGGTGCACCGCCACCGCGTCGGTGAGCAGGCCCTCCTTAGTGCTCCAGCGCAGATAGAGCGACGCCTTGCCGACCCCGGCGCGGCGCGCCACGGCCTCCATCGCGAAGCCGGCCCAGCCGTGGTCGGCGAACAGATGCAGGGCGGCCTGGGTGATCCGGCGGTCCACCGCGGGATCGCGGGGCCGGCCCGGTGTTGCCGACATGCCCGGGCCTCCTCAGGGACGGTTTGCTGATCGTGGCCGGGCCAGGATACCGTTCCCAAATGCGAACGCTGAGCGTTCAGTTATCGGACGCCACGCCGGTGCTGGTCGGGGTCGGCCAGGCCGCGGAACGTTTCGGCGAAACCGGCTACCGCCGCCGCTCGGCGGTCGATCTGGCCGGCGACGCCGCCCGCGCGGCCCTGGCCGACACCGGCGCCGATCCGGCCGCGCTGGCCGCCGCGATCGACACCGTGGCCGGGGTGCGGCAGTTCGAGATCTCGCTGCCCGGCGTGGTCGCGCCGCTCGGCCGCTCGGACAACTTCCCGCGCTCGGTGGCCGGCCGGATCGGCGCGGCGCCGCGCCGGGCGGTCCTCGAGGTGACCGGCGGGCAGGCCCCGCAGCGCCTGGTCAACGAGTTCGCCGCGACGATCGCCGCGGGCGGCGCCGAGGTGGTCCTGCTGGCCGGCGGCGAGGCGATCTCGACGGTCGAGCGGTACGCCGGGGCGGCCGACCGGCCCGACTTCACCGAGCACGCCGGCGGTGACCTGGAGGACCGCGGCTACGGCATGGCCGGCATCCTGACCGCCCACCAGGCCGCGCACGGCATGGCCGACCCGGTGACCCAGTACGCGCTGTTCGAGAACGCCCGCCGGGCCCGGCTCAAGCTCACCCGCGCCGAGTACGCGGCCGAGATGGGCCGGCTGTTCGCCCCGTTCACCCGGGTCGCCGCCGGCAACCCGTACGCGGCCGCACCGATCGAGCGCACCGCCGCCGAACTGGTCACGCCGACCGCGACGAACCGGCCGATCGCCGACCCGTACACCCGGTATCTGGTCTCCCGCGACAAGGTCAACCAGGGTGCCGCCGTGCTGCTCACGTCGGTCGCCGCGGCCCGCCGCCTGGGCGTACCGGCGGACCGCTGGGTGTTCCTGCACGGCCACGCCGACCTGCGCGAACGCGTCCTGCTGGAGCGGGCCGACTACGGCACCAGCCCGGCCGCCGTGCTGGCCGCCCGGCATGCCCTGGAGCTGGCCGGCATCGGCGCGGCCGACCTCGCCGCGATAGACCTCTACAGCTGCTTCCCGGTGCCGGTGTTCACCGTGGCCGAGGCGCTCGGCCTGGCCGCCGACGACCCGCGCGGGCTCACCGTGACCGGCGGCCTGCCGTTCTTCGGCGGCGCCGGCAACAACTACTCGATGCACGCGATCGCCGAGATCGCCGGGCGGGTCCGGCGCAGTCCGGGCAGCTACGGCTTTGTGGGGGCGAACGGCGGGGTGATGAGCAAGTACTCGGCAGGCGTCTACAGCACGGCGCCGCGCCCCTGGGAGCCGGACCGCAGCGGCGCCCTGCAGGCCGAGCTCGACGGCCGGCCGGCCCCCGCCGAGGCCGAGGCGGCCGACGGACCGGCCACCATCGAGACCTACACGGTCAAGCACGGCCGGGACGGCGAACGCACCGGCCTCGTGCTGGGCCGCCTCGTCGACGGCCGGCGTTTCGTGGCCCGCGCCGAGCGCGGCGACACCGCCCTGCTCGACCTGCTCAGCACGGGCGAACCGGTCGGCGAACCGGTCCACGTACGGGCGACTCCGCGCGGCAACCGGGTGCGGCTCGCGGCCGGCTGACCGGTGTTTCACCGGCACGGAAAGGCCGGGGGATAGCATCGGCAGCGGCCGCACCGCATTTGGAAAGCCCGCCCGCATCGGGAAAGCCCCGCATTTGGAAAGAAGGAGATCACCGTGTCTGACCCTCTCGTCGTCCCGGCCGGGACTACGGCCGCCGACGCGGTGTCCGCCGCGGGCCTGCCGGCGACCGGGCCGAAGGCGGTCGTGGTGGTGCGCGACGCCGCCGGCCGGCTGCGCGACCTGGACTGGCGGCCCGCGCTGGACACCGAGGTCACCCCGGTGGCGATCGACGAGCCGGACGGGCTCAACGTGCTGCGGCACTCCACCGCGCATGTGCTCGCGCAGGCCGTACAGGACGTGTTCCCGGAAGCCAAGCTGGGCATCGGTCCGCCGATCGAGAACGGCTTCTACTACGACTTCGACGTCACCAAGCCGTTCCAGCCGGACGACCTGCAAAAGCTCGAAAAGCGGATGCAGGAGATCGTCAAGGCCGGGCAGTCCTTCCGCCGTCGTGAGTACAAGTCGCTCGACGAGGCCAAGGTCGAGCTGGCGAGCGAGCCGTACAAGCTGGAGCTGGTCGACATCAAGGGCTCCGATGACGCTGCCGATGACTCCGATATGTCTGTCGAAGTGGGTGGCGGCGAGCTGACCCACTACGACAACCTCGACAAGGAAGGCAAGCGGGTCTGGGGCGACCTGTGCCGCGGCCCGCACCTGCCGACCACCCGGCTCATCCCGGCGTTCAAGCTGATGCGCTCCGCCGCGGCGTACTGGCGCGGCAGCGAGAAAAACCCGCAGCTGCAGCGCATCTACGGCACCGCGTGGCCGTCTCGGGACGACCTCAAGGCGTACCTGACCAGGCTTGCCGAGGCCGAGCGCCGCGATCACCGCAAGCTCGGCGCCGAGCTCGACCTGTTCTCCTTCCCGGACGAGATCGGCTCGGGTCTCGTGGTCTTCCACCCGAAGGGTGGGGTGATCAAGCGGGAGATGGAGGACTACGTCCGGGCCCGGCACATCGAGGAGGGCTTCCAGTACGTCGGGTCGCCGCACATCACCAAGGAGGGGCTGTTCCACACCTCCGGGCACCTGCCGTACTACAAGGACACGATGTTCCCCCCGATG